>Ga0164306_10000237_pt1 | contig 21289 bp, 17 predicted proteins | sample Whisoiple_242_MG_FD_110213 | JGI IMG/M metagenome (GOLD analysis project Ga0164306, IMG submission 110213) | Soil microbial communities amended with fresh organic matter from upstate New York, USA - Whitman soil sample_242_MG | ecosystem: Environmental > Terrestrial > Soil > Unclassified >... | reverse complement strand
TCCTCGACTCCCGCTTGGGCGCATTTGCTTCCGCGCGGTTCGCTCGGAATGACAGGGTTTTAGGGCATTTTTGGCGATGATTTTCCTTGACAAATTGGGCAAAGATATGGCAAAGTGAATTCGCTAGTGGTTCGGCTTGCCGGGGCGAGTTCCCGGGCAAGTTTCCAGTAGCCGGGGAGCGGCTCCCGTGTTGCCATGCTAAAAGGCCTGCAAACCTTAGATGGGCACGGAGCGGTGAATCAACCGTTCCAGCACGGTGCCCGTGTGGAAGCGCAAGTACCTGTGGAACCAATGGGTTCCATTCTGTTTAAGGGTACCAATGATGCATCTCCACGTTGCGAGGGCGGAGCTCCGTCTCGAATTGCCAAAATCGCCGGTATTGCCAAAGATTGGTAATTGAAAAACTGAGCATCCCAGAGCCTTTCTAACCGCATAAGTTTAAGAGCCGAAGACCAGCCACCCAAGCGGGTGGCGTTTTAGTTTGCCTCAAAAGCCTTTACCACAAAGGACACGAAGGCACACGAAGAACAAGACTGCCAAAATCGCCGAAATTGAGAATTTGAAACTGTAGCAAAACCAGCAACTACAAGAACCGAGAAATTGTAGCCACCCGATCGTCGGGTGGCTTTTTTATTGATCCAGCCAGTAGCTCTTAGCTCCTAGCCGCTAGCCAAACCGGGAGAGTAAGAGCCTTTTCCGGGCAAGTCCGGAGTTGCCGGAACCGTACGTCATCGCCGTAATCGCACCCCAGCAAGCAAAAACCGCGCCCCCGGAAATCGGCACGCAACCCATAAACATTCATAGAGCGACGGCTTAATCAAAGATCAGAGCCACCCTTGGGCCAGCCTTTGGGTGGCTTTTTTATTGACCCAGCCATTAGCTCTTAGCTCCTAGCCGCTAGCCAAACCGGAAGCGTGAAAGCCTTTTCCAAACGAAGTTCAACCAGGCAAAGACCCAATGTCAGAGGAATTAATATGCCAAGAGAAGAGATCATTGCAGCGGTAAAAGAGTGCGCGGCGAAGCTGGGGCGGGCGCCGCGTTCAGCGGAGTTTCACAAGCACACGCAGGTGACCATCAACCAGGTGCGAAGGAATTTCCGCACGTTCACCCGCCTGCTGGTGGCCAGCGGCGTGGACCGGCAAGGACCAGGAGTGGCCCTGGGGCTGCACGAGCTGTTCCTGGATTGGGCGAGGATCACGCGGAAGCTGGGTAAGCTGCCGACCAAGAGCGATTACGGAGCGTATGGGAAGCACAGCGTACGGCCGTACACCAGACGGTTCTGTACGTGGGGCAATGTGCCGCAAGGGATGAAGGATTACGCAATCACGAACGGGCTGGAAGGCGAATGGGAAGATGTGCTGAAGATCATCGGGGCACATCTGGAGACGGCGAAGACGTTCCCAGGAATCTCCAGCAGAACCTTCCAGAACGGCAGACTGGCGCCCCACCCGAACCGCCCCATTTATGGCCGGCCGATGCTTGGTCCGTTAAGCTTTGTGCCCACGAACGAGCAGGGCGTGATTTTTGTTTTCGGCGGGGTGGCGCATGAGCTGGGATTTTTCATTACCAGAATACAGACGGAGTTTCCTGACATAGAGGCGATGCGGGAGGTGGGGCCAAACCAATGCCAGCCGACGCACTGGGAGGCGGAGTATGAGAGCCGGAATTTCCAGACGCACATGCACCCGCTGGATGGGTGCGACGGCATCGTGTGCTGGATCAATAACTGGCCGGAGTGTCCGCTGGAGGTGATTGAACTGAAAAGCGTGGTGGAGAGACTGGCGATGGGGAAAGCAAAAACCTGAACCGCAAGAATTGCCAAAAAATGAGTAGTGGGGTCAGTTTCCTTGCTCAATTCATCGCTGGCGCGATGAACGTCTGCCTAAAGGCACGCGATTCGCAAGCGAATCGCTAGACGCTGATACAGGTAGTGGTACAGATTTGAAACTGTACCACTACCAAAATTGCAAATTGAAAAGCAAAAACGTTTTAACCGCAAAGGTCGCCAAAGAGCGCAAAGGGAAAGCGCCGCTCGCCGAGGTAAAGGTATTTCTACGACTATATCGATTTCGCAAATACCGTAGACTTCAAAGAGAAACAAAAGGTCCCTCACTCCTACTCGCGCGCTGAAGAAAACGCGCGCTTCGCTAACGGAGTTCGGGATGACGAGACAAAGGAAGATTACATTAACCTTGAAATCGCTCTAGCTCAGCAAATTCCGGGAATTAATGTATTCGGGAGATTTTGCACTCAAGGGCTAAAGCCCGAATCTTTTAACCCCTTTTACGCGGCCCTGAAGGTGTAAAGTTCAGAGACATTCTTCACAGACCGTTCTCAACACATCCTTCACACTTTGTTGCTGGCCGCTCTTCCACCGAGTGGGGACACAGCAACTCTGCAATCGCTCTAGACACGAGCGTGATCGGCACAAAATGAAAATTGAAAAAGCAAAACCGTTCAATCGCAAAGAACGCAAAGCATTGGTCGGCAAGAAAAAGCCCGCCTTTTTCCGGCGGGCCTATGAAGCGTCTTGATTGAACGTGGCGTTTAGGTATCTCCCCTACTGGACCGGGTTTCCATCCACATCTATCTTGTGGACTTCGCCCAGGTTCAGCTCGCGGATGCCTTGCTCCACCTTGCTCATGTCGCCGACGACCACCCAGATCAGGTGGTCGGGCAGGATGAACTTTTTGGCGATGGCATTGGCCGACTCCGGCGTTAGCGACATTGCCTTCTGGGTAAAGGTATTGAAGTAGTCTTCCGGCAGCCCGAACTGGATGATCTGGCTATAGGCGCCGGCGAGCTGCTGCACGGTCTCAAAGCTTCCGGGCAGGCCGAGCGTGGCGTTGCCCTGCTCGTCTTTCAGCTCTTTTTCTGTGATGGGCTTGCCGCCGGCAATGTCCTTGTATTCCTTGACCAGTTCGGCCATGGACTCCTTGGTCTTGCCGGTTTCCACGGGCGACAAGCTGAGATAGGGGCGCTGTCCGCGGGCCGAGGGCATAAAGCTGCGCACGCCATAGGACCAGTGCTTGTCCTCACGCAGGTTCATGTTGATGCGCGAGCTGAAATTGCCGCCGAAGATATCGTTCACCAGCTCCAGCGGGATGGCGTCCGGATCATTACGCGGCGGGCCCAGTTCGGCGCCGAAGATGAGGCTCTGCCCCGACCCGGGACGGTCAATCAGGTAGACGACGTTCCTGGGCGGCTCGGGGACCTCGGTGACGTTCTTCTTAGGCACGTCGCCGGGTTTCCATCCGGCAAAAAGTTTTTCCAGCTTAGGTTTGATTTCCGCCAGCGTAGTGTCGCCGACGATCAGCAGCGTTGAGTTGTTTGGCTTGAACCAGGTGTCATGCCATTTGGCCAGGTCTTCACGCGTCATCTTGCTTACGGCGGCTTCAGTTCCAGTGCCGGTAAGAGGCACCGAGTAAGGATGCCCTTTGCCATAGAGCAGCTGCGGCACCACGCGCACAGCCATGGCCTGAGGCTGGACTTTTTCACGCCGGATGGCTGCAATGCGGTCCTGCTGCAAACGCTTGAACTCATTCTGCGGAAACGCGGGATGCAGAATCAGGTCGCCATAGATATCAAGCGCCTTGTCCATGGTGAGCTTGAGCGTGTTGAGGTTGACGGTGGCAAAATCAAGGTTGGTTCCGGCGTTGAAGCTGGCGCTGAGCGATTCCAGCTCCTCGCCGATTTTGAGCGAGTCACGCGTCGGCGTGCCTTCTTCCAGCATGCGCTGGGCGAAGCTGCCGGTGCCGGGAGCGCCGGCTGGATCAGAGGCATAACCGCTATCGACCAGCAGCGAGAAGTTGATGACCGGAGCGGTGTGGCGCTCCGCCAGCACAACTTTCAGTCCGTTGGAAAGCGTTGCCTTCTGCATGGGCGGCAGCTTGAGTGACATGGGTTCACCCGCGGCCGGCTCTTTGGAGCGATCGAGTTTCGCATCGGCCTTCAGGTTTGCCGGATAGGGCTGCACTTCCAGGATGTAATCGCCGTCGGTAAGCCAGTCGTTCGCGGCCTTCTTGACTGAAGCGGGAGTGGCAGCCTGGATGCCCTTCAGGTAATCCTTGTAGCATTCGGGATTGCCGGTGAAGGTCTGGCAGCGGGCCAGCAGGTCGCTCTTGCCGCCAAAGCCGCCAATGCGCTCAACGATGCGCGCATAGGTGCCGAGGATCTGCGTCTTGGCCAGTTGCAGCTCGGCTTCCGTGGGACCGTTCTTGAGAAAGTTTTTCAGCTCCTCATCGGCGGCCTTTTCTACTTTGGCGATATCGACGTCAGGTTTGCCGGTGAGCGTGAAATCAAATTGTCCGGCAATTTCGTTGGTGTCGTCGGTGGCCGTTGCGCTGGTGGCAATCTGGTCTTTGTAAACCAGGCGCTTGTAGAGTCGCGATGTCTTGCCGCGGCCCAGCACCTGCGCCGCCAGATCAAGCTGCACTTCTTCAGGAGAACCAAATTGCGGCACATTCCATATCCGGTAAATGCGCGCCTGCGGGACTCTGTCTTGAACCCAGCCGCGGTGATTGCCGGTGCGCTTGGCGGTCCATGCTTCCTGCTTGGCAATGGGCGGCCCCGCGGGAATTTCGCCATAGTATTTTTCAACTTTTTGCCGCGCCACTTCCGGCGTAATGTCGCCGGCAATTACCAGCGTGGTGTTGTTGGGACCATAGTAGGTCTTGAACCATTCGTCCACGTCGTCTTTGGAGGCCGCATCCAGGTCCTTCATCTCGCCAATGACCGTCCAGGAATAAGGATGGCCCACGGGATAGGTGTTCTTGACGATGATTTCTTCCGTCACGCCGTAAGGCTGGTTTTCTCCCTGGCGCTTTTCGTTCTGCACCACGCCGCGCTGCAGGTCGAGCTTCTTCTGGTCCAGGACGCCCAGCAGATGGCCCATGCGGTCGCTTTCGGCAAACAAAACGTAGTCCAGCATGGATGTAGGCACATTTTCAAAATAGTTTGTGCGATCGTTGTTGGTGGTGCCGTTCAGGTTGGTGGCGCCGATGCGCTCCATGGTGTTGATGTAGGTATAGTTGAAGTTTTCGCTGCCGCTGAACATCAGGTGCTCAAACAGATGCGCGAAGCCGGTCTTCCCCGGCTTCTCATTCTTCGATCCCACGTGATACCAGGTATTCACCGCCACAATGGGAGCTTTGTGGTCTTCGTGTACCAGCACCGTCAGCCCGTTCTTCAGAACAAACTTTGTGTACTTGATGTCCGGGATGGGAATGTCGACTTTGCTTGCCACGGAACTCGCCGGCGCGCTCTTCTTGGGCGCGGGCTTGGGCTGGGCGATGAGGGTGAGGGACCCGGCTGTCACCAATATCAATGACAGCGTCAGGTGCGCGATTTTATGCATGAGCTTGTTTCTCAAAAGTGCCTCCATGTTGACCATCGAGCCAGGATAGTGCCAGTGACAACAAGTCGCATGGCACAACCTGGCCGGCAAAAAATGAAACTACAGGGTTGGTCCCGCAGCTGTCCTGCCCTGTTTTCTCTCGATCTGTTTTGTCAGCGAGGATGCGACAGACGGCCTTAAGCTCTTGGGGACTTGCGCTAATCATACCAGCCGGAAAAGGCGCGCGCCGCGATCAATACATGTTTTTCTGTAAAGCATGCACTATAACGTTTCTTTGTCTCAACCGTCTAATGCAACCCTCAAAGGGCCTTTTCGCTACTTCCAGTTCTTCTCCGCTCCCGCCAATATTCCGGCGAAGACTTCAATCCCATCCCATAAATTCTGCAGGCGAAGGTTCTCATTCGCGCCATGCTGATTATTGTCATGATTGGCAATCGGCAGGCCAAGGACCGGCGTCTTCAGCATGTCAGTAAACAAATACATGGGAACGCTGCCGCCAAGAAGCGGCATTTTGATCACCGGCGAACCAAGAGTCTGCTCCATCGCGCTCACGACCGGTTGCACTGCAGGATCGTCCATCGCCACACGCGCTGCCTTGTATCCCGGTCCCCAACTCACCTTAATTACTCTGGCGTGTTGCCGGCGGGTCTCGATGTCCGGCGTTTGCCGCACGATATAAAAACCCTGCTGCGTGATGAACTGTTCCACCAACTGGTGCACACGCTCCGGCGTCTGGTTGGGCACCAGCCGGAAATCGATGGACGCTTTGGCCGTGGTTGAAATCGCGTTCTGCGCTTTGTCTTCCACGTGCCCCGCCTCGATGCCGCGGATGTTCAACGCCGGCTGGGTGATCGCCAGCGGCAATGCGGCTCCGGCGCTCTCTGTCCATGCCAGCCCAAGCTCCTGCTTGAGCTGCGCGTCAACATCCGGAATCTGCGCAATGGCCTGACGCTCGGCCGCGGTCAATGCCCGCACGTCGTCATAAAATCCTGGGATGAGGATGTGCGATGTCGCGTCGCGCATGTGCGACAGCAGGTTCACCAGCACCGCCGCCGGGTTTGGCGCCCAGTTGCCATAATGGCCATCATGCAGGACGCGGCCCGGACCATACACCGTGAGTTCCAGGTCGGTCACGCCCCGCGCGCCAAAATAAAGCTGCATGCGCCGCGTTTGGTTCACCGGCCCATCACTCAGCACCCATATATCGCCCGTGAGCAGATCAGCATTCTGGCGGAAGATTTCCGCCAGATGCGGCGACCCGGCTTCTTCCTCGCCTTCAAAAAATACTTTCAAGTTCACTGCAATGGGAATCTTGCCTGCGCGCAGCGCGTCAATCGCCGTGAGCACCGCCTGGATCGGCGCTTTGTCGTCACTGGCGGAGCGGGCATAGATTCGCCATTCAGGATTAAGCGGCCCTTGCAGCGAATCCAGCGGAAGAGTCTTGCCGTCCACGCCGCCATCGCGTAAAGGGGCCCCCGGCAAGCCCGTTTCTGGCTTGCTGGAGCGTAGCACAGCCTCCCACGTATCGCTTGCCCACTGCGCTTTATCGACCGGCTGGCCGTCATAATGCGCGTAAAAGAGCAACGTATGCTTCGCGCCCGGGGATTTTAGTTCGCCATAGACCGCGGGCGGCGCGCCCGCAACATTCAGTTCCTGCACATGAAAGCCGCGCTGCTCCAGCATCTTGCTGATGGCATCTGCATTGCGCTTGATGTTGGCGGAATCGCTGGCTACGTTCGGCAGCGAAAGCAGTTGCGCATAGCTGCGCACGATTTCCACTTCATGCTGCTTGCGGTATTCGCGGACGGTCGTGCGCACAGATTGCGCAGAATTTTCCTGCGCTCCGATTTGCCGTCCCGTCAGGCAGGCTGCACTTAAAAGCGTGAAATACAGAATTCTTCGGATCATAGTTAGCGTCTCAATTTGAAAATTACAGCTTCCGGCGCGAGGGCGAGTGGTGGGCCACGAAAAAATCAGGCGTAGAGACGCGGCATTGCCGCGTCTCACTGTCGCTACCCTGAAGATTCTCAAGGATTAATAGTTAGTCATGGCCATTCTTTCGCAGTTGGTTATCGACCAGAAATTTCACGTCTGGAGCACAACGTGGTCAGTCTGGTATGCCGCATAGTCAATCGCGGCGAGAATATCTTCGCGTTCTAAGAATGCATAATCGGTGAGAATTTCTTCGAAGGAAGCTCCGGCACTTAACAATTCCAGGATATCGGTTACACGGATACGCTGGCCGCGAATGCAGGGCCGCCCGCCGCATTTTCCCTGTTCTACCGTTATCCGGCTGAGACGTTGTAAATTCACAAACTCACTCTTTGCTAAAGATACTTCGTTTCCAATTTACTGGCAAGCAATAAGACCACTGGGGCAGTATCCGTCAGGCAATCTTTGGGCACTAGCGAGGTGCACAGCGTTCACATGAGCTTTGCTGCCGTTGCGCATCAAGCCAGATCTTGGCCAGGCCGTCACCGAGGGTCCAACTTGGCAGCGCGGATGACGACTCTGAATCAAGATTAGAAAGAACCACAATTACCATCCCGGCTTCCGGATAGCTTTGCAGGACGGAATTAAAGCCCTTGATACCGCCGCCATGGTATTGCAATTTGTGGCCAAACCGCTCTCCTATAACGACACCATAACCGTAATGCATGCCGTAGGCCGCGGTTTCCGGATAGATATCGACCATTCGCCTGCTGGAATCGGCATTCAGCAATTTGCCGTGCGCCAGCGTTTCTGCCCAGGCCGTCAGGTCGCGCACCGTCGAATAAAAACCGCCCGCCGACCATGCCGACCTTGGATCAATCAAGCCCGCGTTGCGTAACTCCGTGCCCGCAAGCATATAGCCTCGGGCCCTCAGCGGAACGATTTTCCCCACATCATCAAAACCTGAATCATGCATGCCAACTTGATCGAAGATGCGTTTCTGGACAAAGTCCTCATACTTCATCCCCGACAATTTCTCAATCACCATGCCCAGCAGAATGTAACCGGTGTTGTTGTAGGTCAATTTAGTTCCGTGGGGATAGAGCAGGGGTTTATCTCGCACCAGATCAAGAAACTCTGCAGGCGAAGCAGCCAGCGCGGAGTATCTCTCCCATGCGGGGCCGGTGTAACTGGGAATCGGTATTCCGGACGTATGAGTGAGAAGTTGATGGATCGTGGCCGGCCGCCATGATTCCGGCAAATTGTCCACGTATTTTCCAACTGGATCAGAGAATAACAATTTGCCTTGCTCATACAGCAGCAGAATGTCGGCGGCAGTAAACTCCTTTGCAATCGATCCCGTGCGGAACTTGGTATCAACGGTGTTTTTGATTTTCCATTCAGCGTCCGCCCAGCCGCAGGCTTCCTGGAATTTGGTCTCACCGTTCACCGTTACTGAAGCCGCTCCCATGAATCCCTTCGACTGGCAGGCTTGCTGGAAATAGTCATGGAGGTCAGTCTTGAGGTCGGCGGCCGCAAGAAGGCGTCCGGATGCGATCACGCAGATAAAGACCCATCGCAGCATGAGCATTTACCAACTATAAATCTGTTGAAAAGGCGCCGCTTTTGCGTTGTTATTTCTTCTTGCCCTTTTTCTTGGCTGGAGCGGGCTTTTTTGGCGCGGTCTTCTTCGCTGCGGGCTTTTGGGCTGCGGGTTTCTTTGCCGCCGTCTTGGCTGGCGCAGATTTTTTCGCCGCGGCCGCTGCTGGCTTCTGCTTGGAGGCCGCCGGCGCGGGATGCTTCCCTGGGACGGCTGGCGGCGGCGTTGCCGCTTCAGCCGCGGGCGCTGCCGGAGCGGGTGCAGATGCGCCAGCCATCGCGTTCTTGGGCTTGCGTCCACGTTTCTTGGGCGCTTGATCTCCGGGAACTCCGGGCGCAGCTTCTTCCTTGGCCCGTCCGCGGCGCGGCGGCGGTGGCGGTGGCGGCGGCTCCGGTGGAGAATATGGTTCCAGGAACTTCACGATCTCCGTGTGCGAACGGAGCTTGCCATCCAGCAACATCAGGAAAGCTTCATCCTGGATTTTCTTGTACTCCGGATGCTCCGGCGTAATGCGCATCTCCGCCATCTCAGGGAATGGCAGCTTCTGCCGGACCTGCGGCCACTTGGTCAGGAAGTTCTTGATCTTCTGTTCGACGGCCGCCGCCCTCGGCGTGATCGCGTTGAACAGCAGCGCGTCCGGCCGGTTCGTCATCAGGAATTTCCAGGTCTGTGACGGCAGGGCCAGGTCCTTGGCCATCAGTTTCTTGGCGAAGTCCTTGGCGTCGTCCTCAACGTGCTTCCAGCGCTCCACAAATCCTTTGTTGATGATCTGCTTTTGCATCGCCGAAATATCTTTGTCGCCCAGCTTGCGCGTAAGGAAGTGCATCACAATCGGGCTGGCGTCCGGATTCACGCCCACTTCCTGCATCTGCTGTTTCACCTTGAAGAGCTGGTTCAATCCCGCGGCATCTATTTTGGAAACGGAGAGGTGGGGCGCCAGCACCTTCAGCCAGCCTTCTTTTTCCAGCGCCTTCAGCACCTCGATCGGATTGTCCTCATGCGCCAGTTGCTCAATCTCATGCCCCACGGCGCGATCGGAAATATTTTCCATGTAGTTGTTTTCTTTGGCTGCGTCGTATCTCGCCTGTGTGCGCTCTTCCAGCGTCCAGTGGAAGCGCGTCATCAGGCGCGTGGCCCGGATCAGACGCGAAGGCTCTTCATAAAAAGCGTAATTATGCAGGACGCGCAGGACCTTGGTTTCAATATCGGCGACGCCGTTGAAGGGATCGGTAAGCAGGCCGCGGGAGCCGGGATTCAGCGAGAGCGCCATGGCGTTCACGGTGAAGTCGCGGCGGCGCATGTCGTCATAGATCGTGCCCGGAGTAACTTCGGCCGGCTTGCCCGGTTTGTCATACCGTTCTGAACGGGCGCTGGTAACTTCCGCCCGGACGTTTCCAGGCAGCAGCAGCATGATCGTCCGCGTGCCTTCGTCCGTGGCTTCAGTGATGGCGCCGGCCTTTTCAAAATCTTTTTGCAGTTTGAGGGCGTTGCCCTGCACGGAGAAATCGAGATCGCGGATAATAAAGCCGCTGATGATGTCGCGGACGGCGCCCCCGGTAAGGAAGATGTTCATTTCATGGGCGCGGGCGACATCGGTCACCAGCGCCACCGCCCGCTGCTGGTCCGGCGTCAGCCGGGTTTCCATGAGGTAAATAAAGTCGGCCATTCAGGTCAGGAATACACTTTTGCCCTCCCGGCCCTGGCCAGGTGAGCTAACCGATTCTCCCGGTTTTTTGTAACTTGCACTGTATACAAGAGTTAGACGGCTACCGCAGGGACTGCACAAACTCGAAACATTATCACAAAGGTTAACCTTTTGGCTACCCCAGGTCGAGGAAAGCTGTGGTGACGCCTTTGATGCCCCTGCAATCAGTGCGAGAATCAAAACACGAGCTATTTAGCTTTTAGCTATTAACAAATGCGGAATACACCGATTTGCTTAATAGCCAAAGGCAAAGACCAAAGACCTAAGGGCCGATTTCTTATGCCTTCTACACACAAAAAGGTGATCGTGCGCAAAATGGGCCGCGACTCCATCAGCGGTTACGTTTCGCCCGCCCATTTTGTCGTCGAAGGCAAGCTGGAACTGCTCAATCCTTCCGGCAAAGTGGTCCTGATCGACCTTGGCGAAGTGAAGAGCGTGGATTTTGTCCGCGATTTCACTGACACCGCGGCCACAGGGCGCAAAACATTCACCAGCCGTCCCCGTACCGACGGGCTCTGGGTACGGCTCAAGTTCACTGACAATGACGTTCTGGAAGGCTTGATGGCCAACGACCTGACCCAGATCATTCCTGAGGGATATCTCATTACGCCGCCGGATACGCGCGGCAACACGCAACGGGTCTTCGTTCCCCGCAGCGCCTTGCAGGAGATGAATGTGCTGGCGGTTATCGGACGCCCGGAAGCCCACAAGAAGACCGCGGAAGATGTTCGCCAGGAAAAGCTGTTTGTGGAACCCTGAATGACGCCCCCTGACGGCGGGCCGTGACGATTTTGCTCTGACCTTTCCCTTCCACCCATTACAATCACGCCTTTAGGCAAGTTTTCATCCAGGACCCATTTGTTATGAAGCTCAAAGAACTTGCGGACAAACTGGGCGCCAGGCTTGATCCGCCGGATGCGGACGTTGAGATCGGCAGCGTCGGCCCCATCGAGTCGGCGCTCCCCGGCCAGATTACCTTCGCGGTCAGTTCGAAGTACGCTCCCATGGCCAGGAGCAGCCGCGCGGCTGCGTTGATCGTGGACGAAAAATTTCCTGCCCTCGATAAGCCGGTGCTCCGCACCGGCAATCCCCAGTTTGCTTATGCCCGCGCCGTGGAGCTGCTGCACCCGATGCCGCGGGAAAAACGCGGGGTCCATCCCACGGCTGTCATCGATCCTTCGGCGCGGATCGGCGACAATGCTTCCATCGGCGCTTGCGTGGTGATTGGCGCGGACGTGGAAATTGGCGAAGGCTGCACACTGCTGCCGCAGGTGGTCATCTACCGCGGCGTCAAGATCGGTAAAAACTTCTTCGCGCACTCGCACGTCTCCATCCGCGAAAACTGCGAGATCGGCGACAATGTGCTGCTGCACAACGGGGTAGTCATCGGTTCAGACGGTTTCGGCTTCGCCAAGGACGACTCCGGCAACTGGTACAAAATCCCGCAGACAGGGCGCGTCGTGATTGAAGATGATGTCGAGATCCAGGCCAACTCCTGCGTGGACCGCGCCAGCCTGGCCGAGACCCGCATCGGCCGCAATACCAAGGTCGACAACCTCGCTCAGGTGGGACACAACTGTATCGTCGCCGAAAATTCCATGCTGTGCGCCCAGGTGGGTCTTGCCTGATCAACTGAGATCGGCAAGAACGTGATTCTGGCCGGGCAGGTTGGCGTGGCCGGGCACTGCAAGATTGGCGATGGCGTGATTGTCACGGCGCAGAGCGGAACGCATGGGGACATTCCGGCAGGATCGATGGTCAGCGGCTCGCCCGCGTTCGACCACAAGCAATGGTTGCGCAGCGTGACCGCGTTTGCAAAACTGCCTGAACTGGCCCGCGCTCTGCGTGGAAAATCGCCGAAAGAGTAAAGTTTTACGCAAGATGAATCTGTAGGCTGAGACAAAAGCATCACAGCCGGAGGCGTGACGAGAAGGTAGCTCAGCGTGGAAGCGCTGGATAAGTTTTACGCAAGATGAATCTGTAGGCTGAGACAAAGGCATCACAGCCAATATCAGCGCCGGAGGCGCGATGCGAGGTTAGCTCAGCGCGGAAGCGCTGGATAAGTTTTACGCAAGATGAATCTGTAGGCTGAGACAAAAGCATCACAGCCAATATCAGCGCCGGAGGCGCGATGCGAGGTTAGCCCACCCTGAAGGCGATCCCGCGAAGCGGGAGAGCCGAGAAGGGTGGGTAGGCGACGGAAAGAAATTGAGCCCCGTAGGGGCGGCACAAGAAAGATATGACGGCCGACCGACCAGAAAAAAAACCGATTAAGGTGCTCCTGCTCGACGACCGCCAGGACAACCTGATCCTGCGCTCCGCCATTTTGCGCAGCAACGGTTATGAGGCCATTAGCTCCGCTTCGGTCGAAGAGGCCGAGACCCATCTCGACAAAATTGATATTGCCGTGCTCGACTATCACCTGGGCGCGGGAAAATTCGGAACGGAAGTGGCGCAGTCCCTGCGCGACAAGCGTCCGGAAGTCCCCATCATTATTCTTTCCGCCACGCTGGAAAGAAAATTCGGCGGCGTGGAAGATATGCATCTGCTCAAAGGTTATAGCTCGGTCGACGATCTGCTGGCTGCGCTGCGCTCTTTCGAAGCCAAGCGCCGCGGCAAGCCGGTCGTGGTGGACGCGCGCGACTTTTTCTATTCCCGCATCGCCATGGCCATGGGCGATGACATTGTCCTGGAAATCCTGGACCGCGATGGCGTCTGGCAATACGTGAACGACTTCTTTGCCCGGCTCTACGAAAAAAAGCGCGCCTGGTTTGCCGGTAAGAACCGTTTTGAGGAATTTCCCGAGCTCAGCGCCGAGTGGAAAGAGATCATTCGCACCGTGGCCGACACGCGGGAAACTTACGTGGACCGCAGCTTCCGCTGCCTGCCGCATCTGCCCAAAAAGAAAAGCCGCTGGAACTGGAACATCCTGGTCTTCCCTTTAAAGCTGCATGACAACCGTAACGGCGCGGTGCTGGCCGCGCGCGTGATCGAGAAAAAATAGCAGAATGAAATCTCTTCGCTTCACCATGGCTCTTGTCTTCGTGATCGCGGTGGCAGGCTGTCGCGCGCACGTAGTTAAAATCAGCCTGACCAACATTAGTACCGAGCCCATCAAGACCATCATCGTCGACTACCCGAGTGCAACTTTTGGAAAAGATACGCTGGTGCCCCGCGAGACTTATTTCTCTCTCATCAAGCCGGTGGATAAAGGGCCGATCAAAGTCCGATTCACGGATGCGCAGGGCGTGAGCCACGTTTACCAAAGCACCTCCCTTGCCCCGGGCGACGATGGTTGGGTGGACATAAAACTGACCCAATCCTCCGGGCAAACAGGCTTTGATCTTACAAGGGCGGGCAAGAAGTAAGCGGGCAAGAAGTAACAGGGTGCGACCAAAGAAAAACTACTTATTGCTTTTCCTGATCAGCGCTTATCAGCGCTTATCAGCGCAAATCTGCGGCGAATTTCTTGCCTCTGTGTCCTCTGTGGTAAAAGCTCTTACTGCCGTTCTTTCGGCAACGCGCTGTTGATCGCATCCCGCACGGCTTGCACCAGGTCTTCACGCGAAGCAAATCGCTTGGGATCAATCGGCGGATGGAACACCAGCGTCGCCGTGCCGCTCTTTATCAGTGAACTTCCCTTGGGCATCATTTCATAGGTCCCTAATATCGTAATGGGCACGATAGGGAAACCGCTCTCCGCGGCCAGGTGAAATGGCCCTTTCTTGAACGGCATCAGGCGGCCGTCAGGCGAGCGCGTGCCTTCAGGAAAGATGGTCATGTTGATGTGGTGTTTCATCACCTCGCCCGCGCGGCGAATGCTGCTGATGGCCGAATCGCGATTGCTGCGCTCCACCGGCACAATCTCCGCCAAGTCCAGCGCTTTGTTCACAATGGGGATCCGCCAGATCTCTTTCTTGGCCAGCACAGACGTTCGCCCGGGAATCAGCGGCACAAGGATGGGCGGGTCCAGATTGGAGACGTGGTTCGACATGAAGATATAAGTTCCCGCCGGATCAATCTTGTCACGGCCCACCAGCTTCACTTTTGCGCCGGCAATCTTCGGGGCGGCCAGCGCCAGTCCCATGCCAATCCAGTAGAGGAATGAAACGTTGCCGCTGATGATGGTCCAGGGAAAGGCAATCAGCGCCGCCGGCGGCACCACGATGATCCAGAAGAGCAGCGCCAGCAGGGTGCGGACAAATGCCACAGTGCGGGCGATCATGTGCGCTGCACGCCAGGGTCCCCGGAACGCGCCGGGTTTGCGCGTTCTGGGCTGACGCCGCGCAATTCTTCCAGCTTGCGCGGCAGCTTCTCATAGATGCCGCCGAACCCGCCGTTGGAAAGAATGGCCACCACATCGCCGCTGCGCAGCTCCGGCGCCACCTCCGCAACAATGGCGTCGGCATCGGCGAGCTCGCGCGCGGACTTCCCTGCCCGGCGCACGCCATTCACTACCGATGCCGTGGTGAGGCGCTCATTTTCCGGCACCGCCTCCGGCTTGAAGATCGGCGTGATCACAACTTCATCGGCCATGGCCAGGCTGTTGACCAGTTCTTTCTGCAGGACTTTGCGCCGCAGCGTGTTCGACCGCGGCTCAAAAATGGCCCACAGCCGCGCGGCGGGATAGCGCACGCGCAACGCGCTCAACGTGGCCGCAATGGCCGTTGGATGATGCGCAAAATCGTCAATGATCGTAATGCCGTCAATCTCTGCTTTGATCTCCATCCGGCGCTTCACGCTCTTGAAAGTCTTGAGCGCCTCAACGATCGCCGGCGGATCAATGCCATAATTTGCCGCCATGGCCGCCGCAGCCGTGGCGTTGAGCACGTTGTACTCCCCGGCCAGGGCAAATTCAAAATCAACCGGCTCTTTCCCGTCGCGCAGCACGGTCCAGGTTGTGCGCTCAGGCAGGAACTGAAGGTTGGTGATCCGCCAGAACGAATCTTCCTTCATCCCGTATTTTTCCACCGGACAAAAAGCTTTGGCCATACATTCGTCCACGTTTTCATTGGCGTCATAGGCAATGATCCTGCCTTTGCGCGGCACCAGGTTCACCAGCCGCTTGAATGCCAGCTTCACCGCGTCCAGATCGTCATAAATATCGGCGTGATCAAATTCAACCGACGTAAGAATGATCGCCTGGGGAAAATAGTGCAGAAACTTGGGGCCTTTATCGAAGAATGCCGTGTCGTATTCGTCGCCTTCAATGATGAAGTGCTTCCCCTGGCGCAGGGCAAAGCTGCTGCCAAAATTTTCCGCAATCCCGCCCACCAGAAAAGATGGGTCCTTGCCTGCCGATTGAAATATCCACGCCAGCATGGACGTTGTGGTGGTCTTGCCGTGTGTGCCCGCGACGACCAGCGGCTGCCGCGTGCGCAGAAAAAGGTCAAAGAGTATGTCCGGCATGGAGCGAAAGAAAATCCGCTCGTCCAGGACGTATTCCAGTTCAGGATTGCCGCGCGAGATGGCATTGCCGACGATCACCATGTCCGGCCGTGGCTTCAGGTTGGCTTCTGAATACGGCTGCGCCACGGGTATGGCGATCGATGCCAGGAAATCCGACATCGGCGGGTAGGCCGCCGCGTCTGAGCCTGTGACCTTGAACCCGCGCTGTTTCAGTAGTCCCGCGAGCGACGCCATGGCCGTCCCGCAAATTCCAATGATATGTACGTGCTGCTGTTCCACAATTCAAGATTAACGGATTGAGACGGTTCTCGTCAGTGCTTTTTTATGCAGATGTGGAAAGCTGCGCCGGCGCTGAGGCTTTTCTTCAGGGCCAGCCATTCCATCCACCGGAGAATGGAATGGCTGGGCCGGTCCGCTACTTGGTCGCGGCCGCAAACAGCTTATCGAGGTCGTAGGTGATTCCGACGTGGCCCCGGACGGAAGTTGCCTGGATAAGGTCCGTACGATTGGACCGGGTAACGGCGAAAGGTATTTCAGCGCCGGTGGATTTCAGCTTGATGGTGATCTTGGCCTCCGCGATCCAGATTGGCCCCGTGGGAGAGAGCGCAAGGGCCGCGGCCTGCGGCAACTGAATGTTGGTCCCCGGAGCAAAGTTGCTCTGGTCCAGGCTGATGAGGCCGGGCGAGATCATGTATTGGAAATAACCCGCCAGGCTCAAGCGCGCGGGATAGTCGGCCATGTTGCCGCCGATCTTGCGCTCCAGTTGGAGCGAGGCCTGGGCATCGCGCCAGCGGCCGAACTGCCCGCTGACCGAGGAGGAATTGTAAAAGGTCCCGGCCAGGTTGACACTCAGGTTGCCTTTCTCTGCCCCGAAGGGATTCAGGGTGGACATGATCTTGAACTGGCTCGTCTCCGGTTGTCCCACCGGCCTCTGAAAGTTGTACTCCGCAGAGAACACAGTTTTCGTTGTGATCTCCTTGACCAGCGTGCTCATATCGCCCAGGAACCTGGCGTAGGCCGTCACAGCGCTGTTCAACTGTTGGTCGAAATTGGGAGTCATCTGGCGGCCGCGTTGCAGTAGTTTCTCAAGGTATTGGACCAGCATCTTTTCGATCATTGCCTCGGCGGCATTCGGGTCATTGATGTTCTTGAGGGAATCTCCGATATCCAGCCTGAATTGCCGCCTCAGTTGCGTCGCCTCCGCGTCCTTGATGAGCGGTCCCAAAGTCGGCGAAATCACGGCCAGGACAGTGTTGCCGATGTCCTGGAATTTTTGCCTGTTGTCGCTGTAATACTGCGTCCATTTATCCTGAAAAGTCTTGGAGCGGATGTCCTGCGGGTTGCGGAACACGTATTTGACGGAAACGCCGGAGAAGCGGTTTTTCGCCGTCAGGATATTGACGGAGGAAGGCGCTCCGGGTGGATTGTCGGCCGGGCTGGTGGCGACTGTTTTGGTCGATCCCTGCTGCATATCAAATGACGTGGTGATCCCGATGTCCCGCAGGATAGGCGTGCCGCAGCCACGCTTTTTTGCGGCCGTTGTTTTTTTACCGGCGTCCGCTTTTGTGTTCGCGTCTGCGTTTTTCGTTGTATCCGGTATTGTGACAGTGGTCGGTTCGTCCGGGTCGCAGAAAGGAAACGGGTTGGCGTCCGCGATGAAGCGCAGGAGCCCATCCGCGTTTGCGCTGAAGGTGGCGGTATTGCCGTTGATGGCCTGCGTAATGGCCCCGCTTTCAATGGCCGCGCTGAGCAGAGACGTGAGCCCGGCCTTGGCAACGGCCGAGGTGCTGCCCGCAAAGCCGGAACCGGGGCTGAATTGCTCATCGGTGCGGGACTGCTCGACCGCGGCGCCGAGGGTATCGTGCGCCACTTTCTTGGCCAGGTTGATCTGATTTGCGGTCAGGCCCTGCACGGTCTGGCTCTTTACGGCGAACTGTAGAAAAGCCGCCTGGTTCCCTTGGAGGGCCAGAAGGTCGTTGATGGCGCCGTCCAGTTGTTCAGGATGGTTCGCCTTGGCATCTAGCACCGCGGCAATGCTATTGGTAAAGCCCGCTAAATTCTGGTCCTGGACCGTGACCGTTGTCTGGGCCACTGCTCCCGCAGCGAGAAGGGCGAGTGAGAAAAGAGCGAAAATCCGTAGCGTTCTCATATGCTTCCTATCCTGTAGCCATCGAGTTTCTGAAACCGCCGGTTACGAAGTTTGGACTGCGTACCGTCACCGCAATCTTCCGCAATGTGGACGACCGTCTGTGTGTCCGGACACACCTGGACCACGTCTAACAGAGTGATTCCAGGCTTTACGTCGAAGGTGACGCTCGAGTCGCCGGTCACCGCGAGAGGAGCGTCTTCGTAAGTAGCCGCGGTGAGCCGGTAGAGCGGACTATCGGCGGTGAAAACCATCGTCACGGTCCCGACAGGAGCGAGAAAATCGTTATCGCCACTGGGATCAACTTTCATCTTGCACGCCATGCTTCCTCCATCAACTTGCCTTTGTCCTGAGACAAGTAGTGATATCTGAATAAACTCAAAATCGATGACAATCCCTCTTGTTATATGGGAGATTCAGGCGAATCATTTCATAATCTGTTCGATCATTCACCCGAATAACAAGCTGAGACCGTTGTCAGAAAAGGAACCCATAGGCTTGTGCCTGGACGTATCTTCGAAGTGGGTTTCAATGGAGGTTGCCGGCTCCGCCGACCCAGGGTAAGGCCGGTGAGATGCAGTGAACGGGATTAAAAGAAATTAAAGTTGGATTGCGGTTGCCGGCTCCGAAATTCTCAATTGCACACCTGAGCTCTCCGCCTCCAGCTCCGCCTGCACGCCGATGGGCAGCGTGAGATTGCCGCTGCTCACATGCCCGGATTTAAGACCGCAGACAATCGGGACCTTGTAAGGCGCAAGCACGCGCATGATGACCTGCTGCAGCGTGTAGGTTTCGCCCGCGGGCGGAGCGCAGTCCAGCATTTCGCCGAAAACAAAGCCGCGCACGCCATCCAGCTTGCCGGCAAGCCGCAACTGCATCAGCATGCGGTCAATGCGGTAGGGCTTCTCGGCGATATCTTCTATAAAGAGGATGCTGCCCTCGGTCTGGATTTCGGACGGCGTCCCCAGGGATGCCACCAGCATGGAGAGGCATCCGCCATAGAGCCGGCCGAATGCTTTGCCGGATTGCAGCACTTCAACGCTGGTCGCCGGGACGGTCCATTTGGTTGCGCCTTGCAGCGCGCTCGTCCAGCTGGATAAATCGAAAGTTCCATCGGCAATGTCCTTGGCGACCATAGGTCCATGGAAGCCAACCAGCCCGGTGCGGTCGTGGATCGCGGTGAGCAACGAGGTGATGTCACTGCAGCCCAGCAGAATCTTTGGGCGCGCGGCGAACAGGCTGAAGTCGAGTTTTTCCAGCAGGTAATTGCTGCCATACCCGCCGCGCACGCAGATCATCGCAGCAATGTCGTCGCGCCCCCAGTAGGCAAGCAGCTCCTGCGTGCGGCGTTCCGCCGTGCCTGCGAAATAAATGTCGCGATCAAAAATGTTCTCCGCATATACCGGTTGGTAGCCCATTTGACGCAGCCGGTCGCAGCCACGCAGGAACGCTTCATGGTTGAAGCTGCTGGCCGGAGCAATCAAGCCAATCTTGTCGCCCTGCCGCAACGCCGGAGGCTTGATGACTTTTGCTCTAGCCAAGGAATTCTCCCCGGCAGACCAGCTGCGCGGGACCGCGCAAAAAAACTTTGCCGTCCTGCCACCGCACCACCTGCGTCCCTCCGGGCGCATGCACCTTCACCGGCGACCGGGCATGGCCGGCGGCAATCGCGGCCACGGCAGAAGCGCAAGATCCGGTACCGGAAGATTGCGTCTCGCCCACGCCGCGTTCAAAAAACCGCACTTCAATATCATGCTCGCCTGTGACGCGCACAAATTCCACGTTCACGCCTTGCTTGAAATCCTGGTGCCGGCCAATGTCCGCGCCTTCGGCCTGCCATTGCGGAGAGAACTCGGTCACAAAAACCACATAATGCGGATTTCCCATGGAAACCGGCGTGCCATGCACCGGCGCAAACCCTACCGTCATGGAAAATTCGCTGCCCACCTGCGGCTCGCCCATTTCCATCTCAAACTCGAAGCAATGTTCTGTGCGGGCCACCAGATCGCAGTGCTTCACGCCTGCTCCGGTCTGAATGGAAACCTTGCCGTCGTGTCCCTGGCTCACCATGTAAGCCGCAACGCAGCGCGTCCCATTGCCGGAAATTTCCGCTTCGCTGCCGTCGGCATTGACCAGGCGCGCATGGATGTCGGCATCCTGCGCTGGAAACAGCCACTCCACTCCGTCCGCGCCCACGCCGTTGTGCCGGTCACAGATATTTTTGCTGAATGCCCGCAGATCTGCGGGAGCATCCGCGCCATCAATGATCAGGAAGTCGTTCCCGCAGGCCGATGCCTTGGTAAAAGGGACCATGGTCTAGTCGATGTCCAATCCGGCCTTGACCTCAAAATTCTTGAGCGAATCGGACTGGCGTAGCGCCTCCATCAGTGTTTTTTGCTCGCGGCGCGTGGCATCTACGCTGAAGGAGAGCCGTTGCTTGTCTTCTCCGCGGGCCAGGTGCAGGCCTCGCAGCTCTTTGCCCATCCTGTCCATGATGAAGTGCACTTCCGCAACCAGGTCAGAAGCCGGCTTCTCTGATACTACAAAATAATTCATCACTGAGGCTTTCAGGCTGAACCGCTGCTCCATCCATCCGAGCAGGCGTAACGCAAGAAACATCAGGATGCTGGCGAATACGGCCAGGAAATATCCCCCACCGCCGCACGCCATCCCAATGGAGGCCACAACAAATACAGTCGCGGCTGTAGTCAGCCCACTGACCCCGCCGCCGCGGGAATGGAGAATCGATCCTGCGCCGATGAAGCCGATTCCGGGAATGATCTGTGCGGCAATGCGCGTATGGTCGCCTGCTCCGAATACTCCGGCAAGCTCCGTGGAAAGAATGGTAAACATGGCCGCGCCAAAACAGATAAACATGTGGGTGCGCAGCCCGGCGGGCCGGTGTTTTAATTCGCGCTCCAGCCCAATGAGCCCGCCAAGGACGGCTGCCAGCAACAGGCGCGCCATATCCTGTGGCAGCGAAGCGGGCAGTGAGAAGTGCGGCAAAAAAGATAAAACGTTGTTCAGCATCAGAGGTAGAGACCGTTCCCTACACCATTATTAGCGCATTGCGCGGTAGATCAAAGCTTTTGGCTGCGAGGGAGTGCCGATTGTGGCAACCGCCTCAAGCCCCTGGGGATG
>Ga0164306_10000236_pt1 | contig 21326 bp, 7 predicted proteins | sample Whisoiple_242_MG_FD_110213 | JGI IMG/M metagenome (GOLD analysis project Ga0164306, IMG submission 110213) | Soil microbial communities amended with fresh organic matter from upstate New York, USA - Whitman soil sample_242_MG | ecosystem: Environmental > Terrestrial > Soil > Unclassified >... | reverse complement strand
CGAAGGAGAATTTCTCCGTCCAGTGCACCAGTGCCGGCGTGCCGATCTCAGGCGCCTTCACAGATGCTGTCGGGCAAGTCACCGTGTACTCCGGATCCACTGACGTCACCGCAAGCGCAACCTTCAGCAGCGTCGCCACCAGTTGCACCGGCTCAGTGAATACCGCCACCAACACGCCGGTAACCGGCGCTAGGGGCAGCTACCGCATCACCGCGCTATCCGCGGACGCCGGCGTGCTGCAGATCACTGTCAGTTATGGCGGTCAGACTGCAATCAAGAACTTTGTTGCAACCAAAGTGTTGGCGGGCGCCGCGTCGGTGGGTAACTCCTACAGCATGAGCGGCGCCAGCTTCTCCAGTGCGACCTATGTAGATATCACCGGACCTGTGGCATCCATCGCCGTGAATCCCGGCGGCACTATCCACGTTGGTGCCAGCGGTTCGTATATCGGGATAACAACCTCCGGAACCTTCAAGATTCAATACAGGGCGAACGGTGGAACGTGGACGGATTTTCCGGGCACAGAAGCCTTCGGCTCCATGGCTGATGCGCCCGGCGGAAGCCCGATGCCTGGCGGCTTCAGCACTGGCGATGTGACCATGAGCGGGCCAGGGGTGGTTACGATCTATGACTTCCGCGTTCTGGCGCACACAGATTCCGGAACGACTCTTACGATGTATCCGGATTCGTTCTTGGGCACGTCCTGGGAGCCGTAGATGAAAGCGCTGATCAACAAGGCCACAAATCAGCTAGAGCAGTGGGTGGAGAGCGGGGATAAGTACGACCTGACGAAATACACCGTCGTGGATCCGCCGCCGGGCGACATAAGCATGCTGACGTGGAACGGCGCGGCGCTGGTGACGCGCGCCCTGCGGCCGGTAGAGGTGCGCGCGAAGGCGCTGAACGATGACGCCCGCCTGGCAATGCTGCGCAACTCCACCCCGCAGCAGATCCATACCTACGTGCTGGCAAACGTCACCACCGTGGCGCAGGCGCGCGATCACATCGAATTCCTGATGCTGGTGGTCGCGGCCATGCTCGACCGGCGGCAGCTATAGCGGTAAAGTCGGCCCGGTCCTGCACCGGCAAAGGGAATTGCAATGGCACTGACACTCTCCAGCCTGAGCAAATGGGCCCCCCTGATCAACACAGGCGCGCAGGCCCTCCTTGCTGGCGTTGCCTCGAAGAAGGCCGGGGACACCCTCAGCAGCGCCGATGCGCGCTACAACAACATCGAAGACGTCCGGCTCGGCCTCGCGCTGAAGAACGACGAGCGCGCCGACCAGCTGATGGGGCGCTACACCGACACCTTCATGCCGATTCAGGACCGCGCGATCACGCTCGGAACGAAGCGGATCTCCCCTGAAATCGAGGCCGGCAAGGCCGCCGCGGACGTGCAGGACCAGGTCGCCGTGCAGCAGGGCGCGCTCAAGCGCCAGTACGGCCGCATGGGCGTGAACCCCAACGATGGCGCCGCGATCGACGCGCAGGCGCGGCTTGCGCTCGGCGCTGGCCTCGGGCGCGCGGCAGCCAGCACCAACGCGCGCCGCAACGCCGTCGACACCGAGCTGCAGCGCCTCATCGCGGTGAATTCGCTCGGCACCGGGCTTCCCGGGCAGGCCTCCGGCTTCACCGGTCAGGCCGCCTCTGGCGTCGCGGATATCTTGAATCAGCGCAGCCGCCTGCTGTCCGATGCGCAGAACAACGCCCAGCAGGCCGGCGGCGAGCTCGGCGGCAGCCTTGCGGATGTGATCGGCACGATCTTCGGGCAGGGCTCGGAAATCGGGAAGCTGCTGGGACTGGGCGCGGCCGCAACGCCCGCCGCTGGCGCACCATCTGCCGCCACCACAACCGCCGTCGGAAATGCTGCCGGCACGTCGCTGGGAACCGCCCTTGGCGCTGCCGGGATCGGCTCGGCCATTGGCGCCGGTCTCGGCGGCGCGGCGGCGGCGGCGCCTGCTGCCGGCCTGATTTCCCTTGGCGAATTCGTGCCTACCGGATTCGGCGCTGCTGGTGCGGCGGCCGGTGCGGGTGCCGGTGCAGCTGCTGCTGGCGCTGGCGCTGGCGCCGGAACTGCCGGAACGCTCGCTGGCGCAGGCGGCGGGGTCGCGTCTGGTGGTGCTGGTGGAGGCGCCACCGCAGCGGGAGCGGGTGCTGGTGCAGGATCTAGCCTCGCAGCAGCTCTCGGCCCCCTGTCGGTCATCGGGGCCATGGCCTTCGGTGGCTTCAATTCGCGCGCGGACAAGGTCAGCCCGTACTGGACTCTGGACGTCAACGGAAACGAGGTTTACGTGACCAACGGGGATCAGCAGCAGACGATCCTCGACGCCTTCCAGCGCAAAGCGATGCGCGAGGGTGCGCAATACCAGGATCCGGCCATGTTTGACCCGACCAGCCCGCAGTACGCAGCGGCGGCCGAGACGGCGCTAGGCCCGAACTGGCGCGAGACGCTGGCCGCGGCGATGGGAGGCTGATATGGCCAGCGCAGAACTCACCCTCGGGGCATCGCAGGGCTTCCGGCAGCGCCGCGAGCAGCTGCGCAAGCAGGGCATAGTCGACGAGGAACTGGCTCGCCAGCACAAGCGCGAGGACACGCAGGACGCGACCGCCGCGGAGGACCGCAGTTACAAGCTGACCCTGCGCGCCGCCACCCAAAAGCAGGCGGAGCAGGAGGCTGCCGCTTCAGCTGCCGCGCAGCAGGCCGCGGCGCAGCGCGTGGAGCAGGAGGGCATGGTTGACCTGTTCGACGGCCTGATGGCCGGCACGGACCCGGCCCTTGCCATCGGCAACTACAACGCGCGCGGCACCCACAAGATCGACCCGAACGGGGTCGCCTATGACCCGAAAACGAAGACGCTGACCATCCGCGGGCCGGACGGCACGCCCACCCAGGTGAACGTGCAGCAGGCGCGCGGCGAGCTCAACCGGCTCATGTCTGACTCGACGAAGGCCGAGGGCAAGAAGGCCCTGCGCAACGTCAAGGGCGATGAGCTGGTCATCGACGAGGACGGCAATGAAGTGTTCCGCGGCCCGCAGTACGGAAAGAAGGATCCGGAAAAGCCCCAGTCTCTGGTGAACACCTCCGAGGGCATCTACGACCCGAATCGAAAGAACCCGGATGGCACCAAGGGCGGCTGGATCCCGGGCCCCGCAGGTGCTGCTGGCGGCGCCGGCGGCCGCGGCAGCGACACAACTCCGGGCGGCTCGAAGCGCTCCACGTACAACCGGCAGGCCGCGCAGACCGAAACGCGCGACGAACTGGCGCGCGCGATGGGCATGAAGATCGAAAACGGGCTGGCCCCGAAGGGCTCCTCGGAACTGTGGCTCGATGCTTCGTCCACCTCCGATGCCATCGTGGCCAAGTACGAAGACACCATTGGCGCCGGCCAGGCCGCGCAGATCGTCAACGAGGCCTACAAGGACGCTCCGCCCTTCGCGAAGATCCGCGAGGAGGTGCGCAAGAAGGCCGAGCGTGGTTCTGTCGTGGAGAACGGCCACCCGCGCCGCGAGTCGCATGCCGAGTTCGAGGAGCGCGTGACGAAGGAGGCGAAGGCCGCCCTTGCCGCCGATCGCAAGATGCGCCGGGATCAGGCCAACGAAACTGCCGCGTCGTTGATTGCCGCGCAGAAGGCGCAGAGTGGCGCTGAACCTGGTGCTGATGCGCCGGGCGCTGCAGCTGCTGCACCAGCCGGTCGCGCGCCGCATGCGGGCGTGCCGCTGACTCCCGATCGCATCACCGGCAAGGATCCGAAGGCGGTGAAGCTGTTCCAGTCGAACCCGACGCTGTTCAAGGAGCTGACCTCGCGCACTCCGGATGGCAAGTCCAAGGGCGTGATATCGCCGGATGGCACCGTGTACTATCTCGTGGGCAGCGAACTCAGGTCATACAAGCCCCCCACGGAGTAGGCCTTGCCGGCACAGAACGGACCTCTGGTTCCAGGCAACATCGACCTGATGAACCGCCCGGCAGTCCGGAACCCTGACGGTTCCATATCGACTGTCCGCAGCATTTCCATCGGCAACGAGGACGGGGAAGTTCTGATCCCCACCGTCTCCGACGACGGCCGCGTGATGCCGGACGAGGAGGCAATCAAGCAGTTCTACAAGACGGGCCGGCACCTGGGCGTGTTCAAGGGTCCGCAGGAAGCCACCGCCTACGCGCAGGAACTGCACGTCCAGCAGGCGGCGATGCTCGAGCAGCGCGAAGCCGCGGACCTTGCCGCGCAGGGCTTTCGCGTCGCGGCGCTGCCAGAAGGGTTCGCGGACTCGCATGCGCTGCAGCAGCAGGGCTTTCGATCGGTTGAACTGCCGGATGATTTCGAGCAGGCGGCCGAGCTCGAGCAGAAGGGTTTTCGCACCGTTGAGCTCGACGACAAGTTCTGGAAGGACCAGCGCGAGGCCGTTGCGCCGCCAGATTCCCTGCTGGGCAGCACCAAGAGCAGCGTAAACCGCGGCCTCATCGGCCTCTCGCAGATGCCCGACGCCATTTCGATGGCACAACAGGCTGACCTGCTGGCGCACCTGAGCCCGGCCGCGAAGAAGCGCGTGGATGAAATCGACGCCCAGCTGAATGCGGTGGACGCCGGCGAGGCGCCGAAGGGTGACCTTCACCAGGCAACGAAGCGCTACCTTGAAGCCGACGAGAAGGGCCGCGCGAAGATCCGCCGGCAGATCGAGTCGGGCAAGACGATGATCGCCAACCGCGGCGCGGTGGAGGCGAACATTGCCGAGAAGGCAACGCGCCTGGCCATGCTCGAGGGGGAGAAGAAGAAATTCCCCATGTCCGAGCGCGCCACCAGGATCCTCGGCGCGGACAGCTGGGGTGAGGTGCTGAAGGGCATCGTCACGCACCCGCTGGAGTTCGCCGCCAACGTCGGGCCGGAATCTCTGGTCAGCTCCATCCCGGGCATGGTCGCAGCCCCGGTGGCCGGCGCCGCTGGCATGGGCCTTGGCAGCTTCGCCGCGGACCTGTCCGGGGCCGTCATCAGCGAGCTGCAGGCCGCCGGCGTCGACACCGAGGACCCCAAGGCGATCGCCAAGGCCATGTCGGACCCCAAGCTGTCCGCGAAGATCACCCGCAAGGCGATGGATCACGCCGCGGTGGTGGGCGCATTCGATGCCCTGAGCATGGGCATCGCCGGCAAGGTCAGCGTTGCGCGCAAGACCATCGAGAACCGCCTGCTGCGCGAGGCGGCGAACATTGGCGCTGAGGTGGGCGCGCAGGGTGCTGCCGGCGCCGCGGGCGAGGCCGGCGGTTCGTTGCTGGCCGGCAACAAGATCAAGCCGGGCGATGTGGCCGCGGAGTTCTTCGGGGAGGCGATCGGCGCGCCGGCGGAAGCCGCAGCGGCATCCTTCCGCAAGGAAACCGCCGGAGAGCCCATTAGGGGGGGGCAGCCCACACCCGCCACCGATGCCGGTCCGGATATCGAGGCCGAGCCCGTGGCGCGCGACATGGGGGCGGGGGAGGCTTTCGGGGCGGTGGAGCCGGAGGAAGGTGCGACTGCCGCACCGCCTGGTGCTACAGCAGCACCGGAGCCAGTCTCAAACGGTGAGACTGGGGAGGATCCGTTCTCCCCGCAGGCGACGAAGCGCGCCGCTGACCTGGTCGATGCGATCGGCATGGTGCAGCCGCCCCCGGACGACAACGGCAGGGCAACGAAGAAGTTCGACGACGGTGGCCCGGCCGAGGTTGGCGCGAAGGTCGGACGGGTAGGCATCAAGGGCAACCCGGGCTGGGTCTCCCGCCCGGACAAGAAGATGAAGCCTGCCGAGGGCGTGGAGGCGCTGGAGAAGGCGCGGCGCGGCGAGGATCTGTCCGAGAAGCAGCAGGCCTTCGTCGACCACATGCTGGAGTACGTGGATCACGTGCGCGGCTACGAGGCGGCCGTGCCGGAGGAGGCCCGCGTCGATGACGAGGACCTGAAGGCGTCGCTGCTGGGGCCGGAGGACATGGTCATCGGCCAGCTGGCGCAGCAGGCCCGCCACATGGGCGCCGACCCGGACGAGGTTGACGCGGCCCTCGAATCGCAGTCAGATGACCTCGCCAAGGAGAAGCTGCATGCCCTCATCGACGCCACCCGCCAGCCCACAGAAGAAACCAGCCCGGATCAAACGGCTGCTGGCGCGGCTGGAGAAGACGGGCAAGCTGCCGCCGCGTGGCAAACCAGCGAAACAACCGGCGGGAAGTGGCGCGCCCATCCGACCCGCCCAATAGCCGGGTTCCGCACCCTCACGCCCCATCTCGAGACTCGCAACAAGCAGGGCAAGCCCGGTCTTTTCTACGCCACCAATGGCGGCGGGACCAGCGGAGATGAGGTCGACGCCTCCAGGCCTGATGAGGCCGACGTCTTCACCACCGATGACAAGAAGCTGGCTGGCGAAGTAACGTCGCTGCTGGAGGTTATCTATGACCCGGCCACTGCTGACGCTGAGTACGAAAGCGCAAAGAAATCTCTCAAGGATCTCATTGCAGGTTCACGCGGAAGCGCGGGCGGAAAAGACCTGTTCGGATCCGACGCCGCCACCCGCGACGCCCTCAACGCCAAAAACGCCAAGGTCGCCCGAAAGCTCGGGGACGGACGAAAGGCCCCTCCCCCCGGCGGAATGTTCGCAGCCGCGGATGCTGCTGAGTCCGCTGCAGCTGGTGCCCGGCAGCTTGAAGTACCTGGGGCGGCCGCCGAGTCACCCGGACGAGCTGGTGGCGTGCTCGATGGACATACTGATTCCCCTGTAGACGAGGCCGCGCACGCCGCGGCCACCTCCCCGCACAACGACCTGCCGGAGCCCACCCCGGCGCAGGTCGACGCCGGCAACTACCAGAAGGGCCACGTCCGCATCCGCGGCATGGATATCTCGATCGAGAATCCGGCCGGCTCCGTCCGTCGCAGCAAGCCTGATTCCCCGCGCAAGTGGGAAGTCGAAATGCCGCATCACTACGGCTACGTGCGCGGCACCGAGGGCGCGGACGGGGATCACGTCGACATTACCTTGGGCCCGCACGCGGACAGCGATCGACACAACGACGTCGTCTTTGTGATGGATCAGAAGAAGATCGGCAGCGACGAGTTCGATGAGCACAAGGCATTCATCGGCTTCGGCACGCCCAATGCTGCGATCGAGGCGCACCGCGACGCCTTCAACGACAAAGAAATTGCTGACCAGATCGGCAGCGACGGCGTCATCCGGATCAGCACCGAGAACTTCAAGGCGTGGCTGAAGAACGGCGACACCTCGAAGCCGCTGCGCCAGGGCGGGCGCGAAGTCACGCTGAAGGACAAGAAGCACCCCAACGCGCTGCCGGTGGCCTCGATCAAGACGCTGAAGGTCAACGACCGTTGGTACGCGGCATCCTCGTTCAACGACATGAAGGGCGGATACGCCGAGCCGCTGATGGCGTGGGGCGATGGTTACGCCACTGAGCAGGAAGCCATCGAGGATCACCGCGCCCGGATCCTGCGGGAGGCCCGCGCCTCCACCGAGCTGCCGCGCGTGGAGAAGTGGCTGAACGTGCTGGGGCCGAAGCCGCCGGAAGCTGCAGCGCCGACGCCGAAGCCCGACAAGGCCCGCCTGATCCCCACCCGCGCGCCCAACGGCCGCGTGCAGATCGCCGTGGAGCCGGTGGTGGAGAAGAAGCCAGCCAAGCCCAGCTTCCTGACGGACGACATGATTCCCCCTGAAGTCAGGGAGAAGCCCAAGGCCAGCGCCAACACCATCTTCACCGACGACGCGGCCGCCAAGGCGCTCGAGGTGCTGCGAAAGAAACTTGGACAGATGAACTCCGGGCTCGACCCGGAACTGATGCAGGCCGGTATCACGCTGGCTGGCCACACGATCGAGAAGGGCGCCCGCACCTTCGCCGCCTACTCGAAGGTGATGATCGGATACCTGGGCGAGAAGGTTCGCCCGTACCTGCGCAGCTGGTATGAGGCGGTGCGCTGGGATCCGCGTGCCGCGGCCCTGAAGCCTGAAATGTCCGATGCCAGCACGATCACCGAAGATGAGGCCCCCGTTGCGAAGCCTGTTTCCGGAAGTTCTGTCCAGCCGACCCTGACCGATGCGGAGATAAACGCGCGCTTCGACACCATGCCCGAGCCGCCCAAGGACGTGAAGGTGGTCGTCGAATCCTTCCTGGAGACCGGTGAGTTCGACAAGAAGGCCCTGCAGAAGGCGCTGCCGCACCTGAGCCCGAAGCAGCTCGAGGAGACCATCGAGCAGGCAATCGTCGTGACGGCCCGCGGCCTTGTGACTGGCGAGCCCGATAAATCTCAGGTCTACGACGGCCTGGTGATGCTGTACGACAAGCAGCCGAACCTCTCCACCCGCACCAGCACCAGCGTGGAGCAGCAGGCCTACTCGACGCCGGCGCCGCTGGCCTTCCTCGCCTCAGAGCTGGCCGGCATCACCCACCAGACGACGGTGTACGAGCCCACCGCGGGCAACGGCATGCTGCTGATCGGCGCGGATCCGGCCAAGGTGCACGCGAACGAGCTGAACAAGGACCGGCACGCGGCGCTGGAGGCTCAGGGGTTCAAGACGGTCACCAACGAGGACGCCTCGACCTTCGTACCGGATGGCTTTCTGGTGCAGCGGGTCATCGGCAACCCTCCCTTTGGCGCGGTGCGCGAGAAGGGCGAGAGCAAAGTGTTCTCCGTGATGATGCCGGACGGCAAAACGTACAGCACCACCAACATCGACTTCGCCATCACGCTGCAGGCCCTGAAGGCCATGGGGCCGAGCGGCCGGGCCGTGTTCATCATCGGCTCCATCGCCAAGACCGTGACCAGCCCGGAGGCCCGGTCGGACGCCTACAACGGCTCGGCCCGGCGCAAGTTCTTCTGGAACCTGTTCCAGCACTACAACGTCACGGACATGTTCACCGTTTCCGGGGCCCTTTACGCCAAGCAGGGGGCCGCCTGGCCGGTCGACGTCATCGTGATCGACGGCAAGGGCAAGTCGAAAATGGCCCTCCCCGCCGTTGAGCCCCCGCGGGTGTATGCTTCGTGGCAAGACCTGAAGGGTCTGCTTACTGGAGCGACCAATGAGCCTTCTAGCCTGGGCCCCGTCGAAGGAGCCGAACTCGATAGCACTGGGAGCAGTGCTGGTGTCCAGCGAGCAGAAGAAGCTGGACAACGACCTGTACCTGTCACTCCTGAGCGACCGGCTGCAGGGCCTGATCGAAGCGCAGGAGGACCCGCAAGCAACGCTGAACGGCCTGCTGAAGCAACTGGGCGAGCAGGGACTGTGGAACGGCCAGAGGCCGGACCTGGAGGACGCGGGCAGCGAGTTGATCGAGAACAATCACCCGCTGCAGGAAATGCTGTCGATGCACGGGGCGACGATGCTGCATCTGGAGAACCCGCTGGTGCACGAAATGCCGGAAGCCCGGGAGCAGATCCGCAACGACAAGCAGGATCCAGTCAGCGCGCTCGAGAACTGGCTGGCACTACTGACCCAGCCACCCTAAGTACCGCTGCCCAGCAGCCGTACACGCCGGCCGCCGCTGTCCCGGCGATCGGCACCCTTGTCCCGACCAACATGCGCGATGCGATCGCGACCTCCCTTGCTGCGCTCGAGGGGCGCGTCGGCAAGGTCGATTCCTTCGTCATGCGCTCGCTCGGCTGGACCGAGGCAAATCTGGCCAAGTACCTCGCCGCCGAGCAGGTGGACGGCGTCGCGCTCGCCCTCGACCAGATCAGCCAGCGCAAGGCGCTCGTCATCGGTGACCAGACCGGCATCGGCAAGGGCCGGCAGGTTGCCAGCGCCATCCGCTTCGCCTTGCTCCAGGGCATGGTCCCGGTGTTCGTCACCGAGAAGCCGAACCTGTTCGCGGACATGTACCGGGATCTCAGCGACATTGGCCAGAAGGACATACGCCCGCTGGCCACCAGCAATTCCCTGAAGCTCGCGCTCGATGAAGATGAAACGCTGTTCCTGACCACGCCGGACAAAAAGAAGCATGAGCAGACGCTCGCGCAGATCGCCAGAACGGGCGATTTGGGCGAATACAACATGGTCTTCACGACCTACACCCAGATGCAGACGGTGAAGGGCGAGGGCACCGCTCGCATGAACATGCTGCAGGCGCTGGGTCCGCGCGCCATGCTGATCCTCGACGAGTCGCACAACGCCGGCGGGCAAGAAGAATCCTCCCGCGGTGGCGGCGAGGAGGATGGCGGCAAGACTGGCCGCGCTGGATTCGTGCGCGGCATGGTGGACATGGCGCAGGCCGTGGTCTACAGCTCGGCCACCTGGGCGAAGCGCCCGGACGTCATGGACCTCTACAGCAAGACGGACATGGCTCTTGCGGTGGAGGGCAAGACGAAGCTGCTGGCCGGCGCCATTGCGCGCGGCGGCGTGCCGCTGCAGCAGGCCGTCTCCTCGATGCTGGCGCGGGCGGGCCAGTACATCCGGCGCGAGAAGTCCTTCGACGGCATCGAGTACAACACCACGCCCACTGACGTTGATCTGGACGTGGCTGAGGCGCTGAGCGCCGTGATGCTTTCGGTTCGGATGTTCGACACCGCCAAGGAAAGCGCGGTAAAGGCTCTGGCGAAGACGGCCAAGGCCGAGGCCAAACTGGTGACCGGGGACGGCTCCACCGGCACGGCCGGCGCCAAGTCGACCAACTTTACGTCGCTGATGCACAACCTGATCGACCAGATGCTGCTGGCGCTGAAGGCGCAGGCCGCGGTGGATCGGGCGCTGGCGCGGCGCGCGGAAGGCAAGAAAGTCGTGCTGACCGTCTCGAGCACCATGGGATCGTTCATTGGCGAGTACGCCAAGATCATGGACCTGAAGCCCGGCGACTCGATTGCCGTGTCCTTCAAGGATCTGATGATGCGATACCTCGAGCGCTCGCGAGACGTCACGATCAAGGACGCGAACGGCAGGAAGACTCGCCGGCGCATGACGGATGCCGAACTTGGAGGCGTGGCGCTGCGCCAGTACAACGCCACCAGGAAGCTGATCCAGAGCTCCGACCTGATCGGAAAAATGCCCATCAGCCCGATCGACTACATCCACAACAAACTGCGCCAGGCCGGGGTAAAGACCGGCGAGATCACCGGCCGGAAGGAGACGATCGACTACAGCGACAGCGCAGATGCGGTGTACCGCGTGCGCCCGGCCAAGGAAACGAAAGCCGATGGTCGCCGGTCGATCATCAACGCCTTCAACCGCGGCGACCTGGACATGCTGATCCTGAATCAGGCCGGGTCTACCGGCCTGTCGCTGCACGCCTCCTCGAAGTTCAAGGACAAGACCCAGCGCTGGATGCTCATTGTCCAGGCTGAGAAGAACATCGACACGCACATGCAGATGCTCGGCCGCATCAACCGCACCGGGCAGGTGATCCTGCCGGGCTATGACCAGCTGACCGCGAACGTGCCGGCCGAGAAGCGCCCTGCCGCAGTGCTGGCGAAGAAGATGGCCAGCCTCAACGCCAACACCACCGCGGCGCGCGGCAGCGCCGTGACCTCCAAGGACACGGTTGATTTCCTGAATGAGTACGGCGATGAGGTGGTCGCGCAGTTGATGGCCGACATGCCTGACGTGCACGAAAAGCTGGGCGAGCCGCTGGACAACGCCGAAAGCGGCGAGGGATTCGAGCGCGAGGACGCCGCCCGCAAGGTCACGGGCCGCATTCCGCTGCTGCCGGTATCCGAGCAGGAAGCCCTGTACGACCTGATCGAGTCCGGCTACAAGGCCGCCCTTGCGCAGGCCGACGCGCTGGGCGAGAACGCGCTGGAAGCGAAGACCTACGACCTGGGCGCCCGCACTACCCAGTCGACGGTGCTGTTCGAGGGCGATGGATCCTCCAGCCCCTTCGCGCAGGGCGCGCACCTCGAGGAGGTGAACGTGAAGCGGCTGGGCAAGCCGTACACCTCCCAGCAGGTTCAACATCGGGTGGCCGAGGAAATTGGCCAGCCGCTGGACTCCACCTGGCGCCAGCTGCAGTACGAGGGCGGCAAGAAGTCGTGGGAACTGCGCCAGCAGACCATGAAGGAATCCGCGGTCTTCCGCGAAGCGCTGGACGCGAAGATGCTCGCCGGCGAGGTTGAGGAGAAGGAGCGCCTTGGCCGCCTGAACGTGTACGACGGGCAGGCCCGGCGCTGGGCCGACATATCCGGCCGCCTGCAGGTTGGCCACAGCTACGCCCTGCAGTCCGGCGAGAACCGCCTGTACGGCACCCTGTTGAGTGTCACGAAGAAGAAGGGCGTGAAGTTGCCGGTGGCGCTGGGATCATGGGAAGCGCACTTCGCGATCGCGGACGCCAGCCGGTCCCTGACCCTGCCGTTCTCCAGAATCGCCGTCTCCACTGCCGGCATTGGAGAAATCGGGAAGGTGCAGATCCGGCAGGCCGAGCTGTCTGAGACCGGCAAGCCCATCGTGCAGATGTTCGATGATGGCCAGAACGAGTCCCGCGAGGACCGCATCATCGTCACCGGCAACCTGCTGGCCGGCTTCGCCAAGGTGAAGGGCGGGATGATCGTGAACTACACGACGTCCAAGGGCGGGGTGCGGCAGGGCATCCTGATGCCGCGCAACTTCGACCTCGAGGCCTTCGCGGAAGATCAGCCGGTGGAGCTGCGCGCTGACCTGGTGGTGCCGTTCTTCAACGAGGCCCCGCAGGCGATCGTCTCGAGCACCGACGGCAAGCTGTCGATCCGCAAGCTCGACAACGACTACATGGTGGTGGTCCCCAAGTCGAAGTCCGGCGGCGGGGATTACTTCCTCGACCGCGGCCTGACGAACATCACCGGCGATTTCTCCAGCAAGGGCGACAAGATGATCGCCCGCGTCAGCGGCCGGGAACTCGAGCAGGCCCTGCAGCACCTGGCCGCCAACGGCATGAAGTTCCAGACCAAGGAATTCATCCTCGAGGCGAAGCTGCTGGGCGGCAAGCAGATGGCCAGCACGAAGGCGGCGCGCGAGGAGGAGGACGAGGGCGACATGGCGCTCGGGGATGCGATCCCCGCCGGCGAAAAGACGCTGCCGCTGAAGGCGATGCGCGATCACGTCGCCAAGCTGTTCGAGAACTCCGAGATCCTGCCGGCGGTGGTCGACGATGAGAACCTGACGCCGTTTCAGGCTGAGGCGCTGGCTCGCATGAGCGCGAAGAACCGCAAGCGCTGGCGCGGTTACGCCTTCACGGCGCCCAACGGCAAGCGCGTGGTGCTGGTGCGCGCCGGGCGCTACCGGTCGCTGGCGGATCTTGAGCGCACGCTGATCCACGAGGCGTTCCACCACGGCATCAAGCAGACCATCCCGGCCTTCGGCCAGTACGCCCAGAACCTGTTCGGGAAGATGGGGCGCGAGACCTTCGAGCCGGTCATCAGCACGTACTTCGACGGCGGCAAGGCCTTCGACCAGAACAACCCCGCGCACGTGGAGCGCGCCGTCAACGAGTACATGGCGAAGGTGGCCGAGGCGATCGAGGCCGGTAACGCCAGCCCGCGGCTGCACCAGATCATGGATGCCTTCCTCGCCTGGCTGCAGAAGGCCCTGAACAAGATGGGCTTCCGGATGGTGTTCACGAAGGCGGAAATGCGGCAGGCCGTCCGCGATTCGGTGGGCACGGCGCTGCGCGGCAGGCTGGATCCGGTCGACTCCACCGCCCAGGCGATGGGCTTCTCCTTCGACGAGGACCAGCAGGCGGCCGAGGCCACGAAGAACTGGTTCGTTGAGAACCTGACCAGCCAGCCGATCGACAAGGCGTTCCGGCTGCTGGTGACCCCCTTCGGCACCGTGAAGAAGGGCGTCTTCACCCCGCACGGCCCCATCAAGCGCGTGGCCGCGGCTGCCAGCGGCAAGGCCACCGAAATGGCCTCCAAGGGCTTCAGCTGGCTGAACCCGACGCTGCAGCACGGCGCGCGCACGCTGGCAGAGCACCTGAAGCAGGGCTTCGGGGATCGCGTCGGCACGCCGAAGGAGTTCATCGAGCGCGAGGAGCAGAAGCTGTCGGAGATCCGCAAGGGCCTGCGCGAGCTGCAGGTGCTGGGCGAGCAGCTGCTGAAGTCGGGCATGTCCAAGGAGGAAACCCACCTCCTGCAGAAGGCCATGACCGGTGAGGTGATTGACGATGAGGCGCTGAAGGCGATCGCAGGCCCGGTCATCGACGGCATCGAGGAGCTGGGCCGCCAACTGGTGGATCTGAAGATGCTCACGGCCGAGGTCTGGGAGGAGAACCGCCGCAAGTACCTGCACCGCTCGTACCTGCGCAAGGAGACGGCGTTTGCCGGCGACCTGGTGAAGTGGGTGGACAAGAAGATGGACGCCCGCCGCGCGCGCATCCAGGGGGATGTGTTCCGTGGCCGCGGCATCTTCGAGAAGGTCTCAACCGAGACCCTGCAGAAGTCCGTGCCGCCTGACTTCTGGGGCAAGAGCTTCGACAAGGCGAAGGCCGATATCCTGCTGAAGGGGTCGAAGTGGCGAATGCTCGATCGGGTGGTGAGCCCGTCGGATCCTGCCCAGATGGAGGCCGTGACTGGCACCTCCGGCCGCAAGGACCGGGTCCTGCAGCGCATCTACTGGCCTGCCGATCGAGAACTGCCGGCCAAGTACGCCGGCTACAAGGACCGGGGCACCTTTGAGGTGCGCGACGTCTCCCCGCAGCACGCCACCATCTGGCGCGACTACACGCCGGAGGAGCGCATGCGGATGGGGGAAATCCTCGACGCCCGCTACAACATCGTCAAAACCTACTCCCTGATGATCAAGGACCTGGCCGAGGGCCGGTTCTTCGCGGATATCGCCAAAAACCCGGAGTGGGCGCAGTCGACCGCCCCCACCAGCGCCGACGGCTCGCAGAACTGGACCGAGGCGCGCGAGGTGGGGCTGCGGCACTGGACCTACGCCGGCAAGGAATGGGTCAAGGTGCCGGACACCAAGATCGGCAACACCAACGTGAAGCGCTACGGGCAACTGGCCGGCATGTACGTGAAGGCGCCGATTTGGCGCGACATTGCCGAGCTGGAGTACCTGAACACCCCGGGTGCGTGGAAGACGATGCTGCGCCAGTGGAAGACCAACAAGACGGCGCGCAGCCCCACCGTCCACATGAACAACGTCATGTCGAACTTCGTGCTGATGGACCTGCACGACATTCGCATGCGCGATTTCTGGGCCGGGCTGCAGTCGTACCTGAAGAAGGACCAGAACTACGAGGACGCCTTCAACCACGGCCTGTTCGGGAACAATGCCCTCGACAAGGACATTCGGGAGAAGATCCTGAAGCCGATCATCGAGGAGCTGCTGGCCGCATCGAAGGAGGCTGGTCCGGGCGGCCGCTTCGCCGCCATGCACCGGATCACCGATGCCATCCATGGCGCCTTCAAGGGGCTCGATAACTTCGCCCAGCTCGCCTACCAGGCGGAAGACGAGGTTTTCCGCATGGGCGCCTACATGAAGCTGCTGGGTGAGGGGCAGCCGGCCTTCCGCGCGGCCGCCGAGGCTCGGCGCCAGTTCATCGACTACGATATCCGGGCGCCCTACGTGAACGCCCTGCGCAACACAGTGCTGCCGTTCATCAGCTACACCTACCGCGCCGTGCCGCTGGTGGCTGAGGCGATCGCCAAGCGGCCGTGGAAGCTCGCGAAGTATTACACCATCGCCTATGCGCTCCAGGCGGCGGCCTACGCCATGATGGGCGAGGACGACGACGATCAGGACAAGCAGCGCCGGCTGATGGATGAGCAGTACCAGGGCAAGACGTGGATTGGCGTCGACCGCATGCTGCGCATCCCCTTCAACGACCGGTACGGCAACCCGCTCTACTTCGACGTGCGGCGCTGGATCCCGGCGGCGGACATTGCCGACACCAACGGCGACATTATCGAGTGGCTGCCGCAGTGGATGCAGCTGGGCGGGCCGGTGGTGCTGGGCACGGAACTCGCCCTGAACCGGAACCTGTTCTACGACGAGGATATCTACGAGGATATCGACAGCCGGACCGAATCCCTCGGCAAGGTCGGGTTGCACCTGATGCGCGGCTACCTGCCGAACGTGCCCTTCCTGCCGTCCTATTCGCAGCAGAACATCACCAGCGCCATGGGCCTTCCGCTCGGCGGCAGGCAGTTCAATGCCCAGGGGGAGCAGAAATCCCTCGGCCGGGAGGTGCTGGGCTCCATCGGCGTGAAGGTGCGCTCCCAGAGCATCGAGGGCAACGAGCGCCGCCTGCGCGCCGACTACAAGGCCTACGCCGCGGACCTGTCGCGCCGGCGCAGCGAACTGAATCGCCAGTACGCCCGCGGCAACATGACAGAGCCTGCGTATGACAAGGAAATTGAGGAAATCGAGGAAAAGCGGCAGAAGAAGTTCAACCACCTGATGGAGACGCTGGAGGGCGAGCCGCAGGAGTGAGGTTGAGATATACCCGGGTGGCGGGTATCGTCGCCTCGGCATACAGGGACGTTTTTTCGAGCACGGAGGCTCACGATGAAACTCATCCACCGCATTGCGCTGCTGGCCTGCCTGCTCCTAGCCGCCCCCGCGTTCGCTGACCTCCTGGCCAAACCGAAGGAACTGGAAACCTTCCTGCTGCGCGATCACGCCGGCAACGCGGTGACCCAGGCGACGCTTGCGGGCAAACCCACGCTGGTGTTCTTCGGCTTCACACGCTGCCCGGACATTTGCCCCTCGGCTATGGCAGTCCTGCACGAGGTGAAGCGCCAGATGCCGGAGGTCAATCTGCTGTTCGTCAGCATCGACCCGGCGGACGGCCCGGAGCAGTTGAAGGGGTACGCAGACACATTCGGCGCGATCGCGGCGCGTGGGTTCGACACGGTAGTGCTGCTGCACCAGCTGGGCATCCACCGCCATGACCCGAAGGCATCGCTGGCCTCGCACCCGACAGCGGTTTTCATGCTCGACCGGCAAGGCCGGTACGTCGGATTCCAGCGATACCCGCAGGACGCGAAAAAGATCGTTGCGGAGCTGCAGAAGGTCCGCTGAAGCCATGACGAACACGGTCAACCCCGGCATCTATCCTCTCGTCCGCGCCCCGGATGGTCGCTTTTACAGCGATCCGACGAAGGCGCCGCTTGAGGGGGAGATTCGCTGGTCGCAGTCGACTATCGACGCCACCGGCGTCATTGATTCTGGCGTCAACGTCCTGCTGGACACGCATGCGAACCCAGGCGCCACGCTCTACAACTCCGGCCGCATTCGCGTAAGCAACGCCTATAACGACGTCTCAATCACCCTGGGCATGTACCACGGTGAGATTGGCGGCGAGTTCATCGTGGGCACCGACGCGGAGCCGTTCGAGGGGCGCCTGCTCATCACGGTCAACGGCGCTGCGCCGAGCTCGCCCGCCACGAACACCGGCCACGAAAAGGGCGCGATGTTGCACGGCCACAAGTGGCATGTGCGCTCGAAGTACCAGACGCCATTCGTGTGCGTTGGCGCGAATGCCTCCGCTGGCTCAACGGTCATCACGCTGCGCGACCCGCCCGAGAACTGGAAAGCCGGCGATGACCTCGCCCTCGCGTTCTCCGGCTACTACCTCGTAGAGCAAATCTTCTACTGCAAGGTCGTCAGCGTCGTTGGCGACCAGCTGACGATCGACACGCCGCTGCCGTACGACATTTGGGGCGCGCTGCAGTACCTGACTGACGATGGAGAGTCCGGAACCGTCGTCGAAAACGGCGCCGCGGGCTGGTCGCTGGATCCGGACGCGCCGTTCACCTTCCCGCCAGGCTGCAGCGCCGCGAACTTCCCGACGGTGCTCGATGAGAGCGCGGTGTTCGCGAACCTCACCCGCCCGGTGATGTTCAAGGGCGCGACCGACGCCGCATGGACTGCCGAATACTTCGGCGGCCATTTCATGATCATGGACCTCGATTGCGACGTCTATATCGACGGCATGACCTTCTACCAGTGCGGCCAGATGGGCCACCTGGGCAGGTACGGCGGTCCGCACTGGCACATGGCCTCGTTCAACGTGCGGCCGAATGGAACCGACAGCTTCGGGCCCAGCGGCACCACTCTCAGCACGGCGCGCACCCTGAGCCTGCCGCCTGACACGACGATGGTTGATATCTTCGCCACGCCGACCTCCACCCTGCGCTACACAACGGACGGCACCACGCCAACCGCAGGCGTCGGCACGCTGATCTCTGCCGGTGGGCACTGCCTGCCAATCCTCGTGGATGACCCTGCCTTTGTGGCGGTCAAGATCATCCAGGTCTCCAGCAACGGCGGCTGCAAGGTTGCCTACAGCAAGGGCGCCGGCGAGGACCTGGGCGCCTATGACACCGACAAGGCGGTGTTCAAGAACTCCGTCGTCTGGAAAAGCGGCCAGCGCGGTCCGGTGGTGCACGGCACCAAGGGTGTCTACCAGTTCGGCAATGTCTGCTGCGACTTCTTCGGGCATGGGTTCTTCTTCGAGGACGGCGTTGAAAGCGACAACATCCTCGACACGTGCCTGTCGATCGGCGCGAAGGCAATGCCGAGCGGCTATCTGGCCAGCGGCTACCAGAAGCGCATGTTCGATCACGAGACGACGCCAGCCGGCTTCTGGCTGACCTGCCCGAAAATCACTTTCACCAACTGCATCGGCATGTGCAATGAGGGCTTCGGCGCGCAGGGCGCGTTCCCGGTCAGGGGTTCCGGTCTGTCGCGGCTGGTGCCCGGCATGTACCCGCAGCACATGCAGATGGGTGACTGGAGCCACAACCGCTTCCAGGGCAATGGCCAGTCCCAATGGATGATCGGCGGGGTGGCGAAGGATTCGATCGCCAACCTGTTTGAAGACAACACCAAGTACGACCCGAGGGACGATGAGACGCCAACCGGCAACCCCGTTCGCTTCAGGTGGCGTCGCTTCACGCTGTCAACTGGAGGCGGTGGGTATGCAAACTTCACCGGCTTCCCTGACTACGAGGAGAACATCGGCGCCAACATACATGGCGCGTTCTTCAGCGGCACCACCTCAGTAGGAAACGGCCCGGTAGATCCTGACACCCAATTGCAGCGCGGCAAGATCCACCGCTGCGTCGGATCCGGCCCGAGCCTCAAGACTTCTACGCTGCCGACTGGCGATGGCTGGGACTTCAGCGGCGCCGTCTTCATGTCCACCTACCACGGCACCGTCGTGGCGGTCGCGTGCGTTGGCGTGAATCTGCCGCAGTCAAGCGTTCCAGGCCGGGCATCTGGATTCGTGCGAATCGACGACGTGTATCTGAGCACGCCGACTCTGTTCACGGACCTATTCACCGATTGCCGGATGATCAATACGAACTTCGGCTATCGCGAGGAAGCTCCGTACATCACGGGCATTCCGAAGTTCGGGTTCTACAGCACGCAATTCTCGAATTGCGTGAAGGACAAGTACGGGTACTACGGCACGCCGAACAAGTACGCGATTCAGGACTATGACGCGCTGACCTATGACGCGGCAGGGCTGATGGACTGCCCTGTAGCCGGATTCAACGGAAAGCTCGCTGACGGGCCGTTCTATGGTCTCTGCATCAGCCTGTACGACTCCTACCCGGACGCCTACAACATTCCGTCGCATGTCCGATTCAGGCGCTACGACAATGATTGGGTGCAGGTCGGAGAGATCGACGTTCCGTACACGACGGAACACGGCGGCAACACTATTCGCTTCTTCGATGTGGGCAAGGGCGCCACTCACGTCACGAAGGTAAGTCTGGAGCTGCCCGACGTTCCGGCAGTGACGACCGGGCTGAATATAGAAATCAGCAACTGCTGGCGCACGACTGATGTGTTTGAGCTCTGGGTGCCGTTCCAGACCGCGCCGACTTTCGTTGGTGTGAACGCTTTCTCTGGCATTTCCCCGTATCAGACCGGCTATCAGGCCATTACGCCATCGGGGAGCCTCGCTGCAATGGAGGCGATAGACGGAATGGCGGCGTACTTCGACTCCTCGGCTCATCGCCTGTACTTCAAGCTCAAGGGCGGATTTCAGGCATCGTTGAACCAATTCCCGAACTCGGATGAAGAAATTCTCCGCTCGTTCCGACTTTATGCAGGGACTACCTAAATGACCACCGTTGTTCACGGCACCGGCTACACCGGCACCACAAACGCATCCGTCACGCTGAACACGACTGGCAAGAAGCTCATCGTGATCAGCGTGTCTGGATACGGGGCGGCCCACGCCCCCACGGATAACTTGGCGAATACGTGGATTGCGCTGACGCCGAGGACCACCGGGCCGGGCATGAAGAATGCTCTGTTCTACTGCATCAACCCAACGGTTGGCGCATCGCATACCTTTACGACGAACAGTGGTGGAGGGGACTTCTATCCCACCATCAGCGCCGCGGGCGTTGACGGAGACTGGGTATTTGAAGCCGAAAGCGGGGGCACGCCGAGCGCAAGCCCTGGCCGACCGGGATCTATAACGCCAACAGAAGATGGCGCTTTCTGTTTCTCCGGGTTTGGTACTGACTCTGGCGGGTCTTATTCAGTTGATGGTGGATTCACACTCTCCTATGAAAATAATCATGGCGTGAACATAGTCGGTGGGTCTGCATATCTGGTGCAGACCACTGCGGCGGCGTCGAACCCGGGAATTACCTGGAACGCAGGGATGGCTCTGGCGATAACGCAGGCCGTCTTCATCCCGGCCGGCTCGCTACTTGCGATCACCAGTATCAACGATACCGACGAGGTTCCGACCGATGCTGAGGACTTTGAAATCGCCGGCACGGGCCTTGGCGATGACGAGGGGGAGCGGGACTTCCAGTACGAGCAGGGCGCCAATATATTCCCGCTGACGCAGGGCGCCGGTACTGAAACGCTGGCCGTCATCACTGTGCTGCCGGGCTTCGGGCTGGGCGAGCTCGGCCGGCATGGCGCCGCGGTGATGCGCGTCATCGACGCGGACGACAACGAGGCAACGCGCGATTTCCTGATACCCGCGGCGACCGGGCACACCTACACCGACCTGTCGACGATCAACCCGGATCCCATCCGGCGCATCACTGCGATTCCGGATCTGGAGTCTGGTCAGCAGACGGAAACAAGGAACGTCCTGCCCAGCGGCACGGTGACCGTGAATCCGGACGGCACCTATGACACCGACGGCACCAGCTTCGAGCTGCGCCGCCAGGATGGCGACGAAGGCTGGAGCGACTGGGTCACTCAAACCGTGGCCGCCATTGCCAACGGTGCCCGCTCGCGCGTAACCGGCATCGGGCTCACCGGCGTATACATTTTCTAGGAGATATCCATGGCCGTTCATGCATCCCACGCTGCCCTCCCGTACCCCATCAAGGGGGCGCGTTTCTCGCTGATGCTCCCGTACTTCGACCCGATCACCGGGGCGCCCACCGCGCCTACCACCCCGGATACGGAGT
>Ga0164306_10000235_pt1 | contig 21343 bp, 17 predicted proteins | sample Whisoiple_242_MG_FD_110213 | JGI IMG/M metagenome (GOLD analysis project Ga0164306, IMG submission 110213) | Soil microbial communities amended with fresh organic matter from upstate New York, USA - Whitman soil sample_242_MG | ecosystem: Environmental > Terrestrial > Soil > Unclassified >... | reverse complement strand
GCGACGCTGCCGCCGATGCGCCGCGTTGTCGAAGGCGAGATGATCGCGACGGTAAAAATCATTCCGTTTGCCGTGCCGGAGGATGCGCTGTCGCCAGCGATCGCAGCGGCAAGCGGCTTCAAGATTGCGGTCGCGCCGTTCCGCGGCATGCGGGTCGGTGTCGTCTCGACGCTGCTGCCGGGATTGAAACCATCCACCGTGACAAAGACGCTGCGCATTTTACGCGAGCGTCTATCGCATTCGGGCTCGTCGGTCGCGAGCGAGCGTGAAGTGCCGCATGAGACGAACGCGCTTGCCGAGGCGATCGCGCAGGTCGATCCGGAGTCCGACCTTGTCATCGTCTTTGGCGCGTCAGCAATCACCGACCGCCGCGACGTCATTCCCGCCGCAATCGAATCCGCCGGCGGCACGATCGAGCAGTTCGGCATGCCCGTCGATCCCGGCAATCTCCTGCTGCTTGGCAAGACCCGGTCCGGCAAGACGGTGCTCGGCGCGCCGGGGTGCGCGCGTTCGCCAAAGGAGAACGGCTTTGACTGGGTGCTCGACCGCCTGCTCGCCGATGTTCCCGTGACGCCGCAGGACATCCGCCGCATGGGCGCCGGCGGGCTGCTCATGGAGATTGTCTCGCGTCCGCAGCCGCGCGGCGGCGAAGCGCCGCAGCCTGAGAGCGACAACGGCGATGAGTGAGGTCGCCGCGATCATTCTTGCCGCCGGGCGCAGCACGCGTTTTGCCGGAGATCAACCGGGCGCGACAAAGCTTGTTGCCGATTTGCACGGAAAGCCGCTCGTGCGCCATGTCGCGGATGCGGCGCTCGCCTCACATGCGCGGCCGGTGATCGTCGTCACCGGACATGCGCGCGATCGGGTGGAGGAGGCCCTTTCGGACCTACCTCTCACGTTCGTCCACAACAAAGATTACGCGACCGGCCTGGCGGGTTCGCTGCGGACCGGCATCGCCGCTGTTCCGCAGACGGCCTCCGGCGCAATCATCCTTCTTGCCGATATGCCGCTCGTCACGAGCAATTTGCTCGATGAGCTCGTTGCCCGCTTCGGGCAAAATCCGAAGGCGGATGCGATCGTGCCGGTAATACAGGCTCGTCGCGGCAATCCGGTCCTGCTCGCCCGCTCGCTGTTTCCATCCGTGGCGCACCTCACCGGCGATGAAGGCGCACGCCGGCTCCTGCAGGAGCCACGCCTCCGGGTGATCGAAGTCGCGGTTGCCGGCGAGGGCGCGCGGATCGACATCGACACCGCGGACCAACTCGCCATCGTGCGACAGCAAGCCGGGGATGCGACCAGCGGTGCGACTACAAGATAGCCGCAATCTGCTAGAAGGCTGGTCAGGGTTTTGCAGGGAGCGCGCTGCAGAATCCTCCGTATCTGCACTATGTGCAGGGTGACCCGGAGAGCGGATTGAGCGACCAACACATGCCCGGACGAGAGGAGGCCGGCCCGCGACGGCTGCAGCGCCTCGTTGCCGCGGCGCGGGCCGCGCTTGCCTGGGAGAACATCTGGCGGGCGGCGGCGCCGGTCCTCACAGTCGTGGGCTTCTTCCTGTCGGTCTCGTGGGCAGGCGCCTGGCAGGTCCTGCCGCCCGCAGCCCACATCGCCGGCCTGGCGCTCTTCGCCCTGGCAATCCTCTACGTCCTCTTCCGCGAGGCGCGGCCGCGCTGGCCGACCCGCCACGAGGCGCTCGCCCGGCTCGACCATGATTCCGGCCGGCGACACCGGCCGGCCTCCGGCCTCGAAGACACGCTTGCCAACCCGTCCGCCGACCCGGCAACGCAGGCGCTGTGGGCCGCCCACCGCAAGCGCCTCGAGGGCGAGATCGCCCGGCTGAAAGTCGCGCCGCCCTCGCCGCGGGTGCCGGAGCGCGACCGCTATGCGCTGCGCGCCGCGGCCCTGGTGCTCGTCGTCGCCACCGCCATCATCGCCGGCCCGGAACGCTATGCCCGGGTCGCCGCCGCCTTCGATTGGCGCTTGCCGGGCACGACCGCGCCGGGCGTGCGGGTTGACGCCTGGATTGATCCGCCGGCCTATACGGCGAAGCCCCCGCTCATGCTGCAGATCGGCCGCGCCGCCGAGTCGCCGGCGCACGCGGGAGGGCTGTCGGCCCCCGTCGGCTCGACCATCATCATCCGTGCCTCGCAGCCCGGCGCCGTCGCCATCGAGACGCAGGGCGCGCTGGAGCCGGCGGAGAAAGCCTCCGACTTGAAGGCGGGCCGGCAAATCCCCGGCGAGACCCGCCTCACCTTGAAGGGCGACTCGCACCTGATCCTGCGCCAATCCGGCAACGTGCTCGGCGCCTTCAACATCGAGGCGATCCCCGACCGGCCGCCGACGATCGAACTCAAGGAGCAGCCGAAGCCGAATGTCCGCGGCACGCTCTCCCTCGCCTACAAAATCGACGACGATTATGGCGTCATCGGCGCCGAGGCGAAATTCGACAATCCGATTCTGCGCGACAAGCCGGTGACCGGCCGCCATCTCGTCGAGCCGCCGCGCGCCGGCCTGGCGCTTCCCTCCGGCCCCGGCGGCCTCGGCGACGCGACCACCACGGTTGATCTCTCCGAAAATGCCTGGGCCGGGGCGCGCGTGACGATGACGCTGCATGCGCGCGACGAAGGCACCAACGAAGGCACGAGCGACCCGATCGAAATCCTGTTGCCGCAGCGGCCGTTCGTGAAGCCGCTGGCGCGTGCGCTCGTCGAGCAACGGCGCAATCTCGTTCTCGCGCCGGACGAGCGAGGCCGCATCGAGAACGCGCTCGAAGCGCTGACGATCGCACCGGACAAATTCGGCACCACGGCCGGCGTCTATCTCGGCCTGCATTCGGCGCTGTATCGTTTGAAGCGGGCGCGCACCGATCCCGAGCTTCTCGCCGTCGCCGATTATCTCTGGGAGATGGCGCTGCGCATCGAGGACGGCGATCTCTCCGACGCCGAGCGCGATTTGCGCGCCTCGCAACAGCAATTGCGCGAGGCGCTGCAACGCGGCGCCAGCGACGAGGAGATCAAGAAGCTCACCGAAAACCTGCGCGCCGCGCTCGACAAATTTTTGCAGGAACTCGCCGAGCGCATGATGCGCGAGCAGGGCGATCAGCAGCAGGCCGATCGCAACGCACCGCGCAACAATCGCACGGTGACGCCGCAAGATTTGAAGTCGATGCTCGACCGGCTCGAAGACATGGCGAAGAACGGCTCGCTTGCCGAGGCGCAGCGCATGCTCGACCAGCTGCAGAACATTCTGGAAAATCTGCAGACGGCGAAGCGGCGCAACCAGCAGAATTCCGCCTCGCGCGAAATGAGCAAGGCGCTCGACGAGCTCGACAAGCTGACGCGCGAGCAGCAGGAGCTGCGCGACCAGACTTTTCGTAAAGGCCAGCGCGAACGCAAGGCGACACGCGAGCGCCAGCAAGGCCAATCGCAGCGCGGCCAGCGCCAGCGCGGGCAACAGCCGCAGGCCGGCCAACAGGGCGAGCAGGATCAAAGCGCGCAGGGCGAAGGCGGCGAGGAGCAGGACGCCGAGAACGGCCCGAGCGAGCAGGAGCTGCAGCAGCGGCAGCAGCAGCTGCGCGACCGCCTCGCCGAATTGCAGAAGCGCATGAAACAGCTCGGACAGAGCGGCGAGAGCGGGCTCGACGACGCCGAGGGCGCGATGAAAGATGCCGAGCAGCAGCTCGGCAAGGGGCAGAGCGGCCGCGGCGAGGCGGTCGAATCGCAAGGGCGCGCGCTCGAGGCGCTGCGTCGCGGCGCCCAGCAGCTGGCGCAACGCATGCAGCAGCAGGGCGAGGGCGATCCCGGCGACCAGGCCGACGACGACGGCGGCGACACGCCGGACGGCCTGCCGCGCCAGGCCAATCGCGACAACCGCGCCGACCCGCTCGGCCGGCCGATGGCGAGCGATCCTTACAATCCGCGCTCGCGTTACGATCCGCTCGGCGTGCCGCCGGCGCAGCGCGCCCAGCGCGTGCTCGAAGAATTGCGCCGCCGCATCGGCGATCCCTCACGCCCGCAGGAGGAGCTGGATTATTTGGACCGGTTGCTGCGGCGGTTTTAGAGGGGCGGCGCGTCCCGGGACGCATAAATCACAGCGGAATGCGAGGCTGGAGTCCAGGGCAGCGCCATTGCCCTGGGTCCCGGATGCCGCTTCGCGGCTCCGGGAACGTCGTAGCAGCCCACCGCACCTATTCTCACGCCGAGGAGCGCTGCGAAGCAGCACGTCTCGAAGCGCCAGCGCGTCCTCAAGCGGCTTCCTGCCGGGCCGCCGGAAAATGCAGCTCGACCTTCAATCCAGGAGAATTGTCGACAAGTTCGATATGCGCATGATGCAGCCGCGCGACGGCGGCGACGAGGCTGAGACCAAGCCCGTTGCCGGGCGTGCCGCGACTTCTTTCCAGCCGATAAAAGCGCCGAAATACTTTCGGCCGTTCCGCCGCGGGAATTCCGGCGCCCTCATCGGCGACAGAAAGCACAACGTCGCCGGTGGTTTGCTTGACCGCAACAATCACCCGACCAGCGGTGCGCCCGTGCTTCAAGGCATTGTCGATCAGGTTCGCCATCGCATCGAAAAGAAGGTCGCGATCGCCCCTGACGAAAATGCCGGGCTCGCCGATGCGGCAAAGCGACGAGCCCTTCTCTTCGGCGGCGGCATCGAACAGCTCGATGACCTCGCCGGCAAGCGCAACAACATCGACCGGACGCAACGTGGCGCTCCGGTCATGCGCTTCGATTTGCGATATCCGCATCAGCGAGGTGAACATGCGCAAGACGCCATCGAGATCGGATATGAGCTCGCCAAGCAGCGCTTGATCGCTCCCCGCATCTCGCGGTTTGCCGTGGGCCCGTTCCAGTCGCCCTCGCATTCGGCTCAACGGGGTGCGCAGATCGTGGGCGATATTGTCGGTGACTTGCCGCACCTCGCCCATGAGGCCTTCGATCCGATCGAGCATTGAGTTGAGATTTGCGGCGAGTCCGTCCCATTCATCGCGCGTGCCGCGCAGCGGAATGCGGCGGCTCAAGCCGCTCTGCATGATTTCGTGCGTGGTGGCGTTGATGGCCTCGATGCGGCCGACCGTGCGCCGCGTCACCGAGATGCTGGCGACCGCCGCAAGGATGCCGATCAACAGAATCGACAGGCCGAGAGCCGCCTCGATCTGGTGGGTGAAATCGCCGAGATTGGCGGTCGTCATCCCCACCAGCAACCGGCTGCCGTCGGATAGCGTGGTGCATTTGGCCCGCAGCGGCGGCCCGCGGCTGTCGGGCTCCAGGTCCGCCCACTCCTCGTGGCATTTGGCGTCCGGCGGCAAACTCTGCAGGTTGCCGGCCACCCGGGCGAGCGAGTCGTCCGTTAGAAGGTAAAACGTATCGGCGTTGTCGCGCCCGGCGAGACGGTCGGCAATCGCCCTGCTGACACCATCGCGTCCGCCTTTATGGTAGGCGCTTTGCAGCGCGCCAAGCTCGCGCGTCAGCTCATGATCCAGACGATCGCGCACATACGACGTCGTCGCCGAATAGACGTACCAGAACAAAAGGAGCGTCGCGGCGCCAAATATCGTGATGTAAAGAAGCGCCAGTCGAAAGGTTGAAGACCGGAGCGTTCTAGCCAGGAGCACGGACAGAGAATCCCATGCCGCGGATTGTATGGATCAGCGGGTACGTCTCTCCTGCATCGACCTTGCGGCGCACGCGGCCGACATAAACGTCGATGATGTTGGTCATCGGATCGAAATGCAGATCCCACACATGCTGCAGCAGCATCGCGCGCGGCACGACCCGGCCCTGGTTGCGCACGAGATATTCGAGCACCTGGAACTCCCGCGGCAGGAGGTCGATCTTTCGGCCCCGGCGGCGCACGCTGCGGGAAAGCAGGTCGACCTCGAGATCACCGACGCGCAACACCATCTCTTTGACGACGCTCGCGCTGCGACGAGCAAGCGCCTCGACGCGAGCCAGCATTTCCGCAAAGGCGAAGGGCTTGACGAGATAATCGTCGCCGCCGGCGCGAAGCCCGCGTACGCGATCGTCGATCTCACCGAGCGCGCTGACGATCAGCGCCGGAGTTACCACGCCCGCTTCTCTGAGAGCGCGAATGACATCGATGCCGTCCATGCCCGGAAGCAGACGATCTATCGTGATGACCGCATATTCGGAAGAACGTCCGCGGCTCAACCCGTCGGCGCCGTCGACGGCAAGGTCGACTTCGTAGCCGCTGGTCACAAGCGAATCGACAAGCTGCTCAGCGGTCTCGCTGTCGTCCTCCACGACCAGAATTCGACGTGACCCGCCGGGCATACTTTCAGCGCTCCCGCTCAGTTGCGCGTTCCACCTGTCCGATCTTTCCAGAAAGCGCAGCGTCCGAATACTAACTTATTTGTCAGAAACTGTCGCATTAGTCATTTGAGCAATGCTGCGTAAGGGGGCTATTTCGGCGAGAGGCATTGGTGGTTAGCCAAGCCGGAGTTCGCAAGGAGGAGTTCAGTGCCATGAACAATAAAGCAGTGAGTGGTCTTGCCGTAACAGCGCTTGGAACGGCACTTGTGCTCGCGACGCCGGCCGCGGCATTCCGCGGCGGCTTTGGTGGTTTCGGCGGCATGCATGGTGGAATGCATATGGGCGGGATGCACATGGGCGGCATGCCGGGCGGCGGCATGCATTTCGCTCGTCCGGGCGGCATGTTCGCCGGCCGAAGCGTGTTCGTACCTGGCGGCAATCGGTTTGTCAGAGGGCCCTTTGCGCGGCCGGTCTTTGCGCACCGGTTCAACCGCTTCGCGTTCCGCCACCATCGCTTCCATCGGTTTGCGTTCGTAGGCGCCCCGCTGATCTATGCCTCATATGCCAGCGGATGTTGGCGAAGGGCGTGGACGCCCTATGGCTGGGAATGGATCAACGTCTGCTATGGCTACGGCTACTGAGGTCTGCCGAGGCTCGCGGTAGATATTGCAGAACCGTGATCGCTGCAATTCGATCTGCGGAATTGCAGCGTCGGGAGAGTGGGTGCGCCCAAGCCCCTGAAACGGCTCAGTTGTGGAAGCGGTTGAGCCGTTTTTGCATGCGGTGCCGAATTGCTGGCCGACCCATGACTCTCTAGCTGCCGAGAGTCGCTTCGGATTTCTCAGCTTCATCGGGTAATTCGCCACATCGCCCCACTAGCGTAAGCTGGGTGCGAATTGCTGCGGATGAATAACACCGTGAGACAGCAGTCACCGCCCCCTCACCCAGCCTGCTCCGCCGGCCAAGGCCTCCCACGAGGGAGAGGGGCGGGCAATTCAAACAGAGGGAGGTTACTCTGTGCTGTTTGCAAGCATAAATCCGCTCATTGCGGCAGGCGTGGTCTTAACGACCGGCTTCACCGATGCTGCTTACGTGATGTTCACGTGGGCCGTTGTCGCACGAAAGCGCGTACCGGCGGCGACATGGAGCAGCGTTTTGTATCTGCTCTCATCGTTTGCCGTGATCAGCTATACCCACAATTGGGTCTACCTTGTCTTTGCGGCTCTCGGCTCATGGATCGGCGCTTTCGCCTCGATGACATTCCTGCATCATGCTCGCAACGCGCCGGGTGCACAGTCCGAGTAAAATGCAAGCGGTTCGGCTTGCAACGATTTTGCGCGAGAGAGCACCCTCTCCGTGAAAAAACGCGGGCGCTGGTTGCCGAACCACCCTCACTTCGCCAGATCGAGCGCGCCGGTCAGATCGCCGAGTTGCCCGCTGCCGGCCTTCGCCATCGCCGCGTCGCGTGCCTTCAACCCGGCGAGCACCGGCAGATCGAAGCGCTTCGTGATAAAGCGCAAAATCGAGCTCGTGTCGTAGAGCGTGTGGTCGACCGTGCCGCGCTTGGCGAACGGCGAGACGATCAACGTCGGAATGCGCAGGCCCGGACCCCAGCGGTCGCCCTTCGGCGGCGCGACGTGATCCCAAAAACCGCCATTCTCGTCATAAGTGATGACGACAAGCATATGCGGCCATTGAGGGCTCTTCTCGAGATGCGCAACGAGATCGGCGAGGTGCGCGTCGCCGGCGAGCACGTCGGCATAGCCCGGATGCTCGTTGAGATTGCCCTGCGGCTTGTAGAACGCGACCTGCGGCAATTGTCCCGCATCGATCGCCTTGATGAATTCGGAACCGAACAGCCCGCCGTCGCGGATGTGCTCGGCGCGCGCAGGAGTGCCCGGCGCAAAGTTGGCGAAGTAATTGAACGGCTGATGGTGATAGGTGAAGTTCGGCGTCGGGGTGGAGTTGCGCCCCTCGAGCGCCGATGCCCAAGCGCCGGCATAATAGGCCCAACTTACGCCCTTGGCACTTAAAAGATCGCCGACCGTGGTTTCACTCTGCGGCACGAGAACGCTGGATGCGTCGGGATTGGCGAAACGCTTGTCGCCATCCTTTGGCGACTTGACGCCGCTCGGCTGATACGGCGGCTGCATCGTGTTGACGGCGTAGAAGTCGGGCGTCAGTCCCTTGTCGGCAACGAAAACCGGCACGCCTTGCAGGGCGGATTTCGGCGACTCCGCCGTCACCTTGAGGCTGACGCCGTCATCCTCCACAGCGCTGATTTCGGCTTTCGCCGGGCTTTTATCGGCGTTCGGGTATGACGCGACGCAGGCGCAGGCGAGATAGACGTGGTTCATGAACGAGCCGCCGAACGTGCCCATGAAGAAATTGTCGGCGAGCACGTATTTTTTGGCGACGTCCCACAATGCGAGGCCGGCGCCGTTATAGTGGCCCATAACAAGGGCGCCGGAATCCCCCCACGCGACAAAGCGGTCGTTCTTGCCGCCATCGATCTGCATCTGGTTCTGGTAGAAGCGGTGCACGAGATCGTGCGTGGCGACGGCAAGCGACAGGTTGAAGCGTTGCGGATCGTCGATCGCGAACGGCGCGTTCGGCAGGTGCGCGGTTTGCGCCTCGCCGATCGCCGGCTTGACGCCGGGGGCGGTCAGCCCGTGCCAGATCGGCGGCAATTCCGCGAGCACGCCACCGTCGCGGTCGACCTGCCGGGCCGCCTCGGCCGTCACGTTCTGCAGGCCGTTGGCCCCGGGGAAAAGCCCGTAGAGATTATCGAAGCTGCGGTTCTCGGCATAGAGGACGACGATCGTCTCGATCGCATCGAGCTTCGGATCGTCGGCGCGCGCGGGCGACGCGGCGAACAGCGCCGTTGCCAAAGCGAGCCAGGCAGCTTTTTTCAGCTCGCGCGATCGCATTCTTTCTCTCCGATGCTTGCGCTTAAAAAGCGCATCTCTTCGGCGCCAATGTCTAGCCTGCGGCGACATTTATGCAATGCGGATTTCATTCCGCCGCCAAATCGAGAGCCGCGGTCAAGTCGCCGACTTTATCGAACTTTTCGCTCGCCCTCGCGTCGTCGCGGGCTTTGAGCCCGGCGAGCATCGGCAGCTTAAATCGCTTCGTGATGAAACGCAGGATCGAGCCGGTGTCGTAGAGCGTGTGATCGACATGCAGGTCACGCTTGACGAAAGGCGATGCGATGATCGCCGGAATGCGCATGCCGGGACCCCAGCGGTCGCCTTTCGGCGGCGCCACGTGATCCCAATAGCCGCCGTTCTCGTCGTAGGTGACGATGACGACCATGTGCGGCCCGGCAAAGTGCTCGTCGCCGGCGGCGATATTGGCATAGCCGGAATGCTGCGTGAGATTGCCTTGCGGCTTGTAGAACGCCACCTGCGGCAAACTTCCGGAATCAATAGCCTTTATGAACTCCGCGCCCATGAGCCCGCCGTCGCGCAAATGTTCGGTTCGTGCGTTCGTGCCGGGCGCAAAATTGGCGAAGTAGTTGAATGGCTGATGATGATATTGAAAGATCGGATTCGGAGTTGATCTTACTCCCTCAAGCGTCACCTGCCAGGCACCGGAATAATATGCCCATGATATGTTCTTAGCGCTGAGAAGATCGCCAATGGTCTGCTTGGTTTGCGGAACGAGAACCTGGCTAGAGTTTGGGTCCGCAAAACGCGGATCGCCGCCTTTCGCCGGACCCACCCGGCTCGGCTGATAAGGTGGTTGCATCGTATTCACCGCATGAAAATCGGGCGTAAGGGTTCCGTCATTCGCGAAATGCGGAATTCCGTGCAGAGCCGAAGGCGGCGAGCCGTCGACAGTGGTCAGGCTGACCTCATCCTTTTCCACGATGCTGATCTCCGAGGCGGCGGGACTCCGGTCGGCATCGGGATAGTGCGCGACGCATGCGCAGGCAAAATAGATATGATTCATGAATGAGCCGCCGAATGCGCCCATGAAGAAGTTGTCGGCGAGCACGTACTTTTTGGCGACCTTCCACATTTTCAGCTTCGAGCCGTCATAATGGCCCATAACCAGCGCGCCCGAATCGCCATAGGCGACAAATCGATCATTTGCCCCGCCGTTGATTTGCATCTGATTTTGATAGAAGCGGTGGACAAGATCGCGCGTTTTGACGCCAAGCGAGAGATTGAATCCTTTGGGATCGTCGATGGCAAAGGGTGCGTTCGGCAAGTGCACCGTATGTGATTGCGCAATAGCCGGAATGACGCCGGGTTCTGTCAGTCCGCCCCAGATAGGCGGCAGTTCAGCTAGCAACGTGCCGTCTCGGTCGAGCTGCCTAGCCGCGAAAGGTGACGCGTTCTGCAGTCCATTCGCACCGGGAAACAGCCCATAAAGGTGGTCGAAGCTGCGATTCTCGGCATAAAGCACCACGATTGTCTCGATCGCATCGAGCTTCGTCTGGCCGCTGCAGCACGAGACGAGCACGCCGAGCAGCGGTACGCTGAGGGCAAAGCCTGCAATCTTGTTGGCTGGACTCATTTTGAGTTGCATGCGTCAGACCCTCCGTGCTGGCTTGAGCATGGCGCATTTCCGGCTCTCGTCCGAGTTGCGGGCTCACCTCCGGCTGCAGGGGACCCCGCGCCCCGATTTGGACTTGCCGCCCATTCCACTAGAATCGGGGCATGCTGGACAAGCCCTCGCTCCTGTCGCGCTTCGCCGACATCGTCGGCGCGCGGCATGTCATCGCCGAGCCGACCGATATGGAGCGCTATCTCGTCGAGGATCGCGGCCTCTATCATGGCCGCGCCCTGTGCGTGGTGCGGCCGGGCAACGTCGAGGAGGTGTCGCGGCTTGTTGCCCTCTGCGACGAGACGGGCACGAAAATTGTGCCGCAGGGCGGCAATACCGGCCTCGTCGGGGGACAGATTCCGTCGGAAAAAGGCGACGAAATCGTGCTCTCGCTGACCCGACTGACCGCGATCCGCGACATCGATCCGTCATCGAACACGATGACTCTCGAGGCCGGCGTGACGCTTCTGCGCGCCCAGGAGGAGGCGGAAAAGATCGATCGCCTGTTTCCGCTGTCGCTTGCCTCCGAAGGTTCCTGCACGATCGGCGGCAATCTCTCGACCAATGCCGGTGGCACCGCGGTTCTCGCCTACGGCAATGCTCGCGATCTCGTGCTCGGGCTTGAAGTCGTGCTCGCCGATGGTCGTATCCTGTCCACCCTGTCGAAGCTCAAGAAGGACAATACCGGCTACGACCTGAAGCACCTCTTTATGGGCGCCGAAGGCACGCTCGGCATCATCACGGCGGCGGCGCTGAAACTGTTTCCGCGGCCCCGCGCGCGCGAGACGGCTTTCATCGGCGTCGCCAGCCCTAACGACGCGCTGTCGCTCTTGACGCTCGCACAGGAGCGCGCCGGACCATCGCTGGTGACGTTTGAAATCGTGCCGCGCATCGGCATCGATTTCGTGCTTCGTCATTCGCCGGGCGCGCGCGATCCGCTGTCCAGTCCGCACGCCTGGTATGTGTTGCTCGAGCTCGCTTCACAAGCCGAGCATGGGCTGACAGACGATGCGGAATTGCTTCTCGCCGAAGCTCTGGAGAGGGGTATCGCCGAGGATGCGGCGCTCGCGACCTCGCTCGATCAGCGCAACGCCTTCTGGCGGTTGCGCGAACATCTGTCGGAAGTGCAAAAGTACGAGGGCGGCTCGATCAAGCACGACGTCTCGGTGCCGGTCGCGGCGGTTCCCGCCTTTATCGACAGCGCGACCTCGGCCGTCCTGGCGGCGCTGCCGAAGGCGCGCGTCGTCGCCTTCGGCCATCTCGGCGACGGCAATGTCCACTTCAACGTCTCGCAACCGGTCGGCGCGAACAAAGAGGCATTCCTGGCGCGCTGGCATGACATCAATGACGTGGTCCACGGGATCGTCGCAAGCTATGGCGGCTCGATCTCGGCCGAGCACGGGATTGGCCAGCTAAAGCGCGAGCTTTTGCCGGAGGTGAAGGATAAGGTGGCGCTCGACGTCATGCGCGCGCTAAAGCGCACGCTTGATCCGAAGGGCCTGCTCAATCCGGGAAAAGTGCTGTAGCCGATCTATATATTCAGCCAGGGTGCCGAGGGAGTAGCAATGCCGTCAAAACTTGACCAGCTCAAAGCAATGACCGTCGTCGTCGCCGATACCGGCGACATCGACGCGATCCGCAAGTTCAAGCCCGTCGATTGCACCACCAATCCGTCGCTGATCCTGAAGGCGGTGCAAAGCGACAGTGAAGCCATTCACGAGCTTGTCGACGAGGCGGTCGTCTGGGGCCGCAGTCACAACAAGGCGACGAGCGTCATCGCCGATCGCGTCGTCATCAATGTCGGCGCCGAGCTGACGCGGCTCGTGCCGGGGCGGGTCTCGACGGAGGTCAACGCCGATCTCTCCTTCGACACGCAAGGCACAATCGCCAAAGCCCGCGCGATCATCGCCGATTACGAGGGGCGCGGCATCGATCGCGAGCGCATCCTGATCAAGATAGCCTCGACCTGGGAAGGCATGCGCGCCGCCGAAGTGCTGCGGCGCGACAGCATCGATTGCAATATGACGCTGCTCTTCTCGTCGACACAGGCGGCCGCGGCGGCCGATGCCGGCGTGTTCCTCGTCTCCCCCTTCGTCGGACGCATTTTCGACTGGTACACGAAGTCGACCGGCGAAAAATATACGGCCGAGAACGATCCCGGCGTGAAATCGGTGAAGCAGATCTATTCCTATTACAAAGCCTACGACATCCCCACCGTGGTGATGGGCGCCTCGTTCCGCAATCAAGGCGAGATCGAAGCGCTCGCCGGTTGCGACCGCCTGACGATTTCACCGTCGTTGCTCGATTCGCTGGCGAAAGATCCGGGCAAGCTCGAACGCAAGCTGTCGCCGGAGACGGCTCGCCGCGACGCCCCGCCCAGAATGTCGCTCGACGAGAAAAGCTTCCGCTATATGCTCAACGAGGATGCGATGGCGACGGAGAAGCTTGCCGAGGGCATCCGGCTCTTTGCGCATGACCTGAGCGCGCTGCGCGAGCTTGTGTCGAAGCGGCTCGAGCAATCGGCGGCGGTTCCGGCGGAGCTGCCGTAGCTACTTTCGCGCCGCCAGCGCTTTCTCGCGGATTTGAGAGAGCGTCGTCGTCGGCGTGATCGCTTCCGGGTCGACCTTGGTGTGAATGATCGCCGGCTTGCCGGATTTAATCGCGCGCTCGAACGCCGGACCGAAGTCCGCGGTGCGCTCCACCGTCTCGCCATGACCGCCGAAGGCCCGGGCGTAAGCGGCGAAATCCGGGTTCTTCAGCGCCGTCGCTGAAATACGGCCGGGATATTCGCGCTCCTGGTGCATACGAATCGTGCCGTACATGCTGTTGTCGAGAAGGACGATGACGATCGGCAGATCGTATTGGACGGCGGTCGCGAATTCCTGGCCGTTCATCAGGAAATCGCCGTCGCCGGCAAAGCAGATGACCGTGCGCTCCGGATTGACGCGCTTGGCGCCGACAGCGGCCGGCACGCCGTAGCCCATCGAGCCCGATGTCGGCGCGAGCTGCGTGCCGAAGGCGCGGTAGCGCATGTAGCGCTGCACCCAACCGGCGAAATTGCCGGCGCCGTTGGTGATGATCGCATCGGCCGGAATGTGATCGCGCACATAGATCGCGAGTTCGCCGATATGCACAGAGCCCGGCGACGACGACGGCTTTTCCGTCCAGGCGATATAGTCGGCGCGCGATTGCCGCGTTGCATCGGCCCAGGGGATTTGTTTCGGCGGCTGCAGGTCGGTCAGTGCCTCGCAAAAACCGACGGGCGTCGCGTGAATGCCGAGATGCGGGTGATAGACGCGCCCGAGCTCTTCGGCGTCGGCATGAACATGCACGAGCTTTTGCCGTGGATTCGGAATTTCGAAGAGAGTGTAGCCCTGCGATTGCAATTCCGCCATGCGGTCGCCGACGATGACAACGAGATCGGCGGATTCGATGCGCGCTTTCAGCTTCGGATTGGGCGAGATGCCGAGTTCGCCGGCATAGCTCGGATGGCCATAGTCGAAGAGCATGGCGCGGCGAAAGACGGTCGAGACCGGCAGCGCGAAGCGCTCGGCAAAGCCGCGCATGTCGTCGACCGCCTGCGGCGTCCAACCGCCACCGCCGAGAATGACGATCGGCGCTTTTGCTCGCGAGAGAAGCGTCTGCAGTTCGGCAATCTGCTGCTTACCGGGAAAAGTCTCGATGCGCTCGACGCGCGCCGCGTCGTCGACCGCCGCCTGCTCCGTCAGCATGTCTTCTGGCAAAGCAATGACGACCGGCCCCGGCCGGCCCTGCATCGCAACGTGAAAGGCGCGCGAGACGACTTCCGGAATGCGCGCGGGATCGTCGATCTCGGTCGCCCATTTCGTCGTCGAGCCGAATAGCGCGCGATAGTTCATCTCCTGGAACGCCCCGCGCTCGCGCATGTCGCGCCCGACCTGGCCGACAAACAGGATCAGCGGCACGTCGTCGTGCTCGGCAATGTGGATCGCCGGCATGGCATTGGTGGCGCCGGGGCCGCGCGTGACGAAGGCAATGCCGGGACGGCCGGTCAGACGCGCGCTCGCATCCGCCATCATCGTCGCGCCGCCCTCCTGCCGGCAGACGGTGACGTTGAGCTTGGCGTCATGAAACGCATCAAGTACGGCCAGATACGATTCGCCCGGCACGCAGAAGACGTGCTCGACGCCCTGCGCGACGAGCTGGTCGACGAGGATTTGTCCGCCGCTGCGGGTATTCGATGCGCGCATTGCTATTCCAGACCTGTCGGGGGTGATCGCGACTGTAGTCGGACGATCACAGGGCGAAGCTCCGTAAGTGATTGGGTCGCGAGCTTCCCCATCAGAAGGTCGTCGACGCGATAATATTCGTGCCGGAGCAGGTTGCCAATCGCGGCGATCTCTCTCCACGGGTAGCAGGAAATGACGGAATGTGGCGAGTCGCTTCGGAAATTATTTCGACGCACCGCTCCACGGCCCGCCGCGTCTTAAAGTCAGCATAATAGCTCTCAAATGTTAGGTCCTTGGTTATATCCACGACGGCATCTATGGATTCAAGAATATCAAGCAGACGAATTTCAAAGCCATGCACTTAGAAAACTCGGATCGCTTCACGTTCGATTCTGGCCTTGAGAGCTGGGTGCAGCGCGCGCCGCGTCGTCAAGTCCGCCGGATGCCCAAGCGCATGCGCGAGACTTTCGCGTAGCCTGATCAGCGCGACGAAACTGAATTTTTCCGGATCATAGTCGATAAATATGTCGACATCGCTGCGTTCGCGCGCCTCGTCGCGCGCCGTCGATCCAAACAGATAAAGCGCAGTCGCGCCGAGACCTCTTGCCTCGGCAGCGTGGGATTGCAGTATGTCGATAGCGCGAGCGCGTTCCATGCGGCTTATCTAACACGCGCAGTGGTTTGCGTCACGCGGCCACCCCATGCCGGATCGGAGAGCACATCCCGCGTGTGCTCGCCGAGCGCCGGCGCCGGCAGCGGCGCAGCGGCATGCACGCCGTCGATCGTGATCGGCGTGCGTAAGCCCGGTGTCGTCCCGCCCTTGGCGCGCTTGTTCGGTCGATCGATGCGCATCTGGCGCGCGATCACCTGCGGGTCGGCAAACACTTCCGACAGCGTGTTGATCGGCCCGGCGGGAACGCCGGCCGCCTCGCACTTAGCAATGAGATCGGCGCGGCTGAATTTCGACGTGAGGCCGTTCAAAATCCGCGTCAGCTCGACACGATTGGCGATGCGATCTTTGTTTTCTAAAAAGCGTGCATCTTCGGCGAGCTCGGGTCGGCCGAGGAGCCGCATCAGCCGTTGGAATTGCGCATCGTTGCCGCTGGCGATAATGAAATTGCCGTCGGCGGCTTTGAACACGTCGTAAGGAATGACCGTCGCATGCGCGTTGCCCATGCGCGGCGGCTCCTTGCCGGAGATCAGATAGAACAGCGCCTGATTGCCCATAATGCCGATCAGCGAATCGATCAGGCAGCAATCGATGAAGGCGCCTTCGCCTGTGCGCTCGCGCCGGAACAAAGCCGCTTGAACGGCGATCGTCGAATAAAGCCCAGTGAAGACGTCGGCAACGGCAATGCCGGCCTTGTAAGGCGGCCCTTCGATCGGACCGGTGATCGACATGAGACCGCCCATGCCCTGCACGAGGAAGTCGTAGCCCGGCCGCGCGGCATAAGGTCCGTTCTGGCCGAAGCCGGTAATCGAGCAATAGATCAGCTTCGGATTGATCTGCTTGAGACTATCGTAATCCAATCCGTATTTCTTCAAGCCGCCGAGCTTGAAATTCTCGATCAGCACGTCGGCATGCCGCGCCAATTGGCGCACGATCTTCTGGCCTTCCGGCGTTTCGAAATCGGCGACGACGTCGCGCTTGCCGCGATTGCAGGAATGGTAATAGCCGGCGCCGAGATTTGACCCGTCGGCACCTTCGACGAAAGGCGGCCCCCAGGCGCGCGTGTCATCGCCGCTCTTCGAGCGCTCGACCTTGACGACGTCGGCGCCGAGATCGGCGAGCAATTGCCCGGCCCAGGGGCCGGCGAGAATGCGGGCGAGTTCGAGAACGCGGATGCCGGAAAGAGGTGCGGACAAGTGCTTTGCTGCTCCACTTCACAGGATTCGAATTCTCGCCTTCGCGGGATTGACGCCGCGAGTCAACCGACGCTGATCTCGACCTTGTTCGGATAGAAGGCGAGATAGCCCGCGATCTCTTTCATGGCCGGGAATGGCGTCTCATATGACCACACCGCGTTCTCGATGCGCGTGCCGTCCTTGGCAAGAATGCTGAAATAGCTCGCATCGCCCTTGTAAGGGCAATGCGTCGAGTGGTCGGTCTTGACGAGCCTGTTCATCTCGACGGCGCTCCGCGGAATGTAGTGCACGACTGGATACGTCGATTCCTTCAGATCGAGCGCGTCGCTCGTATCGGCGATTACCTCACCGCCAAACCGCACCCGCACGCGATTGCGCGACGGCGAAATGGTGATCGGATGATTCGGGTCAGGAATCTTCGGCTGCGCTGCGGGCATGCGCCTTCTCCTTCAGATCGCGAGGTTTGGAGATAAGCGGCCGGCGCGCGCTCCGCTACATTTTCTTAAGACTGAGCGGCTTGCCTTCTTTCGGATCCTTCTCCCAGGTGCCGACGCCCTTCGGCTCGAAGATCGCGTGATGGCCTTTACGCGCCGTCAGCTTCAGATGGCCCTTCTCCAGCGCCCACCCGACCGGATCGAAGATGACGATGCCCTGATCGCGGCAGGCGGGGGCCAGCAGCGCCTTGTTGCCGCCCTTCAGGCCCCGCGCCTTGGCGTCGAGCGTGATCATGCAGCCGGTGTCCTTGCCGCCCTCGCGCAGCACGGAATAGCGGCCGGCGACTTCGTCCGGCCGGACCGAAGATGAACCCGCCGATGTCGTGGTCGCCGCGACTTGCACCGGCGCCTTCGCCGGGGATGGGCTCTCGAAGCTAGGGACCGGCACGGCCGGAAGATCGGAAAAGCGTTGCCCTTGCGCGGCCGAATCGGCGGCGCTCAACCGATAGGTTTCGCCCTCGGGGCCATTGGCGAGAAGCGGACCCTCGCCACTCGGCAGGAAGGCCAGCACCTCTTTGCCTTTGGGATCGGCGAGGCTCACGTGCTCGCCGGGCTTCAGGGTCCAGCTGTCGATCTCGGCGAGAAGCGGCATAGCGCGGCGGCAGCCGGCGGGCATAGCAAGGGCAAGTCCCGATCCGACTTGATCCGCGCGCAGCACCAGCCGGCAACGCCGATTGGTGTCGTTCAGCGACAAATCCCATTGACCGGCGAGCTTCTCGACGCTGGTCAGATCGATTGCGGCACTCGCTTGCGCCATCAGCACCACGCTGAAGGCCAGGACAGTCGCCGAGCCGTATCGGTCAAGCCGCATCGGCGAGGGGCGAGACGTGGGTATCATTTGGCCTCCGGCACGGGACTCGCGCTCAATGTGCCACGCTCTTGTTGCGCGGCCACGGCGTTTCCGCAACCGGCGTCAGCGGCCCGCGCCCGGCGGCATACGACAGGAGATTGTCGACGACGAGCTGGCCCATCGCATTGCGCGTATGAACCGAGGCGGAGCCGACATGCGGCAACAGGACGACGTGCTCCATGTCGATCAGCGCCTGCGGCACGCGCGGCTCGTTGGCGAAAACATCCAATCCGGCGGTCATGATCTTGCGGTCGCGTAAGGCCTCGATCAGCGCTTCCTCGTCGACGACGGAGCCGCGCGCGACGTTGATCAGCACACCCTCGGGCCCGAGCGCTTCCAAGACCTCGGCATTGACGAGATGCTTGGTCTCCGGGCCGCCGGGCGTGATCACCAGCAGGATGTCGCAAGCGCGCGCCATCTCGACGAGCGAGGCAAAATACGCGTATCCCGCGTCCGCCTGGGGCTTGCGCCCGTGATAGACGATCTTCAGGCCAAAAGTTTCGGCCCGTTTGGCAATCGCCTTGCCGATCCGCCCGAGGCCGATGATGCCTAGCGTGCGGTCGCGTAGGGTCGCCGTCAGCGGAAACGGCTTTTGCAGCCACTTCCCTTGCCGCAAATAGCGGTCGGCCTGCGGCAGCTGCCGCACCGCACACAAAATCAGACCGAGTGCGGTGTCGGCGACCTCCTCATTGAGCACGTCCGGCGTGTTGGTGACCACGATGTTATGCGCGCCGGCCCATTTCGCGTCGATGTGGTCGTAGCCGACCCCGTAGCTCGCAACGATTTCAACTTTCGGCAGCCGCGATAGAAATGCGGCGTTTACGGGAGCATGACCGCCGCCGGTGGCGAGCCCGCGGATGCGCGGCGCGAGTTGCTTAAGCGCGGCCTCTTTGTCGGGAGCTTCCCAAAGCTTGTGCAGCTTGCATCCCTCCTCCAATCCGGCGACGACCCGCGCCGGCATTGGCTCGGCCATCAAAACCTCGAACTCGCTCACGCCTAGACACCTCATAAACTTTGGTCGCAGGACGCGGCAAAACTGCTCCGCCGGTTTGCCGCGCCACAATTACCCGCTTGCTTTCTAGCAGCCGCTCGCCATCATGCGCGAGCCAAAGCCGCTTGGGCAAGCCGGCCGGATATATCCGAATAACAACAGGCGGGATCAACCCGCTTTGGGGAGGAGTTGAGAATGGCTTCGGTGGAAATCCGGGGCGTGCGCAAAGCGTTCGGTGCGACGGCGGTAATTCACGGCGTCGACGCCGATATCGCGGACGGCGAATTCGTCATCCTTGTCGGGCCGTCCGGCTGTGGAAAGTCGACGCTGCTGCGCATGATCGCAGGACTGGAAAACATCACCGGCGGCGAGATCCGCATCGGCGGGCGTGTCGTCAACAACGTGCCGCCGAAAGAGCGCGACATCGCGATGGTGTTCCAGAATTACGCGCTCTACCCGCACATGACCGTCTTCGACAATATGGGCTTCTCCTTGAAGCTGCGCGGGGCGCCGAAAGCCGAGATCAAAGCGCGCGTCGAGCGCGCCGCCGACATTTTGGGATTGCGGCCGCTGCTCGAGCGCTTTCCGCGCCAGCTCTCGGGCGGTCAGCGCCAGCGCGTCGCCATGGGCCGCGCTATCGTGCGCGATCCGCAAGTGTTCCTGTTCGATGAGCCCTTATCGAATCTCGACGCCAAATTGCGCGTCGCGATGCGCGCCGAAATCAAGGAGCTGCATCAGCGGCTGAAGACCACGACAGTCTATGTCACGCACGATCAGATCGAGGCCATGACGATGGCCGACAAGATCGTCGTCATGCATGACGGCATCGTCGAGCAGATCGGCACGCCGCTCGAGCTTTACGATCGTCCGGACAATCTTTTTGTCGCAGGTTTTATCGGTTCGCCGGCGATGAATTTCCTGCCCGGCAAGGTCAAGCAGAACGGCGTGCTCGGCTTCGAAGGACCGAACGGCGTGAACCTGCCGCTTGGCATGGCGCCGGCGAATTCCGATGGGCGCCCTGCCGTGTATGGCGTGCGGCCCGAGCATTTCACGATCGCCGATGAGGGCGCTGATGCGGAAATCGTCGTCGTCGAGCCGACCGGCTCGGAGACCCAGGTTGTCGCCAGGCTCGGCGGCGAGGAAGTCATCGCCGTGTTCCGCGAGCGGCACGCATTCGAGCCGGGCGAGCGCATCCGGCTCAAGCCCAATCCGTCGCTTGTCCATCTGTTCGACGAATCGACGGGCAAACGGCTGAACGCCTGAGTTTGACCACCACTTCAAGAGCAACCGGGAGGGATAGAATGACTGATTTGACCCGCCGCACCGTACTTCAGGGCGGCACTGCGCTTGGCGCTGCCGGCACGTTGACCGGGCCGGCTTTGTTCGACTTCGCCAAGGCATGGGCGCAGAGTGCACCCTGGAAACCTGAGAAAGGTGCCAAGCTCACGGTCATGCGCTGGAAGCGCTTCGTCGAGTCTGAAGACAAGGCGTTCAACGAGATGGTCGCGGCGTTCAAAGCCGCCACCGGCACCGACATGAACGTTTTTTCGGAGGCGTTCGAGGATCTGCAGCCAAAGGCCTCGGTTGCGGCGAATGTCGGTTCGGGCTTGGATCTTGTTTGGGGCCTGCACACGCTGCCGCAGCTCTTCCCGACCAAGGTGATCGAGATGAACGACGTTGCCGATTATCTCGGCAAGAAGTACGGCGGCTGGTACTCCGCGGCGGAAATCACCTGCAAACAGGGCAACAAATGGCTCGGCATCCCCGTCGCGACGCAAGGCGGCTACATGACCTACCGCAAATCGGCGGTGGACAAGGCCGGCTTCTCGGAATTCCCGAAGGACTTCCCCGGCTTCCTCGAAATGTGTAAGGGGCTGAAGAAGAACAACACGCCGGCCGGCTTCGCGCTCGGTCACGCCTCCGGCGATGCCAATGCGTGGATACATTGGGTCTTGTGGGGTCACGGGGCGTACACGGTCGACCAGAACGACAAGGTGATCATCAACTCGCCGGAGACTGTGAAGGCGCTGGAATACGCCAAGGCCTGTGCCGACAATTTCATTCCGGGCGTTGCGTCCTGGAACGATAGTTCGAACAACAAGGCGTTC
>Ga0164306_10000234_pt1 | contig 21345 bp, 23 predicted proteins | sample Whisoiple_242_MG_FD_110213 | JGI IMG/M metagenome (GOLD analysis project Ga0164306, IMG submission 110213) | Soil microbial communities amended with fresh organic matter from upstate New York, USA - Whitman soil sample_242_MG | ecosystem: Environmental > Terrestrial > Soil > Unclassified >... | reverse complement strand
GCCGTGCAGATGGCGATGGTGGGTCGCCGCTACACCGTCGACGGGGCCGGATACACCGGCACGGGCAACATCACTCGTGTCGCGGGTCAACCCGTGATCGACCTGGATCAGTTCCTGTTGCCGATGGTGCTGGCCTCCGACGCCGTCGTCAGCAACGGCGAGCTGATCGGCGACCCCACCGAGGGCGCGCTCGTCGCGTTGGCGGCGAAGGGCGGAGTGGACGCCGTTGCGACCCGGCAGGCCTACCCGCGGATCGCCGAGTTGCCGTTCGACGCCGACTACAAACTGATGGCCACCTTCCATCGGATGACCGACCCGACCGGCCGGGACGTGGTGCGGTGCTTCGTCAAAGGCGCCCCTGATCAGCTGCTCGCCCGCGCCGGCGCGGTGTTCGACGCCGACGCCGGGTCGGTGCCCGTCGACGCCGACGTCACCCAGCGGTACCTGGCGGAGAACCGGCGACTGGGCGAACAAGGCCTGCGGGTCATCGCCACAGGCCGCCGGGACTTCGACCCTGCCATGTTCGACCCCGACGGCGACCTGCTGCAGCTGGTGAACAACCTGGAACTGCTGACTCTGGTCGGGATCGTGGACCCACCACGCCCGTCAGCCAAGGCGTCCATCGCCACCGCGAAAGCGGCCGGGATCAGGGTCCGGATGATCACCGGCGACCACGCCGTCACCGCGACCGCGATCGCCACCCAGCTCGGAATCGAGGGCACCGTGCTCACCGGCGCCGAATTCGCCGACCTGACCGACACACAGGCTCTGCAAGCGATCGACGAAGTCGGGGTGATCGCGCGGGTCACACCGCAAGACAAGGTTCGGCTGGTCGACCTCCTGCAACGCAAGAGGCAAGTCGTTGCGATGACCGGCGACGGCGTGAACGACGCACCCGCATTGAAACGAGCGGACATCGGGATCGCGATGGGCATCACCGGCACCGAAGTGACGAAGGAAGCCGCCGTGATGATCCTGACCGACGACAACTTCTCCACCATCGTCAAGGCCGTCGAACTCGGCCGCGGACTCTACGACAACCTGACCCGGTACATCCGTTTCCAGATGGGCTGCCTATTCGGGTTCATCGTCACCTTCCTGGGATCCAGCATCCTGAACATCCTCGGAGGGGTCCCGTTCCTACCGCTGCAGACGTTGTGGATCAACTTCACCACCCTGCTGTTCCAAGCCATCGGCCTCGGCTACGGGCAACCCTCCGACGGCTTGATGCAGCAACCTCCGCGGCCACCTGACCGGCCCATCCTCACCCGGGGCCTGCTGATATGGCTGATCACCGCAGGCGTCATCATGGGCGCCGGCACCCTCGGGGTGATCACCTGGGCCGAACACACCTACACCGATACGGTTGCGCACACCATGGGCATGGTGACCTTCTCCCTGTTCACCCTGTTCTTCTCCATCGCCACAAAAGACACGCGGCGAACCGCGTTCACCCTGGACACTCTGTCCGACAAGACCTTCGTCCGCGCCACCGCGATCTCTGTGTTGACGCTCATCGCAGCGACCGTCCTCGGGCCGTTGCAGGCGCTGCTGGACACCACCAGCCTGACCTTCCAGCAATGGCTGACCTGCGCCGGGCTGGGGGCGACGATTCTCGTCGCCTCCGAAATCTGGAAGGCGGTAAGCCGACGCATGTCACCCTCCACGATCAGCACCACGAGTAGCTCAGACCGACGAACACAGGACAGCTGACCGGAAGTTTCATTTCGAATGCGCCGGGGGACGACGGTGCACAGCAACGCCGCAGAAGGACGCCGGGCAGCGAGGTAGCTCGCCCGAAACCCCTTACGAATCAACGGATAATCCCGGCTGCACGGCCGGAACATCGACTGTAAGGAGCCCCGCATGTCCGAGCTGATCGTCATCGGGTTCGACAATCCGGTGACCGCCAACGCGGCCTACAGAGAGGTACTCGCAATGCAGTCGGACTTCATCGCCGATCTGCGGGGGGTGGCCGTCGTCACCGTCGACGCGGAGGGAAAGACCCAGGTGGAAACGACGCAGAAGATCGTCAGTATCGGCGCGGCGTCGGGCGCCTTGTGGGGGATTTTGATCGGGCTGTTGTTCTTCGTACCCTTTTTCGGTGCCGTTCTGGGCGGCGCGATGGGCGCACTGTTCGGCAAGCTAGCCGAATCCGGGATCAACGACACCTTTCGGAATCAGGTCGAGGCACTCTTGCAGCCAGGAAAGTCGGCCGTCGTCATGATGGCGGACAAAATCACCGCGGACAAATTCGCCGAACGCATGTCACCGTTCGGCGGCCAGCTTCTCAAGACATCACTCTCCGAACAGGACGAGAAGGAACTGGCCCACGATCTCTGCTCAGCCGACTGATCGGCCGCTCATTCGACACAGTCGATCCGGTGAACGTCAACCAACGCAGATCGGGAGACACCGACTCGACGGCATCGTCGACGGAGAAAATGACGATGAGTTCGAACCAGCTACCCGGCCGGCAAGAAGCAGAGCCAGGCGTCCCGCGACCAACTCATAGGTCCAAACAGATCTCGATGCCGTGAAAGAAGCAGGGAAACAGGTTGATCAGGCGCGGGTGACCGACCTGCAAGAAGCTCTCCAGCAACTGCAGACCGCAGTCGGCGACCTCGGCAACGGCGACACGGCTGAAAACCTGCGAGCTGTGGGCAAGGCAAGGATCTGCCCTGAGTTCAGTTGACTCCTTGCCTGTGAGGATCTGTCCTCGCTGGAAGGATGCTCCACATGCCGAAAGCATTTCCACCAGAGTTCCGTCGTGACGTCGTCAGGCGGCGGCATGGGCTGCGGCGGCCGAGTGCGCGGGCTTGGCTGGACAGATTCAGGGTTTTGGTTGGGTGAGCGGTTTGGCGACTGACCCGGCGGAGCGGGATCAGGTGTGTTTGGCGGCGATGCGTGCGAGCAGTGCGCGCAGTTGAGTTTGCTCCGCTTTCTCCAGCCCATCGAGGAGTCGCGCCTCGGCCTCATCGCTGGCGAGTAACGCTGTGCCCAACGTCTGGTGACCGGCATCGGTCAGCGCTACGACGTTGCGTCGGCGGTCCTCGCCCGCGGCTTGTCGTGCCACCAGACCCTTCGACTCCAGCGCGTCGAGTATTCCGACCATGGTGGTTCGGTCGACCTTCAGTCGGGTGGCCGCCTGCTGCTGAGACTCGGGTTCCCGGGCTTGCAAGAGCAGCAGCACCGCGAGCTCGCGACCGGTGATCCCGACAGGCCCTAGCTCTTCGCGGTGCAGTTCTTCCAAGTCGAGAAGGGCGCGTTTCAGAAGATATGTCAGCCGTTGGCCGAGCTGCGGCCCGAGTTCGTCTTCTCGCCTCACAACGCGAGTTTACGGCTAGACTGATAGTCAGTAGTACTGACGATCAGGGAAGGGACACATCATGACGACCATTCTCCTGACCGGGGCCAGCGGACTTGTCGGGTCACGGTTGCTGCCGCGGCTGGCCCAGGCAGGTTTCGACTGCCGCGCCCTCGTCCGGGCCGACTTTGCACCGCCGCATGGCACCACTGCCGTGCGAGGTGACCTCCTGGAAGACCCCAGCTCACTGCGGTCGGCGGTGGAAGGAATCGATGCGGTTGTCCACCTCGCCGCGCTGTTCCGCACCGACGACCAGAACGCCGTCTGGCGCGCCAACCTCGACGGGACCCGCAACCTGGTCAACGCGGTCAAGCTCTACGCACCCGAGGCCCGGTTCGTCATGGCCAGTACGGGCAATGTCTACGACGCCGACGCGACCCGTCCCGCGCTTGAGACTGACCCCTGTTCGCCGACAGCTGCCTACCCGGCGAGCAAGATTGCCGCCGAGCAGATTCTGCGCGAGAGCGGCCTGGACTGGTCCATCCTGCGGCTGCCGTTCGTCTACGGAGACGGCGACGGGCACCTGGCTTCACTGGCCGGCCTCGCCGAGCGGTTTGGGCTGCATCCCGCCCACACCTACTCCGTCGTCCACCAACGCGACATCGCAACGGTCATGGGCCTTGCCTTGGCCGGCCACATGGATGGACACATCGTGAACGTGACCGACGACGCGCCCGTCAGCGTCTACGAGATGACTCTGATTGCGGGGGTTCCGATTCCGGGATCAGCGGAACCCCTGGACAATCCGTGGTCGGGACGGATGGACGGAGCGCTGGTTCGTGAGCTCGGCTTCCGCCCGACTGTGCCGACCATCCACGCGGCAGCCCGTGACGGGTTGCTGTGACGTCGACCAAGGACAACTCGTCGACGGGCTTCGACCCGGGTCCGCAGCCACGGGGCGGATCGAGTGGCCGGCTTGTCGTAGATCGCCAATCCGTACTCGCTCTTCCTCCGACAAGAACCGGGCGGAATCGAGTTCGGATGGGTGGTAATCGGTGCGTAATGGCGGGTCGGTAAGCCGCTGTCCACCATTGTCCGACCGTCGCGCCAGCGCACGCCGGTGATGCGGTGGATCCCAACTTTTCGGCAGGCCTCGACATTTGCTCATTCCCTGTGTCACCAGGCGAAGATAGAGTTCACGCTCCGCGGTCAATGGGGCGCCGCGCCCGGGTCGTGGCCGGTTGATCGGTACCGGCATCGGAATCCCACCTGTGGTCGGGTGTTGCATCGATCCCTAGAACCCAAGGATCAAGGGTGAGCCATATACCGCGACCACGACATACCAGGTCGAAGCGCCGTTCTAACTGCACCTTCCACTGGTCACGTGTGATGACGATCTCCCGCATGGAGGTTGCCGCAGAGGTGCGAAATCTGCTTTCTCGTAACCTGTCTGAGGCATGGTCGAAGTCGTGAGCGCATGGGTACCAATCGCCGGCTTGGCGGTGCTTGCTGCCCTCGTGCTCTGGCTGGCGGTCGCGACTGACCGGTGAGCGGCACCAAGTCGAGTCGCTCCCTGCGGAGATCCTGGTCCGGATCCTGAGGTTCCGGAATGCAGATGTTCGCCAGTTGTTCATCTGATTGTGTGAGGCTGCGCCCTGCCGGTTTCTTGGTAGCTCGTGTCCAACCGGGGCGGAGGTAGCGGTGCCGAAGTCAAAGGATGCAGTGTCGGTGCGGCGCGCACGAACACTGTCCAAGAAGTTGCTGCGCCAGACCCGTGAACGTTGGCAGCACACCAGTGGCGTGGCCGCCCGAGCCGCCGAACTGGCCGACACCGTCGATCCGGTGGATCGGCGGCTGCTGCTGGCGGCGGCGTGGTTGCACGACATCGGCTATGCCCCCACGCTCCGGAAGACCGGGTTCCACCCTCTCGACGGCGGCTTGTATCTGCGTGACCACAAGTGGGATCAGCGATTGACGGCCCTGGTTGCCCACCACTCCGGGGCAAGGTTCGTGCCGGTGGAGCGCGGGTTCGCGGATCTGATGAGCATGTTCCCGTTCGAGGACTCATCGCTGTCGGATGCGTTGTGTTACGCCGACCAAACTGTCGGTCCGCACGGGAAGCGCATGACGATCGAGTACCGGATCAACGAAGCAATCGCCCGGCACGGGCCCGACTCGCCGAACGCCCGTGCCCGCGTTGATCGCGTTCCGTACCTTCTCGGCGTCGCCGCTCGGGTCGAGGATCGCCTTGCTCGCGTGGGTCCCCCGTCGACCAGCCACTGATCGGGTCAGCAGCGGCCGCCTCCCGAGCCATCGTTGTGCGCTCTGTGGTCGATCGGCCGGCGCAAATGCAGCCCGCTGAGTCACCACACGCAGAACCGCGGCCGCCGAAAAATGTGGATGAATCCGGACCATGGCAACAAACGAACAGGGTCAGTGCGAACGTCTCGCACCCCGTTCAACACCCGGCAGAGAACGTTCAACTGGGCTAGTTGACCCACCGGGTCAGCGGGTGTTCAGCGCGGCTGCGGGGTGCATCCTGATGTTTCGCCATCGTCATCGCCATCGCCAGCCGGGAGCGCATGCCATGTTCGAGACAACGAAGTTCTTCGCGAGCTTCTCGGTGGACGACCTCAGCGTGGCGAAACGGTTCTACGGTGAAACGCTCGGCCTGGATGTGTGGGAAACGGATGTCGGCCCGGAGTGGTTGCGGGAGCTGTGGTTGCAGCAGTCAGGCGAGCGCCGGGTGATGATCTATCCGAAACCGGACCACACGCCAGCGATGTATACGGTTCTGAATTTCCCGGTCAGTGACATCGGCCGGGTCGTCGACCACCTCGCCGCACGTGGGGTCACCATGGACACCTTCGATGCCTACGAGTCCGATTCCAGGGGAATCCACCGGGTCGGCAATCATTCAATCGCGTGGTTCCGCGACCCGGCCGGAAACGTCCTGGCTATCGACGAAGAACACTGACACCCGCAGCGGCCCGGCTGTCCGCTCAACCCGAGCTTTCGCGCCTTGGTTGGCAGGAAGCACGCCGCTTCGAGCCACCACCGCGATCGTCGGCGAACCTTCCCTGGTGGGCCCGTTCGGTGTGGACCTCACCACGTGTGTGTCCGGCCCCTGCGCTCGTCAACTACGATGAGCAAAGTTTGCTGCATCTGCGACGGTCTCCCTCTCCGATGTCGCAGTAGAGGTCACAACGACAGTGACAACCAGACAACCAGTGACAACCATCACGAATTGCTGAACTGTTCGACGACGCCAGCAGAATGCCGCACACCACCCCTGATAGGTCTTGGAGTCGAGCCCGAGCGGCATATCGAGGCGAGCGAAACCGTCGCATACCAGCGGGCCTGTTTCCCCGGGGGCGAATTCGGGAACGTGAACCGCACGAACGCATGTCTCTCCGCGCGCCACTACCGAAGTAGGTCAATATGTTTCAGGTCGCGCCATGAGTGTGCGTATCGCGATTGTCTCCACCTACCCACCCCGGCCCTGCGGCATCGGCACCTTTTCGCGGGATCTCCGAGCCGCCCTGATCGGGGCCGATTCATCACTGAAGGTCGATGTGGTGTCGATCGTTCGCGATCAGTTCATGTCGACCGAACCCGAAGTCCTGTCGGTGATTCGGCAGGATGTCCGCGCCGACTACGTTGCGATGCCTGCGCTGCTGGACGGCCGCGGAACTGATGTGGTGCTGATCGAGCATGAGTATGGAATCTTCGGCGGTGAGTCCGGCTCCTACGTGCTGTCGCTGGTTCAGGAGCTCCGGCAACCGTTCGTTGTGACGCTGCACACGGTGCTGTCCACTCCGACCGCACGACAGGCCGACGTCCTGACCGCTCTGTGTCGACGCGCCGCACTGGTCACCGTCTTCACCGAAACAGCCCGGCGGATGGTCGTCGACGCGGGGGTCGTGACGCCGGACCGCGTGTGCGTGGTCCCGCACGGCGCTCCGGCGATGCTGCTGTCGAACATCGCGGAGGCGACGTCAACCGGGGATCCCGTCCTGGAGACCGAAGGTCTGCACCCGACGATGGCCACGCTCGAGGGTCGCACCGTGCTGTCCACCTTCGGGTTGATCTCCCCTGGAAAAGGTATCGAAACCGCGATCGAGGCACTCGCGATGATCGTCCCCCTGCATCCCGATGTCTTGTATCTGGTGGCGGGACAGACCCATCCCGAGGTGGTCAAGGAGGAGGGCGAACGCTACCGGTTGTCACTCGAACGGCTCGTGCGTGACTACGGCCTCGAACGGAACGTCCAGTTCCTGGATCGATTCCTGACAGTGGAGGAACTGGCGTTCCTCTTGTCCTCCACCGACATCTATCTGACCCCGTATCTGTCCCGCGAGCAGATCGTCTCAGGGGCGTTGACCTTCGCGGTGGTGGCGGGCTGCCCGGTGGTATCGACACCGTACTTCTACGCGGAGGACCTGCTTGCCTCCGGTGCAGGCGCTTTGGTGCCCTTCGACGATCCCGCAGCATTCGCCAAGGGAGTACTCCAGTTCCTGGACAATCCGGACGAGCTCGCCACGGCTGCACTGGAAGCACGACGTGTCGGGGCCGGGCTGACCTGGCCGTCCGTCGGCGCCATGACTGTCGATGTGCTCCTGCGCGCGAGGAGCCTCGGCGCCCCGCTGGAGGGCGGGTTTACTCGAGGTCGGGTGGCATCGTCGCCGACGATCCGATCGGAACATCTGTTGACACTTGTCGACGACGTCGGGATTTTGCAGCACGCCGATGGCGTCGTGCCCAACAGGGTCAGCGGCTACTGCGTCGACGATGTGGCCCGGCTTGTCGTGGTGGCACTGGGTCTCGGCCTGAATCGCCAACCGGACGACCAGACCTTCAGCCGAATGGTGACCCGTGGACTCAGCTTTCTGCATCACGCGTGGGATCCCGAGGATCAAGCGATGCACAACATGATGTCCTACGACCGGCGATGGCTGGACGAACCGCACGGCGGCGATCACCTCGGGCGAGCGTATTGGGCGCTGGGAGCTGTTGTCGCAGCACAGCCGCCTCGTGCTGTCGCTGCACCCAGCCTCCGGCTCCTGGAGGAACTCGCCCCCGCCATCGAGCGGACAGACAGCCTGCGGACCGTGGCCTTCGCGGTCATCGGACTGACCCGGCCACCCCTTGATGCGATGCCTGCGCCGCTCCGCCGACTGCTCGGCGTACTGGCCAACCGGTTGCTGGACGTCTACACGAAGTTCCGCACCGACAAGTGGCGATGGTTCGAGAACAATCTGACCTACGACAATGCACGGCTCCCCCAGGCTCTCATCGCCGCCGGTGATCGACTGGGCGACGTTGCGATGTTGACCGCCGGGCTCGAGGCTCTGGATTGGTACGGCACTCAATGCGCACTCGACGGTCCAGCGGTCAGGCTCGTCGGTAACGGCTGGCACCGCAGCAGCGAGACTCCATTCGCCACACCGCTGGACGGTGATGAACAGCCCCTCGATGCCGCGGCACTGGTCGAAGCGCTCACCGACGCCCTCGCCGCCACCGATCAACGCGTCCACGGGCAACGTGCGGTCCGCGCGTTCGAGTGGTTCCTCGGCCGCAATGAGCTGGGCAAGCCCGTGTACGACTTCGCGACCGGTGGCTGCCATGACGGGCTGTCTGCGCAGAGCCTGAACGACAACGAGGGCGCAGAGTCGACCTTGGCGTTCTTCCAGGCACTGCTGGCGCTCGAGTCGGCCGGATTGCAATCGTCACTTCCCCAGCCGTGAAGATCACCGGCGCGATCCGCCCGGTTCGTCCAAGACGAGCGCGAGCGTGAAGGTTGCAATGCTCGCACCGATCGCGTGGCGCACCCCGCCTCTGCACTACGGTCCGTGGGAGCAGGTCACCAGCCTGATCACCGAGGGTCTGGTGGCGCTCGGCATCGACGTCACGTTGTTCGCCACCGGTGACTCCGTGACGGCCGCCGAACTGGACAGTGTGTGTGCAGTTCCGTATGCCGAGAACCCGGACATGGACGGGAGAGTCTGGGAAGCACTGCATGTCGCGCACGTTCTGAAGAGATCCGGCGAATTCGACCTCGTGCACAACAACCTCGACTGGCTACCGTTGAGTTTCTCCGAGCTCAGCGCCGCGCCCATGGTCACCACCATCCACGGTTTCTCCAGCCGCTCGATCCTGCCGGCCTACCGGTCCGCGCGGTCAGTCTTCGTCTCCATTTCCAACTCGGATCGCGTGCCCGACCTGGACTATGCGGCCACCGTCTACCACGGCATCGACCTCGACGCGCTGCCCTACTCTGCCGATGGTGGCGAGGAGTTGGTCATTCTCGGGCGCATCCATCCCGACAAGGGCACAGCTGAAGCGATCGAAATCGCCCGACTGGCACAGCGCCGACTGGTGATCTGCGGGATCGTCCAGGACCACGACTATTTCGCCGAACGGGTCCGGCCACACATCGACGGCGATGCTGTGACCTACCTGGGTTCGATCGGCAAGGAGCAGCGAGCCTCGGTGCTCGGGAATGCGCACGCGCTCGTTCATCCGATCGCCTTCGACGAGCCCTTTGGGCTCTCGGTCGTCGAGTCGATGGCCTGCGGCACGCCGGTTGTCGCCTACCGGCGAGGCTCGATGCCGGAAGTCGTCGATAGTGGTCAAACGGGCTTCCTCGTCGACAACCCCGTCGACGCAGCAGTTGCCATCGACGCGGTCGGTGAACTCGATCGCGCGACTTGCCGGGCTGTCGCGGCGCGCCGGTTCAGCGCAGAACGCATGGTGCAGGACTACGTTGCCGTGTATGAACAAGTCCTCCGGAGTGGTTGGTGACGGCTTGTTCGAGCGAGCGCGCGGCAACCCACTCCTGACTCCAGAACGATGGCCCTATCAGATCAATGCGGTGATGAACGCCGGCGCGACCATGGTCGGTGACGACACGGTGCTGCTCTGCCGGGTCGAAGATCGACGCGGTATCAGCCATCTCACCGTCGCACGGTCCAGGGACGGGGTCTCGAACTGGGTCGTCGATGATCACCCGCTGCTCGCTCCGTCGCCCGATCATCCCGAGGAGGAGTGGGGTGTCGAGGATCCGAGAGTCACCCGCGTCGACGAGTTGGATTGCTGGGTCATTGCCTACACCGCATTCGGCCCGGGCGGACCGGCGGTGTCGTTGGCGACCACCCGGGACTTCGTTTCGGTCGAACGGCTCGGGCCCGTCTTTCCGCCGGAGGACAAGAATGCATCCCTGCTGCCGCGCCGGGTCGGCGGTGACTTTGTGCTGTTCCACCGGCCGGTCGCGGTGATCGGTGGCAGAGCAGACGTGTGGATTTCCCGCTCGAACGACCTGCGGAGTTGGACCGCCCCCGAGCCGGTCTTCGGCGCAAGACCCGGTGGCTGGTGGGATTCGGCCCGAATCGGCGTGGGACCGCCGCCCCTGGAGACGACCGACGGATGGCTGGTGGTCTACCACGGTGTCCGGCAGACAGTGGCCGGGGCGCTGTATCGGGTCGGGCTCGCCATGCTCGATCTGGAGAACCCGGCCGTTGTCACCAAACGCTGCGATGAGTGGGTGCTGAGCCCCGCGGAGCCCTACGAACTGATCGGCGACGTCCCCGGCGTGGTCTTTCCGTGCGGCCTCATCCACGACAAGGCGGCCGGACAACTCCGGCTCTATTACGGGGCCGCCGATTGCCGGATCGGCATGGCGTCAGCCAACTTCGACGACGTGATGGCCTATGTCCTTGAGCACGGCTGACCGCACGACACAGTGATCGCCGTACCAGTGCCTGGTGGTCCTGTGCCGGGTGTCTGTCAGCCGGAATCGATCTCGACCGATCATCCCCGTCACGCTTCTCGTGCCGTCGCTGTCTTCGTCGGGACAGGCAGAGTTCGTGCAGCAATGAACACGGCGGCGAGAGTCACCCCTGCGGTGGTGGCGAATCCGACCATGGCGCCGGCGTTGTGCCCGCCGGGAACCAGCGCGATGCAGGTGCTCATCACCCCGACCCCGATCAGGCCGCCCAACTGGCGGGCCGTGGACACCACGCCCGACGCCTGACCGCGTTCGTTGTCGGAAACCGTGCTCAGGGTGGCATTGGTCATCGGGCTGAGCAGCAGACCGATGCCGACACCGGCCGGCGCCAGGCCGACCCCGACAATCCACACCGAGTCCACTGCCACACCGACCGCAATGACGACCAATCCGGCGGTGAGCGCAACGGTGCCGGCGACTCCGACGCGCCGCGCCCCGACCCGGGTGTACGCCGTCGCCACCCAGCGGGTCGCGATCAGCAGCGGAACGACCATCGGCAACAGGGCCAGGCCGCCGGCCGCGGGACTCAGATCCAGCGTCTGCTGCAGAGTGATCGCACCGTAGATTGTCGCCACCGTCATGCCGAACCCCAGGGCGGCAAGAACCAGCGTCCCGCCGGTGAACGGGCGGCTGGCGAACATGCGCAGGTTCAGCACCGGATCGGCGACCCGACGACAGCGCACGACGAAGGCAACCAGCGCGACGATCCCGATTCCGGCACATGCCAAGGTCTGCCAGGCCAGCACGCCCCACACCGGAACCTGGATCAACGCCGTCACCGCCGCTGTCGCGCCGACCACCAGCAGTGCCGCACCAAGGAGGTCGAACCGGATACTCGCGGTCCGCCGGTTGGCCGGTCGCGCCGTCAGGATCAGCGCGATACCCAGAGCACCGACCGGAATGTTGATCAGGAACCCCCATTGCCAGCCGATGAACTCTGCGCACAGACCGCCGACCGCCGGACCTACGGTGGCGAACGCCTGACCGACGCCTGCGTAGACGGCCAGCGCTCGCGCCCGCGCATCGTCGGCGAACGCGGTCAGGATGATCGACAGCGTTGCCGGCATCAGTAGTGCAGCGGCCGCCCCGGCCACCGCCCGCCAGCTGATCAGCGCGAGATCGCTGCCGGAGAAGGCGATTCCGGCAGTGGCCACGGCGAAAGCGGCCGTACCGACCACGAACGCGGTCACCGGGCCGATCACATCCGCAACCCGGCCGCCGATCGGCAGCAGCACCGCGAGGGCGAGCAGGTAACTCGACACCACCCACGCGACGTCCGCCGACGAAAGGTCAAGATCCTGGCCGATACTCGGCAGCATCACGCCGATGATGCTCGAGTCCAGAACCAACAGCACCATCGTCAGCGTGCAGGCCGCGAGTACCCGATTCATCTGACCACTCTCGCTGTCGGTTCCGATCATCAGATCAGCACCCGACGACTCCGGCCCGATGTCACCCGCGCCGCCCGATACAGATCATGCGCGAAGAACCCAAGACTCGGCGATGATCGCCAACGTGGCCGCAGCCCGTTTCCGCGGTAGCGACAAATCGGACACCCGACGGTCGTGGACAGCGAGCGTGACCGGTGCGAATCCCACTCCCCGCTGAGGATCGCTCATCGGACATGACCGAGACGATCCCGGCACCGCAACTCCGGCACCGTCGTTGGGACAGGTGCACCGCATCGACGAGCGAACATTGTTGGTGCAGGGTCAAGAACTCAACATCGACGCGAAACAACCCGACGTCGCCAACGCCGTCCTCCACCGAACCGGTGACACCGTTGTGATCGTCGACACCGGCGTCACCGAGGCATTCCGCAAGGCGCTGAGGGGCGCAGTGGACGAATTCGTCGACGCGAAGCGCCTGCTGCTGCTCACCACCCACTGTCACACCGATCACGTCGGCAACAACGACCTCGTCGACGACATCGCCTCCGAACGTGGAATCGTCGCCGAACACTTCGTTCCGGCGCGGGATGTCGGGCAGATGCTGGATCCGGTCGACTACTGGACGTCGGCCTTCAGCCCGATTGTCGACCTGACCTCGTTTCCCGCCCGCCGATCTGTCCGCCGGCTTCGTGGTTTCGTTGTTCCGGCCGCTCCGACCGTTCGGGGCCACTACCCGGACCTACGAAGAGCTTCCGATGCAACGCCTCGATCTCGGCCCGTTGCCGGTCAACGGCTGGTCCTTCGCCGACGGCGCGGTGAGTGTGATCCGCAGCCAGGGACATTGCGCGGGACACGTGATCGTCTACCTGCGCGACAGTCGCCTGTTGCACCTGGGTGATGAGGACAACGGGCCCTTCGGGTCGATGCCGGACGCGGACCAGGTCAAGGTGCAATCGGCCTTCGGCCTGGCGGCGTCCCTGATCGATTCCGGCTCCGTGCAGACGATCACCGACGGCCATGGTTCTGTGCATCGGGAACGCCGAGGCGCGAGCATCCCTCGACGACCTCCTCGATCAGGCGGTCTCGCTTCAGTCGCTGTCCCTGCCCGCCCGGTCCGGAACCGAACCGGTGGACGGACATGCCTTCCTGGATCGGCTGACCGACGATCTCAAGAAGCGCAGCGACGACCACGTCGCACCCAACCCGGTGTTCACCGCGATGATCGCGGTCAACGAGCTCGACGAAGCGGGCTTGACGCGGCGGCCGAGCGAAACCACCAGGGATCGTCCGGCACTGAAAACCCGGCTCCGGTGACCGGAAAACCCCAGGGCCTGGGCATCATCCCGGCTGCCGCGGAGATGCTCCGTTGAAAACTGCGCCGCAGGCACGACTGAGCCCCGATCCTGCCATCCGAGAAGTTCACTCCCACAGCGCCGATCGGTAGGGTTCCGCCCGTGAACGATCGCACCAAGTCAGCCCTGCTCGGCGCCCTCGACGCCGCCCGCCGGCACGTCCTGGACATCATCGACGGTCTGGATGACGAGGCGTTGCGTCGACCGGTGCTGCCGTCCGGTTGGAGTTGCCTGGACATGATCAAGCACCTGACGTATGACGAAGAGATCTTCTGGTTCCGCGCTGTGGTCGCCGGTGAGCAGGAAGCGATCGACCTGCTGGAAACGCCGCAGGCGCAAGCATCGTGGAAGGTCGCCGACGCCGTTCCGGCGGCCGATGTGCTGGCCGACTATCGCCTTGAGATCGAACGGTCGAATGCGATCGTCGCCGCGACCGCGCTCGACTCACCGCCCGCGTGGTGGCCCGGTGACCTGTTCGGCGACTGGCGTCTGCACGACCTGCAGGAGATCCTGTTGCACCTCATCGTCGAGGTCGCGTGCCACGCCGGTCACCTGGACAGCACCCGCGAACTGATCGACGGTCGCCAGTATCTGGTGCTGACCGACTGACCGAACCACCGCGCAACCGGGCGCTGGCCGGGCCGCGCGGTGGCCCGCATCCGTCAGGCAGCGAGCGCCTTTGCCTTGAGTTGATCGAACTCCGCCTGGGTGATCGTGCCGCTGTCCAGCAAGCCCTTTGCCGATGCGATCTGGTCTGCGGCACCTGACGCGGAACCACCGGCGACCGACTTGATGTACTCGTTCTGGGCCCGCTGGATGTCCCTGGCCTGTTCCAGCTGACGCTCGTGCATGCCCTTGCCGCGGACGATCAGGTACACCAGGATCCCCAGCCAGGGCACCAGGATCACGAACAGCACCCAGAAGGTCTTGGATCCGCCGCCGAGGTCCTTACTGCGGAAGATGTCGCCGAAGATCCAGAACAAGCACATGAACCAGGCGAAGAACAGGAAGAACTCGAACAGCGCCAGCAGGAACGAGCCATTGTCGTTGAACATCGATCAGCCTTTCGGTGAAGCATCCCAGTCGCTCGGAGCGAGCTTGGCCAGTGTTGTACGCCGGGCGAAAGCTCGGCATCGACCGAACAGGGTGAGGCCGCCGAGGCGGCGTGAACCCGTGCAGCAGCCGCCGCCGGGATTCAGAGCCTATCGCCGACCCAGCAACGCGGTCTTCTTCGCGGTGAATTCTTCTTCCGTCAGGAGACCCCTTGTCCCAAAGCCCGACCAGCGTCTCGATGGCCGCGCCGATCTCCCCGGCCGTCGACGCCGCGCCGGCGGCCGCCGTTGAACCGGCCCGGCGGGTGCGGGTGCGGGTGTGGGTATTCGAACAGAAACCCGCTCCGGTGCAGCCGCCCGAGTGCGTTCGCGCCATAGGTCGCCGGTGTCGTAGAGGGTGATCTCCGTGCCGCGCTTGATCGCCAACCGGCGAGTCGCGGGGAAGGACGCATAGGCGGCGTCGTTCTGACCACCGGACGAACTGGGCCGGCCCCACTCGTCGGGCCACCACTGCCCGCCCATCACTCCGTAGGAGCCGGCCCAGCATGACCGGCCGGCGCTGCGACCCGCGCTGTACCGGCGGACAACCTAGTCGCTCAGGGCGTCGGCGAACCCCCCGTGACCGAGAGTGTTGATCCTGTCGTGTAGCTGGATTCACCGGATGCGAGATAGACGTAGGCACCGGCCAGTTCGGCCGGTTGACCGGCCCGGCCGAGCTCGGACTGGGAACCGAAGTCGGGCAGCTTGTCGACCGGTTGGCCCCCACTGACCTGCAATGGAGTCCAGAACGGTCCGGGGGCAACAACATTCACCCTGATGCCCTTGCCAGCAACCTGCTGGGCCAGCGCCTTGGAATAGGTGTTGATCGCGGCCTTGGTGGTCGCGTAGTCGAGCAAACCAGGCGACGGGGTGTACGCCTGCACCGAGGATGTGGTGATGATGCTGCCACCGGCCGGCATGTGCGGCAGCGCCGCCTTCGTCAACCAGAACAGCCCGTAGACGTTGGTCTTGAACGTCTGGTCAAATTGTTCGGTGGTCAGATCGGCGATGTCCTCGACGTAGACCTGCTTTCCGGCAACGGACACCAGGATGTCGATCTGCCCGAGTTCGTCGACCGCCTTCTGCACCAGATCGAGGTTGCCCTGCTCGGTCGACAGGTCACCGGGCGCGGAGATCGCCCTGCGGCCGGCATCCTCGACCAGCTTGATCACCTCGGTGGCATCCGGCTCCTCATTCGGCAGGTACGCGAGCACCACATCGGCGCCTTCCCTGGCGAACGCAATGGCCACCGCCCGACCGATGCCGGAGTCCGCACCGGTGATGACCGCCTTGCGGCCGGTCAACCGGCCCGACCCGACATAGGAATCCTCGCCGTGGTCGGGTTTGGGTTCCATCGCGCCGGCCAGTCCGGGCGCCGGCTGCGTCTGCTCGGGCTGCGGTGGGGTCGGATACTTGGTGGTCGGATCAACCTGGTCGTACTGCGTCTGAGTGGTCACGATCCTGTAGTGCCCGGTCGGTGGACACCCGAATCGCAAGATCGCTATTCGCCGGTTCGAGATCACCGCGTCGGTGTCTCGAGGTGACTTCAGGATTCCGGGGCGACGAAGATGCAGAACGGATGGCCGGCGAGATCGGCGAAGACGAACAACGGTTCGTCCGGGTCGTCGGAGCGATCCAGCAACTCGCGGGCGCCGAGACCGAGCGCACGTCGCCGCTGCTCGAACAGGGCTTCGATCGTCGGCACGGTGGAATCGAGATGCAGCATCTGGGGGCGGGGTCCGTCGGGCCAGGTCGGCTCCGGAAGAGCCGCCACCTGCTGGAAGGCGAGGCCCATTCCTCCGGCCACCCCGCGCAGTACCAACCAATCCTCGCCATGGGGGTCCGGCTCCCCCGGTGACGGTGGTTCGTCACCGGGCCGGTAGCGCAGGCCGAACAGCAGTCGGTAGAACTCGGCCAGTGCGCGGGCGTCCGGGCAGTCCACTACGACCTGCCGAATGCTGGGCACCGCGGCGGCGCTAACGGATTCAGTCATGCGGACCAGGTTTCCAGCCGGCGTCAACACCAATCGCGCCACCATCAATTCTGCGCATCACCGGGCTGCGTCCCCTGGCACCTGATGGACGCGCACAGCGAGTCTTGACGATAGTTAACCTGAAGGTTAACGTTTGTCTGGAGGTGGACCATCGTGGCCGGCGAGGACGACGCTCTTGATCAGGTGCTCGAAGCCGTCGCCAACCCGCATCGGCGCGAGATCTTGCGCGTTCTCGGGCTTCAGCCCTGCGCCATTCACCAACTCGCACAGATGCGCGCACTGTCACTGCCGGCCATTCACAAGCATCTGAAGGTGCTGGAATTCGCGGGGCTGATCACCCGGCACAAGCAGGGACGAACGACCTATCTCACGCTCAACCGCAGGCCGTTGGCACAACTGCAGGAATGGGTCGGCCAGTTCCACCCGCATTGGGGCGCCGACGGGGCCACCCACGAGAACTATCTCGATCATCTTGCGAAGCAACCAGTGGGCCAACCAGCCGCCAACGACCGAAAGAAGGAGAACTGATGAAGAAATTCCTGATCCTCACCTACGGCTTCGAGCCGCCCACGGAAGCGGTCAAACAAGCTTGGGGCCACTGGTTCTCCGCCGTCGCGCACCGGCTCGTCGATCCAGGCAATCCGTTTGGCCGCGGCGTGGAGATCACCAGGACCGCTCGCACTGACCTGACCGTGGACTCACCGTCGCCATTGGTGGGCTACTGCATTCTCAACGCGGAGGACATGCAGGAGGCGGAGTCGCTCGTCGCGGACATGCCGATCATCGACAGCGTTCGCATCTACGAGGCGCATTCGATGTGATGGAGTCGACCGGCCACGCAACGGCTGAGTACGTGTTGTCCCGGGCAACGCGTGTTCGCTCCCGGGTCAGCAGGAGCCGGCCCGGGAGCGAAGTGAACGAGGTGAGAACTACCTCACAGCACCACGATTCCGGTCGGTGCGGTGCCGGCGGGTAGCGGTGTCGGAGATCCGGGCAATTCGGTGACATCGCCGCCGTCGACCGCAAATCCGCTGACCACCTGTCCGCGGCCGCCGGTCACGAACAGGAACCTCCCGTCCGGGGACAGTCTGGCGTCAACAGCTCCGGCGCCGTTGGTGAAGGCCGTGGTGCCGATCAGCGACAGCGAGCCGTCGCGGGCAATGGCATATCGCGAGAGATTGGCCGAGCCGGTGTTGATCGCGAACAGATACTTCCCGTCGCGGCTGATCTCGACCCAGCACGGTGCTGTCTGGCCGTCGGGGACCGGAGAATCACCGATCGACGAGAGCACACCGGAACGGCTGACCCGGAAAGCGGACACCGTCCCCAGACCAGGGCCGTTGTGGGCATTGCTGACATACAGCTGGGACGGGTTGGTCGGCCGGAACTCCGCGCCGATCTGACCCAATCCCTGGCCGATGAACGGTGATCCAGGCGCGGCCACCAGACGACCGTCCAGGCGAACGGTGAAGCTGTCGATCAGCGATGGGTTGTCCCGGGTGCCGACGAGCCGGTCCCCGGTCGAGTTGAACAGGACGTCGCCGACGCCGGACCCTTCTGGAACCGGGAATGTAGTGCCGGGCAACGGAATCAGCCGACCGGCCGGGGTGAGGAAGAAGCCGGTGTAGTTGCTGCCGCCGTCACCGACGTTGGCGACATACACCAGACCGAGACGATTGATGGCGATGCTGACCGGCTGCACGCCGCCGGATGACACGGGCTCCCCCACCGGTTCCGGAATGCCGCGCGCAGTGATCCGCAGCACCGAGATCTGACTGCTGCCGGCATCGACGGCCAGCAGGAACCGCCGGTTCGGACTGAGCTGGATGGCGCCCTGTGAACCGAGCCCGGCTCCGGTTCCCTCCCCGCCGATGGCGAACGGTGATCCGGCCACCGGGGTGAGTGACCCGTCGGCGTGCCGATCGAATGCCGCAACGGTGTTCACCCCTGGCGTGTTGTCGTTGACGTAGGCGTGGCCCACGACCGCAGATGTTCGTGGAGGTCCTGCCTCGGCCGTACCGCCGACCAAGCTGAGGGCCGCAACCACCAGAAGACTCAGCGTTGCCAGACCCGATGCTCTTCGCATTTCCACTCCGATGTTCGCGGGGCCGGATCTTCCTGGTCCGAACGACCCCGCTCGCAGTGAACAGCTACCGCCGGCCGATGGCGACGAAAAAGCCACGGACGTCAGAGTTCCGTAATCCGCGTACTCGATGAGATGCACCGGCTGGTACCCGCTGAGCGCTGCCGACGAAGAATTCAGCCCGATCGCGGCCCAGCCTTACGGTCACGTCAGGAGTGAACTGCTGCGTTCGATCACCCGCGAGTGAACTCGGCGACGTCCGGCAACCGGCTCAGTCGTCGCAGCACCCAACGGCTGAAACGGTCGGGATTGGTGAGCCGTCCCACGGTGCCGATCAACCGCTGCGCAGAGAGCCTGCTCCAGTCGGCCACGTTGGATGAGCTGCTCGAGGACGGCCCCGTGCGGAGCGGGATCACAGTACCTCCCAGGACGACAGACCGACGACCGTCGCGACCGCGACCACCACCGTTGCGGTGAGCAGCACGGCAGGGACGACGACGCAGACATTCTTGAGAAGATTCATCAGGGTTCCCTTTCGGAACAGCGGCGATCTGACCCCACCCGTCACGGGCTCGCAGAGGCTCGGCGGACGACATCCCACCGACTCAAGGGTCGGTGTTGAGAGATCGTCGATGCCGGCAACACAAAGGTGGGCGCTGTTTTGGACCCGTGCCGGCCAGCTGCGCGCGGACGTGGCGTCATTGACGGTCACCCGCGAAGCTGAATCGCTGTAGCCCAGTGTAGGTGAACGGCGGCATCGCACAGACGTGTCGGTGAACACATGGCATCGGCGCGCGCCTCACCACGGACGTGACATCCCTACGGCGGGCCGGGGAAGTCAATCGCCATTCGCGGATCACCCGGTGACGACGGCTATCTAAGGCTATTTCAGTCGTCTGGCCATGGAATACCTCGACACCGAATCCACCGAACCCGGGGTCCCGGTGAGCTCCTCGAGCCGGGACAGCTCGGTCAGGAGTTCCGGCCGACCAGCAAAGCCGGAAGACGCGGTCACTTCGTTCACAAGCCTGAGCCGCCAGCCCTTGGCACCGAACGAATTCATCACCTCGATGTGGTCAACGTCGGTGCCATGAATCGGTTCCTTGCCGCCGATGCGCGCAGAATAGTTCGTGATCGGCTCGGCGCTGCCCTTTGGAGTCACGCCCAACAACGTGAGCTCCCCGTACTCCCAGATTTCCTTCCTTCGTGCCATCGGGCCAGATTAGGGCGCGTCCGCGTCTGAACGGCCAACTCGCTGGGTGCCACCGTGATTGTCATCTGGAATGCGTTTGCTGTTCGCAGTCCGTTTGTCGCATCGAGCCAGAGTTGACGCCGGACCTGAAACAGACAGACCCCGGAGGTCACATGACAACCAGCAGATCGCGCGCCGGACGGTCCAGCTCGACGGATCCCGGCCCATCGCCGGGTCTGGTCCCACCGATAGCCGGATACTTCGAACTCGTTCATCAGTCGGTCGAAACCAACCGGGAGGCGGTAGTTCAATGGGCCGCGTGGATGTCCTGGGTCACGGTGGCTGCGCGCGAGCACACGGAAGAACTCTCATCTCTCAGCACTCGCCGGGGCCGACTCGGTGCCCGACATCGGCCGGCAACCGGGTTCGTCGAGGATGTGATGTGGCAACTCATCGACGCCGATATCCGCAACGGGTAGCAGATCGCAGCTCAGTTCGTGTCCATCGCGCGGGCTACAGGCATTCGAGACATCAAGGGACATCAGCTGCATCGCCAACTCTGGCATCCACATCGACACCGGTCAGTGCATCTTGACCCGGTCTGTAGCGTGACGCGCTGTGGCCCTGGACGAGGAAACCAAGCGGATCTATCGGCGCACCGATTCCGCGACGCTCCTGGCTCTGCTTCCTGAACTGCGTCGACTGAGCAAGGCGGCACAGAAGGAACAGGAGCGGGTGGAGCGCGGCCAAGCCGAGCCATCAGGTCACGAGGGAAAGTTCGCCGCAGACCTTGCCGTCTACCTCACGATCGCGATCGAGCGCGAATCCTGGATCCGGAACGAGTTGAAACGCCGCGGCTTGTTGCCGCTCTGGCCTGGTGAAGAGGCTCATCTCGACGAGGACGCGTAGGTGCGTGCGCGGAACCGGGGCGGGCGACAGCGACGAGGTAGCGTCCTGTGGCGTGCAAGCCACAGACGCGGTGTCAACCCCGGGACAACGGGCAATCTTCCTTGATTTCGACGGCACCTACGCGGACCACGGGGTCGTCCCACAAGGAAACGTCGGCGCCGTTCGTGCCGCCCGCGCGGCCGGGCACCTGGTCTTTCTGTGCACCGGTCGGCCCCGGTCGATGGTCCTCACGTCGGTACTC
>Ga0164306_10000233_pt1 | contig 21346 bp, 10 predicted proteins | sample Whisoiple_242_MG_FD_110213 | JGI IMG/M metagenome (GOLD analysis project Ga0164306, IMG submission 110213) | Soil microbial communities amended with fresh organic matter from upstate New York, USA - Whitman soil sample_242_MG | ecosystem: Environmental > Terrestrial > Soil > Unclassified >... | reverse complement strand
CGCCGCGCGCTGGGGCATCACCTCCGCCCAGGACAACTCTGACTGGGAAGACTTCCTCACCTACGAGCAGATGGAAAAGGAAGGCAAGCTCACGCTGCGCATTGCCGAGTGGCTGCCCTTCGATGCGCCCGTGGAGCAGTTAATAAAGATGCGGGAGCACCACTCTGCAAAAGATCCCATGCTGCATACCACCATGCTCAAGGGCTTTATGGACGGGTCGCTGGGATCGCGCACCGCGGCCATGCTCGCACCCTATGACGATGATCCAAAAAATTCCGGCATTCCGCGTTACGAGCAGGACAAGCTGAACACCATGGCGGCGGAGCGTGCCAACGCCGGCTTTCAGATCGGCTTCCACGCCATCGGCGACCGTGGCGCGCGCATGGCCTTGGACGCATTCGCCTACGCCATCCAGAAGAGCGACAAGAAGGGCCTGCGCTTCCGCATTGAGCATGATCAGGTCATCGCGCCTGAAGATTTCAAAAAATATAAAGACCTGGGCGTGATCGCTTCCGTACAACCCAATCATCTGCTTACCGACATGAACTGGGCAGAGGCCCACATCGGCCCTGCCCGCGCCAAACATTCTTATCCCTGGAAGGAATTTGAAGACAACGGCATCGGGCTGGCTTTCGGAACAGACTACCCGGTCGAGCCGATTACGCCCTTCCGCGGCGTGTATGCGGCCATCACGCGCCAGAATGAAGCTGGAACCAAAGAGTATTATCCCGAGCAAAAACTCACGATCCACGACGCAATATCGGCCTACACCACGGGCTCGGCCTTTGCCGAGTTTGCGGAAAAACAGAAAGGCACGCTCATGCCCGAGATGCTGGCCGACTTTGTCGTGCTCGACCGCGACATCACCAAAGTCCCGCCGCCGGAAATTCTGAAGACGCGCGTGCTGCGCACCGTAGTCGGTGGCAAGACGGTCTATGAGGCGAAATAGATTATTTAGAAGGCGGGTGTGGTCTGTATCAGGGCCATGGTCCGAACAGATGTGGCACAGACACTCTTGTCTGTGCCTGCATCCTTAGCGATTTACCAGAGCACAGGCAAGAGTGCCTGTGCCACAAAATTCAGGACATGTTCAGACCCATCCTGAATTGCTTTATCCCCTGCAGGGCCGAAGGCCCCACCCTGAATAATGAAAAGGCTATTGAGATTCGTTAGCTGACAGCCCGATTTTGCCTTGCGACGAAATTACAAAATCGCTTCCTCTTGAAATCAGCAAGTTACTCGCGTTTTCGGAACGACTCCACGCGCCGGAGGCGCACCGCTTGGTTTATCTGCTAATTATTGCTGGTTGCCCTATTCTGCAGCCTGCTCCACCAGCTTCCTGCTCTTGTGTGAGTCCCACAAGAGCCACGCCAGATAACATAAGATCAGCGTATTGATCACCAGCCCTCCCCACGTAAACAGGTTCGGGTGGCGTCTTACCTCCAGCACCAGGTAAGGCGTGTATGAGCTGCAACTGATTACGGCAAACCACTCAGCCCATTTTTTTTCCAGCCATAGCCCTACGCCTTCGGTAAAACGGATCACGGTGTAGGCAAAGGCAAAGAGCGCCCAAAGGTGGATATTCTCATGGTTGATGCGGGCCGCTCCACGCATGATCGTGCGAGCGATATGGCCGTCGGGGCTGAGGTGGAGGACCCTGTGCAGAAAATAAAGCAGGTGGCCGGCCACGGTCTCCAGGTCTTTGTGCCGCAGGCTCACCAGCCACACTCCCAGGGCCAGTCCAACCAGGCCTTTGCCGCCTTCAAGCACGGCGACGCCGCGCAGGCCAAAATGTTTCGCAATCAGGTTTTTGTTGTTATTCATGGGCCTGAACGGCAAATGCCTATTCTATATGGCGCGCCATGTCTTGCGACGGCCATCGCGTTATACCCATTGACGGCCGCGCAATTTAGAAATTACAGCAGCCATGCCGCCCGACTGCGAAATCGTGCGTGCGCGTGCCGTTGCGGATTTTTTTGCCCTTTCCCGCGCGGCTCGCTTAAGATTCGTTCTGGCCCAAACACCGTGAACTCCCCAACACCTCAAGCCCAAACGGACGCCGCCCAGCCGCTGGCACGCCGCCTGGGGCTGTTCGACGCCACCATGCTGGTGATGGGCGGCATCATTGGCACCGGCATTTTCATGAATCCCTATGTGGTCGCCCAGAGCGTCCATACGCCTGCGTTGGTGCTGGGCGCGTGGCTGGTGGGAGGCTGCATCGCGCTGTTGGGTGGATTCATCTGGGCGGAGCTGGCGGACCGCATGCCCGCGGCCGGCGGCCAGTATGCCTATCTGCGCGATGCTTACAATCCCCTGGTTTCATTCCTCTATGGCTGGGTATTGCTGCTGGTGATCCAGACCGGCGGCATGGCCGCCGTGACCGTCACCTTCGCGCGCTACTTTCTGGAACTCACGGGCTTGCACTCCGCTGACTGGCAGGTGGGCCTGGTCGCGCTTACCGTGCTGACGATCATCAACTGTCTGGGCGTGCGCGCGGGAGGCACGGTCCAGAGCGGATTGATGGTCCTGAAAATTGCTGCCATCGGATTGCTGGTCTTTGCCGGAGCGTTCCTGGTCCGCGGACACATTACCTGGAAGCCGGTGCTCGACCAGCCAGTCTCGCCGGGACTTTTCTCATCGTTTGGCGCTGCCATGGTCCCCGTGGTTTTTGCCTTTGGGGGATGGCATACCTCAACCTTCGCTTCGGCGGAAATGAAGGACCCGCGCCGTGACCTTCCCCGCGCGCTGATTATGGGAGTCATCGGGGTCGCGCTGCTGTATACGGCAGTCAATTACGTTTGCGTTCGCGCTTTGGGAGTTCTAACGCTGGAACATACTCCCACGCCGGCTTCCGCCGTAATGCGCATCGCCATGGGGCAAAGGGGGGCCACGATCATCGCGCTGGGCATCGCCGTCTCCACTCTCGGCTATCTCAGCCAGGCAGTGCTCACGGCGCCGCGCGTGTACTTTGCCATGGCCAGGGACGGGCTCTTCTTTCGCCAGTTGGCCTGGGTCCAGCCGCGCACCCAGGCGCCCGCGTTTGCCATTGCCATCCAAAGCGTATGGACAATGGTGATCCTGTTGACCGGGAGTTATGAAAAGATCCTCAACTATGTGACTTCCATGGACGTGCTTTTCTGGGCGCTCACCGCCGGCTGCCTCTTCGTTCTTCGCCGCCGCGCGCCCGCTCGATCAGCTTTTGCCATGCCGGGACATCCTTACACCACCGCGCTTTTCTGCGTGGTTTGTCTCGCCGTGGTCGCCAACACCGTGTACCGCTTTCCGGAAAATACGCTGATTGGCATGGCCATTCTGGTTGCCGGCGTTCCCTTGTATTACATTTGGAGACGGACCTCGCACGCATGACATATTCAAGAAGCAACGCCTACTCTCCTTATATGGAGTGGGCGAAACTATACTCCACGGCAAAGTTCAATCTCGCCACCAGCGGCGTCGCCGGCTTTCCCCTGTCCGGGCTGGGCGTGACCATTGACCAGCTTGAAATCAACGGCCCTTCCATCTATGGCTACGAGCCGCTGCTTCAGGCCATCGCGCAACGTTACCGCGTGCCCCAGGAGTGCGTTGTCAGCGCCGTCGGCACCTCGCTGGCCAACTACCTTGCCCTGGCCGCCGCCACCGAGCCCGGCGATGAAGTCCTGGTGGAGCAGCCCACCTACGAACTCATCCTGAACACGGCAAAATATCTGGGACTGGAGATCAGGCGCTTTCCCCGCCGCGCGGAGAACAGCTTCGCTATCGATCCGGCCGACGTTGAACGCAACCTCACGCCACGCACCCGCGTGATCGCAATTTGCAACCTGCACAACCCCTCCGGCGCGCAGGTTCCTGACGCCACGTTGCGCGAAGTGGGAAAGCTGGCGGCCAGGGTCGGGGCGCGCGTCCTGGTGGACGAAGTTTACCGGGAGTTGCTGTTTGAATCCGCTCCGGCCAGCGCCTTTCACATCGATCCCGAACGCTTCATCGTCACCAACAGCCTGACCAAGGCTTACGGGCTGAGCGGCCTGCGCTGCGGATGGGTCCTGGCTTCACCGGAGCTCGCCCGTCGCATGTTCCGCATCAACGATCTCCATGGCGCCACGTTTGCTCATCCCGCCGAGTTGTTGAGCGTGGTGGCCCTGCAAAAACTGCCGCAGATCGCCGCGCACATGAAATCGATGCTGGATGCAAATCGCCGGCTCTTGCGCGACTTCCTGCTTGGGCGCGATGACCTGGATTACTTCTGGCCTGAATATGCGACGATTGTCTTTCCTCGGCTGAAGAATGGTGACGTGGCGTCATTCTGCGACATCCTGCGCCGCGATTTTGAAACTTCGGTTGTCCCCGGGAGCTTCTTTGAGAGTCCAGACCGCTTCAGGATTGGCGTGGGCACGCCAACCGAATCTGTGCGCGAAGCTTTGCAGCATTTGGAACTGGGGCTGGACCGCTATCGCGAATCGTTAAAAGCACGGGCGTAATGCCGCGGCTGTCGCGGCCCGATCAACCCTTGTCGACGCCCCACTTGCCTGCGCCGCGGCAGGCGATAAACAGCGCGACGAAGCAATAAATCACGGCAAGCTCGCCCTTGTTCCTGATCGGGAGCATGCCCTGAGGCTGATGGACCATGAAATAAGCCACGGCCATTTCGCCGCTGGCGATAAACGCAGCCAGGTGCGTGAGCAATCCAATCATTATCAGGACGCCCCCGACCAATTCAATCCCGGCCCCGGTCCAGCCCAGGACATCGTGCGGTCTCTGGCCGCCAAGCACAACAAAAACTTTGCTGGCGCCGTGGCAGGCAAAGAGAAACCCAAACACGATCCGCAGCGCAGCGTACGCGGTGGGTTCAAACTTCTTGAGAGCGTTCATTTCATGTCCTCAATTGTGGGCTGAAATACAGGCGACGATTATAGCAACTGCAGCAGTGGCGAAAGGTCCCGCTCAACAACGGGCGCGTGAAGCTCTGCAAAACAACCAAACCTCACTACGGATAACCCTGATGAAATCTGGCGATCTGGTGATTCGGTGATCGGAACGCGAGAAACTTTTCCTCCGCGTCCTCCGTTCCTCCGTGTTTCAAAGGTTTTGGTTTTTCCTGATCAGTGTTCATCTGTGTTAATCAGTGGTAAATTTTTGGTTTTGCTTTTCAATTTCGGCGATCTTTGGCATTTTTGGCACTTCTGGCAATCTCTTCCTATCCGCGCTCATCCGCGCAAATCCGCGGTAAATTTCCTTTTCTCCGCTGCCTCCGTTCCTCCGTGTTGCAAAGGTTTTGGCTTTCCCTGATCCAGCAGCTAATACTGCTTCACTTCCGTGTTGGGATAGTAATGCTGAAGAATCTCCAGGAAGGACGCTCCATGGCGCGCCATGTCTGCTCCGCCGCGCTGGCACAATCCAATGCCGTGGCCCACGCCCACGCCTTCCAGCACCACTGATCCGTTCTCCGCGTGCGACGAATAGGAGTTTCCAGGGATACTCTTCCATCCCAGCTTGCGCGCCAGGTTCAGCCGCGCGCGCTCCGTCGGCGCCAGCGCCGCCGCGTCTTCCGTCTTGAGCTGCGTCACCCATTTCTCCGGGTGGCGACGGCAATAGTTGCACGTCACCGCAAAATACGGGTAGCCATGATCGGGAATTCCCAGGTCTGCGAGCGTGTGAGTTCGCCCGCCGCAGCTTGCGCTGTACATGGCCGCGAATGCTTGGTCTTTGTATGCCAGGACCAGTCCACGGGTTGCTGCAGCCGACTGAAAGGCTGCGGTCGCTGGGCCCGGAGGAGCGCGCAAGAACTGGCAATGCGTGGTGTCACAGAAATCAAAGCTGTGGTGCCTTCCCTTGCCGGCGGCAAAAAATGATCGCGTGGCCACGGCCTGCGCCTTGAGCGCCTCCAGGGGGGCGTGCGCAGGGCTTTCCGCGGCCACCACGGAAGCCACGGCCGTTTCCATCGGCATCGCGACCACAACGGTCAGTTCGCGCGCGTCCGGCCTGATCTCCAGTTTTCCTGCATAGCGGCGCGCAATCTTCCCCGGGACGCTCGCCACAAATTCCGTCCTGGCGCTTGCGCCATCGTCACAGAAAATTGTTCCGTCAAAAGCGTTCTCTGTGCCGCTGATCCTGACTTTTGTTCCTTCAAGTTCCGCGCGCATAGGATCGATCACGGCCCACGGTTCGCCGCCGGCCCTGCATTGCAGCGGCTTGCCCGCTATCGGCGAAACTACGATCTGCTTCGAGTGAAACAGCCCCAGCACGCCAATGCGGACTTCCTTCTCCTGCGCCTGCGCAAGCGTTGAGCCAAGCCACAGCAAGACCGCGATCATCGAACTTAGTCTCATCATTTGCCGCTTGCGTTCCCTTCCACCGCGGCAATCATGCGCCCGGCAACTCCGGCGGCGGTAAATCCCGGCCGCCCATGCAGCCGTACCAGCAGTACGGCGCGCGGATGGTCCGCCGGCGACATCACCAGGGCAAAGCCATCGCCCGGCGCTTTCTTAGCGTGTGTACATGGGGCCGTACCGGTCTTGGCCATGGCGGAAACGTGCGGCAGCGCTTCTCCAGCGGCTTTGCCGGTCCCTTTCTGCGCGGAGAGCGCCATCCCTTGCAGCACCGCCGCCACCTCTGCGTCTCGCGGATGGCGGGTGAGTTCAAGATATGCTTCAGCCATCGGCAAAGGAGCGGCCCATCCCGACCCGCGTCCGCTTGTTGACAAGCGCACAGGATAATTCTTCAGCGCCCCGGCAAATTCCGGTCCCCCTGCGGCAATGAGCTGATGAAAGTACGAATTGCAGGAGAACGCAATCGCCTCGCGAATATGAAGATTGCCATGGCCGCGAGGCAGCCAGCAGGTCTTCTTTCCCGTACATTTGAATTGCGGAAAATCTCGGTGCGTCTCTCCGTACGCAACCGCAATAAACGGTTTCACCAGCGATCCGACCGGCAGCTCGCGCTCCGGATCCTCCCAGCGTTGCGCGATCACCTGGCCATCCTCGTCAAGAAGCAGGTAGGACAAATCAGGATCGTTGAACTCGCGGGCCAGCACTGCTGAAGCCGATTGCGCATGCAGATCTTGCGGCGCATGTGCCGGCGCGGCGCGCGGGCCGATGCACAATACGATGATTACGGCCGTTACAAGGTTCCGTTTAGTTATGGCTTCCAACGATACGTTACCGTCTGTTGGATTCTATCCTTTGTCTGGCGAATTATGATCTCTTCGGAGTCCAATTTCGCAAACGCCCGGCTGAAGCTGGCCATGTTCTGCGAAAAGAATTGCGGCTCCGCATCTCTGGTGATCGACCGCTGGTCGACCAAGCTGGAGAACTTATAAAAGTTCTGGCGTTCACGGGAATGGCTGAAGCCGGCGGAATAACTTGCCGCTTGAGCAAGCGGCTGGTTCCTGGTTTGCAACACTGAACTCAGCAGCGCGGCGTCGTTGGCCAGAAAAAATATTTTTCCTCGCACGGCCATCTGCACTGGCGACAAGCCATCCAGCTCATAGTATCCGCCTGCTTCTTTCACTTCGCGCCATTCCAGGCCCAGCCGCGCGGCCGTCAATCCCGGAGCAAGCAGGTCCTGCACCGCCCTCTGGACTGCCGGAACGTCCCAATCAGCAGCGGCTGCCACCGCCACAACCGCCGGAATGCGCAGGAGCACGCCATCAGCGTTTTTGCTCGATGCCTGTACTACCATCATGGCCTGCGGGCCGGACTTTTCCAGTTGCAATCGCAATCCCTCAGCAGGATCGGCGCTGGGGTGCGACGCCGGCTCCACGTCGATTCGCGTTTCCAGGTCTGTTCCTGCGCCGGTTTGCCCGCCCGTGAGCTGGACCTGCGGAGCAAGTTGCTCCGTGCGGGCTGCGCCAAACCGCGGCGAAAGAATTTTCTGCTGCAGCACCGCCAGGCTGCTCTTCGCGTCCGTGGGGCCAGCCTGGTAAAAACCATGGTCTTTGGGGACGCCGCTCAACAATCCCGTCACCACCTGGGCCGATTGCGCCAGCGCGGCTTCGTCAGCTTGCTTCTTCGGCAGGATCACCCGCTCTTCGCGATAGGTTGCTCCTTCTCGATATAGATCGGAAATTGCGCTGCCATAGCTTTGCATTTCAGTGATGTTTTGCTGGATCCAGTAAGTGCGAAAGTGCGGGGTGACCGCGATCTTCTCCATGTTCAGCGCCATCCGCAGATCACCAGCTTTCGCCTGCGCTGCGGCCAGCGCCTGCGTATACCAGCCTTCCTGGCTCACGGTGCGCCCTTTGCTTCCGGACATTAGTTCGAGCGAACCGGCGACGAGATCCTCGCGCGTTCCCAGAATCAAATAATTATCGGCGACGGCAAACGCGACAACGCGGCCCGACTGCTCGTCTTTACGCGCAAAAAACGGTTTGCCGCCGGCTGTCCGCGGCTGAAATTTATTGCGCGACTGCCACAACGCGGATTGCAGAAAATCGCCCGAAGAAAGCCGCGTGACGTAAAGAAATTCAAGGTTGCCGATGTCATACACGGCCACAGCGCTTTCCGTCCCGGCTGCATCAACCAAAAACTTCATGTCCGGCGGCAGACCGGCCGCCACGGCAAATTGATCTGAGGCCTGCCCCAGGCGGAGAAACAATTTTGAATTTGAAAACACGCGATAGTCGTCGCTCTTGGTCCACGCCGCGCGCTCCGGGGAGGCGTTCCAATCTTTCAGCAGGCCGGCAAAATCCCTGGCCTCCAGATAAAGCAATGCGCCTTCCGGCATCACCTGGTCGAGCGGGTGGGTTGGGCCCGCCTGTGGCCGGAACAGGGTCCAGCCAATCAAGCCGGTAATGCACAAGGCCAGCAATCCAAGAATGGCGGTTCTTTGCATCGATCTCACAGGCCGGCTCCTTTCCGTAATGGATCTTGCTGCCGCGGCGGAGCCGACAGGGCGGGCTCAGGCAATCGCGGACGCACAACATGTTCCTGTTCAAGCTCTGAATGGACCTCGGGCTGCCTTGCGCGATTTAACTCGCGCCGGCGTTGCACCAGCCGTATCTGCTGGACATCTTTGTTGATCTGCGACTTCACGGCCGGATCGCTTTCCAGCCGGTAGGCTTTTTGCAGATATGGCAATGCCTGGGCCAGCGCATTGGTCCTTTCAAAAGCGATCCCCAGATCGCGGCTGATCTCCGCGCGCTCTTTTGCTGAAAGCTTTGCGAAGGCCCGCACCGTATCTTCCACGCGCCAATCCTGTGCGCCCGGCTCTTGCTCTTGCTCGTCATCTGTGCCGGTTCCGGTATCGCGGCCCGCCTCCAGATCGCTCCCCAAATATGGTTTCATGGCTGCGATGGCCAAATGGTAGTCGCCTGCTTCAATTGCGGCCTTCAACAGTGGGACTCGCGCAGCCTCGCCGGACGGCTTGTCTTCCAGGGCCGCGCGCAGGAAGCCGATGCGGGCCACAGCAGGCACGCCCTCCGCCGCTTTCAAACGCGCGGCAAAGAAGAATGGCTGGTTGGCGTCGTTTGCGGTTGCGGTCTGGCCCTCGACCATCAAGTTCAATTCCTTGCTTCCCAGTTGTGGCGCCGCTCCAGTGAGCGCTTTGGCGGCGTTGAGCCGCGTTTCATAAGTGACGCTTGGCGCTGAAGCAACGGCCACAAGCTCTTTGCCTGCTGCATCTGGGTTTTGCTTGGCCGCAATGTGGGCCTGCGCCAGGCGCACCCGATAGTCGGCATTCCATGGCACGGCCCGGACCACCTCCTCAAGAAACGTCGCGGCCTCCGCCGGATGTCCAGTGCGCATCAGCAGTGCTGCCGCCGGGTCCTGGCCTTCAAACGGATTTCCGGCCACCAGCGTCATGCGCCGCAAGAGCGCAAGGGCGGGTTCCAGATCGCCCGCCTGCAATCGAATCTCCGCCAGCCCGAGCATGTTGGGCGCGGTGAGGTTGCGATTATCGATTTCACGGGTGAATACAAACTCCAGCACTTTGCGTGCGGATTGTTTGTCACCGGCCTGTTGCAGGTCGGCGGCAGCTTTCCGCAACACGTCGGCGGAGGGCGCATGATCAGGATCGGCCTGATAGCCATGGATAATCGCATCCAGGCCGCCGGTTTGGGCTGCCGTCTTCAGCTGGAGCTGATATAGCTGCGTCTGCCGTTCCCACATGGACGCGGGCAGTGCGCTCAGGCTGCTGCGGACGCGATCATACTGTTTGTTGTCGAGCAGGAATTGCAGCCATTCGACCTGTAGTTGCTCAAACTGCTGGTGCGCGTATTCGCGCTCCACGCCTTCAGACTTGTCGTCCTTGGCCTGCGCCAGCTCAAGCAGCCGCGCGTAGATTGGCTCGCGGTCCAGCTTGAGAGCGGGATTTTCCCCGGCGAAGGGGCGCAGGAATGAAAGTTTCTCCTGCGCGTCGGCGGAGAGTTCCAGCACCAGCGCTGAAGCGGCGCCGGGCGATTCCAGCCGCGGCAGCACGCTGCGCAACAGGGGATCAACACGATATCCTCCATTGCGCTTCACGTAATTGTGCAGCACCTCATTCACGTCTGCCTGGAACTGCGGCAGCAGCTTGCGGCTGGAAAGATTGTTGGCCGTCGCGGCAAAATCTCCCCAGAAAGTCTCCTCAGTCTTGCCGGTCGTGGTTTCGATCTTCAGGAGACCCAGCGCCTTCTTCCATTCGCTGAGTGCCGCGTCCTGTTGTTTTTGCTTCCAATAAATGCCGGCCAGCCGGTTGTGTACGTCAATGCGCTCAGGGCTCAGGTCCAGCACGTGCTGATAGTCTGCGATGGCGCGCGCCGTGTCGCCGGAATCTTCATAGTAAAGCGCCGTGGTGAAGTAAGCGGGAGCGCGCGTGGGCGTATGCTCGATTTCCGCCGGCAAAAAATCTTCCGGATCGCCCTTCTTCAGCGTTCCCAGATATTCGCCGTATCGGGAGCCATAGTAAAACCACACGTCCCCGGCCAGTGCTTGCTTGCGATCGGCTTGCTTGGCCAGCCGTTGGCCGATCGTGCCATCTGCCAATGCAGTGGCAAAAGCTTTCTGGACAGCGACGCTGCCGTCTGCAAAATAGAGCCCCGCCAGCGCGGTGTAGGCTGGCCGCCAGATAGTCGGCTCGGAGGCGCCGCGCACGTCGACCGCGGGCAAAACCAGCTTCGCGTCAGAGTGCGCGAGCAGGAAGTTCACCGCGGCATCGCCGCGCCCTTGCGGCTGCGCCGCAAGCTGCACCAGTTGTTGCGGGTTTTTGGCCAGCAGCAGTACAAAATAGCGGTCCTGCTGCTGCCCCGCCAGTACCTGATGTTGCTTCAATTCTTCCAGAACCCTGAGCTCGTCGTCCGGGCTCCCGGCCTGGCCGTAGACTTCCAGCGATCGAGAGAGATAACTGATGGCAACATTCTCTCGCGCCATGTTGCCAAGTTGCTCCAGTTGTTTTCCCAATTCCGTCAGCTTCAACCGTTGCGTCTGGAGTTGTTCCAGCGATGATGAGGAAACTCCTCCCGTCGGCTTTGCCAGCAAAGCTGCATACATCAGCTTGACTTGCAGATCGGGAATCCCGCCCTTTTCTGCCGCGGGCAGAAGGTAGTCATAGGCTTCCGCTCGCGTCATGCCGCCGTTCTTCGTTTCCAGCGACTTCGCGAACGCAACGCGTTCTTCCGGCGTGAAATACCGGTCTACCGCCGTGCCCATCTCACGCATGCAAGCCATGAGCCCGCTGCGAGCGTTGTTGGTCCGGGTAGTTAGAATGCCCTTTTTCAGTTCGGTGTTGGTAACGGATTCGATTCCATTTTTAGCCACCTGTTGCGCCAGCGAAGGCAGCTCTTTTGCTCCGGCCATCGCGGACTGCAGCTTCTGCCATGCTGCTTCCTGCTGCCGCAGGCGCGTCATAATGCGCGTGTAGGTCTGCGCTCCGCCATGATTATCTGAGTTTGCCAGCAGGTCATGATCGGCCAGGGCAACGCCTTTTTCTGCGTACTCGCGCGCCGGGGCCAGCATGCTCCAGCCTTCAAATCGCTCGGCGGCGGTAAAATATTTTCCCGGCGCTTCCGGCCGGCCATCGATCAGCGCCGCCTTCAGCGCCTTAACGGCATCGTCCGGCTTGTTTTGCCGCGCGCGGACCTCCGCCACTTTTTCCATCCACCGCGCATCGTGATACGCAAGTTCATACAATGACGCATAATCGGCGGCAGCCTCGTCGAAGCGCATGAGGCGTTCTTCCAGCGCGGCCCGCGCCGTCAGCAGGTCAGTGCGGTCTGGACGCACCTTGATGGCTTGGCCGTACGTCCGGATCGCAGCGTCAAAATCTTCCTGGCTGGCCTGGATTCGCGCCAGCACCACCGCCCAGCGCGAATCTTTTGGCGACGCGGCTACGGTCTTGGCATAGAAGCCGAGCAACTGGTCTTTCCGCTGGTGACGCTGCGCGTAATATGCGGCTTCGCCGGTAACGCCTGCGTCTTCAGGATAGGCATTGATGATCTCGACATACTGGTCCACTGCCCCGGCATAATCCTTGAGCGATGTGAGCGCGGGAATCAGCCCGCGACGGAGCGCGGCAATGCGCTCCTTGCGCTCGTCGGAAGAAAGATTTGCTTTCTGGAAATACTTGATCTTTTCCTGATAGAAGTCGCGAAGGCCCGCATTGTCGCCCGCGCGCGCGTAGGTTTCCGCCGCGGCCGCAAGATATTCAGCATTGGAAGGAGAGGCCGTCAGCAATCCCAGCAGCAGTTTGCGGGCCGGCTCATACTGGCCTGCATCGGTCATCTTGCGCGCCTGCTCAAAGGTAAACCTGGCCTTCAGCGCCGGATAAGAGTCTTTCGCAGCCTGGGCGAGAACGTCAATGGCGCGCTGCTGCAGCTTGTTGCGCCAATAGAAATCTACAGTGGAGCGGACGACGCCGAGCACCCGTGGATTTTCCTTGTACAGCGTTTCCACATTCTGCTGCGCCGCGGCCAGGTCTTTCTTCTGCTCATAGAAGTTCACCAGCGAGTAACGCAGTTCCAGGCGGCGAATGGGGTCCGTGCTGACCGCCGCTTGTCTCTCCAGAGCATGCTGGCGCACCGACTCCAGAGATTTTTCCCTGGCCATGTTCTCAATGCTTTCCAGGGTCTCGACCGAGGTGCTGTGATCGAGCGCCGCCAGCAGGAAGGCGGACAAATCCGGTTTGCCTCCCTGCGCCTCCAGGACTTCAACCCGCAACTGTATGGCTCCGAGATCGTACTTCCTTTCGGTAACCGCACGGGTCGTAGCGGAATCTACTGCGTCGCGCGCCGCCTTCCTGGTGGCCAATTGCAGCAGACGCGCCCGCGATTCAGCGTTGGCGGATTCCGCCAGCGCGCCTTTAACGTACTCATCCACCGCGCGGGCGTAGTCGCGCTTGTTCTCATAGATCGCGCCCACCTGGTAGCTATAGAGCGCGTCGTCATGCAGGTTCGTGCGTCCCTGGTTGAGCAGCCGCAGCGCGTCTTCAAAGAAGTAATAATCCCAGAAAACCGTTGCCGCATCTTCGTAGCTCCGCGCGATGCCCGGTTCGGTCTCCGGCATCTTGTTCCAATACGGAGCGGCCTTGGCGAACTGCTCGCGGTCAGAATAGATGTCTCCGATGCGCGCCAGCCTCTGCCGGTCATCGGGAGTGGAGCGCAGCAGGTTGGATTCAATCTCTACCGCGACTTCAGTATCTCGCGGCTCGAAATACGCGAGAGACCTGTACAAAGAAGAGGCACGCTCGCCCAGCGCCGCGTCTGCCGGGTATTGCCGCGCCACGCCGGCGATCACCGGCGCTCCGGCCTCAAAGTGCGACCGCCACAGCTCCGCCTCGCCGATAAAGAGCACGCTCGCCGGGTTCGCTTTCGCCTCCGCCGTCCAGTCAGGATTGGCCGCCACTGTTGCGCGCAACGCCTGCAGCTCAGCTTCAAGCCGATTGGTGCTCGAGAGAAACTCAAAATAGTGGTTGCGCAGATTGTCGTCCGCCGGCCAGTAGTTCCGCAGCAAGCCTTCCCATTCCGCCTGGTTGTAAAACGCCTTGCTGTGGTAGAGCGTGAGCAGGTTGCGGACGAACGTCAGGTTATGGGGAAATCGCTCATGTGCAAGCTGATTGAAGCGCAGGTTGAGTTGCGAAGGCATTCCAGCGATGTCTCGTAGATACGATTCCAGGTCGCTGCCGGAAAATATCTGCAATACCTGCTGCGAGAGGCCCTGGAGGTCCTGTTGTCGCTTTTTCGCCAGGTACCAGCGGGCCAGCTTGTGATACCAGTTTGTCCCCGGGAACTGCTGGATCGCGCGCTTGTACACGGCTTCTTCCTCCGTGCCCAGCCGGTTGCTTTCAAGAAACGCGGCAAACTTTTCGTAGAGTCCGGGGTCGTTGGGATTGCGGTCGAGTTCCTGCCGCCAGACCGTAAGCGCCGCGGGGACCTGCTTGAGCGAAACCAGCCGCGCAATGTAACGATCGAGTACGCGCTGGTATTCCGGAGAGCGTGCGCCGCCTTGCTGCTGCGTCGCCGGCTTCTGCACCGCAAACGCCGGATGGTCTGCGCCGACGCCTCTGGGCTGTGCCTGCGGTACGCTTTCACCGTCTTCACCTTCGCCGTCCGGCGGGCCTGTTTCAGGCTGCGAGGCCTGCGCCGCGGACACCTGGCCGGCATGTTCTCCCAACGGCACGCCGTCGGCCTTGCGGGCCAACTCTTGCAGCAGATTGTCATACAGGGCGAATTCCGCCTTGGTGTTGCCGCCGCGCGCATAACTATCCGCCATGAGCAATGCCACCTGATTGCGCTGCGGCGCGGAAGGAAACGCGGCCAGGAAATCACTGCCCGCTTTGAGCACCGCGGCATCTTCTCCATAAGCGGCATAGGCATCGATCAGCCGGGCATGCAGTTCCGGACGCGAAGCAGACTGCGGAAAGCGTTTATCAAAAAGCGCTACCAGCTCGGCGGCGCGTGAGCGGTGGAAGTACGGAAGCGCGCGCTGCTCTTCTTCAGAATAGTGATACGCCGGCGAACTGGTGTTCAGGATCAGCGACAGGATGCCGTTCAGGTAGCCGGGGCCGGAATCCATGGTGGCAATGTCCTGGTACATGGAGATGTCGCCGGCGCCAAAGCGGACCTGGTCTTCCGGAGCGGTGAGAAGAATGTTGGTCAGGCCGGCCAGGGCTTTTTCCGGCGAATCCGCGCCCGGGCTGTTGTAAAGCGCGAAGTAGTAGCGCGCCGCTTCTGGATAGAGACGCACCGCATCCAGCAGCCGCGCAAAGGTATAAAGCTCCTGCGCTGTCCATGCGGCTTTGCGCGCGTCTTTTTGCAGCCGATAATCGGTGATGGCCTGCTGTGCCGCCTGCAGATTGCCCTGCTGCTGGTAATAATAGAAAATGCGGGCAGCGGCATTCAGATCGTCAGGATTGCGCGCCAGCGCGGCGTGGGCCTGGTCGAGAAACTTGCGCAGGCTGCGCGTCTCACGCACAAGGTCAAAATAATTCTTGATCAGCTCCGCCGGCCACAGTGGCTGGAAGTTTTTCTCGTAGACCGCCGGGCCCTCCTCCACCGAACCCTGCTTATAGGCCAGCAGGGCGCGTGCCCGCGTAGGAAAGGTTTCATCGTTGGGAAATTTAGCGCGATACTTCGCAATCAGGTCGGCCGCCGCCTTGAAATCCTTGTATACAAGCAGAAACTCAAAATACCGGCCGTAGAGCGACTGCTCTTGCGGATAGCGGGCGATCCAGGCATTGTATTGCTCCACGCCGACGTTCACCGGCATCGCCTGGGCCTCCATCACCTGGAAGCTGCGCTCAAACGCCTTCCATGCGCGCTGCTCAGAGACAGCCGTGAATCTTTCTGACGGCGGCGAAGGCAAGCGAGCGGCCGAGGAAAGCGCGCTGACTTCTTCCTGCGGGCGGTGGCGACGGTGATAAAAATCGGCAAGGTCCGTCTGCGCGGCGGCTTTGTCGCCAGCGTTTTGCAGGTAGAGCTTCCAGTCCGCTTCGGCGGCGGTAAAGTCAAGCTTCTGCTCTTCTTCCAGCGCTTTCAGCGAGTACAAATCTGCCTGCTGCGGATGCTGTTTCAACAGTTCGCCCAGGGCCGGAACCGATTCCGCCGGAGGCCGCCGGATGGTAATCGGCCCGGCAGGCAATGGCACAGTGCGAAAGATGGCGGCCTCAACCAGAGAGCGCACTTCAATGTTCTGCACCCAGGCCGGCATGGCGGCGCGCGCGGCCATCAAGCCGGCGGCAAGACAGCCGAGCAGCAGGAGGCTTTTCAGAACCCACCCTTTCCGCAAAAAACGCGGAACGGATGGGGCACCCAGCAGGGAGGTTTTGATCAAAGCTTTACGGGATGATTTCAACTTGCACCTCCTGCACTCCGATGTTGTGGGCGATGTCCTCTGCCGTCACCGTCAGGCGATAGCGGCCGGGAACCAGCTCGATGGGGACCGCAATCTCGCCGGTGCTTGCTGACTCGTCGGGGTTCCAGCGCAGGTGCACCGGGGCCGCGCCTTCCAGTTGCGCCAGCAAAGTGCGCGTGCTGGCTGAGGCCTGGACGCGCAATGGAATCGACTCGCCTTTCCTGAACTGCTTGCGGCTGAGGATGATCTTCACCGCCGGAGTCTTGCTGGCAATCACAAAAGTTTTGGCCTCGCGATAGACGGAGCCATTGCGGTCGCGCAGCACCAGCCGGACAGTGTGCGTGCCGTCTTCCATATCCACCGGCGCAAGAAAGCGCGTCTGCCATATATCTTCTTTCCCCAGATAGCGCAGCGGCTTGGTGAGTCCAAAAGGAAAGAGCGCAACCACTGAGACAATCGAAGGATCAGTACGCACGCGGATCACCGGATCGCCAGGGCGTATAACTCGCGGACGCAGCAGCGCGCGCGGCACGGCGAGAAATGACGTGTAAGGCGTAACGAACTTGTATTTGCGCGCCAGGCGGATGATCTCATCGATGCTGGCTTTGTCTTCGCCTTCACGCTCGATCTTCTCCAGCAGCGCGTCCACGCGGGCCTTGGCCCAGAGCCGCGGCAGCTGGTCGTGCTCCAGGGATTTCTGCGGTAGATCAGCCGTACCGTGAATGCTGAGAGCGTCGCCATCGCGCACGCCGCGAACATCAAAGCTCACGCCCTTCTGCGCTGCTTTGTACTGCCCCACCCAGGACGCCATCGAGCCGGCAAACGAAGTGTCCTGCAGGGGATAAACAAGGTCGAGCGAGGTTTGGGGTGAAACCGCAAGTCCAAGCTGGCCGATGGGATTCATGTTCATCTTGGCGACGAATGCGTTCAGCTTGAACTCCGTGGGTTCGGTGGAGAGAACGTTCTCCAGCAGCCCGTCATTGCGGGTGAGAAGGCGCAGCAGCGGCAGGTTGGCATCGTCGCCTACGGCAAAGACAAACAGCTTGGGACGCGAGCCCTCCGGCAGCGACTTCCATTTTTCCGCGTACCAGGCGGAGAGCTTCCCGCTCACGATTGGGCCGCGCGTGGCGGAGCCGTCAGTCAGCAGGACCAGGTAGTTATTGGTCGAGCCCGGCGCGCATTGCGCCAGGCCTGCTTCCAGCGCGCGCTGCAAGTCGGTACCGCCGCGCAGCCTGCTGCCGCGAACAAAGTCCGTCGCATTCTGCAGACTTACTGCCGTTGCGCCGCTCAGGGCCGGTTGAAATGCCGTAACTTTGCTGTTGAACATCAGCAGATTGAAATGATCGTCGCCGGCAAGCGAGTGCAGCACCTTCTGCATGGCCTCATAGCTGCGCTCGAGCTTGTCCCATTGCATGGAAAGAGAGTCATCAAAAAGCACAATCACGTTATGCGGCGGACGCGCTGCCGCTCCAGCGGGCGCGGCGGCCTTTTTGTTTCCCAGCAGCGCCTCCACTTCAGCAAAGCCGGGTTCAATGGCGCTGCGCTGTGGTGACATCTCCGTGGCATCGGGCTGCCCGGAATCAGGATTGCGATAGGTCAGGACGTGCAACGAGTCTCCGGCAGCCTGATCGAGTTCATACTGCACGCTGAAATCCTGCGTAAGAGCGATGTTTTCGCCGGTAAATTCTCCAGTGACCAGATGCGCGTTCTGCCGGCTGATTTTCAAAGGATAGATAGCGCTGCCCAGCTTGAAGTCGCGAATGGCATGCTCTGACCGCAACTCGAAATGTATGCTCAAATGGCGGGCGGTCTGCGAGTGGTACGCCTCAGGCCTGAGCCCGATGCCGAAATATGACTTGAAATTCTCCACCGGAATGCTTTCGTGGTATTCAAATTCCAGGCGCTTGGTGCCATAGGCCGGAATAGGCACGATCCTGGCGCTGAAAGTCGACGTATGGCGCGCTTCGCTGGCTGTGCGCTCACCCATCTGCAACAATCCGGGATCGATGGCCTGCTGCTTCATCTGGTTATAAATTTCTTCCGCCCGTTTGCGCTCAAGGATCACCGCGGGAATGCGCACAGGCCCGTCCCAGGTGGCGAAGTCGGATACCACGGCATGGCTGTTGAGCGCGAAAACGTAATTCCCTTCCTGGATTCCCGAGGTATGGTTGGCAAAAATCTGCTTCACGAAAATCCGCGCGTCAGAGTTGTCGATGCGGATGGTGATTTCCATCTCTTCCAGTGACAGGACCAGGGGATCAGGCTGCGCTTTATCGCGCGGAATAAGAACGCCCGCATCGCCCCAGGTGATAGAGGTAAGCGCAAGGAAAACAATCAGCAGTTTCAGCAGCCGCTTCATGGCAGATTTTGCTCCGGAATTCGTACCAGACCGTTGTCCGTGCCCACGTAAATAAAACCATTGCCTGCGGCCAGAGCGGTCACGGTGAGTGACGGCAGTCCATCCGTAACTACGCTCCAGCGGTTGGTCGCGCGATTGAAAACGTAAAGCCCTTTGCTCAACGTTCCGGCCAGGACGTGCTGATCGGTAGCCAGCATGGCGTTGGGATAAACTTCAAACTTGCCGGTGCCGAGATCGAAAGGCTCAAAGCGCCCGTTGGCGAGAAGGCGAACAATTCCTCCGCCGTACGTGCCAACGATCCAGTCATTGCCGCTGCGCACGATGGCGGAAATCCAATTGTGCGTCAGTCCGCGCGTGGCCACCGTGTAATTGGCGGCGACATTCTCATCTTCCAGCACCGAAATGCCGCCGAGCGTCCCGGCAACCACTTCCTTCCCTGCCGCGCCGACGGTATACACGTGGTTGTTGACCAGTCCGTGGAAGGCATAGAGGCTGCGCGGGCCTGCAGGATCGAGAAACGTAAGTCCAGCAGGCGTGGCCAGCACCATGCCGCTGCCATAGAGCGCGGCGTCAGTCACGTGATCGGCCAAAAGACCGTCAGCGCGGCCAAGCACCTGCCGCTTCTTGCCAGACTGGTCAAACAGGACCAGTCCGTTCGCGGTGGCCACGGCAATGGTTCCACCGGCTGCATTCGGCAAAATGCGATTGACGCAGAAGACATTGTCATCTTCTATATGCGCCGCGCTGCGCAAGTCAGGGCCAAAGACGTCCAGCCCGTGGTCGAAATATCCGACCCAAAGACGGTCTGCGCTATCAACGGCAAGCGCAGAAACGTTGCGGTCAGCCAGCATCCTGTTGGTGGGCTCAAGCACGCGGCGCCATCCACCGCGCTGGCCTTCTTTCTGATACAGCGCGCTGCGCGTGACCACATAGAGCGTGCTGCCTGCGGCAAAAATCTGCTGCACATCTGATATGGTCCGCGTTGCCGGACGAAGCATGCCCTGCATCCGCTTCGGCTCAGGGTCGACCTCCAGGATGCCCTCGCCATTTCCACCGGAAAGCAGTGTCGAGCCGTTGGCATACAGCGTTCGGGCGAAAAATCCCGGGGCCAGCACGCGAACAAACCTCCCACCGTCAAACTCGGCAATGCCGACTGCGGTGCCAACGTAGGCTTTCTCATCGGCCAGCGCAATGGAGAATACTTGCGGATCAGGCATTCCCTGCGCTTCGGAAAAAGTTTCTGCTCGCCCAGCCTGCCAGTGGATAACTCCCTGGTCCTGCGTTCCGACCCACAAATCCGCATCGTTGCCTGCTAGCTCCGTAACGTGCAATGCCGACAAAGCAGGGTGGAACGCCTGAAGCGTGTTTCCGTCATAAACAAGCACGCCGCGCTTACGCGTCCCAATCAGCAATTGCCCGGAGCTGAGCGGCAGCAGCGACGTAATCGATCTTGCCTCGGCATCTGCCGGAAAAACCTGGCGGAAGCCGGTTCCGTTAAATGCCAGCACGCCTTCCCCAAGTGTGGCAATCAAAAGCTCCGGTTCTCGCGAGTCCTTCAGGACTCCGGTCGACATCCGCAACAACGGCGAAGCAGGCAGATCTTGTCCGGCGCGATAGTGCTTGAGCAGCGTCCCGCGATTGTCATAGCGAAACAGTCCGGAGGCGCCGCAAAGATAAAATTCGCCTTTGAACGCAGCCGCGCCGGTAAAAGCCTCCGGCGCATTGATCCATTCAAAATTGCTGATCACCGGAGCCACGTTGCGCACGGAGAAGCGCAGCATCTCGTGCGACCGCACTTCCAGCGTGGCCATGCGCAAAACGCGCTGCGCCCGCCAGAAAACAAGACCAGCGCTGCCCAGCGCCAGAAGCAGAACGGTGGCAACGGCGTACCGCCACTTTCGTCGGAGGAAATTTTTCATCTTGGGTGAAGATGAAAATATACATCTCAACTTGTCCGCCGAAACAAGCTTTAAAACATTTTTTGATGCTCTCGCCGGTCCGCGCGCGCCCATATCCCAAGCTCCGCGCATGACTTTGCACGATCGCAACCAGCTTCAACCGGGCCGAATGGCGCAGAGTTTGCCGAGCCAAGACCGGCTTTCGGACGTGTCAAAACATAGACGCATGTGTCCCGGCAGACACGCTGCTCAGCCTAGACCACGAAATACTTCGCCTGCGGATGGTGCACGATAATCGCCGACGTCGACTGCTCCGGCTCCATGTGGAAGCCGCTGGTCAGCCGCACGCCGATGTTTTCCTCCGGCTTCAGCAGGGCAAACAGCTTGGTCTGGTCTTCCAGGTTCGGGCACGCGGGATATCCAAATGAATACCGCGACCCGCGATACTTCTGGTGAAACAAGTCTCCCACCCGCGGCGCGTCTTCGCCGCCGATCCCCAGCTCTTCCCTGACTTGCTTGTGGAACAGCTCGGCCAGCGCCTCGGCCGTCTCCACGCTCAGCCCGTGCAGGTAGAGATACCTGGTAAACTCGCCGGCGTCGAACAGCTTCTTCGTCTCTTCTGAAGCGCGGCTGCCAATCGTCACCACCGATAGCCCAATCACATCGAACGTGCCGGCGTTTTTGGGCACAAAGAAGTCCGCGATGGAAAGTTTGCGGCCTTCGCGCTGCCGCGGAAAGGTAAACCGCGTAATCACGTTGCGCGTTTCCGGCATGTCAAACAGCAGAACGTCGTTGCCCTCGGCATAGCAGCCAAAATAGCCATACACGACTTT
>Ga0164306_10000231_pt1 | contig 21415 bp, 19 predicted proteins | sample Whisoiple_242_MG_FD_110213 | JGI IMG/M metagenome (GOLD analysis project Ga0164306, IMG submission 110213) | Soil microbial communities amended with fresh organic matter from upstate New York, USA - Whitman soil sample_242_MG | ecosystem: Environmental > Terrestrial > Soil > Unclassified >... | reverse complement strand
CCGCGCGGACGTTTTTGATCGGCGCTGGGTCGGGGGTTTTGGGGGGAACTATCGGGGACAGTGTCGAAATCCGCCGGTCGGCTTCGACAGAGCTCTGAGCGTCCCGGCGGAGGGACGCCGGAGCCGAGGAGTGACCGATGACCGAACCGACGATCCTGCTGACCGGAGTCGCGCTGGGTGAATCACCGCGCTGGCACGACGATCGGCTGTGGTTCGCCGACTGGGGCGCACAGGAACTGATCGCGATGGACGCCGCCGGCCGGGCCGAGGTGATCGCGTCCGTGCCCTCGTTCCCGTTCAGTATCGACTGGCTGCCGGACGGCACCCTGCTGATCGTCTCGGCGGCCGATTGCGCCGTGCTCCGGCTCGCCGCCGACGGCACCCTGAGGACGCACCAGGACCTCTCGTCCCTGGCGACGACGCCGTGGAACGAAATCGTCGTCGACGGGCGCGGGAACACCTACCTGAACAACATCGGGTTCGACTTCCCGGACGGCGAGGTGACCACCGGCATCATCGGCCTTCTCACAGCGGACGGCGCCACCTCAGTGGTGGCCGACGACGTGTCCTTCCCCAACGGCATGGTCATCACCCCGGACAACTCGACGCTGATCGTCGCCGAGTCGTACGCCAACCGGCTCACCGCCTTCGACATCTCACCCGATGGGAGCCTGGGCAATCGCCGGGTCTGGGCGGAGCTGAAAGACGGCGTGCCGGACGGACTGTGCCTGGATGAGCAGGGCGCCGTCTGGTATGCCGATGTGCCCAACCAGCGCTGTGTCCGGGTCCGCGAAGGCGGCGAGGTGCTGCAGACCGTGCCGGTCGATCGCGGATGTTTCGCCTGCATGCTCGGCGGATCCGATGGCAGAACGCTGTTCGTGACGGCCGCGAAATGGCCAGAGGTGATGGACCCGACCGCATCCCGCTCCGGCCAGGTGCTGGGCTGTCCGGCACCGGCACCCGCCGCCGGACATCCGTAGCCCGCCAACGTCAGCCGCCATCCCGAGTCATCTATAAAGTCCCGCGAACCGTCCGCGAACTTCCTCCGTATCGCTGTGCAAGCCGGTCATCTCCGACCGGCGTCGGTGCACATCGAAATGGAGTCACGACGTGGAGCAACAGCACAACAGCAGGTGGCGCAAGGTCGGCGGGTTGGTGGCGACCGCAGTGATCAGCGGTGGGGCCATCGTCGGCGCCGCCGCACCGGCGAACGCGGCGACCACCGCCGGTTTCGTCGGCGGAATTCTCACCGTGCGCGGGGACAGCGCCGACAACGCTTTCAGCATCAGCCGCAACGCGGCCGGCACCATCCGGGTGAACGGCGGGGCGGTCGCCATCACCGGCGGAACCCCGACAGTTGCCAATACAACGAGGATCTCGGTCTTCGGCCTGGGCGGCAACGACGTCATCACCATCGACGAGGCCAACGGTGCGCTGCCGCTGGCGGAACTGTCCGGGGGCGAGGGCAATGACGTCCTGACCGGTGGATCCGCTGCGGACCTGCTGTTCGGACAGGGCGGCAACGACACCCTGCTCGGCAAGGGTGGCGCCGATCAGCTCTTCGGCGGCGGCGGGAACGACACCATCACCGGCGGCGATGCGGACGACCAGGCCTTCGGCCAGGGCGGCGACGACAGGATGATCTGGAACCCGGGCGACGACACGGATCTCAACGAGGGTGCCGGTGGTACGGACACCGTCGAGGTCAACGGCGGGAACGGTGCCGAGCAGTTCACCGCGACCGCCAACGGGACGCGGGTCCGCTTCGACCGGATCAACCCGGCGCCGTTCTCGATCGACATCGGCACCTCGGAGAACCTGACGCTCAACGCCAACGGCGGGGACGACACCTTCGGGGCCACCGGTAATCTCGCCGCGCTGATCAAGATCACGGTGGACGGCGGAACGGGCAACGACACCATCAACGGCTCCAACGGCATCGACACCCTGCTGGGCGGTGACGGCAACGACTTCGTCGACGGCAACCAGGGCAACGATGTCGCCTTCATGGGCGCCGGTGACGACACGTTCGGTTGGGATCCGGGTGACGGCAGCGACACCATCGAGGGCCAGGACGGCGACGACACCATGCTCTTCAACGGGGCCAACATCTCCGAGCGCTTCGAGGTTTCGGCCAACGGTGGTCGGGTGCGGTTCACCCGCGACGTCGCCAACATCGTGATGGACTCCAACGACCTGGAGAAGATCGATCTCAACGCCCTCGGTGGCGCCGACGTGCTCACCGTCAACGACCTCAGCGGTACCGATCTCACCCGGATCAACAGCAACCTCGCCGCTGCCGGCGGCGGCGATGATGCGGCGGCGGACAACGTCGTAGTCAATGCCACCGACGGCGGCGATGTGGTCGTGCTGAGCGGTGCGACCAGCGAGGCCAGGGTCGATGGCCTGTCCGCCCGGGTGGTGGTCACCGGTGCGTTCGCCGGTAGCGACCGGGTGACGGTCAACGCCCTGAACGGCGACGACGTTATTGACGCGGCAACGGTTCCCGCCGATTCCGCACAGCTCACGCTGACCGGTGGCCAGGGTGATGACGTGATCATCGGCGGCGCCGGCGCCGACACCCTGCTGGGCAACGCCGGCGACGACGTGCTGCTCGGCGGGCCCGGGGCCGACGTCCTCGACGGTGGCGACGGCGACGACGTCGAGATCCAGGGTGCGGATGCCGCTCGGCTCGCGCCGAACTCGGCCGATCAGGACTGGCTGGCCACCCATGCCAGCACGGTCGACGGCAAGACGGTGCTGGATCTGGGATCCCGCACGGTCACCCTGCCGCAGGCGCAGCTCGGCCAGCTCTGATCCGACCCCGCATCCCCGTCTCGGCATCCGCCGGGGCGGGGATGTGGCCTGTCCCGGCCCCGACGGGCAAAGGGTGAGGGCTCAGCCCGGGCCCGGCCACCGCCACCCGTCGTCGTCCCGGACCAGCTCCTCGACGCCGACGACCGCGGACACCGCCACCGGGCCATAGATGTGCGGGAACAACTCCTCCCCGCCCATCAGGTTCTCGGCCACCACCGGCGCTGCGAGCAAATCCGGATCGATCCGCAACAGGCACAGCGGCTCGGTCAGATCGGCGTAGAAGCGTTGCAGCACACCGGGTACCTGCTCGGCGTAGCTGGCGTGCACGAATCCTTCGTCGGCCAGCGTCCGGCCACGGGAGGACATCGTGTACTCCCCCACCACCTGCGCCGCCTGCCAGTCACTGACCAGCGAGCAGTGGTAGATCGGCCGCTCGCTCGCCTCGCTCATCCCGGTGCCGCCGGTCAGACGGCCAGCACGGTGGGCACGATCATCGGCCGGCGCCGGTAGGTGTCGCCCACCCAGCGGCCGACGATCCGGCGCACCGATTGTGCCACCCGGTGCGGGTCGGTCACCCGATCAGCCTCCAGCCTGGCCAATTCGGCCTCGACCAGCGGCACCACCGCGTCCAGCGCTTTGGGATCGGCCGAGAAGCCGCGACCCGAGATGGTCGGTGATGCCACCGCCCGCCCGGTGTGCGAATCGATGGCCACGGTGATCGAGATGAAGCCGCCCTCGCCCAGGATGAGGCGGTCGGACAGGGTGTCCTCGCCGACGTCACCGACGGCGTTGCCGTCCACGTAGACCATCCCCACCTCGATGTGCCCGCTGATCCTGGCCTTGCCGTTGATCAGATCGACCACGGTGCCGTTCGGCGCCAGCACCACCCGCTCGGACGGAACCCCGGTCGCCACGGCGAGTTTCGCCTGTGCCCGTAGGTGTCGCCATTCACCGTGCACCGGGATCACATTCTTCGGCCGGACCGCGTTGTAGAGGTACAGCAGCTCACCGGCCGAGGCGTGCCCGGACACATGGACCTTGGCCACCCCCTGGTGCACCACGGTGACACCGACCTTGGCGAGTTCGTTGATCACGGTGAACACACTGGTCTCGTTACCCGGAATCATCGACGACGCCAGGATCACGGTGTCCCCCGAACGCAGGTTCACCTGCCGGTGCTCCCCGCGGGACATCCGGGACAGCGCCGACAGCGGCTCGCCCTGCGAGCCGGTCGAGATCAACATCACCTGATCCGGCGGCAGGTCCAGCACCTTGTCCAGCGAACGGACCAGGCCGTCCGGCACCGTCAACAGCCCGAGGTCCTGCGCGATCTGCATGTTGCGGACCATCGACCGGCCGACGAACGCGATCTTGCGACCGTTCCGTTCCGCCGAATCGATCATCTGCTGCACCCGGTGCACGTGCGAGGCGAATGACGCCACGATCACCCGCTGGGTGGCCTTGGAGATGAAATTATCCATCACCGGCCCGATCTCGCGTTCCGGCGCGACGAAACCGGGAACCTCGGCGTTCGTCGAGTCGACCAGGAAGAGGTCGACGCCCTCGTCGCCGAGTTTCGAGAACCCGCCGAGGTCCGTCAGCCGGCCGTCCAACGGCAACTGATCGAGTTTGATGTCACCGGTGTGCAGCACGGTGCCGGCCGGGGTGCGGATACCGACCGCGAGCGCATCCGGGATGGAGTGGTTCACCGCGAAGAACTGCAGGTCGAACGGTCCGACGACGCGCCGGTCGCCCTCGGCGACGACCTCGAGCTTCGGGGTGATCCGGTGTTCCCGGCACTTGGCGGCGATCAGGGCCAGCGAGAACCTGGCTCCGATCACCGGTACGTCCTTGCGCAGCCGCAGCAGCCAGGGCAGCGCACCGATGTGATCCTCGTGGCCGTGGGTGATCACCACCGCCTCGATGTCGTCTACCCGGTCCTCGACCAGCCGCAGATCGGGCAGGATCAGATCTACCCCGGGCTGACCGTCCTCGGGGAACAGCACGCCGCAGTCGACGACCAGCAGCCGCCCGTCGTACTCGTAGACGGTCATGTTGCGGCCGATCTCGGTGATCCCGCCGAGCGCGACCACCCGCAACGCTCCCTTGGGCAGCCGCGGTGGTGGCGCAAGTTTGGCGGGAAGGGGTACTGCTGCGGCTTGGCCGCCGGCACGGGTCACAAGAGGGGGCCGATCTCGTCGAGGTCCCGGGCGATCTGCTCGGTTTGGTGGTGGGTGGCCGGGATCTGCGGCAACCGCGGATCCCCGACGCCGAACCCCTGCAGGCGGAGCGCGGCCTTGGCGAAAACCAGGCCGGCGCCGCCACCGCAGCGACCCATCGCCCGATGGGCGGGCAACAGGTCAAGATGCAGCCGGCGGGCCTTGTCGAAGTCGCCGGCCTCCGCCGCGTCGACCATCGCCCGGACGTGCCGGCCGACGACGTGCGAGATGATGCTGACGATCCCGACACCGCCGACGCTCATCCACGGCAGGGTCAGCGGATCGTCACCGGAGTAGTAGGCGAGATCGGAGCCGGCGATCACCTGGGACCCGGCCAGCAGGTCGCCCTTGGCGTCCTTCACCGCAGTGATCCGCGGGTGCTCGGCCAGCCGCAGCAGGGTCTCCGGCTCGATCGCCACCACCGACCGCGGCGGGATGTCATACAGCATGACGGGCAGGCCCGAGGCGTCGGCGACCGCGGCGAAGTGTGCCAGCAGGCCTTCCTGCTGCGGCCTGGAGTAGTACGGCGTGACGACCAACGTGCCGTGCGCACCGGCCTTTTCGGCCGCCTTGGCCAGCCGCACCGAGTGGGCGGTGTCGTAGGTGCCGACGCCAGCGACGACCGTGGCGCGATCGCCGACTGCGTCGACCACCGCCCGGATCACCAGTTCCTTTTCCGCGTCGGTGGTGGTCGGCGACTCGCCGGTGGTGCCGTTGACCACCAGCCCGTCGTTGCCGTCGTTGATCAACTTTTCGGCCAGTTGGCCGGTGGCCGCGACATCGAGCTCTCCGGTCGCGGTGAAGGGGGTGACCATGGCCGCCAGAACGGTGCCGAAGGGCCTGCCTGCCCGGCCCGATGGGCCGGCGATGAGCGTCGTCATATCTGGGAAACCTACCGGCCCGCGGGGACGCGGTGGGCCATGACCCGGCGGCGGAGGGCCGCCGAAGCGGTCAGAGTCCCCGATCTGACGCCTGCAGGGCCGCGACCGCGTGCTCATCGCCGGTCAGTTCGACCTCTGCCGCAGACCTGCCGGCCAGCCACAGGATGATCTCGCCGGCCTCGCCGGCGAGGGTGACCATCGGCTCCGCCTCTTTCAGGGTGATGGTCCGGCCCGACGGCAACTGGGCGACGACGCCGACGGTCGACTTGCGCAGCGCGAACTTCGACAATCCGGAACCGACCATGTTCTCCAGGGCGGCAGCGGTTTCCGGATCGAACTCCCGCGGCTTCCAGTTCGGCTGTCCCCGGCGGGCGTCCTCGTGATGGATGAACATCTCGCCGCCGTTACTGAGCTCCTCGAGCTTGCCCCAGCCCATCGGGTTCCAGATCGGTGGACCGGACCGGTACTCGTCGATCAGCTCGGTCCACGGCTGCTCCGCGTAGCCGGCCGCGACCTTTTCCGTCCATCCCTGCAGTGGTTTCACGTAGTTGCCGGCGGCGGCGTCCGGGCGCCGCTCCCGGACCAACAGGTGGACCAGCAGATCCCTGGTATCCCAGCCCTCGCACAGCGTGGGTTGGTCGGGGCCGAGGGTGACGAAGAGGTCGGCGAGCGCTGCGCGTTCGGATTTGGCCAGGTTCATGCCAGCCACGCTACTTGCCGACGCGAACGAGCCGGGCGCCTCCGCCGGTCAGCTGGTGATGTCCTTGCCGGCGAACCTGGCCCATGCGGCAGTGAGGAATATCGCCGCGTAGACCGCCGCGCTGATCAGCCCGGGCACGATCTGATCGGCCGCAATGGGGTCGCGCAGCAGGTCGCCGAAGTTCAGCCAGTAATGCGTCGGCAGGTACGGCCCGATCCCCGACAGTTGGGGCACGGCATCCAAGATCTGACTGATGATGGCCAGCCCGGCGACGCCGATGGTGGCGCCGACCGGTTGCTCGGTCAGGGTGGAGATGAACAGGCCGATGGCACCGAACGCGGCCAGACAGACCGTCAGGTACCCACAGACCAGTACCAGACGCCAGATGCCTTCGGCGGTCGACACCTGGGTCCCGGACAGCAGGGTCACCGGCCCGGCGCCGAACAGCACAAGGCCGAGACCGACTCCGACCACGGCGATCAGCAGTACCGCGAAGGCAGCGGAAATGACGATCGATGTGTATTTGACTGCGAGTAACCGGGTGCGTTGGACGGGTGTCGCCAAGAGGTACCGAAGGGTACCTATGCTCGCCTCGCCGGCGACCGAGTCTCCTGAGATGACCCCGACCGCGAGCGGCAGGAACAACGGCAACTCCACCATGAGCGCTGCGAGCCCGACGAACAGCCCGTTGCTGGTGATCTGGCCGAAAATCCCGCCGTCGCCCTCACCTGTTTCACCGCTGAACTTGATCGACAGCCCGAGGATGAGCGGCACCGCCGCCAGGACGGCGAGTCCGGCGATGTTCCGCCGTCGCCCGAAGATCAACTTCAACTCGGAACGCAGGAACCGACTCGATAGCCGGCTGACCTTGGCGGGCTGGACCCGCACCGACTCAACCGCTGACACCGAAGCCCTCCCCCGTCAATGTCACGAACACGTCTTCCAGGTTGACCGGCACCGTTCCGAACGCCCGCACCCGGACGTCGGCCCGGACCAGCGCCGCCAGCAGATCGGCCGGATCCGCCGTACCCGGCAGCGCCGTGATCGATTCGCCGTCGATCACCAGGTCGGTCGCACCCAGCCTGCGCAGGCCGGCGGCCGCGTCGGTGGGATTGTCGGCCTGCACCCTGATCCGCGGGGCGGACTGTGCCCGGAGTTCGGTCAGGCTGGACTGGGCCACCAGCTTTCCGACGTGCATGACTCCGACGTGCGTGCAGACCTGCTCGACCTCGGACAGCAGGTGGGTGGACAGCATCACCGTGACGCCGGTGGCCGAAAGCTCGGTGATCAGCGAGCGGACCTCGCGGGTGCCCTGCGGGTCGAGCCCGTTGGTCGGTTCGTCCAGGATCAGCAGCTCACGGGGCTGCAACAACGCAGCGGCGAGGCCCAGCCGTTGCCGCATGCCGAGGGAGTAGTTGCGGTAGCGCTTGCCGGCCGCAGCGGACAGGCCGACCCGCTCCAGCGCGGCTGCGATCCGCGCACCACTGGTGGCCGGGTCGGCGGTGCGGTCGGCCGCGTCCTGCCTGCGCAGGTTGTCCCGGCCGGACAGGTACAGGTGGAACGCCGGGCCCTCGACCAGCGCGCCCACCCGGGGCAACACGCGTTGCGAGTCCTCCGGGATCCGGCCGCCCAACAGGGTGCGGGTGCCGGCCGTCGGCCGGACCAGCCCCAACAGCATCCGGATGGTGGTCGTCTTGCCCGAGCCGTTGGGGCCGAGGAACCCGTAGACCGAGCCGACCGGCACCGCGAGATCAATGTGGTCCACGGCGACCTGGCCGCCGCGGAACCGCTTGGTCAGGCCGGCGGAGGTCACCGCCGTGGGCGGTGACTGCTCGCTCGCCGTCGTCGGGTTCGCCACCGTCATCGGGTCAGTCTGCAGGGTCACTGCGCGGCTGCCTCGTACAGCAGCTCGGGCGCCACCGCTCCGCCGAGCACCCTGCCGTCGTCGGTGACCAACACCGAGAACAACGCGGACTGCAGCAGGTGCCCACTGCCCCACTCACCGCTCACCGCCGGCAACGAACCGACCAGCGACTGCAGGTCGATTCCGCTACCCGGCCGCTCGCCGCGCGGTCCACCCTCCGGTGCGGATCCGCTCTCCGGAGCCGGTGCGGCCTCGGGCGTCGACCCGTCCAGCGCCTGCTGCGGCAGGGTGGCGACCAGAACGGTCGTCCAGCCGGTGCCGACCACCGTCGGTTCGCCGGTCGGATCCGCGTCGATCCCGGCGGCGTCGAGGTCGGGAGCCGGGGCACCCGGGAGCTCAGCACGGTCGCTCTCGTCGAGAGTCGATTCGGTGACGGTGGCACCGGGCGGCGGGGTGAACTGGAACTGCTCGGCACCGGGAGTGTCGAAGCTGACCTGGGTGAAGCCGACCTCGAAGGCGGGCGTGCCGGCACCGGCGGCCCAGACCTGCACCCGCAGCGGGATGTGCTTCTCGGCGTCGACCGCGATCCGGATCTCACCGACCAGTGACCTGTTGTCCCGCGGGGTGAGCACCAACTCGTACGCGTCCCGGCCGGCGACGGACGGGGTGCCGTCGACGGTCACCGCCGTGCTCGGGTCGATCGCGGCCAGTGCCTGCTCGGCGGCCTGCTGCGGAGTGATCGCCAGTGCACCGGCATCGGGAACGGTGGCGTCCGGTTCCTGCTCGGGCAGCTGGTAGTGGGTCGCGGCATTCGTCTCACTTGACCAGGTCCACAGGTCGGTGCCGTTCCGGACGATGTCGGATTCGCCGAGGGTGCCCAGCAGAGCAAGTCGCTGCTGGTCCTCGCCGGCGTACCAGACCCGCAGCGTGTGCGACCCCGAGATCAGCGAGGTGAAATCGGAGCTGTCACCGGGGGCGAGCTGCGAGAGGTCCGGCAGACCCAGGTCGGCTTTCTGCACGACGTTGCCGGAAATGCTGGTGAGACTCGCGGTCTGCACGTCGACCAGGAGCTGGGCGGCGCTGCGCGGCGGGAGCGTCGATGTCGCGTCGGCCGCAATCGCGGTGAGCGCGGTAGCGCCGAGCGCAATGGCGACGATCGCGCCGGGGACGGCCCAACGAATCGCGGGGTGGGTGCTGGTCACAGCCATCGAACACTTCCTCAGAGGTGTGGAAAGGTCGAGAGAACCCGCATCATCGGGTACGTCTCATGGTCGGGGATAAATGGGCATGGTCGAGCGGAGCCGATCGAAACCCGGGTTCGCCGGGTATGTCCCATGGTCGGGGATGGATGCTGAGAGCACCCTGAGAGACTCGGTACGGCCGGTCGACGCGGGAGGGACCCACCAGTGCGGGTGTTGGTCGTCGAGGACGAGGTCCGGCTGGCCCGCGCCCTGCAGAAAGGGCTGCGCGCAGAGGGTTTCGCCGTCGATCTGGTGCACGACGGGCCCGCCGGCCTGGACTCGGCCCGTCAGGGGAGCTACGACGCGGTGGTGCTGGACATCATGTTGCCGGGGCTGTCCGGCTACGAGGTGGTGCGCACGCTGCGTCGCGAGCAGAACTGGGTACCGGTGCTGCTGTTGTCGGCCAAGGACGGCGAGTACGACCAGGCCGACGGACTGGACGTCGGCGCCGACGACTACCTGACCAAACCGTTCAGCTATGTCGTCCTGGTGGCGCGGTTGCGGGCGCTGCTGCGTCGTGGGGCACCGGAGCGTCCAGCGGTGCTCACGGTCGGCGACCTGTTGTTGGACCCGTCGGCCCGGCAGGTCTCCCGCGGCGGAAAGTCGATTGTGCTGACCGCACGGGAGTTCTCGCTGCTGGAGTACCTGATGCGCCATCCCGGCGAGGTGATCAGCAGGCTGGACCTGCTGGACCACGTCTGGGAGTCGTACGGCGCCTCCGAGGCCAACGTGGTCGAGGTCTACATCGGCTACCTGCGCCGGAAGATCGACACCCCGTTCGACCGGCATGCCGTGACGACGGTGCGCGGCGCCGGGTATCGACTCGATCCGGACGGCGGCTGAACCGATGACGTCAATCGCGCCGACGCCGGTCACCCCGGATCCGCTTGCGCGTCGCCGTGGCTGGAGTCTGCGCACCCGGCTGGTCGTGCTGGCCACGCTCGGCCTCGCCGTGGGGTTGGCGGTCGGCGGCGCCGTGCTGACGATCGTCCTGCAACTGGGTCTGGAGCGGGCGTCCGACGCGGCCGCCCGGCAGACCGGGCAGGACGTCGTGCAGTTGATCGAGAGCGACCAGCTCCCGGATCCCGTCCCGGCCGGCGGAACCACGCTGGTTCAGGTGATCGACGATCAGGGACGGGTACTGGCCGCGTCGGCCGGCACCGACAGGCTGGTACCGGCACTGTCGCCCGATCAGACCGCGGCCGCACTTGCCGGGCCGATCACCGTGCCGGGATCCCAGTTCGGCGTGCTCGGGCCGGTCCGGGTGGTCGCCCTGGCCGCGGGGCCGGCCACCTCACCGAGCACGGTCGTCGTCGGTTCGCCCGCCGGCGACATCGACGACGCCGTCCGGGTGGTCCGGACCCTGCTGATCGTGGGGTTCCTGCTGTTGCTGGCGCTGCTGGCGGTCGTCATGTGGCTGTTCGTCGGCGCCACCTTGCGACCGGTGGAGACCCTGCGTCGGGGCGCCGAGAAGATCACCGGCACCAACTCGGCCGACACCCTTCCGCTGCCCGCCTCGGCCGACGAGATCCGCCGGCTCGCCGAGACCCTGAACGACATGCTGGCCCGGCTGGAAACCTCCCGCCGCCGACAGCGCGCCTTCGTCGCCGACGCCGCACACGAACTGCGGTCCCCGCTGACCAGCCTGCGGGTACAGCTGGAGGTGGCCGCCGCGACAGGCGAAGACCCGGACACTGCCGATCTGTCGACCGAGGTTGATCGACTCGGCGGACTGGTGGAGGACCTGCTGTTGCTGGCCAAGGTGGACGACGGCAGACCGCCGCCGAAGCTGCAGGTCGATCCCGTGGAACTCGCCACCGAAGTGGCGAAACGATATGCGGGAGCACGCATCCCGGTCAGACTCCGGTCGTCACCGTCCCCGGATGTCGAGGTGGATCCCGGTGCGCTGCGTCGGGTGTTGGCCAACCTGCTGGACAACGCGGTCCGGTACGCCACGTCGGTCGTCATGCTGACGGTCGACCCGTCCGGTGACGGCGGCACCCGGCTGAGCGTCATCGACGACGGACCCGGGATCGCTCCGGACGCTCGCGAAATGGTCTTCGAACGCTTCACCCGGCTGCAGCACGCGCGCGACCGGGACAGCGGCGGCAGCGGACTCGGGCTAGCCATCGTCCGCGAGTTGATCACCCAACAGGGCGGATCGGTGACCCTGGACGACACCGACCCAGGGGGCGATCCACCCGGACTCACCGTTCGAGTCCAGCTCCCCGGGGTGGCACGGGGCGGCGACCGCCCGGCCTGATCAGCGCTGAGGTTCAGCGGGTGATGCCGGTGTGCCCGATCGAGTAGCGGCCGGGTTGCGGCATCAGCGCGAGCCCGTGCGGTCCGTTCCCGACCGGAATTTTCTTCAACAGACTCCCGTCGGCAGTGGAGATCACGTAGACCACCGAGTCGTACCGGCCGGAGAGCCACAACTGGGAGCCGTCGGCGCTGACGTTGCCCATGTCCGGGCTGCCGCCGCCGGGCAGCTGCCACTTGGTGATGATGTCGCCGGTGTAGGCGTCCAGCACGCTGATCGAACCCTCGTGCCGGTTGGTGACGTAGAGCTGCTTGGCGTCCCGGCTGAAGTACAGACCGTGCGCACCGTCGCCGGTGGCGATGTGCTTGGTGACGGTCTGTAGATCCTTGTCCAGCACCCACACCCCGTCGGAATCGGAGTCGGCGATGTAGAACTTGGACCCGTCCGGCGCGATCCGCAGGTCCTGCGGGCCCATGGTGTAGTTCCGGGTCGGCATGTCGATCATCCGGATCAGCTGCCGGGTCTGCATGTCGATGACGGCGACCCTGCCGTCGAACTCGCAGCTGAAAACGGCGACCTTGCCGTCCGGGGTGAAATCGCCGTGATCGATGCCCTTGCAGTCCGGGTACCGGACACGGTCGATCTCCTGCCACGTGACCGGGTCGTACCAGACCAGGGTGCGGTAGGCCTCGGCGACGGAGATCGCATAGTCCCCATCGGGAGTGAAATACATGTTGTACGGATCGAACACTCCGATGGTGTCCCCCGCCTTGCCGGTGATCGGGTCGATCCGGCGGACCACGTTGCCCAGATCATCGGTGGCGTACATGGCCGTCATGTCCCAGGACGGCACCACGTGCTGCACCTCGACGCCGACCGGGAACTTGTCGACCACCTGGAAGGTCTGGGTGTCGATCACCCACACGTCTCCGGACTTGGAGTGCGGGACGTAGGCGTACTGCTTGGACTGCTGGGCGGCCGGCCCGAGCATGTTCGCGCCGGCCTCGGAGTAGATGTTGGTCGGGTCGACCACCGGCGGCATCCCGGGCAGCACGTCGACGGCCGCCGGTGTCGGAGCGGCACTCGGCGCGCCCGGACTCGTTGCCGCGGTGCTGCTCTCGGTGATTGTCGGCGACGCGACGGTCGTTGCTGCCATCGACATGGTGCCGTGGTCCATCGATTCGTGCGGATCGGCCGGCCGGGTATCAGCGGCGACGCTGTCGGCAGCAGCGCTGCCAGCACTGGCGCTGCTCGACGGCGACGCAGTCGTCCCCGCCGTCGACCCGCTCGAACACCCCGCCACCAGCGCTGCCGCGGCCGCCGCCAGGGCAAGGAGTGGTCGTGGGCGTCTCATGATCCCTCCGGGGTCGGGTCGGCCAACGGTCAGCGTCAGACATTACCCATCGAGTGCGATCACCCTTCGACATCACCCGTCGGCGGGACCGAGGTACGCCAGCGCGACCCGCTTCGGGACCACCATCTGCCAGGCGTCCAGCACGATCTCCCGCGCCTGCTCGGCGTCGATCCGATCGAGCCGGACCACGATCCAGTTGTAGCGCAGGTCACCGGGTTTCGGCAGCAGGAAGCGGTCGGGTTCGGCCGCGACAAGGGCGTCCCGTTCGATCTTGGGAAAGGCGAATCCCAGCAACGACTCGTCCCTGGAGAACGCCAGATAGACCAGCTGCCCGACCCGGAACTTGACCCGATCCCGGACCACCACCTCGTAGCTGCGCGGCAACGGCGACGCCACCGCCCGCACGTCTTCGATGGTTGCCACCGACGACCTGCCTTCCGTGTCCAGGTAATGCACCGACCCCCGCCTTCCGCCCCGAACCGACCGCTGCATGCGACGATGGGAATTCGGCCGGCCGACCGCTGCCCGAGTTCGGAGAACTGGAGCCAGGATGATCAACGCCGGACCCCGCCGCAACCCTCGATCGGCCCTGATCTTGATCGGTGCAGCGCTCTGCGGCATGTCGCTGGTGGCCTGCGGATCCTCGACTCCCAATGCCCCGTCGACCACGGCGCCGCCCGCGGTGAGCTCTGCCGTGTCGACCTCGGCTGTGCCGTCCACCGCGAAGCCCTCCGCCGCTGGGCCATCCGGTCGGCCGACCGGCGCGACCCCGTCAGCGGGCACCGGCTCACCGGGTGCCGGTCCGTCGGGAGCCGCCGGCGGCACCACCACGCTCACCGGGACCATCGAGGCCGGCGTGGAATCCGGCTGCTTCGTGCTGGTCGGTCAGGACGGCACCGTGCTGGCCAATCTGATCGGCATCGACACCGTGGCCACTCCGGCCGGGTCGGTGGTCGACGTGACCGGGACGTTCGAGGAAGACATGATGACCACCTGTCAGCAGGGCACGCCGTTCAGCATCACCTCCATCGAGGTCGGCTGAAGGACCACTGACCGGACCTGACCGGACCCGACCAAGAAAAGGCCCGTCCCGGTCAGCCCTCGCCGACCAGCGGCGACGCGGCCACCGCCGTCCCATCAGCCAGCGCACTGACCCGGAAATCGGCAAAGACGTTGGGCGCCACAGCCTGCAGTTCCAGCAACAGGGCGACCGCCAGCCCCCGGATGTCGACGTCGGCGGCCTCCGTTGCCCGCATCCCGATGAAGTGCCGCCACGCCCGGTAGTTCCCGGTGACCACGATCGCCGTGCTGGTGGCGTTCGGAAGCACGGCGCGCGCCGCCTGCCTGGCCTGTTTGCGCGCCAGCGTGCCGTCAGGTGCCGAGGCCGCCCGTTCCTCCAGCGCGGTCAACAGCGCGGCACAGGCCGCGGCCGACTGTTCGACGGCAGCGGTGAAGAGCTCGTGCAGCTCCGGATCGGCCGCGATGAGCGCCGGCTCGACAACCTCGGCACCGCCCGGCGGCAGGTACCGCTGCGACAGCTGTGAATAGGAGAAATGTCGGTGCCGGATCAGTTCGTGGGTCACCGACCGGGAGATGCCGGTGATGTAGAACGTCGCCGAGCTGTGCTCGAGCACCGACAGGTGCCCGACCTGCAGGATGTGATCGAGATAGCCGGCGTTCGTCGCGGTCGCCGGAACGGGTTTGGACCACGACTGATAACACGCCCGGCCGGCGAATTCGGCCAGCGCCTGGCCGCCGTCGGCATCGGTGGTCCATGGCACGTCGCCGGGCGGCAGGAACTCGGTGCGGCCGATCAGCCGAACCGAGGGTCCAGCCGCAGCAGCTGTCCCGGCACCGCCGGTCAGAGTCCGCCTCCGGCCGCGGCCGGTGCGCCGGCGTCATTGCCGCCGTCACCGATGCTCTCCCTGGCCAGGTACGTCTCGACGTCGAACCAGTCGCTGCCGGCACGCTGGGCGACGTTGAGCAGGGTGCTCATCGAGGCGACCTCCTCGACCTGCTCCTTGAGGAACCAGAGCATGAACTGCTCGCCCAGGTAGTCCTCCTCCGCCCGAGCGGTGGCGAACAAGGCCTTGATCTGCTCGGTGACGGTGCGTTCCTGCTCCAGAGCAAGAGCGATCGGTTCGGCGATGGTCTCGAAATCGCCGCGGACCTCGTCGACGCCGGGGATCGTGATCTGCAGATCCCGATCGAGCATCCACTGCACGATCATCAGCGCATGGTGCCGCTCTTCTGCGGCCTGGCGATAGAAGTGAGCGGCCAGTTGCGGCAGGTCGTGCGAGTCGTACCAGACCGCGATGGCGATGTACTGCTGGCTTGCGTTGAACTCGTTCCGGACCTGCTTGCGCAGCAGATCGACATATCGACTCGGACTTTCGGTGCTCGATGCGGTCATGGTGCGAAGCTTAGAACTGACGTCAATTCTGCCTTGAAGTGGCGTCAGGGTGGTGTCATAGTGGTGTCATGGACCTCACCCCCTACATCCAGAACCTCCGCGATGACCTACTGTCCGCCGCCTCGGTCGGCGACGAGGACGCTCGGCGCGCGGCCGCCCTGTTGGCCGGCGCCCTGGAGCCCGCCACCCGCCTCGCCATCATGAACGCACTGTCCGATCTGGCCGCCGAAGTGACCGGCGCACTGGAGGACACCACCGTCGAACTCCGACTGGACGGTCGTGACGTCCGGGTCGCCGTCACCCGGCACGCAGCCCCCGAACACACCGGTTCCGGGGACTACGGCTATCGGGGCGCGTTCACCAAACGCGCTCCGGTCAATGACTCGCAGCCGGCGGACGGCGACGAGCACGATGCCGACGGCGGTCCGTCCGCCGAGGATCTGAAGCGGGCGATGCAGGATGCCGGCGGCGAACTGTCCAGGACCACGGTTCGGCTCTTCAACGAGCTGAAGTCCCAGGCGGAACGGGCCGCCTCCGATCAGGGCGTTTCGCTCAACACCTACATCTCCCGAGCGGTGTCGGACTCCGTGCGATCCGCCGTCCCCAACAAGGGTGGCCACCGCGGCCGGGGTCCCGGTGGTGGCTCGGGTCGCAACGTCAGCGGCTACCTGCGCGGCTGACCGGTCCCGGTCTCGAACGTCGCCCACCACCTCCACCCCGAACCCGCGCCACCCGATCCAGCGAAGGACCATCACCATGCACACCTTTCTGACCCCGGAACCGATCACCGTCGAGATCCGCAACGCCTCGGGCGAGATCCGGGTCGATCTCGCCGATGTCGCCACCACCACCGTGGATGTCGTGCCCAGCGCGGGTCATCCGCTCGGCTTCCTGGACGACGTCTTCCGGGCCGTCGCCGCCAAGGCCCAGTCGGTCGGCGCCGGCCGATCGCGTTCGGACAGCCCGGCGACCGACAGCTTCGGCGGCGCGGACTCCTTCGACGATCCCACCGAGCGGGTCCGGGTGGACCTGCGGGAGGCCCCCGAGGGCCGGCCCGGCTCGGCGACCCTGATCGTCGACACCGACCCGGCGCGGGACGGTTGGAAGTCGGCCTTCACGGTGCACGTCACCGCGCCAGCCGCCTCCGGGGTCCGCATCCAGTCGCAGTCCGCCGACGTCACCGTCACCGGCCGCGCCGATCGACTCGAGGCCAGGACCGCATCCGGCGACACCCGGGTCGACGAGGTGACCGGCCGTTCGGTGGTGCAGACCGCCAGCGGCGACATCGCCATCGCCACCACCGCCGACTGTGATCTGCGAACCGCCTCCGGCTCGATCGAGGTGCAGAGCGTCACCGCCGACGCCGTCGTGCACTCCACCTCCGGGGACGTCCGGTTGTCCAGCACCACCGGAAACGTCAACGCCCGCAGCGTCTCCGGCGACGTCCGGGTGCTCGATGCAACTTCCGGGAGAACTGAGGTGGTCACCGTCTCCGGCGATGTGGAGATCGGCATTCACGCCGGCGCGCTCACCGCGGTCGATCTGAGCACCGTCTCCGGCTCCACCGTCACCGATTTCCAGGTCACCGACGACGTCCCCGCTCCGGCGGACGTCGAGGACACCGAGCAAGGCGCCGAGATCAGTTTCGAGAAGGCTGCACAGGAAGAGCCCGTTCTCGATCTCCGGGTCAAGACCACCTCCGGCAACATCCGGCTGCGGCGCGCCGGCACCGTCTGATTCTGTCGGCAACGGCCCCGTCCCCAGAAATAACTCGGGGGCGGGGCCTTGTCGTGAAATAGGACGCGCCCTCTCATTTCGCCCGCCTGTGGATTTCAGCATCGCAGCCAAACGTGTAACGCAAGTGTTTCGCTGCGGGATCAGTCCTTGCTTATTCATCGGGTGAGGCGCAAGGTTCGCTCCGAGGTGCACAACGCACATCATTTCTGCGGTCGTTGCCAAGGAGTGTGGTCCTGTGGGCGTTCCACCGGTCGAACTGAAGAAGGGCCTCAGCCAGCGTCATCTCACGATGATCGCGATCGGCGGGGTGATCGGCGCCGGGCTCTTCGTCGGTTCCGGGGCGGTGATCAAGGACGCGGGTCCCGCAGCGTTTCTCACCTATGCGGTCACCGGCGTCCTGATCATCATGGTGATGCGGATGCTCGGCGAGATGGCCGTGGCGAATCCCTCCACCGGATCCTTCGCGGATTACGCCCGTCGGGCGATGGGTGGCTGGGCGGGATTCTCCGTCGGCTGGCTGTACTGGTATTTCTGGGTCATTGTCGTCGGTTTCGAGGCCGTTGCCGGTGCCGCGATCCTCAATTATTGGTTCGATGCTCCGCTGTGGTTGCTGTCCCTGATCCTGATGGTTCTGATGACCGCCACCAACCTGTTTTCGGTCAGCTCTTTCGGTGAGTTCGAATTCTGGTTCGCCGGCATCAAGGTCGCGGCCATTGTCATCTTCATCGGAATCGGCACCCTCTACGTGCTGGGCATCTGGCCGAACAAGAGTCTGGATTTCTCGAACCTGACCAGCCACGGTGGTTTCTTCCCCAACGGCGTCGGTGCCGTTTTCTCCAGCATCGTGGTGGTGATCTTCTCGATGGTGGGTGCGGAGATCGCCACCATTGCCGCCGCCGAATCGAAGGACCCGGCCCGGGCGATCGCGAAGGCGACGAACTCGGTGATCGTCCGGATCGGCATCTTCTTCGTGGGATCGGTGTTCCTGCTGGCCGTCATCCTGCCGTGGAACTCCCCCGAGTTGACGACGTCGCCTTATGTCAGCGCCTTCACCGCCATGGGCATCCCGTACGCCGACCAGATCATGAACGCGGTGGTGCTGACGGCGGTGCTGTCGTGCCTGAACTCGGGGATGTACACCGCGTCGCGGATGTTGTTCGTCCTGGCCGCCCGCCGGGAGGCCCCGGTATCGCTGATCACGGTGAACAAGCGCGGTGTGCCGACCAAGGCCATCCTCGCCTCCAGCGTGGTGGGTTTTCTGTGCGTCATCGCCGCGGCCATTTCCCCGGACACGGTCTTCTCGTTCCTGCTCAATTCCTCCGGCGCCATCATTCTTTTCGTCTATCTGCTGATCGCGATCTCCCAGCTGATCCTGCGTCGGCGGACCTCGCCGGAGAAGCTGGCGGTGAAGATGTGGCTATTCCCGTTCCTGACCATCGCCACGATCGCCGCCATCCTCGGCGTCCTGGTGTTGATGCTGTTCAAGGAAGACACCAGATCGCAGTTGGTGCTGAGCCTGCTCGCCTGGGCAGTTGTGCTCGTCCTCTATGCGGTGACCAAGTGGCGCGGCGGATCGGTCGACAAGGATGAGATCGACGCCCCGCCGGCAGCCGGCGGGACCCGGGTGTTGGTGCTCGCCAACGAAACGGTCGGAGCGTCGGAACTGCTCGACGAATTGCGGGCCATCGACGCGGAGGGCGCCGCCCAGTATTTCGTGATGGTGCCGGCCAATCCGGTCGACACCGGTCAGGCAGAGCACACGGGGGCGGTGTGGGTCTGGGAGGAGACCACCAGGGCGGCGCAGGAGCGCCTGGACGCCACCCTGCAGATCCTTCGCGCCGAGGGTCTGCACGCCGAAGGAGCACTCGGCGATCACCGCCCGCTGACCGCGCTGAATACGGCGGTCGGAGAATTCAAGCCCGACCGGATCGTCATCTCGACCCATCCCGAGGTGCATTCCGCCTGGCTCCGGCACGACGTCGTCGACAAGGCACGGGCCGAGTACCCGGCAATCCCGTTGCGACACATCGTGTCCACCATCGACCCGGTCGACGCGGTCGGCTGATCCAGGTGCGCTCGGCTCGTTCCGGTGGGCTCAGCCTGACCGGTGCGCTCAGCCGGGATCGACCACCATCGCCGACCCACCGCCGCGGCGGCTGGTCTCGGCCGCGGCCTCGAATGTGCCGTCCGGCAGCAGACGAATCGCGGTCGCGGCGCCGATCTCCGGTGTCGAGCTCAGGGTGTGGCCGAGCGCCCTGAGCCCGGCGCCGTCCGTGCCGTCGAAGATGGCCGGTTCGGCCTGACTGGACGCCCCGTTCCGGGAGGACAGTCGCGGCGCCGCGATCGCGTCGACCAGCGGAAGCTTGCGGTCGAGGGTGCCGAGCAGCACCTGGGTCACTGTGGTGATGATCGTCGCGCCGCCCGGTGAACCGACCGCAAGCACCGGACGGCCGTCGTCCAGGACGATGGTCGGGCTCATCGACGAACGCGGTCGCTTACCCGGCCCTGGCAGGTTCGGATCCGGCACCCCGGCGGTCAGGGGGACGAAGTTGAAGTCGGTCAGTTCGTTGTTCAGCAGGAACCCGTAGCCGGGGACAGTGATGCCGGATCCACCGGTGGCCTCGATGGTCAGCGTGTACTCGGCGACGTTGCCCCACCTGTCGGCAACGGTGAGGTTGGTGGTGCCGTGTTCCTCCGGGGTCCGCTGGCCCGCGCCGCCCGGTAGCGTGCAGTCGTCATACCTGCGGTCGGGATCCCCGAACGGGATCGGCCTGGTGGCCGCCTTGGCGGGGTCGAAGAGCTGGCAGGCCCGCTCGTCCGCGAATTCCTGCGACAATAGTTCGCGGGTGGGCACTCTCGTCACGTCACCGATCCAGCGGTTCCGGTCGGCGAAAGCGGTGGCGGTGGCCTCGGCGAAGCGGTGCAGGTACTGCACCTGGTCGACTCCCGACAGGCCCTGTCCGGTCTTCCGGTCGTAGGCCTCGATCAGGTTGAGCGACTCACCGACGGCGATCCCGCCGGAGGACGGCACCGGCATCCCGTAGATGTCCAGGCCCCGGTACTCCGTGCTGGTCGCTGCGGGAGTGAGTGCGCGGTAGCGGCGCAGATCGATGCTGGTGAGCTGACCCGGGTACACGCTCGCCCCGCCCACCGTGCGTGGCCGGCGCGCGGCATCGACGAGCGCTTCGCCCATCGCGCCCTTGTACAACGCGTCGACGCCGTCCTCGCGCAGCATCCGGTAGGCCCGGGCCATGTCCGGATTGCGGAAGGTGCTGCCCACGGCCGGTGCCTGTCCGCCCGGCAGGAAGACCCGGGCGGTCTCGGCGAACTTGGCGAAGCGCGCCTGGTTGTCGATGGTCTGCTGCTGAAAGGTGGCGTCGACGAGGAAGCCGTTCTGCGCGAGCAGTTCGGCGGGCTTCAGCAGTTTGTCCAAGGGCATGGTGCCGAACTGCCGGGCAGCCTTCTCCCACAGTGCCGGGGTTCCCGGGACACCCACCGACAGCCCGGAGGTCTGCACATCGGCGAATGCCAAGGGTTTCCCGGCGCCGTCGGTGTAGGTCTCGTCGGTGAAGCTGGCCGGCGCGGTTTCCCGGCCGTCGATGGTCAACACCTTGCGTCGCTGGGCGTCGTAATAGACCAGGAACCCGCCGCCGCCGATGCCGGCGGAGAACGGTTCGGTCACCCCGAGCGCCGCCGCCGTGGCAATGGCGGCGTCGGCCGCGTTGCCACCGGCCTTCAGGATGTCGATGCCCACCTGGGTGGCGTCGGCATCGACACTCGCCACTGCCCCGCCGCTGCCGGTCATCACCGGAACCTTCGACACCGCGAGCGCCGATCCTCCCGCCGCGGCCGGCGCCGATTCGGCCGCGGCCGGGGTCGTCGCGACCAGCAGCACCGAGACCGATAGGGCGAGCAACGACGCGAACTTT
>Ga0164306_10000230_pt1 | contig 21474 bp, 19 predicted proteins | sample Whisoiple_242_MG_FD_110213 | JGI IMG/M metagenome (GOLD analysis project Ga0164306, IMG submission 110213) | Soil microbial communities amended with fresh organic matter from upstate New York, USA - Whitman soil sample_242_MG | ecosystem: Environmental > Terrestrial > Soil > Unclassified >... | reverse complement strand
TCCACCATCGCGAAGCCGTAGTCGAGTTCGGCCCGCCAGTCGTAGCCGCCGTCCGGCAGGCGAAATGGTGACCGGTAGGCGTTCGGCGTCGGCAGGCTCAGATTGCCGGGGATGGCCGGCCCGTAGCCGCGCCGACCGGAGCTGTAGGTGGCGCCCGACGCGCCCGATGTCATGCCGTGCCAGGACCGGTCGAAGGACACCACTTCGAAGTTGCCCGTGTAGAGCTTGGCCAGCTTCAACGCCGCCTCGTTCGACTCGGCGCCGGTGGAGAGCAGCAGGACCTTGTCCAGCGGCTCCGGGAGGGTGGCAGCCAATGCGGTCGCAGCGTCGACCACCGGTCGGCTCAACATGCCGCTGTACAGATGATCCAGGGATCGGACCGATTCGGAGACGGTCGAGACGATGTCGGGGTGACCGTGGCCGAGCACCGCACTCATCTGCCCGGAGGTGAAGTCGAGGATGGCCCGGCCCTGCTCGTCGTAGACGTACGAACCCTGCGCCCTGGCAATGATCCTCGGGCTGAAGGTGGCTCCGTATCGAATGAGGTGGCGATCGGCGGCCGCCCAGAATGTCGCGTCGGTCATGGCCCAGAGATTAGCGGGAGCCCCCGCCCAGCCCGGAACGTTGGTACCAACCGAGCTGACTGGTCAGTTTTCGAGAAGCCACAGCCTGCGGGGCTCCATAGCATCGAATCATCCCGAGCAGCATTCACCGAGAGGACATTGAAGATGGCGGCGACCAAGAAGACCACCGAGCGCAGCACCTCGACCGCGAAGTCGTACGACGGGTTCACCGAGGACGAACGCGCGGCGATGAAAGAGCGCGGTCAGGAGCTCAAGAAGGCGGCCCGCCGTGGCTCGGGTACCGCCGGAAAGGACGGGGAGAGCGACGTTCTCGCCAAGATCAGCGAGATGGACGGACCGGATCGCGAGATGGCCGAGCGGATCCACGCCATCGTCACGGCCAGCGCTCCCGACCTCACCCCCAAGACCTGGTACGGAATGCCCGCCTACGCCAAGGATGGCAAGGTCGTCTGCTTCTTCCAGGACGCCAAGAAGTTCAAGGCGAGGTACGCCACGCTGGGCTTCAACGATGCGGCGAACCTCGACGACGGCACCATGTGGCCGACCGCCTTTGCGCTGACGACGTTGACCGCAGCCGACGAGAAGAGGATCGGTGAGCTGGTGAAGAAGGCCGCGGGCTGAGCGACGGCCGGCCGTCCCGGACTACCCGAGTTCGGCCCGTCTACGACTCCGGCCGGACGATCGCCCAGCCCTGCGCACCCACGACCGCGCCGGTTCCGTCCGGACCATCATGGGTCTGGTCCTGGTCGTGGCCGTCCAGCAGCAGTTGGAAACCGCCCTCGAGCGGGAACTCGAACTCGTCGTCGGAGCTGTTGAGCAGCACGACGAGTTGGTGACCCCCGTCGTCGAACGCACGAAAGGAGAGTTGCTGGTTGGCCAGGGTGATGGTCTCGATCTTGGCGGTGGACAGCCAGGTTTCGCGCCGCCGCAGCCCGATCAGGTCCTGATGCAACCGGTAGATCGGCCGACCGACGTCGGCGAGGCCGGACGGGTCGGCGGGGAAGGCGGGCCGGATCACGTCATCACCGCCCTCCCGGTCCTGCTTCTCGCCACGGAAGGCCTGCTCGTCGCCGTAGTAGATGCTCGGCACCCCCGGCACGGTGAACAGCACCACCAGGGCGAGTGGGAGCAGCCGCGGGTCGGTGAGTTGGCTGGCGATCCGGGTGACGTCGTGATTGCCGATGAAGGTCATCGGCACGAACACCTGGCAGAACTCCAGGTGCCGCTTCAACGTCCAGTCCAGCTCGAAGAAGTTGCCGTCGTTCAACGAACTCCACGTCGACTTCCACAGCTCGTACTGCGTGACGGAGTCGAGTCCACCCTGCTCGACGAACTCCGGGAAATCGCCGTGGATGACCTCTCCGACGAACCAGGCGTCGGGATACTTTTCCCGCACCCGATCGGTGACCCTGCGCCAGAATTCCAGCGGCACCGCATAGGCAGCGTCCAGTCGCCAGCCGTCGATGCCTCGGTCGAGCCAGTGCAGCATGACCGACTCGACATAGTCGGCGACCGCCGGCAGATCATGGTTCAGCGCAACGAGTCCGCCGTGACCTTCGAAGCTCCGGTAGCCGAAACCGTCGTACCCGTCGGCATCCCAGTCGATGTGGAACCACTGCGCCCAGGCCGACTTCTCCCGTTGCTCGAGCACATCGGCGAAGCCGGGGAACGCCCGCCCGACGTGGTTGAACACCCCGTCGAACAGCACCCGCACACCGCGCTGGTGGCACGCCGCGATGAGGGCGTCGATGTCCGCGTCGTCACCCAACCTGGAGTCGACAGCGAAATGATCGACGATGTCGTAGCCGTGGGTTTCTGCCGCGAAGATCGGGTTGAGCGCCAGGCCGTTGCAACCCAACTCGATGAGGTAGTCGAGCCACTCGATCAACTGGGGCAGGCGATGGGTCACCGGCGCATCCGCCGGCAGCGCCGACTTCTCGGCATCGGTGAAACCCAGTGGAAAGACCTGCCACCAGATCACCGAATCAGTCCAGGTAGGCATCGAACCGGCTTTCGTCGTCATCGGCGGACCCGCCGCTGGAGCCTACGCCGGGACCGACGTTCTCACCGGAAGTGACGACAGCTCACCGGTGGTGACAACAGCCAGTCGACTGCATCCACCGGACCCGTGCGGCCGGTACTTACACGCCGCCTCATCCCGACCGGTGCGGCTGGTCTGCGGTCCGACCTGGCCGGATCGACCGGCCGGCTCTGTGGCGGGCTTGCCCACGCACCGACAGCCGCCGGAACCGAATCGAGAGAACCCATGGCTCTGCAATCCGCGCTCTCCAGAGTTCGCGACGCGCCCTTCCTGCTCGATGCCGTCCGGGCCGCCGACGATCTGACCACGGCCGCAGGTCAGGACGGCGGTCCGCATGCGGTCAAGGTGCTCGTCGGTGCGATCGCCCCCGATGAGGACCAGGTGCTGTCGATCGCCGCGGTCCACGCCCTCGGCGCGGTCTTCGACGACTCGGCGGCCGATGTCCTGTCCGAACTGCTGTCAGCTCCGCAGCTCTACCTGCGCGAACACGCCGCCTGGGCGCTGGGCTCGCGGAACCCGAGGTTCGATGCGGTGGTCCGGTTGCTGGCCGGGGTCGTCGGGGGTGGCTTCTCGACCGTGATCAACCAACGGGCCCTCCGGCGGTGGGCGCAGGGGTCGCCGGAGCACATCGCGCTCGCGGTCGAGGGAGCATTGCTCGCCCAGGACAACCCTGCGGCCCGGGCCCGGCTGGTGGAAACCCTGGGTCTGGTGCCAGGCGCAGTGGCAACGCGCGCCTTGGTGCGGGCCGCGAACGACGCAACGGAGCCGGTGCCGGTCCGGATGGCGGCGATCTCCGCTCTCGGCGACCGCGGGGCGGATCCGGAGATCGTCGACATGGTGCGGCGACTGGCGACGGCCGGCGGCGAGTTGGCGGGGGTGGCGCGGTTGGCCGAGTTCGATCTCGCCGCTACCCGGCCCGTCGACACTCGTGAACAACGGCCAGGGCTGACCATCGCGCAGTTGTTCCTGCACGCGGACCTGGACCGCGAACTGAGCCGAGCGGGCGCCGGTGACAACGGCGGCATCGCCACCATGCTGGTGCGGCTGGGAGATGCGTTGGTGAACGAAGCGGGAATCGATCGCGTGCTGACGATGTCCCGGGGTTCCGTGGGAAGTGCTGTCGATGCCCTGTCACATCCGGCGGCCGGGCACGTGTTGTGCCCGATACCGCTGCTGTCCGAGCCGATCGACGCGGCCAACGCCTGGCCGCTCTCGGTCGCTGCCGAACGCGGGATTCGGCGGGTGCTGACCGCGAACGGCCGGGTGGACGTGCTCCACCTGAGAATGGCCGACGTCGGATCGATGGCCGCCGCGGCCGTTGCCACCCGGCTCGGCATCCCGACGGTGTTCACCCTCGCCCCCGACCCGCATGCGGTGCTCTACGCGCTGGACATGACCGGTGCGCTGACCCGGACCAACTTCGGCGTCCTGGACGAGCGTGAGCATTACTGGTTCCGCACGGGTCTGGTCCGCCGACTGGCCGCCGGGGCGCACCACAATGTGCTCTTTCCCCGACCGAAGCTGCGCGACCAGCTGCGGGATCTGCTGGGCGTCGACATCGAGCAGGAGCCGGACCGCTATACCGTCGTTCCGGAGGGGATCGACGTCTCCGTGACGGCGGCCGCGGCCCGGGACGTGCGGCACGGTGCGCATCCGGCACTGACCGAGCTGACATCGTTGGTCGCCGCACTGCCCGCGGAGCGTCGACGTCTGCCGATCGTGATGACTGTCGGCCGGTTGCATCGGGTGAAGGGGATGGCCACCGTGGTGGAGGCCTGGGCGGCCGAACCCGGGCTGCGCGAACGCTGCAATCTCCTGGTGGTGGGCGGCGACCTGGAGCACCCGTCGATCGACGAGCGGGGTCAACTCGAGCTGATTGCCGGCCTCCTTGCCGACAATCCGGCGGCTGTCGCCGGGCTGATCCTTCCCGGACATCGACCCAATGACGTCGTCGCGCGGTGGATGGCTGCGATCCGGACCGGGTTCGGACCGACGATCGCTCCGGGCGGCGTCTACGTCTGCGGCAGTCTGAAGGAGGAGTTCGGACTTGCGCTGGTCGAGGCCCTCGCGGCAGGTCTGGTCGTCGTCGGACCCGACGGCGGTGGACCGGCCACCTACATCGAAGAGGGCAGCACCGGGTTCCTGGTCGACACCCGCTCTGTTGTTGCGGTCAGGGGCGGCATCACCTCCGCGTTGGACCTGGCCGGCCGATCCGATGACGACGACCGGGTGCGAAGGTCGCAGCAACTGGTCGCCGAGCGGTTCACCGTGCAGGCAATGGCGCGGGCCCTGGCCGGCGTGTACGGCGCCGTCGTCGCTCCGTCCGCGAGGGTGACGGCGTCATGACGCTGTTGGTGATCAGCCCGGATTACGCCTCTCATCTACTGCCGCTGGCCACCCTGGCCACCGCCTGGCGGGATGCCGGTGAACGGGTGGTGGTGGCCAGCGGTCGGGCGACCGAGACGATCACCGCCGATTTCGGCTTCGAGCGGGCCGAGCTCAGTCTCGGCCGCGGCTCCAATCCGGGCGTGATTCGAGCCGAGAACCAGGTGGCAGGCGAGGATCTCGCACTCCGCGGTTTTTTCGCCGCGACCGAGCGCGGGATGGTCGACACCTTGATGTACCAGGCGGAAGCGCGGCGGGCCGACCTGCTGTGGGATCCGATCGGCACCGCGCGCCGGGTACTCGCAGTCGTGCACGAGGTCCGACCGGATCAGATCATCGTCGATCACCTGGCCTTCACGGCACGGCTCGCGCTGTTGGCCGAGCAGATACCGCATGCCGATGTCGTTCTCGGGCACCCCAGTGCCCTTCCCGTGGGCGACGAGGTCTATGGCTACCCGCCCGCCTGGCCGGCGGCATTCGAGCCGGATCCGGAAGCGCTGGCCGCCCTGCTGGAACGCTGCCGGAAGGTCCGGGACGATTTCACCGACGAATGGAATGCGGCCCTGGAAGTTCTCGCCCCGCAGGCTGTTCCGTCCACCGACGCGTTCACCGAGCACGCAGATCCGGTGCTGCTCAACTATCCCGCGCAGCTGCACGACCCGGATCGGACAGGCCTTCTCGGTCCACACGCCTTTCTGGGTTCCTCGGTGCGGAGCCAGCAGCTCCCGACGGATCTCGCCCGGTGGTGCGATGCAGATCCGGGTATTCCGTTGGTCTACATCAGTTTCGGCAGTTTCCTGTCTGTTCGCGCCGATGTGCTGGCCAAGGTGGTCGATGCGTTGCGGCCGCTGCCTGTGCGGGTGGCGTTGGCCATCGGTTCGGCGGACCCGGCCGTGGTCGGTGACGTGCCGAGCAGCTGGCTGGTTCGCGAGTTCCTGCCGCAGGTCGCCCTGCTCGAACGGGCTGCGCTGGCCGTGACCCACGGCGGCAACAACAGCGTCACCGAGTCGTTGACCTGCGGTGTGCCGATGTTGGTGTTGCCGTTCTCCACCGACCAGTTCGCCGGCGCGGCCGCGGTCGAGCACGCCGGAGTGGGTGAGGTTCTGGATCCCAACGCCGTGACGGTTGCCGAATTGCGATCGACGCTCAACTCGATCCTGCAGGGCAATCACGGGGTCCTGGCCGCCGAGATCGGGGCCGCACTGCGCGCTCGTCCCGGACGCGAGGTCGCCAAGGAATCCATGGTGTTGGCCAGGGCGTGACCTACCGGAGGATGATCCCGGACCGGCTGCCAAGATGGAGCCATCGCGCCCGCAGCCGGCCGGGATCCCGACGATTGGTCCGGCGCGAGGGTGCGATGACCGCGAGCTGATCCGTATGTCAGGGTGCTCTCATGACGACGTGGCTGGTGGACGCGATCCTGTTCGACCTGGACGGGACCCTGGTGGATTCGAGCGCCAGTGTCGAGCGGAGTTGGCGTCAGCTGGCCGACAAGATCGGCCGGCCGTTCCCGGAGATCGAGCCGTACATCCACGGGATCCCGGTGGCGCAGGTGATGGCCATGCTGGAGCCGGAAATGAGTGCCGAGCGGGTCGACGAGCTGCGCGTTTTCATGGTCGAGTCGGAATCCGCCGACACGGTCGATGTTGTCGCGCAGCCGGGGGCTCACGAGGTGTTGGCGGCCCTGCCCAGGGACCGGGTGGCGATCGTCACCAGCGGAGGGGTGAAGCTGTCCAGCGCCCGGATCGCGGCGGCCGGACTCGGTCGTCCGGACCTCGTGGTGACGGCCGACGACGTGACGATCGGCAAGCCCGACCCGGCGCCCTACCTGATGGGCGCGAAGCTGCTCGGGTTCCCGCCGGAACGGTGTCTGGTGGTCGAGGACGCGCCGCCTGGGGTCGAGAGCGCCCGAGCCGCCGGGTGTCCGGTCGTTGGCGTGCTGACCACCCACGCATCGTTGGATGCACCGAGCGTGCGCTCGCTGGCCGATGTGCAATTCACCCCCGTCGACGGCGGGATCGAGGTCAGCATTCCAGAGACCGGTTGACCGGCAGCCTGGCTCGCTGATCGCGCCGGCCGCCCCACTCGACCAGGAACATCGCGCCGAGCAGCAGTAATCCGCCGATGACGATGCGCAGACCGAATTCACCGCCGAGAGCGGCAGCGGTCAGTGCGGCGATCGCCGGCTCGAGGGTGAGAATCACCGCTGCCCGGGTGGCGCTCATCCGGGCCTGACCCCAGCTCAGCAACACCATGGCCCCGGCGGTGGCGATCAGCGAGAGAAAGAGCACGGACAGCCAGGTGGCCCCGTCGGCCGGTAGTTCGGGCATCGGTGAGGTTCCGTTGACGGCACCGCCGACGGCTACGGCGATCAGCGCCAACGCGCACACCGTTGCGGTCTGAACGCCGGCCAGCTCGATCGCGAACTCCGGCTCCGCCCACCTGGCCAGCAGCACCAGATGGACGGCCCAGCAACAGGCGGCGGCCAGTGTGAGGAATTCGCCGGGACCGAAACCCGCTCCTCGCAGGCTCAGCGCCGCCAGGCCGGCGGCCGCCACCCCGACGGCAGGCAGGGTCATCGGTAGCGGCCGGTCGCGAAACAGCAGCCATCCGGCAGCCGGGGCGATCACCACCAGCATGCCGGTGAGAAAGGCCGACATCGTTGCGTCGGTGTACGTGATCGCCCACGTCTGCAGCAGGAACCCCGATCCCAGGGCCCCGCCCAGCACCACCCCTCGGCGGCGCAGAGCCGACGTCAACCGTCGACCACGGCGCCGGAAGATCAGCAGGGCACCGGCACCGAGCCCGAACCGCCAGGCCACCAGGTCCGCGGGCGGCATCGAACCTCCGGAGGTGCCCGGCACAGCGGAGTCGACGACCGAGAAGGTGACGCCCCAGACAATCGCCACCCCGGCGAGAGCCACCGTCGGGAGGTGGTGTAGTGGTTGTCGCGCAACGCTGATCGCCGATCGTCGGCGACCATGGCGACGAATGCGGTGCTGCCCGCCGCGATCTCGGCGTCGGGTGGGTAGGTCGATGGCCATGGAGGACTCTCGGCAGGTGTCGGACGCGCCGGCAGCTTTGCCGGACTGCAGTCAGAGTCCGATCCACACCGATAAGTACAACTTTTTCGACCGCCCAGCCTTGTCCTGGTCCGACGACGAAGAACCGACTCACCCGATCCGCCGTTGTCGGTACTGCGCCGGCGGCGGGACCTTGCGGCCGTGGCCGCCTCGTGTCAGAAGGCGTCGCGGGAACGACTCAGCTGAACTCGCCGCGAATCAGGCTGATCCCGGAGTGGGCCGGGTTGCCGTCCGGAGCCTCGTCGGACACGTCGACCACCCGGTACTCACGGGTGTCGATACCCTGCGGCACGGTGAACGATCCGTCGCGGTCGTCGAGGGTTCCGAGTGAGACCATCCGCCCGTCGTCACCGAACAACCAGACCTCGTAGGCGTTCGGCGAGGCGGGCAGTTGGTCGGCGCTGACCCGCACCTGCTGCCGGTTCCCCTCGGCGATCAACTCGGCTTCGCCCAGGGTTCCGGTGTCGGCGCCGAGCGGGCCGTCGGCAACCGGCTTGAGCGGGGCGATCGCTTCCACCGTCACGTTGTCGGATCGACTTTGGGCCAGCACGACCGCACCGGCGCCGATCGCGATGCCGACGACGGCGGCGGCCAGTGGCGCCACCCACCGGGACCAACGCGCCGGTGGGGTGCCGCCGCCGGCTGCCCCGCCTGAGGTCGGAGCGTCGGGCGGCAGGTCAGCACCAGCGGCCCGATCCGCGCTCGCGACATCCGGCGTCAGGGCAGGGCCCGCGGGCGTCGGTGGCACCGAACGCAGGTGTGGCGGCGCTGAGCCGTTCCGGGTGCTCGGGGCGCCCTGCGGCGCTTCCGTCGTTGTCGGCGGCTCCGGGCCGGGATGCGGACCGACCTGGTCGGCGGCTGCCGCACCACCCGTAGCCTGGGTTTGCCCGGGCTGATCGAGGGTGGCGACGGAAGATCGCCCGGTGTCGGCGAAACCGAGTTCAGCTGCGATCGCCTGCCAGACGTGTTCGCCCGGCGCCGGCGCGTCCTCGCCGAAATTGCTCAGCTCGGCCAGACCGACCGTCGTGCGGAGGGTGTCGACCTCGCGGCTGCAGGCCTGGCAGTCGGCGACATGGGCGTCGACGGCGCTGCCCAGGCTCTCGCCGAGGGCGAGGAGCGCAAGGTCGTCAGGATCAGGATGTTGCACCGTCCACCTCCCAGCGCTTCCGCAGATGTATGAGCGCCCGTCGGATGTGGCTCTTCACCGTCCCGATGGGAATACCTGTCTTGGCGGCGATCTCCGAGTGACTCAGATCCCCGTAGAACGCCAGTCGTAGGACCATTCGTTGTTCGTCGGGTAAACGATTGACTTCGTTGCCGACCACCACCCGATCGACGACGCGATCGGCCGACTTGGTGTCGGTATCGGACGGAGCAATGCTCTCCGCGGCCGAAACCACCTTGCGATCCCGATCGAGTGAGGCATACCGGTCTGCGATCAACCGGCGGGAGATTCCGAGCAACCATGCGCCGAGCGAGCCTTTGGACGGATCGAACCCGTCGCGACCCTTCCAGGCCCTGACGAACACCTGTTGGACGAGTTCCTCTGCGTCGTGATGGTTTCCGAGCCGGAGGATTCCGACCCGTTGAACCATCCCGGCATATCGGTCGAAGGCCTGACGAAGTGCGAGGTTGTCGCCCGCTTTGAACCTCGCTGCCCATTCCTCGTCCAGCGCCGGTTCCGCCGTCCGACCCATCGCGTCCCGCCCGGCGGGTGGGAGAAGTGGACTGGACACAAGCAGAGCGTAGGTCATCACATGATGGGCACGGCGGTAATGGCGATGTTGTCGTCGTAACCGAGGGTGGAGCTGTTGAACGATCCGCCGCAGGTGATCAACACCAGTCGGGGGCTCCCACCGCGATCGAACAGCCGGTCAAGCGGAACCTCACCCTTGGACCACTCCTCGCGCGACAGGACCGTGAAGCGCCGGGTCGACCCGTTCTGATCGGTCACCCTGATCTCGTCGGACGGGCCGAGGTCGCCGATTCTGGCGAAGACGCCCTGACCCTGTTGGTAGTCGTCCACATGGCCGGACAGCACGGCCGATCCGGCGGCTGCGCCGGGGACGGGACCGAAGCGGTACCAGCCGACGGTGTCGACGTCCTGCGGAATTTCCATCAGTCCCTCGCTGTCCACGCCGACCGGGGCCACCTCGGCGTCGACGCCCAGCGCGGGCAGTTCGATGCGGATCGGTGCCGTCGGCTCCGGGGCGGTTGCCGGTACCGATGTCGGTGGAGCAGGTGCCGGGACAATCTCGGACGACGCTGCCGGAGCAACGGACGGATCGACCGCCACTGATGCCGGCGGCTCCGAATTCGACGGCGGCGTCGTCATCGACGGCATTTCTTGCGAACTGGGGCTCGCCGCCCCCGATTCCCCCGAGGTCACCGGGGGCGGCCAGGCCAGTTCGGCAGCTGCCGATGCGTTGACGGAAGAGACCGTCTGCCCGGCGGGTTCTGGCTGGGTGGCCCACCAGATCACCGGTGCGGCCACGATCAAGGCAAGCCCCGTCGCCAGGCCGGTGGCGGCCCGGCGACGGGACATCTTGGTCCGCGCGTCGGCGCGGTGCCCGAACGGCTCGGTCAGAGCGAGCGGTCCAGGTACAGCCGACGACCACCGATGGCGGCCAATGCCACTCCTGCGGTCAACAGCACGATCAGGGCAACGCCCGGCAGTGAGCTGTCGGCGGGTCCGGTTCCGGCGGGGACACCGCCGGGAGCGGAATGCAGGCCCGGAATCACAAAGCTGACCAGCGCCAGGGTGCCGTCAGCTGCGCTACCGACGGCATGCACGAATGTCGCGCTACCCTCCGCCAGATTCAGACTTGCCGGCCCGAGCGCAACGGTCGTGGTCCCGGCGAGCACCACATCTGCCGACACGGTTCCGGCCGGGATGTTCAGCACGCCTTCCTGGGGATTGGTGACACCGGCGAGGACGACGGTGCCACCGGCGCGGACGTCGACCGCGGGGGCGGCGGCATCATGCCGGACGACGAGGCGGGTTTGCCCGGCCGAGATGGTGGAGATGTCGTTGGCGTAGGGCGTGACCGTCGGATTGCCGTCGGCGTCCAGGTGCGCGACCAGCGAGTAGCTGTTTCCCGCGGCGACATCGGCTGTGGCGGTGAGCACCGGGGCGGACGCATCGGCGGCATCGGCTGCCGTGATGGCGATCTCGTAGCTGCCGGCGGGCAGATCCAGTGGACCGGCAACGGTTTCGGGCTGGAAGTCGTCCAGCGTGAGCGCACCGTTGACGTAGACGTCAACCGGCAAGCCTGGAATGCCGTGGACTACGTACACCTCGGCGGGATCAGCCGCCGAAGCCGGGAGCGCGCCGAACAGTGCGGCGGCCACGGCGAGCGAGCCGGCCGCGGTCGCGGCGATGAGACGTCTCATGGATCCTCCTCGTAAGAGTGGAAGTGCTGACGAGAAGGGTTACCGCGCGTCGCACTGGATCGGATGCACCCGATCGGAAGACGCTGCTCGGCGCCAGGTTTCACCGGTCCGCTTCGAACGGCCGGCGGTTCGGTCGGCCGGTCGGCACCAAGCGGACGACTCAGCGGCGGAACGTGCCGAGGTTCTCCTGGTTCCAGAACTCGACGGTCAGGGCGGACGCGGTGTCGCCGCTGAGTTCGAAGCTCACCTCCGAGACGCTACCGTCCGGAGCGTTCTCGCCGGTCGGCACCATGGTGAAAATCGAACCGTCCCAATGTGTCAACGGGAACTGCTGATAGTTCGGCCCGGCCGTCAGCACCAGTTCCGATCCGGATTCGGTGATGGTCACCGGACCCCAGAAGTCGTTCTGGTAGGTCCCGACGAAAGCTGCGTTCGGCGCAGCCGGTGTCGGATTCGCCGGTGGGGTCTGGCCGGCCAACTCCCCGGCGGGATCGTCGACTCCGGAGAGCGCCGCCCGGTAGCCGGCCAACCAGTCGATCTGCTCGGTGCCGAACTCGGCAACATCGGCGAACGAGTTGGCGACGCCCTCGGCGGTCCCGTTGGCAGTCGCATTGGTCAACACCACGATGCCCAGGTCGAGATTCGGAATTGCCAGGTACGTGGTGCCGGTGCCCTGATAGAAAGCGCCGGAGTGACTGAGCCGAACGCGACCGGTGCTGTCGTTGCCCACGCCGACGCCGTATCCGTAGAAGCCGGCGCGCAGGGCGCTGTCGTTGGGCACCGGGCTCCCGTCGACAGACCGGATCACCGGGGTGAGCGCGGCACGCAACGCCTCGGGGTCGACGACCTGCGTGCCGTCGGCCGCCTTGCCGTCGTTCAGCACCATCGCCAGCCAGGTGGCCACGTCGGTGACCGAGGCGCTGACCCCGCCCGCGGGGGTCTGCGCGTCCGGATCCCGGACGTACTTGGCCTGATAACCGCCGTCGACGAGAACATGCCCGGAAGCATGGTTCGGGGCGGCCTGGAAGTCGCTGAACCGGGAACTGGTGGCGGACATACCCAATGGTTCGTAGATGGCCTGGTCGGACAGGGTCGGCCAATCGGTCCCGGCTGCCGCCGCCACCGATTCGGCGCCCATCGTCATGCCGAAGTTCGTGTAGTTGTAGACCGCGCGGAACGGGTTGAGCGGCAACAGCTTCATCCGCTCGAAGATTTGTGCCTGGTCATAACCCAGGTCTTCCAGGCGATCGCCGGCATGACCGGGCAGACCTGAGCGGTGGGAGTACATGTCGGCGATGGTGACGTTCTGCGTGACGTAGGGATCCGACAGCGCCAGTGTCGGCAGGTGCGCGATGACCGGGGTGTCCCAGGTGACGACGCCGTCGCCGACCTCCTTGGCGATGACCGTGGCCCCGATCGACTTGGACACCGAGGCAAGCTGGAAAACCGTGTCCGCATCGACCTTGTCCGGCTTTCCGACCTCTCGGACGCCGTAGCCCTTGGCAAAGACCACTTCGCCGTCGTGGACCACGGCGACGGCCATTCCGGGGATCCCGGTCTCGTTGAAGGCTTCCTGCGCCAGGTCGTCGATCTGGTCGATCGCCGCGGCGACGTCATCCTCGTTGGTCGGCACGCCGGGCACCCCATTGGGATTCTGCGGTGCCGCGTTGTCCGGCTCTGTTGCCGGGCTCTCGGACCCCGGCGTTGCGGACGAACTGGATGCTTCCGATGACGTGGACGATGGCGCAAGTGTTGTCGCCGAGACTGTGCCGGCTGGCGCTGACAACGATGCTTCGGGTGCGACGCGCGGGCCGGCGTTCACCCCGGTACAGGCTGCCAACAGGGTCACGATCATGGCGGCGCCGATCGCCGGCGGCAAACGTCGTTTCATCACAGGCGACCTTCCCATCTGATGCTTGGGGAGATCGTACGGTTTGGCGCTGTTGCGCACCCGACTTCGCTGTTGACCAACCCGTTCGCATCCGGCCGGTTTCAGGCGCGCATGCGACCGACGATTCCGGTGTCGTACTGCCCAGAGGCGAACTCCGCGTTGTCGAGCAGTTCGGCGAAGAACGGGAGGTTGTTCTTCGGTCCGGAGATGCTGAATTCGGCCACCGCGACCCTGGCCCGGTCGAGAGCCTGCTGCCGGTCGTCGCCGTAGACGACCAATTTGGCCATCAGCGAGTCGTAGGTGGGGGTCACCGTGTTCCCGGCGGTGAACCCGGCGTCGACCCGGATCCCCGGACCGGTCGGTTCCTGCCAGACGGTGATGTCGCCGGGTCCGGGGAAGAAGCGCTTCGGATCCTCCGCGTTGATCCGGAACTCCAGCGCATGCCCGGTGGTGGTCACGTGATCGGGATCGAAGGTGACGTCCTGGCCGGCCGCGATCAACAGTTGCTGCTCCACCAGGTCGATACCCGTGGTCAGCTCGGTGATCGGGTGTTCGACCTGCAGCCGGGTGTTCATCTCCAGGAAGACGAACGTCTGAGCTGCCGCGTCCACCAGGCACTCGACGGTGCCGGCGTTCCGGTAACCGACCGCCTCGCCGGCGCGCACCGCGGCCTCGAGCATCTGCCGACGGAGTTCCGGAGTCAGTGCGGGGGAAGGGGTCTCCTCGGCCACCTTCTGATTGCGGCGTTGCACCGAGCAGTCCCGTTCACCGAGGGCGACGACCCGGCCGTCGGCCAGCCCGAGGATCTGGACTTCTACGTGCCGGGCGACCGGCAGGAAGCGTTCCATCAGGACGGCCGGATCACCGAACGTCCGCTCGGCGAAGGCGGCGATGCGGTCGAATTCCTTGGTGGCCTGTTCGGCGTCGTGGGCGACACTCATCCCCATGCCGCCGCCACCGGCCGCGGCCTTGATCATGATCGGGAAACCGATGCGGGCTGCAGCGTCGGCCACCTCCGCCGGATCCGTGATCGGTTCCCGGGTGCCCGGGGCGACCGGGACACCGGCGTCCTGCATCAGGTTCCTGGCGTTGATCTTGTCGCCCATGATGTCGATGACCTCCGGCGATGGCCCGACCCAGATCAACCCCGCGTCCTGCACGGCGCGGGCGAACTCGGCGTTCTCGGACAGGAAGCCGTACCCGGGGTGGATCGCCTCTGCGCCGGTCTCCGCGGCCGCCTTCAGGATGCGTTCGATGTTGCGGTACGACTCGGCCGGCGCGGCCGGACCGAGCAGCACCGCGATGTCCGCTTCCAGGACGAAGGGCAGCTCCGCGTCGACGTCGGAGTGCACGGCGACGGTGCGGATCCCCATCACCTTTGCCGTGCGGATGATCCGGCGGGCGATCTCCCCGCGGTTGGCGACCAGCATGGTGCTGAACATGACGTGCCTTTCGATGTGGTGGACGGCGGTCAATCTCCCATGACGACCGCACATGGGCCAGCGACGGCGCCGGCCGGCAGGGTGTGCCGGCCCGGCTCCGGTGGCGTCAGCCGGTGTGGTCGGCTCCGCTGTGCGCGAGCAGTTCCTCGACCTCGTCCGGCTGCGGGTCCCGGCCGAGGGCGAGCCCGACCAGGGTCACCGCGGCGCACACGGCCAGGTAGAGGGCGATCGGCACCCAGTTGCCCGAGGTGCCCAGCAGGGCGGTGAAGATCAGCGGGGCAACGGCGCCGCCGACCAGTCCGGCCAGCGTGTAGGCCAGCGAGCTGCCGGCGTAGCGCAGCCGCAGATCGAACTGTTCGGTGATGTACGCCGCCTGCGGCCCGTACATCAGTGCATGGAAGGCAAGGCCAACGATGACGCCCATGGTGAGCAGCAGCACCGAGGCGCTGGCGCCCGCTTCCGGGGTGCCCAGCATCAGGAAGAAGACCGGAACCCAGATGGCGGACCCGATCGCTGCGATGGCGTAGAGCAGCCGCCGGTTGATCCGGTCGCTGAGCGCGCCGGCCAAGGGGATCAGGGCGAGCTGGCAGGCGGAACCGATCAGCACCGCTGTCAGCACCTGGCTGCGGGACATGCCGAGCCGGGTGGTGGCGTAGGTGGTGACGAATACGGTGAACAGCGCGTAGAGCACGTCCGGTCCGACCCTGGCCAGGCCGGCCGCGAACAGCGAGCGCTTCTGCGTCGCGAAGACCTCCTTGATCGGCGCCTTCGGGCGTTCGCCGCTGTCCTTGATCGCGAGGAAGACCGGGGTGTCCTCGAGCTTGAGCCTGATCCACAGACCGAACGCCACCAGCAGGGCGGAGATCAGGAACGCGACCCGCCAGCCCCACGACAGGAACTGATCCTCGGTGAGAACGGCGGCCAGCACAGCCAGTGCGCCGTTGGCCATCAGGGTTCCGGCCGGCGGGCCGATCTGGGCAGCTGACGCCCAGAAGCCTCGCTTGGTCGGGTCGCCGTACTCGCTGGACAGCAACACGGCGCCGCCCCACTCGCCGCCGACGCCGACACCCTGCGCAAAACGCAGCAGCACCAACATGATCGGGGCGGCGACGCCGATCGTGGCGTAACCGGGAAGCAGACCGATCAGCAGGGTGGCGACACCGATCATCACCAGGGTGCTGACCAGAACGCTCTTGCGGCCGACCTTGTCGCCGAGCCGGCCGAAGACGACGCCGCCGATCGGCCTGGCCAGGAAGCCGACCGCATAGGTGGAGAACGACAGCAGGGTCCCGGTCAGCGGGTCCTCACCGGGGAAGAACAACTGGGGGAAGACCAACGCGGCGGCGACCGAGTAGATCGCGAAATCGTAGTACTCCAAGGCCGTTCCGGTCAGGCTGGCGGCGTAGGCCTTGATCAGCGGGCCGCGGCCCGGGGTCGGGACGTGATGCTCGCTCGGTGCGGGGTGTACGGGTGTGGTCATGTGGCGTCCTCGGGTGGCGGTCCGGACGTTGGAGGGCCGGACCTGGTGGGGGAGCGCGGGCAATAGCGGGAGGTGCTGACCGACTGCGCGAGGGGAGAACGTGAGCCGGTCAGGGGTCGGCGACGGGGACGAACCGGAGTCGCTGGCCGGGTCGGAGCTGTGCGGCGGCATCGATGTCGGCGTCGATGACCACAGCGATGACCGGGTAGCCGCCGGTGATGGGGTGATCGGCGAGGAAGAGCACGGGTTGACCACTCGGCGGGACCTGAATGGCCCCCAGCGCGACGCCCTCGCTCGGCAGCTCACGGGACTGCTTGCGCTGCAGGGCGGGTGGGGTTGCATCGTCGGTGTCGGGTCGGTCCAGCCGTAAGCCGACCCGGTTGCTCTGCGCCGATACCAGCCACTCGCCGGTGGTCAGCTCGTCCCGGTTGTCGAACCAGTCGTCGCGTGGGCCGAAGATCACCCGCAGATCGGTCACCGGTGCGCCGATCTCGGTGCCGGGCTGATCCGTTCCGGAATCGTCCGCGGGATCTGAGATCTCGGGTCCGACCGGCAGCCGATCATTCTTGGCCACCGGCTCCGGGCCGAGCCCGGACAGCGTGTCGGTGCTGCGCGAACCCAGAACCGGATCCACCGCGATGCCGCCTTCGACGGCCAGGTAGCTGCGCAGGCCGGCACGAGGAGTGCGCAGCCGCAGGGTCTTTCCGCTCGCCAGCCGGATCCGGGTGGCATGGGTGACGGCCTCGCCGTCGATGTCGGCCGGCGCCGGGGCGCCGGTCAGGGCGACAACCAGGTCGTCCTCGGCGCGAACGGACAGGCCACCGAGGGTGCATTCCAGGACGGCCGCGTCGGCGCGATTGCCGACCAGCGCATTGGCCTGCGCTGCCGACCGTCGGTCGGCGGCTCCGGATCGCCCGACACCGTCCGCCGCATGACCGACCCGTCCAGCATCCTGAACGAGGCACAGTGGCCCGGTTCGCAGCACGGTCAACGAGCGGTTCACGATGCGCCTCCGGTCTCTGCGGCGGTTTCGGCAACCGAGCCGACCGCTGCGTCGTTGACGGCTGAAGCGGCATCTGCGTCGGCATCGACAAATCGCACCCAACCGCCGGGTTGGATCGCGGCCGGTGGTTCGGCGGCGACATCCCACAGCGTTGCCGAGGTGGTGCCGATCAGCTGCCAGCCGCCGGGGGACCGGCGCGGGTAGACGGCCGAGAACTGACCGGCGAGCGCGACCGAACCGGCGGGCACACTCGTCCGCGATTCGGTCCGTCGCGGAACCTGTAGGCGCTCGTCACCGCCGGCCAGGTAGGCGAAGCCAGGGGCGAACCCGACAAATGCTGCACGCCAGACGGTCCCGGTATGCGCGGTGATCACCTCGGCGATGCTGAGGCCCGTCGCCCGGCCGACGTCCGACAGGTCCGGGCCGTCATAGTGAACCGGGATGACCAACGGATCATCGGTCGCCCCGCCCACCGTTTCGATGTCGTTTCCAGTGATCAGTTCCAGAATGCGGTCACCGAGCCCGGTGAGTTCGGTGCCGTCGGTGACGCGCACCAGGACGGTTTCGGCCGCCGGGATCAGGTCCTCCACCTGCGGCAGCCGCGCCTGCCGCAGCAGAGCCGCCACCGTCAGCGTGGACTCGAGATCATCGGCCTGCACCAGCAGTGCGCGATCGCCCGCACTCAGGATCCGGGGCGTCATGCGAAGGTCCTCACCGTGATGCCGGCGTCGTGCAGTGCCTGCCGCACACCGGCGGCCATCTCGACGGCACCGGGGCTGTCCCCGTGGACACAGATGCTCTCGGCGGACACCCGGATCTGTGTCCCGTCGACGGCAGTGAGCACTCCGTCGGTCACCAGCTGAACCATCCGGGCAGCGACCTCGACCGGATCGTGCAGTAGCGCACCCGGTTCGCTCCGGGGCACCAGCGTGCCCTCTGGGGTGTATCCGCGGTCGGCGAACGCCTCCGGCACCGCGCGCAGACCCGCGGCGCGGACCTCGTCCAGCAGTACCGACCCGGGCAGGCCGAGCACCGGCAGACCGGCGTCGACCGCCCGCACTGCTTCGACGACGGCGAGCGCCTGCCGCCGATGATGAACGATGGCGTTGTACAACGCGCCGTGCGGCTTGACGTAGCGGACGGAGGTCCCTTCGACGGCGGCTAGCGCCTGCAGCGCACCGATCTGGTAGATGACGTCGTCGGTCAACTCGGCGGGATCCATCTCGATGAATCGGCGGCCGAAACCGGCCAGGTCCCGGTAGCCGACCTGCGCACCGACGGTCACGCCCGCCGCGGCGGCGAGCGCACAGGTGCGGCGAAGTGTGCTCGGGTCTCCGGCGTGAAATCCGCAGGCGACGTTCACGCTGGTCACCGACGGCATCAGCGCGGCGTCGTCGCCGAGGACCCAGCGGCCGAACGACTCGCCGACATCACTGTTCAGGTCGATTTCGGGCATCTGGTGCACGCTCCCAACGGTCGGTACTGGAACTCGGTACTGGAACTCGGTACTGGAACTCGGTACTTGAAACCGGTACTGAACTCGCTACTTGAACTCGGAACTCAAACTGCTCGGCACTGGAGCTGCTGAGCTCAATCTGTTCGGCACTGGAGCTTCTGAGCTCTTGAATCTGCTCATCGCTGGAGCTGATCAGTGCGGCACGGACAAGCGAAGGTGTTGGGAGAACCCTCTCGCACATCCGAGGATTGTTCAACGATTCTCAGATCACAATGTGGTAAAGTTCCCCTGTGTCGACGCAACCGCCGCCGTCTCCGCCGGCCCTGCCGATCACCGATGCGATCCGCGCACTCAGCGACGCCCGGGTCCGCGTCGTGCAGGTCCCGACGGCCGCCCGAGTGGCGGATGCCCTGCGGGAGCAGGTGAGCGAGGGCCACTTCCGGCCGGGCTCGCGGATGCCGGAGGAAGCCATCGGGCAGGCGTTGGGCGTTTCCCGCAACACTGTCCGGGAGGCCTTCGTCGAACTCACCGGGGAGCGCCTGCTGGTCCGTGAGCCGAACCGGGGCGTCTTCGTCGCCGTGCCGGATGCTGCCGCGGTCACCGACATCTATCGCGCCCGCAGGGTGCTGGAGATCGGGGCCGTGCGCGCGGGCGGCCCGGCCGAGGGCGTGGCGCAGGCCCGACGGGCGGTCGACGAGGGGATGGCGGCACGCGAGGCAGGCGACGGCGCCGGGGTCGGCACCGCGAACCAACACTTCCATCGGGCCCTGGTCGATCTGGCCGGCAGTACCCGGCTGAACCGCCTGATGGGCCAGATGCTGGCCGAGATCCGACTGGTCTTCCAAACCGGAAACCTGCTCCGGGACTTCTATCTCGCCTACCTGGACGACAATGCGGCGCTGTGCACGTTGCTCGAGGCCGGCGACTTCACCGGTGCGGCCGATGCCCTGGACGACTACCTTCGTCGATCCGAAGATCAGGTACTGCAGGCCATGTCGGCCGGACGCGGGTAGTCCCGAACCGCTCGGAAACGGTGACGCCGCCGTCCGGTGGACCGTGGTCACTCGACGTCGCTCAGTCGTCCACTCCACGGGCGATCAGCGCATCGCCCATCGCATCCGCGCTGCGCAGTGCCCTGACGACGGCGGGCGCGGCCAGGGCTCGTAGCGAAAACCCCGCTCCTCTGGCCTTTCTCGCCTCGGACACCTCGCGAACGATGCCGACCAGCAGCGGGATCGACCGGATGGTCAGGGCCAACACCAACCCGGCCCGGTCCGGGTCGACCCCGAACCGCCGCAGTGGACGGAGCAGGCGCTGACACACGTCCAGCATCTCGGTGACTCTGGTGGTGAGCGTGACGACCGCAGCGATACCCACCGTGAGCAGCAGGCTGCCGCACACCATCACCGCTCGCTCCCACCCGGTGAAGATCACCTGGAAGACGGCCACGAACAGCAGGAACCACCGCATCGGCCAGAGTTGCGCCACCGCGAGTGCGGCCGGGATCCGGGCGAGGGCGAACACCGCGGCGAGCGCCACCGCGGCGACGCCCAGCTGCCACGGCGATGTCAGCAGCACGACGCCGATGATCGCGAGCAGCATGCCCAGAATTTTCCATCCGGCCGGGACGCGATGCAGCACAGAGCGTCCGGGGTGGTAGAGCCCGATCACCGACATGGCGCCCCGCTCATGCCAGTAGTCCGGTGTAGGTGCGCACGGCGTCCGCCGGTGTCCCGTCGGCGACCACCCGGCCGCCATCCAGAACGACGACCCGGTCGAAGCCGGCGAGCAGGTCCAGGTGATGGGTGACCAGCACGACCTGTTCGTCCAGACCGGCGAGCAGGTCGTTGACCATCCTGGCGTTGCGAAGGTCCAGCAGCGTCGTCGGCTCGTCGGCGACGATCACGTCCGGGCCGGTGATCAGCACGGCGGCCAACGCCAGCAGTTGTTTCTGTCCACCGGAGAGCAGGTGGGTCGGATGATCGGCGTGTCCGGCGAGGTCGAACCGTTGCAGCGCAGCGGATACCCGCTCCGCGACCTCGGCCTTGGACAATCCCGATCGGCGCAGCGAGAACGCCACGTCCTCGGCGACGGTGGGCATCACGATCTGGTTGTCCGGGTCGGTGAACACGAACCCGACCCGCCGCCGGACGTCGCGTCCCTTACTGGTGGTGTCCTGACCGTCGACCGTCACGGTCCCCGAGGTGGGCGAGACCAGGCCGTTGATCATCCGGGCCATGGTGGATTTGCCGGAGCCGTTGGCGCCGACAATCCCCACCCGTCGTTCGCTGATCGTCAGGTCGATGCCGTCCAGCACCACTCGCGAGCCGAAGCGGTGATGTACTGCGGTGTAACGGATCTCGGCCACTGGGCTCAGTGCTCCGGGCGTTCGAGCAACATCGCGAGGCCCTGGCCGCCACCGATGGCACAGGCGGCGAGGCCCAGCCTTGGACCGCCGTCGCGGAGCATCCGGGACGCCAGCCGGATCGCCAGGATGGTGCCGGACGCGCCCCAGGGATGACCGAGCCCGATCGCGCCGCCCTCGGCACAGACCAGTTCCTCGTCGATGCCGAGGTCGTCGATCACCGCGAGAACGACCGACGCGAAGGCTTCGGTGATTTCGACGGCGCCGATGTCGGCCAGCGAAATCCCGGGGGTGGTGACGGCCGGGCGGTTCAGCAGCCGCCGGACCGCCGGCGCCGGGCCGAGGCCCGGC
>Ga0164306_10000228_pt1 | contig 21524 bp, 24 predicted proteins | sample Whisoiple_242_MG_FD_110213 | JGI IMG/M metagenome (GOLD analysis project Ga0164306, IMG submission 110213) | Soil microbial communities amended with fresh organic matter from upstate New York, USA - Whitman soil sample_242_MG | ecosystem: Environmental > Terrestrial > Soil > Unclassified >... | reverse complement strand
TGCTCGCAAATCAGGTCCTCTATCTCTGCTTTGTTTTCGTCGTCGAGCGCTTCATAGGCAGCTCGCATGTCGGCGAATTCAGTGTTGCCGCCCTTGGGGTTGACCACCCGCGCTGAAAGGAGAGAAAACTTTGCGGGGATTGGCCGAAACGAGCTGTCGGAGTGCCACAAGCAATTGCCGAGATTGAAGAGATGGGTCCGGTGATCGCGCGGTAGCGGTTTGCCATCCTTCCCGAGATTTGAGACGTCGTTCAAGCCGGAGGAGAGCCGGTAATCTTCCTTCTTGGTAACGGTGCCGCCACGAGAGTCTTCGCGCTCACCGAAACTGCGCGCAAAAGCGAGCTGCTGCTCGTCGGTAATGTCCTGATTGCGGAAGATCAGCACGGCATATTTGTCCATGCCGGCCTCGATCGCGTCGGCGTCCTGGCGGGTCAGCTTCTCTCTGACGTCGACACCAGTGACCTCGCCGACAAAATGGGGATGAATCTGCCTGATGATGATGGTCATAGCGAGTTCTTTCAAGCAGAGCGGTTGGTCCGCGTGGTGACGGCCGCGACATCGCCCCGCGATTTGCAAAAAAGCTACTGCGCGTTACCGCGATGTCAACGGGTCAACCGTGCTTACAACACCCGGGGATCACGATGATTGTCGGCGGGAAGGCTTCGCAGCCTCGGCCTTCCAATCGGGATAAGACTGGCGCACGAGCTGAAAGATTTCTCCCAAGCGGGCGTAATAATTACCGTAGAGGCGCGCCACCGGCCGATAATTGTCGATGTCGACGCGCAGATTGCCCGGATCCACGATGCCGTCGCGGACATGCAAACAAGTGACCTGTCCGATGCAGAGGCGCCGCTCACGGCTTACCTCTAGCGTCAGGTAATGGCGGCATTCGAGCCCGACCGGCGCGCTGGCAATGTGCGGCACCGGCACAGATTTGCCGGGCAGCAGGTCGAGCCCGGCTGCATCGATCTCGCTCTCGTCGCGCGGGAAATCGACGGCGCAGATGTTCATCTGCTCGGCGAGCGCCTCGTCCACCAAATTCACCACAAAGGCGCCGGTCTCGCGGATATTGGCGGGCGTATCCTTGATGGCGCCGTCAGGGCGCGATTGCAGCCCGAGGACGACGAGCGGGGGCTCCTCGCTGAACACGTTGAAAAACGAGAACGGCGCTGCATTGACGATGCCACCTGGTCCGATCGATGTCACGAGCGCGATCGGCCGAGGCACCACCAGACCGACAAGCAGCTTGTAGCGCTGCGGCTGCGGAAGCGTCTCGAAATCAAATGTCATTTCCTCAACCTTCCGGCGGCGGAATCACGCCGGTTTGAGCAGTGATTCGCCCGTAATGCTCGATGCGACGGTGGCGAGCGAAATCGAAGATGGTTTGCTTTCCAAACTGTGTCGCATCGAGATCGCAATCGTGCACGATCAGTTCGTCGCCCTCGGTTTTCGCTTGCGCCACGATCTCGCCCTCCGGGTTCACGATCATGCTACCGGCGATCAAGGGATGCCCGTCCTCCGATCCGGCCTTGGCGACGGCCACGACCCAGGTCGAGTTCTGGTAGGCACCCGCCTGTACCGACAGCCGGTTGTGGAACTGGCGCCTCGCCGGGCCTTCGTCACTTTTCTGCGAATTAACCGAGGGCGTGTTGTAGCCGAGCACGATCATCTCGACGCCTTGCAGGCCCATGACGCGGTAGGTCTCCGGCCAGCGGCGGTCATTGCAGATGCACATGCCGAAAATGCCGCCGAGCATCCGCCACACCGGAAAGCCGAGATCGCCGGGCTCGAAATAGCGCTTCTCGAGATGCTGGAATGCGCGGGTTTCGTCGAACTCGTCATGACCGGGCAGATGCACCTTGCGGTACTTGCCGACGATGCGCGCGTCGCGGTCGACGAGGACCGCGGTGTTGAAATGGTGCCCGTCCGGGGTCAGCTCGGCGTAGCCGAAGGAAAAGGCGATGCGGTATTCCGCCGCCTTTTCGAAAAGCGGTCGCGTCGCGGCGTTCGGCATGTCGCGCTCGAACCACGCCTCGACCTCGGCCTGATCGGTCATGTACCAGCGTGGAAAGAAGGTCGTCAGCGTCAGTTCGGGATAGACGACGAGGTCGCATTTCTCCGACTTGGCCCAGTCAAGCAGATCGAGCATACGCCGCACCACCGCCTCGCGGCTCTCGGCCTTCTGGACCGGTCCCATCTGAGCGGCACCGACACGGATCACGCGCGACATTCGAATCTCCTTGCAGCGCGCGGTGAAACACTGAAGCACCTCACGAGGCAATCCTCCGTTCGAGACGGCTCACCAGGCGCACGAGCGGCCATAGCATCAAGAGGTAAAAGCCGGCTGCAAGGACGATCGGCGACGTATTGAATGTCAATGACCGGGCCATGTCGGCGGAGTAGAGCAGTTCCGGAAGCGCGATAACGCTCGCGAGCGAGGTGAGCTTGACCACCTCGACGGTGTTGGAGACGAGATCGGGAAGGACGTTGCGCACCGCCTGCGGCAGCACGACGGAGCGGAGTGTTTGCGCGACGGTAAGCCCGGTCGAACGGGCGGCATCCCACTGGCCGCGGCCGACGCTCTCGATTCCGGCGCGATATACCTCGCCATAATAGCTCGAATTATTGAAGAAAAAGGCGATCGCAACCGCTGCAAGCGGCGTCAGGCGGATGCCCGCAAAAGGCAGACCGGAATAGACGAAAATGAGAAGAACGAGCGGCGGCACGGCGCGGAAGAAATCGATCGCGATCATGGTCGCCCATCGCATGACGCGCGACCGCACAAGCGAGAGGAGTGCCACGAGAAGACCGCCCGCCAGCCCGAGCGGGATGACGACGACACACAGGAGAAGCGTCTGCTTCAATCCCGTGAGCACAAGCGGCAGCGCGCGTGCCATGATGTCGAGATTGAAGAACTGGTTGAGCAGCGCTTCCATCAGGCCCTCGACCACCTGAAACGGGTCTCGAGCAAGCGGCCAAGCGCGACGACAGGGATGAACAGGATCACATAAGCGATCGCACCCATCATCAACGGCGTCGCGTTGCCGGAAAAAGACTGGCCGGTCGTTGCCTGGTTGAGGATTTCCGGCACGCCGATCACCGTGCCGAGCGCGGTATTCTTGGTGATGGCGAGCGTGCGATTGGTGAGCGGCGGCACCGTCAGGCGCACCGCCTGAGGTAGCACGATGTAGAGGAGCGTCGGGAAGAATCCGAAGCCTGTCGAACGCGCCGTCTCCCATTGGCCTTTAGGTATGGAAAGGATGCCGGCCCAGAAGATTTCTTCCGCGAAGGCCGCGAGCACGAGCGAGAGCACGATCCACAGGACCGCAAACGAGGGAAGGTTGATCCCGATATTGGGCATTCCGAAATAAACGAGCAGCACAAGCACGATCGGCGGCAGCGCGCGCATGATATCGACGCAGGTGACGAGGATTACATTGATTGGGAGAACACGGAACGTACGCACGACTGCCAGGACAAGCCCGAGCGCAATCCCGGTGACCACGATCGCCGCGGCGATTTCGATCGTGGTGACCGTCCCCGCCGCAATCGAAGGGAGATAGTGGCGGATCAAATCCGGCTTGAAGAACGCGTCGAGGAAGCGCGACCAAGAATCCATCGCGCCCGTCACCGCGTCAGTTCGGCGATAAAAGCGCGGGTGCGCGGCTCGCGTGGTGAGGTGAAAATCTGCGCCGGCGGCGCCTCCTCGACGATCAGCCCGTGATCCATGAAGATGACGCGATCGGCGGCGTCGCGGGCGAAGCGCATTTCGTGACTCACCACGAGCATCGTCATGCCGTCCTGCTTCAATTCGCGCATGACGGCGAGTACGCTGCCGACGAGCTCGGGATCGAGTGCGGAGGTCGGCTCGTCGAACAGCATGATCGTCGGCTCGAGCGCAAGCGCGCGGGCGATCGCGACGCGCTGCTGCTGGCCGCCGCTCAACTCCGAGGGATAGGATTTTGCCTTGTCGCGCAGGCCCACTCGCTCGAGAGCGGCGAGGGCGAGGGTCTCAGCCTCCGCGCGCGACTTCTTCACCACCTTTCGCAACGCCAGCGACACATTGCTCAGCGCGGAAAGATGCGGATACAGATTGAACGACTGAAACACCATGCCGATGTGGCGGCGCATCGCGTTGATATCGGTGCGCCGGTCCATCAGATCGACGCCGTCGATGCGGATAGTCCCGACGCTCGGCTCCTCCAGGCGGTTGCAGCAGCGCAAGAGCGTACTCTTGCCCGAGCCGGACGGACCGATGATGAAGACGAGCTCTTGCGGCTGGACGGAAAGATCGATTCCGCGAAGCACCTCCACGTGACCGAAACTCTTGCGCAGGCCGCGAATGTCGAGGATCGGCGCTGTCACGAGGAGCAATCGTTAGAATCCGCGACGCGGGGTTGCCGGCGCCGCCGCAATGTCAATTGCACGCCGGCGTGTGCTCGGTCGGGTCATAGCCGGGCATACCGGGGACGCCATAACCGGGATAAACCGTCACCGCGGCCGAGCCGGGAGCGGGTTTGGCGCCGAACCATTTCTCATGCAGTTTGGCGATGGTGCCGTCGAGCTTCATGCATTCGATCGCGTTCTCGAGCTGCTTGCGCAACTCCGCCGAATCCTTGCGCAGCGGCATCCCCCAGACGAGCCCGGTCGAGTAGAGATACGACAGTTCCAGCTGCGGATTGTTTTTGGCCGCCCAGGCGATCACGGTGTTCCCGGCAACGTTGGCATCGGCGCGACCGACGAGCACGGCCTGCACCGCGTCCGTCTGGGTCCCGTAGGACTCGACCTTCCAGCCGATCTTGGGTTCGAGTTCGCGGGCCCATGAGTCATAGGCCGAACCTTTATTGACCGAGATGGTCTTACCTTTCAGGTCCTCAAGCTTATCGATTTTCGGCGCTCCTTTCTTGATAAGGAACTGGAAGTCGGTGTTGAGATATCCCTCCGTAAAGAGCAGATTTTCGGCACGCTCCTTGGTCACTGTCGTCGGCGCGATGACGAAATCGTAGGTGCCGGCCTGCAGCGCTGGCAGTATCCCGGAATATTGAGTGAAATCGATTGTGATCTTGTGCTTCAGCCGTTTGCCGAGTTCGTTGGTGAGGTCGATGTTGAAACCTTCGTAGCCGCCCGAGAGGCTGGGCATTGCATGTGGCGCGAAGGTGCTGTCTATGGCGGTTCGAAACTCCTGCGCGAATGCCGGAACCGCAACCAGCAGGATCGCGCCCGCCAACATAGATTTTCTCATAGAACCCTACCCTTGTTCACCGCAGCTTGGCATTTTATACCAGTCGTGGCCGGTGCACAAAGGCAAGACATGGGCCAAAGAGCAGGCTGATGCTCGATCACAGAGCAAGCGGCGTCTACATCATCGCGGCGACGCCGTTCACCGATGCGGGCGTCATCGACGTGGCGAGCGTCGATCGCATGGTCGACTTCTACGTCGCCTCCGGCGTCGACGGCATCACGGTGCTTGGCATGATGGGCGAGGCGCCGAAGCTCACGCATGAAGAATCGGTGGCGTTGACCCGTCAGGTCGTGCGGCGCTCCGGACTCCCGGTGATCGTCGGGGTGTCGGCGCCCGGCTTTGCGGCGATGGCACAGCTGGCCACCGCCGCGATGGATGCGGGTGCTGCCGGCGTGATGGTCGCGCCGGCCTCTACGGCACGCACCGACGATCAGATCGTCGCCTATTTCGCCAACGCGGCAGAGGCGATCGGGCGAGACGTGCCTTTCGTCATCCAGGACTACCCGCAATCGACCGGTGTTGTGATGAGCCCGGGCGTGATCCGCCGCATCGTCACGGATAATCCCTCCTGCGTGATGCTCAAGCACGAGGACTGGCCGGGGCTCGACAAGATCACGGCGGTGCGCCGGTTCACGGCGGAAGAGTCGATGCGTCCGATCAGCATTCTTTGCGGCAATGGCGGACTGTTCCTGTCCCACGAAATTGAGCGTGGCGCTGACGGCGCTATGACCGGCTACGCCTTCCCCGAAATGCTGGTCACCGTGGTGCGGCTCTTAAAGCAAGGCCAGCGCGCCGCCGCGCACGATCTATTCGATCTGCATCTGCCGCTTCTTCGCTACGAGCAGCAACCCGGACTGGGCCTTGCGGTGCGCAAGTATGTGATGCAACGGCGGGGCATCATAGCCTCCGATGCGCAGAGAAAGCCCGCTACACGGCTTTCGCTCGAGTCGATGTCCGAAATCGAATGGCTTCTCGAGCGGCTTCTTACGCGATTGAAAGGGCATCGCCATGGTGCTCTGGTCGATCCGGTCTCGGCGCAGGCGCGCGCGCAAAGAGTTGGTTAGCTTGGTGTACATCCCGCGTCGCGATCGCCCTGGACCCTTCCGCAGATAAGCCGGTGCATCGTGGCGTACCAGCCGCGCGCGGCAAATGTGCGACTGGCTTGTGCCGCCGCCTGCCTGCTGACATAAGGCGGCGCGTCACTGGAGTTCCGATGTCGTCGCCCTCTCCGCACTTTCCCCAGCGCGCTTTTTCCGGCGTGCAGCCGACCGGCAATTTGCATCTCGGTAACTATCTCGGCGCAATTACGCGTTTCGTCGAGCTGCAGAAGACGCATGAATGCATCTACTGCGTCGTTGACATGCACGCGATCACCGTTCCGCAGGACCCGGATGAACTGACCGCCAGTATTCGCGAGGTCACGGCCGCATTCATTGCCGCCGGCATCGATGCGGAGAAACATATCGTCTTCAATCAAAGCCAGGTCTCAGAGCATGCTGAGCTCGCCTGGGTGTTCAATTGCGTGGCGCGCCTCGGCTGGCTCAATCGCATGACGCAGTTCAAAGAGAAGGCTGGCAAGGATCGCGAGAACGCATCGGTCGGGCTTTATGCCTACCCGGCTTTGATGGCGGCCGACATTCTCGTCTATCGCGCAACGCATGTGCCGGTCGGCGAGGACCAGAAGCAGCACCTCGAGCTGTCGCGTGACATCGCCCAAAAGTTCAACAACGATTACGCCGGCTCGATCGCCAAGCATGGATATGGCAGCGCGTTCTTCCCGCTGCCCGAGCCGCTGATCCAGGGGCCGGCGACGCGCGTCATGAGTCTGCGCGACGGCTCGAAGAAAATGTCGAAGTCGGACGCGTCGGATTATTCGCGCATCAATCTCACCGACGACGCTGATCAGATCGCGCAGAAAATCCGTAAGGCGAAAACGGATCCGGAGCCCCTACCCTCCGAGACCGACGGCCTCGCCGGCCGGCCCGAAGCCGATAATCTCGTCGGCATTTATGCGGCCTTGTCCGACACGTCACGCGACCAAGTCTTGAGCGAATTCGGCGGCGGCCAATTCTCCACTTTCAAATCGGCGCTGGTCGACCTTGCCGTGGCGAAACTCGGGCCGATCGGCGCCGAGATGACGCGGCTGAAGGCCGACCACGCCTACATGGACAGCGTTTTGAAGCGGGGCGCCGACCGCGCGCGGGCTCTGGCGAAGCCTAACATGGACGCCGTGAAGGATATTGTCGGCTTTCTGCGCTGAGGCTCGGGAAGCCGAGTTCGGTTCCGGCTTGCATTCCCGGACAGGAACAATCAGATGAGGCGCAACCCGTTTCTCCTGAGGCCGCCGGAGGCCCGATGTTCATCCAAACCGAAGCAACACCCAACCCGGCTACGCTCAAGTTCATTCCCGGCCGCATCGTTGCGCCGGAACACCCGATAGATATCCGCGCGCCCGAGGAGGCCGGCCAATCCCCGCTCGCCGAGGCGCTGTTTGCGATCGAGGGCGTGTCCGGCGTCTTCTATGGCTCGGACTTCATCGCCGTGACCCGCCAGTCCGGCGAATGGGATCATTTGAAGCCGGCGATCCTCGGCGCGATCATGGAGCACTACATGTCCGGCGCGCCGCTCCTGCGCGACGGCGGCGCGCCGCCAATGGCCGCCTCAGGCGATGAATTTTTCGATGCGGAAGATGCCGAAACCGTCGAGACGATCAAGGACCTCATCGAGACGCGCGTACGTCCAGCAGTTGCTGGCGACGGCGGCGACATCACGTTCAAAGGCTACCGCGATGGCGTGGTATTCCTCACCATGAAGGGTGCCTGCTCAGGCTGTCCCTCTTCGACGGCGACGCTCAAGCACGGTATCCAGAACCTCCTGCACCATTTCCTTCCCGAAGTCCGCGCAGTCGAGCAGGTCTAGCCGCTTCAGCAAGCCGAAGGCATCCGGGAACCAGCGGGCTGGCGGGAGCATCTTGGCTGTGCTTCCGTTTCCGTCACCTTGACTTCGCGATGCCCGCTCCGCTGCCGCGCTCCGCCCTGGATCAGCTCTTCTTCGAGGCGCGGACCACCCGCAAATTCCTGCCGCAGGAGGTCTCGGACGGCACCCTGCGCGAACTCGCAGACCTGATGCGCTGGGGACCGACTGCCAACAATTCAACGCCTGGGCGCCTGGTGTTCATCCGATCGCCGGAAGCGAAGGCGCGGCTTAACCCACATCTCTCGGCCGGTAACCGCGAGCACACGATGGCCGCGCCGGTCACCGCGATCGTTGCTTACGACCTCGCCTTCCATAAGCATTTCGGCAAGCTCGCGCCGCATGTTGATATCGCGAAATTCGCGACCGCCGCTCCCGAGAAAATCGAAGAGAATGCCTCCCGCAATTCGAGCCTGCAGGGCGCCTACTTGATCATCGCGGCGCGTGCGCTCGGCCTCGCCTGCGGTCCGATGTCCGGCTTCGACAATCCCGGCCTCGATCGCGAATTCTTTCCCGATGGCAAAACCAAGTCGAATTTTCTGTGCAATCTCGGCTATCGCGCGCCGGACAGCACACGCCCGCGCGCGGCACGGCTCGATTTCGACGAGTTCTGCAAAATTCTTTAGACGCCGCGGTCAGGCGAGTCGCGCAAGGCCCCGGTCGCGACGCCGATCCTGCACCGGTTGATACGCCATGCGCGCGTGACCCGCACAATAAGGCCCGGTATCGCCGGTTCGCGCACCGCAGAAGCGGAACTCCGGCGTCGTCGGATCGCCGAGGGGCCAGCGGCACATATGCTCGCGTAAATCGGTGATCGTCACCGGCTCGCAGAGCGGAACGACAACGTCCTCCTCTACCCGCTGACGCGGTAACTCCATCGGCCTCATCTCGGCCGCGAGTGCGGTATTGCCGCGGATGAAAGGCCGCATCGGCATCATGCCAGGAGGCCGCGCCGGTTTGGGTGCGCGTGGGCGCGCCGTCGCAGCACTTGGCGGCTTGACGCGTCCGGACATGCCGAGCCGATGGACCTTGCCGATTACGGCGTTGCGGGTAATGCCGTTACCGAGCTCGCCGGCGATCTGGCTTGCGCTCAATCCATCCTGCCAAAGCTTGCGCAACAATTCGACGCGCTCGTCTGTCCAGGACATGTGGGTCTCCTGCAATTCTGTCTCGCCTGTGTCCGAGTCGGCGTTTGCCGAATCCGAGAGTCACCGCTGCACCGGACAAGCCGGTGTCGTCGAACGCCTTTACGCTTTCTGAGGTCCGCCGCCGCACGAGATGTCGTGGTCGACATCCCAACAATTACTCTATGGGTTGAATCATGCGCAAGAGTCCGTGGCAAGCCGATTTTGTTTTCCCCAGCGGATCGCTGGGGATTTCGGGTGGGAATGCTGCAATCTCGCCACGGCTGGCAACTTCGCCACACATTTGACCAAGCGGCTCCGAGAACCTAAATTGCCAGATGGAAATGCCGTCCCTCGCGGGCGGCACTTTGATTTTGGAAGGCCCGAATGGCGGCCCTCCATCTGCCTACAGCCCCGCTGGAGTCCTCCCTTGGTCTCGGCTCTGCTACCGACCTATGCACGTGCCGACCTCGCTTTCGAGCGAGGCGATGGCGCTTGGCTGACCTCGACTAAGGGCGAGCGCTATCTCGATTTTGGCGGCGGGATCGCGGTGGCCTCGCTTGGCTATTCGCATCCGCATCTCGTCGCAGCGTTGACCGAGCAGGCCGGAAAACTCTGGCACACCTCGAACCTGTTCCAGATTCCGGAAGGCGAGCGGCTGGCGCGGCGTCTCGCCGATGCAAGCTTCGCCGATTATGTGTTCTTTACGAATTCCGGCGCCGAGGCGCTCGAGCTCGCGATCAAAGTGGCGCGGCGATACCAATATGTGACCGGCCACCCGGAGCGCTTCCACGTCATCGGTTTTGAAGGTGCCTTCCATGGCCGCACGCTGGCGACGCTCGCTGCGGCGGGCACGCAAAAATATCTCGAAGGCTTTGGACCGAAGGCGGAAGGATTCGACCAGGTCCCTTATTGCGATCTCGAAGCGCTGAAGCGCGCGATCGGTCCGCAGACCGGCGCGATTCTGATCGAGCCGATCCAGGGCGAAGGCGGGGTGCGCATGTTGCCGCCGTCATTCCTGAAATCGCTGCGCAAGCTCTGTGACGACAACAAGATTTTGCTGGTGCTCGACGAGGTGCAGACCGGAATGGGACGCACCGGCAAGCTCTTTGCCTACGAATGGTCGGGCATCGAACCGGACATCATAGCCATCGCCAAAGGCATTGGCGGCGGCTTTCCACTCGGCGCGTGCCTCACGACCGAGGAAGCCGGCCGCGGCATGACCGTCGGCACACATGGCACGACCTATGGCGGCAATCCGCTGGCGATGGCAGTCGGCAACGCCGTGCTCGATGTGATCCTTGCGCCGGGTTTTATCGACGGCATCGCGCAAACGGGTTTGCTCCTGCGCCAGAGGCTCGCCGAATTGAAGGACCGACACCCCTCCGTCATCGAGGAAATCCGCGGCGAAGGCCTGATGGTCGGCATCAAGACGCGTGTGCCGAATACCGATTTCGTTGCCGCGGCGCGTGCCGAGAAGCTTTTGACGATCCCGGCCGGCGATAATGTCGTGCGGCTATTGCCGCCGCTCATCGTCACCGATGGGGAAGTCAATGAGGCGGTCGAGCGCCTGTCCCGCGCGAGTGAGCAGCTCGAGCAGCCGATCGCGCAAAAGGGAGCAGCGGAGTGAGCTCGGCCCTAGCACAGAAGCGAGGGCGCGACTTTCTCGACATTTCCGAGACCGCGGCGAGCGATCTTCGGCGCATGCTGAGCGAGTCCGCTGCCATGAAGGCTGCGCGCCGGGCGAACGGACGCTTCGCGCCGGAAAAGCCGCTTTCAGGAAAAGTGCTGGCGATGATTTTCGATAAGCCATCGACCCGCACGCGCGTGTCTTTCGATCTTGCCATGCGCGAGCTCGGCGGCGAGACAGTCGTGTTGACCGGCGGCGAGATGCAGCTCGGACGCGGCGAGACGATTGCTGATACGGCGCGCGTGCTCTCGCGCTTTGTCGATGCCATTATGATCCGCACCCTGCAGCACAAGGATGTGATCGAATTGGCGCGGCACGCGACGGTTCCTGTCATCAACGGGCTCACGAAGAAATCGCATCCGACGCAGGTGATGGCCGATGTTTTGACTTTCGAGGAGCATCGCGGGCCGATTAAAGGTCGCAGGATTTCCTGGTGCGGCGACGGCAACAATGTGCTGGCGAGCTGGATTCATGCCGCCGCGCGACTCGACTTCGACTTGCGAATCGCGACGCCGCCCGAACTCGCGCCGGCGCCTGAGCTGATCACATGGGCGAAGAGCAATAAAGCGCGGATCAGCGTCACCAGCGATCCATTCGAAGCTGTCGAGCAAGCCGATGCGATTGTGACGGATTGTTGGGTGTCGATGGGCGATCGCGACGAGCGGCGGCGGCACAATCTGCTTGCGCCTTACCAAGTGAACGGGAACTTGATGGCAGCGGCCCGCCCCGATGCGATTTTCATGCATTGTCTGCCGGCGCATCGCGGCGAGGAAGTCACCGATGAAGTGATGGATGGTCTGCACTCTGTCGTGTTCGACGAGGCGGAAAACCGGCTGCATGCGCAGAAGGGCATCCTGTCCTGGTGCTTTGAGGCCGTCGGGAGCTGATGCAACCGGCGTCTCAAATCCATGCGAGCCGGCCTGTTTCCGATCGCGGTCACGACGACACGGTGCTGCCGTTCGCGGTTGCACCCCTCGATCTGCGCGGCCGGCTGGTGCGGCTCGGCCCGGCCATAGATCAGATTCTTTCCCGGCACGATTATCCTCGCCCGGTCGCGCGGCTCGCCGGCGAGGCAGCGGCACTGACTGTGCTGCTCGGCTCATCGCTGAAGATCGACGGCCGTTTCCAGATGCAGACGCGCACAGACGGCATCGTCGACATGATCGTCGTCGATTTCGATGCGCCTGACCGGCTGCGCGCCTTCGCCCGCTTCGATGCAGCGCGATTGGACAACGCGATTGCACAAGGCCGCACAAGCGCCGCCGATCTTCTCGGCCATGGCCATCTCGCTTTCACGATCGAGCGCGGCGGCGATCTCGCGCGCTATCAAGGTGTGGTCGCCTTGGAAAACGAGGGATTTGAAGAAGCCGCGCACCGCTATTTCCGTCAATCCGAGCAAATCCCGACCTTCGTGCGCTTGGCTGTCGCCGAGAGCGTTACCGGTTCCGGCTCGAATTGGCGCGCCGGCGGATTGCTTGTGCAATTCCTACCGGAAGCACCTGAGCGCCGGCGCCAGGCCGATTTGCACCCGGGTGACGCGCCGGAAGGGGCGACAAAGACCGATATCGCCGTCGAGGACGACGCCTGGACCGAAGGTAAAGCGCTGGCCGCCACGGTCGAAGATCATGAGCTCGTCGATCCAACTCTATCCGGCGAGCGCTTGCTCTACCGGTTGTTTCACGAGCGCGGCGTACGCGTGTTTCAGTCGCAAACGATCCACGACATGTGCCGCTGCTCGACCGAGCGCGTCGCGGCAATGCTGCGGCAATTCACGCCGCAGGAACGCGCCGATATGGTTGGCGACAACGGCAAGATCGGCGTGACCTGTGAATTCTGCTCGACACACCGCGAATTCGATCCGGCGGAGTTTGAGTAAACCTACTTCCCCAAGTTAACCGGACTCGATTCGCTCGCCTTTGCGGCCACGGCCTTTTCTCCGTCGCGCAGATGCAGCTTGATCCGCTTCACCCGCCGCGGATCGCCATCGAGAATCTCGTATTCGATTCCGCGCGCCGGATCGGCAACGATTTCGCCGCGCACCGGAACACGGCCGGCGATCGACGCGATGAGGCCGCCGACCGTGTCGATCTCTTCGGCGAGATTGTCGCCAGCCAATTCGACGCCGACAGCCTTGGATGCGTCCTCAAGGCTCGCGCGTGCGTCGACGATGAACGTGCCCTCGGCGGCAGGCGTGATTTGCGGCTCTTCCTCCAGATCGTGCTCGTCCTCGATATCGCCGACGATCATCTCCACGATGTCCTCGATCGAGACGAGGCCGTCTGTGCCGCCATATTCGTCAATGACCAGCGCCATATGCGTGCGCGTCGCCTGCATTTTGACGAGCAGATCGAGTGCCGGCATGGAGGGCGGCGCAAATAATACCGGCCGCAGGATGTTGGCTTGCGCAAGCGGCATGTTGAGATCGAGCGCGGCCGCATATGTGACGCCGGTCGGCTCAGCGGCTTGCGTTGCCGGCGGCGCCTCGCTCTTGCGCTTCAACGCCACCGCGCTCTCGGCGCTGGCCGCGAGATAATCGAGGAAGTCGCGGATGTGCACCATTCCGCGCGGATCGTCGAGCGTCTCGGCGTGCACGGGCAGGCGCGAATGACCGGCGTTGCGGAAGACTGCGAGGACTTCGCGCAGGGTTGTGTTGAGGCCGACAGCGATAATGTCGGCGCGCGGCACCATAACGTCCTCGACCCTGAGTTCGTGCAGGTTGAGCACGTTCTTGAGCATCGCGCGTTCCTGCGCGGAAAGGTCGCCTGCCGCCGTGTCTTCGAGCGCGATCTGGATGTCGTCGCGAATGGATGCACCGCCGAGTCCGAAAAGGCCACGCAGGCGATCGAGCAGACTCGGGCGGGGGACGACATGCGTCTCGACATTTGCGTCCCGTTCGATTTCAGCTTCAGTCATGGCGAGATCGCCAGGTCTTCCACCGGCACCGTGCCCGAATAAGGATCCTCGATTCCGAGCCTTGCCAGAATGCGGCGCTCGAAATCCTCCATCTCCTCCGCCTGATCTTCGCTTTCGTGGTCGAAGCCAAGCAAATGAAGCAAACCATGGACAAGCATGTGACTTAGATGGTCGCGCAGCGAGCGGCCTGCTTCGCGCGCTTCCTCCGACACGTATTCGAACGCGACGACGATATCGCCGAGCAACGGTCCGCGATTTCCGGCGGGAGAGGGAAAAGATAGAACATTCGTCGCTTTGTCCTTGTTGCGCCAGGCGAGATTGAGCGCACGGATTTCGTCATCGTCGCAGAGCCGCACGCTGATCTCGGCATCCGGATGCACGCGCCGCCCGACTTCGGTCAAGGTTGCGGCAACCACATCCTGCGCCAGACCATCGACCTCGCCGGCCGCAAGCCATGCCGGATCAACCACCTCGACATCGACGGTGATTGTCACGAGGAACCTCGCCGTGTGCGGCGGAGCTCGTGCGCTTCCGAATGCCGGGCACGCGCGGCTGCCTCGTATGCGCCGACGATACGGCGTACGAGGTCGTGACGCACGACATCGCCTTCGCGGAAAATCACGTGCCCGATACCTTCGACGCGCGACAAGAGCGCGACTGCCTCGCTCAGTCCCGAGGTTTGTCCCGGCGGCAGATCGGTTTGCGTCGGATCGCCGGTGACGATCATGCGCGAATTCTCGCCGAGCCGCGTCAGAAACATTTTCATCTGCATCGAACTGGCGTTCTGCGCTTCGTCGAGCAGAATGCACGAATTGCTGAGCGTACGGCCGCGCATGAACGCAAGCGGCGCGACTTCGATCATGCCGGTCTGAAGGCCGCGCTCGATCATGCGGCCGTCCATGAAATCCTGCAGCGCGTCGTAGATCGGCCGCAAATAAGGATCGACCTTTTCGCGCATATCTCCCGGCAGGAAGCCGAGCCGCTCGCCGGCCTCCAGCGCGGGCCGCGAGAGGACCAGCCGCTCGACCTTGCCCTGCTCGAGCAGGCTCACCGCATAGCCGACTGCAAGCCACGTCTTGCCGGTGCCGGCGGGGCCTTCGGCAAACACAAGCTCGTGGCTGCGCATTGCCTGCAAATAGGCGTGCTGAGCGGCGTTGCGCGCCCGCACCGAGCCGCGCTTGCGCGTCGACAATTGCTCGAACGCGCCCTGCCCTAGCGGCAGCTCATCGGGGAAAAGCGAGCCTTGCAGGCGGGTTTCCTGCACGGCGCCGTCAACGTCGCCAAGCGTGATCTCATGGCCGGAGGCGGCGCGCGCATACAACAATTCCAGGACGCGGCGCGCCTGCTCGCAGGCGCCGTTCTCGCCTTTCAGCGTGACGTGATTGCCGTTGGCGTGCGCGACGACTCCGACCGCGCGTTCCAGCTTGGCGAGGTTCTGATCGTATTGACCGAGCACCACCGAGGCGGCGCGGTTGTCCTCGAAGGTAAGCGTGACTTCGCAAGTGTCTTCGGCCGGATCGCTCGGGGAGACGGCATGCGGCGCCTCGTGCGGCAACGACTCGGGACGCGGTCGCGCAGCTGCGCGGTCGTCAGATCTCAATTCGGACATTCTCCCGCCGAGTGCCTTTCATCGACGCGCCGGCCCGATAAGGAGTTCGGACCTGTTGCGACGATTTCAACCGGCACGACCTCTCCGATCAACTCCGTCGGTCCATCAAAGTGAATGGCCTGGAGGTAGGGCGTGCGGCCGGCGATCTGACCGGGATGGCGGCCTGCCTTTTCCGCGAGCACATTGACGATGCGTCCGACTGTGCCCGCGTTGAATGCTTGTCGCTGCTCGTCGATGAGCGCCTGTAGGCGCCCGAGGCGCTCTTCTTTGCAAGGCTCGGCGACTTGATCGGAGCGCTCCGCACCGGGCGTGCCGGGGCGGGACGAATATTTGAAGGAGAAGGCGCCGGCATAGCCGACTGCGGCGACCAGCGACAGCGTCGCCTCGAAATCCGTTTCGCTCTCGCCGGGAAAGCCGACGATGAAGTCGGAAGAGAGCGCAATGTCCGGTCTCGAGGCGCGGACCTCGTCAACAATGGCGAGATAGTATGCCGCGCTATGTTTGCGGTTCATCGCGGCAAGCACGCGATCGGAGCCAGATTGTATCGGCAAGTGAAGATAAGGCATGAGCGCCGGCACGTCGCGATGCGCGGCGATCAGCTCTTCGTCCATATCGGCGGGATGGCTTGTCGTGTAACGCAGCCGCGCAATGCCGGGAATGTCGGCAAGCCTACGGATCAGGCGCCCGAGCGAACAGGCGCGACCGTGCCCATCTTTGCCATGATAGGCATTGACGTTCTGCCCAAGCAGCGTGACCTCACGCACCCCGGCGCGCGCCAGCCGCTCCACGTCGGCAACGACTTGCGCGATCGGGCGCGAGAATTCCGCGCCGCGCGTATAAGGCACGACACAGAAGCTGCAGAACTTATCGCAGCCCTCCTGGACGGTGACGAAGGCCGAAACACCGCGCTGACGAATCTGCCGCTCGGTCGGCTGCGGTAGCTCGGCGAACTTGTCCTCGACCGGAAAATCGGTGTCGGCGACCGGCCCGCCGCGCCGCGCCTGCCGTAGCAGGTCGGGCAACCGGTGATAGCTCTGCGGCCCGACAACCAGATCGACGGCGCTCTGGCGCCGCATAATCTCACGGCCTTCCGCTTGCGCGACGCAACCGGCAACGCCGATCAGCATGTCGCGCCCGGCGTCACGACGCGCCTGCTTCAGGGCGCGCAACCGGCCGAGCTCGGAAAACACCTTCTCCGAAGCCTTCTCGCGGATATGGCAGGTGTTGAGGAGGACGAGGTCGGCGGCAGCCGCCGAGTCGGCGACGTCATAGCCTTCGAGCGCCAGAATATCGCCCATGCGCTCGGCATCGTACACGTTCATCTGACAGCCGTATGACTTGATGAACGCGCGCGGTTTGGTCAGTGCCGGTGCCTCTGGTTCCCTCCTACCCCGGATCAGTTCAAACGATTCGCTCATGTGCCCCTTGGGCCAAACTCTCGAACGGGCGTTCTACGCTGTTTCGCTCAGGAAGAGAACCGCCGGCAGTTCCTCAGACCGTCTTCAATTCGGGCCCGGTCAGACCCGGCTCCGGCACTGCTTCCGCCGCTTGGGCGCGACGGCCGCTCAGGTTCGCGGTGACGAGGCGCCGCACGGCCGCTTCGGTCTGACGCGCCATGGCTTTGCGGTTACTCGAGCGGTCAAATCGCATCGGCGCGCCGTAGGTCACATCGCAGTCGATGCCGCCGCGGGTGACGAGTGCCCAGAGATGCGGCAGGAGCGGCGTGTCGCCGTACCAGGCGACCTCGGAGCGGCCGAGCCGGCCGAGCGGGAGGCCGTGGCGGCGCGTGTAGGCGATAGCGACTGGCGCGACATTCACATACGCGGTTTCCGGCCGGGCCCGCAGGAAGTCTCTCGCCGCGGCAAAGTGCGGTGCGTTGAAGCGCCTCAGGCGATTGCCGTCACTGGTGGTCGCCTCCGCGAAGATCACGACGTCTTCACCCGCAGCCAAGCGCTCGCAGAGCGCGGCATTGACCCGCAGGATTGAGCGCGGGCGTTGGCGCTCGACGAAAATCGTGCCGGTCAGACGCGCAATCGCGCCAAACAACGGCCAGCCCGCAACTTCGCTCTTCGCCACGAAACGCAAGGGTGACTGCCGGCAGCCGAGCACGAGCACGTCGGCCCAGGAGACGTGGTTGGGGACGATCATCTGCGGCGAAGGCCCGCCAATGCGGCCGCGAAAGCGCGGCCTGATGCCGAAGAGCCGGCACGTCACACGGCAGAAGAGCAGCGGCAATTGCCGTTGGATGCGCCAATTGCAGCGCATCGCCAGCCATTGCAGCGGCGCGGTCGATAATACAACGAACGCAAAGCCGAGAAGAGTGAGGATGCCGCGCAGGTAGATCATGGGCGACTCACGTCGAGCGATCGGCCCGCAACCTCAGCCAAGCTCGCAGCGTAAAGTCAAGGCAGGCGTGTTTGTCTCGCCGGGCCTTCGATAATACCCCTTCCGCTCTCCGATGGTCTCGAATCCCAGGCGCTCGTAGAGCGCGATTGCGGCCGCGTTTCCGGGCTCGACTTCAAGGAAGACGCTCCCCACGCCGGCAGCAGCCAGGCGCGCCAAATGGGCGTTCATGAGGGCTCGGCCGAGGCCCTTGCCGCGTTCCGGCTTGGCCACGGCAATGGACAGGACCTCCGCCTCTCCCGCCGCATGGCGAGAAAGTGCGAAGCCGATCAAGCGGCCGCCCCGCGCCAGCGCCCCGTCGCCGATCGCATTGCTTGCCGACAGCAGCGTCTCGAACTCCACCGCCGACCAGGGGTGGGCGAAGGACGCTTCATGCAGCCGGGCGCAGTCCGACCCAGCGGACGGCCCGATCGGCCGGATCGAGTACGGGACTGCTCGTCGGAAGAAAGAGAACATCAGGGCGGCAGGCCGGGTGCCTCTTCTTCGCCCCGCTCTTCCTCGCCCTGCTCTTTCGCCCGCTCGATCGCCGCCGCCTCCTGCGGCTTGGCATAAGGCTGCTTCAGGTAGAGCGGGCGCGGCGGGGCGCTTGCGGGATCGGCGGCAAGGCCGAGCCGCGCGACGTAGGCGATATCCGGCGCGATCCGCTCCCCGACGACCTCTGCCTTCAGCCCCATGGACCATGCTTCGATGGCCAGCATCGGTGCCCCCGAGCCGGTAATGCGCAACGGCCCGGCGCCGAGCGCGCGCACCGCATCGCGCACCGGTGCGTGCCGCGGCGAAAGGATGGTGCGCCCCGCGGGGCTATACCCGGTGACATAAACGCTGCCGTGCAGCGCATCGATCGCCGCAACCACGACGCCGTCCTCGCCTTCGAGGATGAGCGGGGCGGCGAGGGCCGCGAGCGTCGAGACGCCGGCAACCGGAATGCGCCGCGCAACTCCGATCGCGCGCGCGGCAGACAGGCCCACCCGGATGCCGGTGAACGAGCCTGGCCCGACCGTCACGGCGACGCGGTCGAGCGAGGCGAAGCCTCCCTCCGCATGCGCGATTACGCGCTCGATCAGCGGCATGAGCGCCTCGGCATGGCCCCGCACCATGGGAATCGTCTCAGACGAGACCGGCTCTGCGGTATCCGAATCAAGCACGCAGGCCGAGCAGGCCGGCAGCGCAGTGTCGATCGCGAGGATTCTCATCGGGCTTTGGCTTTCACCCACGCACTTTGGGAGCTTTGGCGCGCAGGATCAATCTGAAACATTGCAGTTTCGGCTCTGCAATATTGCAGATTTGGCTCTTCACGCTGCAAGATAAGACGATATAAACGCACAATGACAGATCTGCTTCACGACGCCCTCGAAGCGCTCCAGCGTCTGCCGCCTGAGCGGCAGGATTATATCACGCGAGCCATCCTGGCCTTGGCCGATGATGGCGAACCCGAAGAGATCGATCCACGTGATCTGTCAGCTGTTTTCGACGGACTCGCGCAAATCGAACGCGGCGAATTTGCATCGGACGAGGAAGTACAGGCCCTGCTTCGCCGCCTTGAGGAATGAAGGTTCGATTTTCTCCGCGCGCGGCTTCTGAGCTTCGCGAGATACTTGATTATTTGAATGCGTAGAATCCGAGAGCCGCAACTGTGCGCGCCTCAATCGCGCGGGCGCTAGGCATTGTCAGGAGTTTTCCAGCCGTTGGCGTCTTGCAGAGACGCGGCGTGCGCAAATATGTCGTCCCGCAATATCCTTACTTGATCTACTATTCGGTCACGGCGAGCGAGCAAGAGATACGGATCGTCACAATCCGCCACGCCACGGCGGCCGTTTCTCACCCCCTGATCAGCGTCTCATCGAGCGAATAGCCGGCGCCGCGCACGGTGCGGATAGGGTCCTTCTCGCGACCACGCACGAGCGCTTTGCGTAAGCGCCCGACGTGAACGTCGACGGTGCGTTCGTCGATTTCCGCCGACATGCCCCAGACGCTGTCGAGAAGCTGGCCGCGCGAAAAGACGCGCCCTGGCTTCTCCATCAGATGCTCGAGCAAACGGAACTCCGTCGGACCCAAATGAATCTCGCGGCCGGCGCGACGCAGCCGCCGCGTCTCGCGATCGAGCTCGAGATCGCCGGCGACGAGTTGCGCGGCGATGCGCTCCGGCTTGGCGCGGCGCAAGAGCGCTTTCACCCGCGCCATCAGCTCCGGAATCGAGAACGGCTTCACCACATAATCGTCGGCACCGACGGCGAGGCCGCGCACGCGCTCGGCCTCCTCGCCTCGCGCCGTCAACATGATGACGGGAAGCGTGCGGGTCGCATCCCGCGCACGTAGGCGGCGGCAGACTTCAAGCCCGGAGACGCCAGGCAGCATCCAATCGAGAATGACAAGATCGGGCGGCGTCTCCTCCAGCTTCAGTTCCGCCTCGTCGCCGCGCTCGATCCGCTCGACAATAAAGCCTTCGGCTTCCAGATTGTATGAGAGGAGCAGCGAAAGTGCCGCCTCGTCTTCCACGACGAGAACGCGCGGCGCGGTATTAGTGGAACTTCGTTGCGTTGCTCGGATTTCGTTCATCGCAAGGCCTTCATGAGGATTCGGCGGGCTCGAAGGCACTCTTGCCTTTCGGGCGCTCGACCGGCAGGGATTCGCCGGTCACCAGAAAGACCACGGTCTCGGCGATGTTGGTCGTGTGGTCGCCGATCCGCTCGATGTTCTTCGAGCAAAACAGGAGATGCGTGCAGAACGAGATGTTGCGCGGGTCTTCCATCATGAACGTCAGGAGGTCGCGGAACACCGAGTCTTCAAGAGCGTCGAGCTCCGCATCGCGACTCCAGACTTCCCGAGCGCGCTCGACATCGCGCTGTGCATAGGCATCGAGGACGTCCTTCAATTGCATGGCCGCGACGTCGTGCATGGATTTCAAACCGACGATGGCTCGCGGCAGCCGCGCCTCGGCGGCTATTTTCGCCGAGCGCTTCGCGATGTTCTTGGCGAGGTCTCCGACGCGTTCGAGATCGCCGGAAATGCGGATCGCGGCAACGCATTCGCGCAGATCGACGGCCATAGGCTGGCGGCGCGCGATCGTCATGATCGCGCTCTCCTCGATTTCTCTTTGCAGCATATCCAGCCGAGGATCGCTGGCAACGACCCGGCGCGCCATCTCGACATCGAGATCGGCGAGTGCATCCATCGCCTCGGACAGCATCTTTTCGGCTAGGCCACCCATCTCGGCGATGCGACGGCCAAGCGACTCGAGCTCCCGGTCGTAAGCTTTGACGATATGTTCCGGCATGAGCATTGTCCTTCTTCCGTCCCGGATCAACCGAAGCGGCCGGTGATGTAATCCTGTGTCTGCTTCTTTTCAGGCGAGGTAAAGACGCGGCGCGTCCGGTCGAACTCGATCAGCTCGCCGAGATACATGAAGGCCGTGTACTCCGAGACACGCGCCGCCTGCTGCATATTATGCGTGACGATGGCGATCGTGTATTGTTCGGAAAGATCGTCGATAAGCTCTTCGATTTTAGCGGTCGAGATCGGGTCGAGTGCGGAGGCCGGCTCATCGAGCAGGATCACTTCCGGGTGGATCGCG
>Ga0164306_10000227_pt1 | contig 21528 bp, 24 predicted proteins | sample Whisoiple_242_MG_FD_110213 | JGI IMG/M metagenome (GOLD analysis project Ga0164306, IMG submission 110213) | Soil microbial communities amended with fresh organic matter from upstate New York, USA - Whitman soil sample_242_MG | ecosystem: Environmental > Terrestrial > Soil > Unclassified >... | reverse complement strand
GGATCAGCTCTCCCTCCTGAGCATGTTCATGGCGGGCGTCTTACACAGCGACTCGGTTCGCTGTTGCGATGCCGGCGTGTCCGTGCATGGGCCGGTGATCAGGTTTGCGGGCAGTCCGATGTCGCGGAGCATTTGCGTCCCGCCGAATGCCCCGAGAGGATCTGCCGCAGCGAGCACGACCGTCGCGCGCGAACGCCGCCGTTTGAGACGCTTCAAGAAGACCGGAATATTTGCGGCGAGCATGTCGCCGCCACATTCGATGACCACCGCATCAGCAGGCATCGTGAGGCAGGTATCGAGTGCCCTGTCGAATATCCGTTGCATGTCTTTGCGCTCTGACGGATAGGTGGTGGGCAGCCCAAAGTCCACGCAATCGAAAACCTGTGCAGCCCCGTAATCCTGATAGTTCGCGATCTCGGCAAACGATGAGGTGCCGGTGGCCTTCAGCACGATTACGGTCGTATGCCCCTTGGCAAGGAACGTACGTAGCAGTCCGAGACCGGCAGTCGTCTTGCCGACCTCAGGTCCGGTTCCAACGATCAGCGAAAGCGGTGCGCCATGATCCTTGAAACGGGCGACTGGGGGTACGGCGAATTCCTGCAGCGTGAGCGTTCGGCCGGCAGCATCAATGACTGTGCCAAGGTATGTGACTTCGCCGAGGAATCTCCTTGCGAGCGGCGTGTTGGTAATCAATTCGCCGACCACACCGCCTTCGGAAATCACCCAGTATGTCGTGCCTGGAATCAGGCCGCCCTTAGGCACACCTCCCACCAGCACGATGTTCGACTCCCGAGCTCCCGGTGTCCCGAGGAAGACATCACCCGCAACCACTGTCTGCATGCGTCCCGAAACGGACTCGACAAGGATGGGCGGTGATTTCGCAGCCAACTGAAATGCGCAAACGTTCCCCTCCAGCCCTGGAGCGTTGACGTAATGTAACGGACGCCCCAATGAGACGCGTCGTAGCACCGACGTTATCTTCACATTGGCGGGAACGTTCCCGCCAGGCATTGTACCGCCATCGCTATTGTGCTCGCCGCGGCGAATGCTTTTTTTACGTGTTGTCTTCATTACGGTGGCAGGCGCCCTGGCGGCGACTTTTGGCTCGTTTGTATGTGATCTACCTCACTTCCGGAAAGACATAAATATTTCCACCGACACGCTTCCCTCACGCGAAAAAAGCCTAACTTGGAAGCGCTGAGGAGCGCAAGAGCCGTAGATTGGAGGTACTAACTATCTGTTAGAATGTGGCCGTTGCGGCAGTTGTTAAGTGCGTGGTCAAGACTCCGTTCAAGTTATTTGTCGCGATGCCGCCTGGTGATTTTACGCTGTAGTCTTTTTAGAATGAAGGCCAATGCGCAAAGAGCCTCGCCGGGGTTCGAAAAGTAAGAGGGCGATCGTATGATATGCCCCCATTGTGGCGCGGTGGTCGCGGCCAACAAGAGGTTTTGCGGAGACTGCGGCGCCCCGCTGCCGTGGCAGTGCGGCGCCTGCGGCGGCGAGAATCTGCCCGACAAGCTATTCTGTGTCGGTTGCGGCGCTGCGCGCGGACTTATGGCGCGCACTCCACCAATCTCTGCCGGCGTGTCCGCAGTCGAGCGCCGGCTGCTGAGCGTGATGTTCGTCGACCTGGTCGGGTCGACGGCCATCGCCCAACGTCTCGATCTGGACAACCTGCGAGAAACCATCAACGCCTTTCATGCCCACGTCACGAGCATGGTTGCCTGTTTCGACGGCTTCATCGCCCGCCACATGGGTGATGGCGTTCTGGTCTATTTCGGCTATCCGCACGCCGATGAAGCCGACGCCGAGCGGGCAATCCGCGCCAGCTTGACGATCATTGATGCGGTCCAGCGACTGAACACGCCGGCGGGTCCCCCGGGCACGCTCCGGGTTCGGGTCGGCATCGCCACCGGACTCGTGGTCGTGGGCGACCTGATCGGTTTCGGATCTGCGCCCAACCTTGCCGCTGGCCTGCAGTCCGCAGCCGAGCCCGACACGGTGGTGATGTGCGATGCCACACGCCTCCTCGTTGGCAGTCTATTTGAATGTCGCGAGCTCGCTTTGCCCGACCTGAAAGGATGTCGCGGGGTCGAGCGCGCATGGGTAGTGCTGGGCGAAAGCGTCATCGACAGCCGCCATGACGCGCTGCGCCGCGGTCAGGTGACACTGGTCAACCGCACGGAAGAGCTTGAATTGTTGCTGCGGCGCTGGGAGCAGGCCAGGGGCGGCGGAGGGCGCGTCGTGCTACTGACCGGTGAACCGGGCATTGGAAAATCTCGCCTGGTCGCGGCGCTTGAACAGTATGCGGCCACCGGCCGGCATCTCTGTCTCCGCTTTCTTTGCTCACCCCACCACCTTGATACGCCGCTCTACCCCATCATCCAGCATACCGAGCGAGCGGCAAAGTTTCAGCGCGGAGACTCTCCATCGGTGAAATGGAACAAGCTTGGCGGCATGCTTCCCAATGATGCTTCTTCGGAAGACAAGGCCCTGCTGGCTGAGCTGCTTTCGATCCAACACCCCGATGCCGATTTCCTCAAGACGATGACGCCGCAACATCGCAAGTCGATGGCTTTTGCGACAATCCTCCGTCAGCTCGATGAGTCAGCGCGAAAACAGCCGATCCTCGCGATCCTGGAGGATATACATTGGGCGGACCCGACTACGCTTGGGTTACTCGATCACGTGGTCGAGGCCATCCAACGGCTTCCCGTGCTCCTCGTCATCACGGCTCGCCCCGAGGTGAATGTCCCCTGGGCATCTCGTCCGCATGTCACCGTCAAATTACTGAGTGGGCTGGACGATGAGCTTGCGGCCACGCTGATCAAGCAGACTGCCAGCGGGCGGGAGCTACCGCGCGACGTGATCGAGCGGATCATTGCACATGCCGACAGCGTACCGCTATTTATCGAGGAGCTGACCAAGACGGTTCTTGGCAGGCTCCAAGACGAGCATGCATCGATTGCGTCGCTTTCGGCCGATGTCGTTCCTCCCTCGCTTTATTCCTCGCTCATGGCAAGACTCGACCGACTGCGTGTCGGTAAGGACGTCGCAAGCACCGGAGCGGTCATCGGCCGAGAGTTCTCATTCGAGCTCATACAGGCCGTATCGGGGCTGCCGGCCAAACGTTTGGAGGAGGTGCTCACCGAGCTTGCACGAGCTGAAATCGTTGTTCCGCATGGTGAGCCTCCGTCCGCCAGCTACACCTTCAGGCATGCGCTCGTGCAGGAGGCCGCTTATGCCTCCTTGCTGCGCGAGCAGCGCCGCGCGATCCACCGGCGCCTCGCCGAGGTGCTGGAAGAAGACGCCTCGGGCGAAGCGCCAGAGCCGCAAGTCATCGCCTGGCACTTTGCGGAGGGCGGCATGCCCGACAAATCGCTCGAGTACTATCGAAAGGCCGCCGAACACGCCACCGGCCGGTTCGCGCTGGCCGAGATGGTTCACCATCTTCGCAACGCCCTGCGCCAAATGGCGCATGTTCCGGATTCAGCAGAGCGGCAGCGTCGTGAGCTCGCGTTACAACTGCAACTCGGCCGCGCGGTGATCGATCACGAAGGCGCCGACTCGGATTCCGTGCGCGCGACGTTCGAGCGTGCACGTGAGCTTTGCTTGACGCTTAATGAAGTGGAAATGCTGCCGCGGGTCTACGACGGGCTCTTGGTGAATTACTACTTCATCCGTTCTCAGCCCGAAAAGATCATTCAATACACGCGCGACATGGTTCCATTTCACCAGCGGATCGGTGACCGCCAAGCGCTGTTCATGCAAAGGAGGGCAGAATCCCTGGCGAACTTCCTGTTTGGCAATTTCGAGGCCGCGCGCGACGCGATGGAAAGTCTCGATCCGGAACGCGACGGACCGAATGTCATGATGAGTACTCGGGATCCGAAGGTCGCTATTTCTGTGCTGCTCGGCATATGCCTCACGATTCTCGGCAAGGTTGATTCAGGCGCCGCTACGAGTCGCTCCGCCGTCGAGCGCGCCGAGAGCTTAGGTCATGCGGTCAGCCTCAATCTCGGCCTGCGCCGGGCCTGCGCTCAGGCGATGGTGCAAAAGGATGCTCGGAGGGTTGCTGAATTGGCCGACCGATTGATCGCGCTTCGTGCTGAATACGAAACGTACAAGGGCAGTTGGGAGGGCACATTCTTTCATGATTGGGCGCAGATGTGCGCCCGCCCCGATCCGGTGCTGTTTGACCGTATGCAGGTTTTTCTTCACCGCCTCGATGCTACCAAGAACTGGGCGGTGTTGCCCCTGTACCTGGCCTCCACAGCCGAGTTGTGCGGCCAATCGGGCGACGTTGCCACGGCCGCTGTAATGCTCGAGCGGGCGGCCGAAATCGTCAATCTGACCGGCTCCCGATGGTGCGAAGCGGAGATTATCCGTTTACACGCCCGTTACGGCGCGCGTGATGCCGAGCACGCGGTCGCATTGCTGCGCTCCAGCCTGGCCATTGCCCGCGAACAGGGCGCCAAACTCTGGGAATTGCGGACGGCAATGGATATGGCAAAGCTATTGCGAGACCATGGGGATCCCAGTGCCGCACGAACGGTGCTGACTCCCGTTTACGGCTGGTTTACCGAAGGCTTGGAGACGGCAGACCTTGCGGGGGCACGGGCATTGCTTGATGAAATTGCGCAGACGTGATGCTTCCTTCGACAGGATGGGCCCGAATTGTGCCCACCAGGCTCTGGTGGCGATTTACCTTTGGTGTTTTGGACTCGAGCTTCAAGCATTGGCGTTCGCGCCGCGTAGGTCGGTATCGCACCGGACTGTTGGACCGCTTCAAGAGTCCTCCAGATGGTTGCGAAGCTTGTGTGACGCCGATCGGCGGGCCTTGTCCAAGGTCCGGTCGAGGTGGAGGATACGGCATCGAAGGTCTGTATGGGGCAGAGTCTGCCAGGATGCCGGGCATCCCACGCGCGCTGCGCGCCGATGGAAAGCGCTCTTATGACTAGGGGCCGATTATCGAGACGCGACGTGCTCAAGGCCGCTGGAGCGAATGCCGCAACCGTTTTTGCGGCACCGGTATGTGCCCAAGTAGCCGAGCCATCTGAAATCACGTCCGCATTGGTCGCGGTGGCCAAGAAGGAGGGCAAGGTCGCTTTCTACACCTCGATGGATCTGCCGGTTGCCGAGCGCGTCGGCCGAGTTTTCGAAGCCAAATTCCCCGGCATCACTGTGCGCGTCGAGCGCTCGGGCGCCGAGCGCCTGTTCCAGCGCATTCAGCAGGAATACAACAGCGGCATCTATGCGGTTGATATAGTCAATACAGCAGACGCTGCCCATTGCATCGTGTGGAAGCGAAACGGCTGGCTCGTTCCGTATCTGCCGGAGGAGGTCGCGCGCAACTATCCGAAGGAATATTACGATGCGGACGGCTTTTTCGTTACGACACGCGTGTGGCTGTCCTCGCTCGGCTATAACACGACATTGGTAAAGCCGGAGGAGGCACCCAGGAGCTTCGCGGACCTGCTTGACCCAAAGTGGGCGGGGAAGATGGTTAAGGCGCATCCCTCCTACAGCGGCACCATCATGACGGCTACGTTCCAGATTGTGCGCGAGTTCGGCTGGGGGTATCTTGAGAAACTCGCCAAGCAGCGAGTGATGCAGGTTCAATCCTCGACCGATACTCCGAAGAAGATCGCTCTCGGCGAGCGCGCCGTGATGGCCGATGGCAATGAGTACAATCTCATCCAACTCAAGGAGCAGGGGCAGCCTGTAGAAATCATATATCCGACCGAAGGTACTCCCCTGATCACGGGACCGAGCGCGCTGTTCAAGGCGGCGCCGAATCCCAACGCGGCGCGCCTTTTCCAGAACTGGCTGAACTCCCGTGAATCCCAGCAGCTGCTGGTCGACTTCGCGCGCACCCATTCCGTGCACGCGCTGGTCCAGCAAAAGCCCGGCGGCAAAGCGCTCAAGGAAATCAAAACACTTAAGGACGATCCTCTTGGCGTCGAAAAGAGCGCTGACGAGATCAAGGCACGGTACGCGAAAATATTTGGAGTATGAGACATTCATTGCAGATGGAACCGAGTGACGGATGCGTGCATAAGCCAACGCCACAAGCGCGGAAGCGAACCGTTTTCATCTTCCAGCTGAGAAACAAAGTTAGGCCCAGGTAAAAAGTTAGGCTAGCTAACATGTTGAAGTTCGCGGTGCCCCTCTCTGCCCTCGCTGGCATCTTTGTCGGTGCGTTGAATCCCGCGGCCAGGGCCGCGGATTATCCGACCCGTCCAATCCAGCTCATAGTTGGGTTTTCGGCCGGAGGAGGCGTTGATCTCGCGGCGCGAATGCTTGGCGAATGGTTGTCACAGCGTCTGGGCCAAAAAGTTGTCATCGAGAATCGGACCGGCACGGGCGGAAACCTCGCCGCGCAAGCGGTCATCAATTCCCCGCCCGATGGCCATACTCTTTTGTTCGCGGCCCCAAGCAACGTCATCGCCGGGTCGCTATACAAGAAGCTGTCATTCGACTTCCTGCGCGATACCGTGCCGATCGCGGGCGTGATGCGGCTTGCCAACCTCATGACGGTCCCCAACTCTTTGCCAGTTCGCAGCGTCCGAGACTTCATCGACTACGCAAACGCCAATCGCGGAAAAGTATCGATGGCCTCGACCGGCCATGGGACTTCGGTGCACCTGTCGGGTGAACTGTTCAAGGCGATGACCAAGATCGAAATGGTGCACGTGCCTTACCGCGGTGCCGCCAGTGCTTACCCGGATCTTATGGCGGGCAATGTCCACGTGATATTCGGCAACCTGACGGGCGCGATCGGTTTCGTGAAGGCTGGCCAGCTGCGGGCGCTGGGTGTGACTTCGCTGAAGCGGTGGGGAGGGTTGGAAGATATTCCAACGATCGCCGAAACCGTGCCCGGGTATGAGGCGGACGTCTGGTACGGCATTGTAGCGCCCAGGGGCACGCCACCGGAGATCGCCTCCGTGTTGAGCAAAGCCATCAATTCCGCGCTAGCCGATCCTCAGCTGGCCGCCCGGTTTGTCAGCGCAGGTGGGGTGCCCATGCCAATGAGCTCTGCCGAGTTCGGACAATGGATGGCCGACGAACACACGAAATGGCGCAAAGTCGTGGAATTCGCAGGAATATCGCTCGATTAGATCGTCTCAAATCGAAGTGACGACGAGGCATTGCTCAGTGCGATCGGACACCACGATCGGTACTTGTGGGCCCGTTTGCCGCACCGAAAGTTATGGATAATATGCCATAAGAGTTCCTGCTTGCCAGCGAGTCTTGTAAGCTGGCCGACATTGATGGAGGGCCGAATGGGTGGGATTGGCATTTCGGTGGACTCACAGGAGACCGAGAGTTCACCGTCGACACCACGAGTCAGTCTCCCACCGGAGGTTGTCGAGCACATCGCCAGCAAGCTCGGCATCATGACAGCCGAAACCAAGCAGGCATTGTCGGAGATTAGCCTGCTTGAAGGCGTGGCAGTCACCATCACACGCAAGAAGAATAACGACCAACTCACGATCAAGAAGCAGCCGGGTGGTTCGCCGTATGATGTGACGTACAAAGGCAGCACCACGAAGATCGATATTTGACGGTCTGCTGCGGCCCTGCGGGGCGATCATGGCAACGATCAACTTGCCGTATGCCGTTCAACATTCGCACACCTGTCGGCATTTCGCCTCCGTAGGGGGCCCTGCATTGTCCAGATTGTCGTGTTGACCCCGCGATCGCCGTCCTTCTGACCGCACTCCGCCGGACGAATGTACCGTCCGATAGCAAAGCGGTGCTGGCGCTCTGATCATGGCATCTGCGCAAGTAGTCTGGCGGCGTGATTCTTCAGGTCCTGGTTGTCGTGGAGCACATCGTTGCGCGTCATGGCGTAGGCTCGATTGCGCACGACGCCGGCATCTTCGATTTCCTTGCCGGCCCCACGGCCCACCCGTTTGTTCCGGCGAAAAGCAACCAGAAAATCCGCGCCATTCGCCATGTTCGCCAAGGGCTCAAAGGGTGAGGCTTGATGGTCATCTGTGAAATATTTGCTGAGTTGACTCATTTGCCGGTAGTTGGCACCGCCACCGCCTGTAGTCTCATCCACCCCGAGAATCGTGCCGCCGTGATCCTGGAAGCCGGCAGCGAAGAATTCCCCCGCGCTCCAGGTCATCCCGTTTGTCACGACGATGACAGGGCGTGGAAATACAATGCGGTCGTCGGAGTTACACTGCGCTTTAGTTGTGTACTCGAAAGCGTCCGAAAACGTCGCGCCGGTGTCCAACGCCCGCTTGATCGACTCACTCCATTTATGCAATCCCTCCGGGGGCGGCCCTAGTTCGCTGACAGACGTAGGCAGATTGCAGAATCTCAGCGTCGTGTTCGTCGCCCGGAAATACAGAGTGGAGGGCGCGATCGGCCCGGGTGGAGCGACCCATTGCAATATGCGCTCGCTCGTCCGGATGCTTCCGCCCGCATTGTCGCGGACGTCGACGATCAATCCTTTGGTGTTGCTGTATTTCGCCACATGTTTTTTAAACTCGTCGACCCACTTATCCCCGTCCAAAGGGGAAACGTTTTCGAACGAGTAGAGCCGAATATATCCGAATACGTCGCCCCCAGGCGTCGTGTGAAATTTAGAATCGATGGGGGCGCTGCAGACGTCGTACTTCGCAAACAGGAATTTGCGGAAGTCGCCCATCTGTTGCATCTCGTCGCAATTGCTGTTGCAGGAATCGGGCAGCGATATGACCTGCCAGGCAATCTCGATATCGAGTTCCTGGCCGTCATCCGCTCGATAGCGGACCTGCACCGACTCCTCTTCGGGTACCGGATGGAGTTGTAAGACGCGTTGTGTCAAACGCGCCAAGCCGATGCACCCCCTTGCGCTAGGGGTGGCGCCGTCTCCGCCCGCACGATCCGCCGCGCCCTCGATCGGAGTGCCGTTCCAGCGGATGACCTCGACACCGGGGCGGAATGTTTGGTGCGTAAACCCAGGGACGATGCGACTTACGATGTATTTGCGCCGATCGTTCTCGATACACGCCTCAATCCTGAATGGAAGGAAGGCGTGGGCGCTAAGATACGGCCTCGGCGGCTTATAGCGCGTATGCTGATCGCGAAGCTCGGTGAAGATCGCCATCATTCTGGCGTGGAAGCGCAGATCGTCGTTGAGTCCGCCAGCTACTTCGCGGAGGTCCCGCAGGCGTTCTACCGGACGCGCACCGTATAACTGTCTCTTTTGAGGAAGGTGGCAGTAAAACTCGTCGAGCAGCGTGATTCCTTGTTCGACAATCAACTTGCGCTGGCCGCTGGTCAGCTGGTTCTGGCGTGCTTCTTGCAGAAACTCCTTGAGGGATCGAAGACAGTCCGCCTTGGCAACCAGCCGGTGAATCCCGGAAATAGGCGCGAGGACTGTTGCCGCGCTTGCGGTCGCCCCGGCAAGCAGGGCACGGCGGGTGAGATGGTGCATCGACCCCTCCTGGTGGGTACCTCATGGCCTTTGTCGGGTGACAATCAAAATTGCGGCTCATGGGACCCGTCAACGGAATGATCCGTGCGTATGGGCCCTTCGAGTTTTTCACGGCGTCATATTCGTCACAAGTGATTTTCTATTTGGGGTTCGGCCAAGCAAAGCCCACGGCACGTGAGGGAGAAGGCGCCATGCGAATTGCTCGTCGGAAATTCCGACATCTGGCAGCGGGGCATTTACAATCCCGGCATGCTGTCAAATCGCCAGGGCGCAGGCCTATCCGTCACGTCCAGTGCGCTTGACGGTCGGCTTTGCCGCCGGCGGCACGGCCGGCGTGCTTGGGCGCCTGATAGGCAATGGCTATCGGAGCGCGGCCAGCAATTCGTCATCGAGAACCGGCCGGGCGCCGGCACCAATATCGCCACCGAGGCGGTTGTGCGTGCGGCGCCAGACGGTTACACGCTTCTCGTGGCCGGCCCGTCAGGCGCGATCAACGCGATGCTTTACGACGAGCTCAATTTCAATTTCATCCGCGACATCGCGCCGGTCGCAACCATCACCCGCTAGCCCCAAGTCAATGGTGGTGAATCCATCGTTTCCGGGCCAAAACCGTCCTCGAGTTCATTGCGTACGCCAAGGCTAAGCCATGACACGGCGCGCCGTCGTCAATGCATGCCAGCACGGTCCTTCGGCGTCTGGTGCAGAGAGAACATGAAATCACCGTGCGATCTGGCCTGGCGGCCGGAAGGCTGGTGTGGTCTCGCCGGCCATGGTGCGGAACGTTATGGAGTAGCGCGGCGAGTCGACGGGTGGGATGCTGTGCTCCCAGATGCTGCGGGATTCGCCGGCCATCATGTAGAGAGAACGCGGTTCGGCTTCGAGCGTGAACCGCTGCCAGGTACGTCCGGTCTTGCGTCGAAAGCGAAATTTGCAGGCCGACGCAAGCGACAGTCCAAAGACTTGGTCGAAGTGCGGCTTGTCGCGGTGCCAGCCGATCCCGGTTCCTTGTTCATATTGCGTGAATAGCACTTGCCGGATGGAAGCAGCCGGGAGGCCCGCAAAGGCTTGCACCTTCACGATCAAGGGCGCGATCCAGGCGGGCAGGTCTTCCGCTTGTTCAAGCTTGTGCTGGTTATAGTCGTAGCGCCACCCGAAGGAGGCGACGCGGCGCTTGCCTTCAAAGGCGCCGAATTGGAACGGCGCGAGCGGCAGCGCGCGGATTTGGGCGATGAGCTCGTGCTCGCTCTGGGCGGTGATGAAGCTCGGTTGGTAGCGCAGGCCTCGGGGGCGGCAGCGCCGTCAGAGAAGAGGGCGAGCTGTTCGGACACGAATCAATTCGCGCAATGCCGTGTCGAAGCTATCGGCTGCCGCAAGCGGGAAATGACACAGCCGTTAATTCTTGGGTGCAATTGCATCGATGCTGTCATTGCCCTGGTCCCGCGGCGGGTTGCCGGGCGTAGAGCCACCACTCGTGGAGTTCGTTGTTGTGTGTCCTCGCTGGTCCGTGGTGACGGACGCTCCCTTCGGCGGATCATAATCGAACTGACCGGGCGCCCGGGACGTTGGGCCGGCGCCGGATGTTGCCGGATCATCCCTCGGCGTCGGTTGCGGCGGCCCGCTCTCCTGCGCCTGTGACATCGTGCCCGCCGCGCACATCAAAATGGCAATGACTGCACATGGCCAGGTTTTAGAGTCCATGATGATCTCTCCGGTTAGAGGCTCGGCTCTGCGATCGACAGCGACCGCAACGACTACACCGCCCAATAAATGGGGGCGGCCGCATCTACGAAACGCGCGGCGGCCCCGATCAGTTGCGCTGGCCGGTCGTTCCACGTCCCGGCCAACCGGCAGGGCTGCGCACCGATGATCGCCTCGCGCCCTTGGCCGAAATCCCGGCTGCGGAAGGTGGGAGGGAGCCTGAAATGGGCGCTTTCGAAAGTCGAATAGAATTGCTCGCCCCCGACGTTTTCATAGGCCCCGCGAACCGCCGGCGCGGTGCAGATTCCACATATTGCTGGTGGCACCCTGTTGGCAGCTAGGGGCGACGCCAGCGGCTTTGGCGTGGCGCCTGGCCGCGAGTAAGCGCAAGGCTCCACTGCGTTCTCGCTGTGGGCTGAACTGGAACCTCCGGGGCGCTTCCCCATTGGTCATTCGGCGGGCGGAGGTAAATGTTGCAACGGGCTTGGTTGCTTGCGATTGGGCGTCGGCTCAGGGCGGACTATGATGCTACCGCGGAGCCTATCCCTGCGCGTCTTGCTGAACTCGTCAAGCAACTGGAGAGGTCCGCCAAAACAAGCAACGATGACGATAAAATTGCGCCTGCGCGAACCAGGAATGATGATTTTTGATGGTGGCGGCGGGGGAATGGGTTCGAACCACCGTCTCGTGCTGTTCACACACGCGCTCTGCCAATTGAGCTACCCTGCCGTCGACCGCTCTGTGGCCAGCCGCAATAGTGGAACGCCCGGCGGGCCATCACTTGCATATGCGCCGATGCGGCGCAAGCAAATCACCACAAGACAGCAACGGCCGAGTCGGCATACGGTTTCGTCCAAAGAAGCTCACTGGGGGTATTGAGGATCGCTCCGTCATGAGTAGTGCGCGGATGCTGTCGTCGTTCGCGCGCGCGACGAGCCGCCAACCAGGGCGGCCATCGGAGAACAAGATCTGGATTAGGGGCTTCTGCCGCCATGGTGGCTAAGCCCGTGCGCGCGCCATTATAAATGACGCGACGCCGAAGAAGGTCGCAGCGGTCAACTGAGGCGTACTTACTCGGTTGTTTTCTGACGCTCGGGAAATCGCGCGATAAGGCGGTCTCTCTCCCAAACCTCGCCATCCTGGAGGTCTACAAGTCGCCGCGCTTGTTTGACTGCTTGTCTCTCGTCGGCACATTCGATGCGTTGGACGCCTGAAAAGTGTCCATCATCGCGAAAGGTATTAAGAGACGATATTGGTGCATGCGCTTCACTCCGTGCAATGCAGAGGCGGGAGCGCTATTGCGGCCTCCACGACCAACTCTAACTGGCGCTACCCAATGCCATTGATGTGGAACGGACAATGTGCGGCCGGCATTCTTTTGCATGTGGCCCAGCGAGGTGGGCGATGGACGCAAACTCAGGCGAGCCCTGGTCCGAGATGGACACTGGGCTGCCCGGCCCAGCAACGCACAAGGATTCGTAAGCTTCCTGTCCCACGGCAACTTTTTTGACGAACGAGTGGACCCCTCGAAGCGGCGCTGTCGGGACCGTCGGGCTCGGGGGAGCGCCGGAACTGCCAAGGGGTCCGCGGCAGGAACGTTCCAGGCAGGCTAGCGTTCAATCACGTTGGGTTTCAGACAGAAGGTTCCGGGAATGGAACGGCAACGCCTTTGCTCAGATCGCAGGTCCATGCGCCCCGTGGGGCTGCAACAGTCGTCGAGCCTGTCGGCTGCTCGTGAGCGCATGCAGAAGAAGAAGAAGAAGAAGAAGAAGAAAAATGCGCAAGGGAGCGCTGAGGGCGGCGCGTGACGTTGCGGGAGGCCGAAGCGAGACCGCGTCGGAAACGGATGGAGTTTATTTTTGACCGCGACGCGAATAGCATTCACCTGTGAATGTCGCGACATCCAACAGGAGCCGACATGACCCTGCACATCTCCGAGGATTTTGCTGCCTGTTTGGTCAACTGGAGCATCGTCTCCGTCATCCTCAACACGATGCCGCCGCGCGATCCCAACGACGACGACGATGAGGACGAAGACGATGAAGAGGACGAGCACCGCGACGACGAGCCGGCGGTCGTTCGCGAACCAGATGATGACGAGTGACGAGGCCGCCATCGGAGGCGGCCTTATCATGGGCCTTTAGGCCTGCTCTGGCGCCTTACCGAAAAGGTCTCGCAAGAATCTGTAACACCCGAACCCAACAACAGCAGTCAGGACGATCGCGGTGGCGCCGACGATCACGGCGAGGGAGACAAAGGTCGCGGTGAATGACATGACACGGGTTCGCTTAATGGAAAGCCCCGGGCCGGGACACGGTCACCGGGGCTTTCTTGTGCAGCGCAATCACGAGTCTGGCGGGATCGTGATTGTTTACAGCGTGCCCGAAGAGTGCGGGTTCGGCAACAGTGCGACATCAACATTCTGCAACCGTGACATTTTTGCAATTCCCAATTCGGCCAGTGTAATTCAACTCAGGCCACTAGCGGATAAACCGGCCAGTACCCCAGAGCCCGCGGGAACGTTCGGTAGTGGCAGCCGGACGGGCTGGAAACTGACCGATACCGGGCGCATATTCTCCCGAGAAGGGAAGGAAGCGGCTCATGGTTTGGACCTTTATCAAAATCGCCATACTCGCCGTTCTAGCGATACTTACCCTAGGCTTGTTCCCAGACAGGCGCAGGGGCGCGATCATTGCCGTTGCGACGTGCATCGTGGCTGCCATCGTCCTGCATTTCGTCGCGCCCTAGAGATATCGCACAAAATGACCGTTAAATGCCCGCGCGATCCCAACCAGCTCGGCAAGCTGATCGTGGATATTGCTGACCCACTACCGAACGTTCCGCGGAACGAGACCGGAATCATTACCGAAAACGGGGAATGTTTTTCCGGCCTCCACGAGTGAGCCCCGACATGGGGGTGCCGGGGCTCTCGGACTAACGACGTTCACGGGGGGTGTTCGGGGGGTGTGTTCGCCACTAGCCCATAGATCCCTTACGACGGGCTAGTGACCCTGTCCATGCCTGGAGTTTGCTCGGCCAACCGCTGGCATTCTGCGGAATGACGCCTGCACTCGTCTGCGGTAAGCACCTGCTCGACCTCGATCACGGCCTGCTGCGCGACATCACCTTCTCACAGCACAGCGCTGGCGTCGGTTGGCTATCAGACAGTCTAGGAGTAAGCGATGCTCCTCGAGTTCCGCCCGACCGGCCTCGGTCCGGGATCGGCAAGGACCGGCCTGATTACATCGTCGTTACCGGCGAGTGGGAGGTCGGCCGCATCTGCGAGACCCGTGGCGGTCGCGACAATCCGCGCTGGTTCTGGTCGATGACCGTCAACGGTCCGATGACGCGCTCCACTCGAACCAACGGGGTGAACAACTAATCTATCAATGCATTATTCGGTGTGAACGTGGCCACAAGTTTCACTCGGAACGTGCCCGCTCCTTACGAGTTCTCATTTCAAGAGAGGGAACAAAGGACGCGCTTATGTGGATTAAGGCATCTCTGATCGCGGTTGGATTCGTTGCAGCAACGGCTGCCGCGACTCCGGCACCGACACTGGCTCAAGGTGTGTACGTTGGCCCCGGCGGTGTTTCAGTTGACGTTGGTCGACCCCGCTACCGTGAGCGTTATCGTGGGTATCACGATTATGCCTATGACCGGCGCTACGGGGGCTGCCGGACGGTAACCATCGAGCGAGCCGGAAGCACGCGCACGATCAGACGCTGCGATTAGCAGTCGGTCGCGCGTGCTCGACGCGATGAGCGGCCGGTTGAGGTTGCTAGGCCCTCCTCGGCCGGCGCCCTAACCACCATCTTGGGGAGTTGGAGCGCCCCAAGCGATGGCCAGCCCATCTTACGGCATTGACGTTGTCGCGTTTGCGTTAGCCGTCATCCTGGCGGCCGCCGTCTTGTTTCTTCTTGCCCAGATCGTGCCGCAGCTTATGGACCTGATGATGATGCCACCGCCCTTGAGCGGGACACGCTAGGGCACTGCACACTGGGTCAGGGGCGGGAGCCGTGACTGATCTACTGCTACAGCCAACGGGAAATCCTTCGCAGTACGAGGAGCATTTGTACCAGCTAACCGCCAAGGCTATGAGGGAGGAGCAAGACGAGTTCGGATGACAAGATCAAGCAAGCCGCCTCGCACTTGCTATATGATGGGCGGCAAGGTCACTGTCCCTCGTCAAGGTTTGCCTTCATGGCGAGCCGCCTTACGTCGCCTGGTCTCATCGCTGGGCCCACAAATTGGTTCTCCTCCACTTTAGCAATGGCTTCGGCCAGCTCACCTTCGTTCACGGGGACCCTCTTGCGCACCAATTCGATGGCTCTTTTCTCATCTGATTCGTAGGCAAGGAAATTCCGCACGATTCCAGGTTTTCCCTCGGAATCCTGACCCGAATGTTCCATCCTGCTGACATCTGGTCACTATGCGCTGCAGCCGTCGTTGATCAATGACCTTACAAACTGACCTTGTCCGTCATAGGGGCTTAATCGTTCCAGGCTTAAGCCCCAAGGAATCCAACGCGGATTGAGTGAGTTCGGCTACTGCTTCAACCTGCTCGTCGGCGGTGTGATCCGGTCTTAGTTTAAATAAAGCGATCGCTCTGTGCTGATTCGATTCAGCAACGGCATACGCGGTGCGAAGCGGCTCACCGCCCCCAAGGCGCTCGGTGATTCGGATAATGACATGTCCTGCCATGCTCGCAATTATGGCACAGGCAGGACCAGGTTCCAATTACAGTTTCCATGTTGCGAAAATGCGTTTGGAATCGCACGCGCGCGAGGGGTGCAGCCGACGATCGCGCGGTACCAACACATGTGCGTTCCCCTACACGCACGCATTTACTCTTCGTGCGGCTCGATCGATGCGTCTGGCCCAAGCGACTCGTCGCAGTCGTCTCTTCGGCGAACCGCTCATCCCCTACGATGGACGTATGGAGGAACACATTGTCTCCGCCGCGCGTTCCATTGCAGGGGCACACATTCCGATAAGGAGGCCTTCATGCCTCGCATCGCGATCGTCGGGCTAGCCTGCTCCACATTCCTGATCCTGCTGTCGTCGTCGGCGGTGCGCCAGGAGGCGCGCGCGGGAGCCGACACCGGCTCGGGGCAATTGATATTCAACAACGCATGCCGAACCTGCCATACGACCAAGGAAGGCGACGATCGCTTGGGTCCGAACTTACACAACATTATCGGAAGGAAAGCCGGCTCGTTGCCGACCTTCGGCTATTCCAGCGCTATGAAGGGCGCGGATTTCGTGTGGAACAAGGAGAAGCTCGACGGCTTCATCGCGAAACCCGATGAGGTTGTGCCCGGCAACAACATGAAGCCGTATGGCGGGCTCGCGTCGGCCGAGGACCGCACCAAGTTGATTACTTTCTTGCAATCCCCCACCGTCGATTGAAGCTACCTCTGTCTTCGGGAATTTGTCATTGCGGGTGCAGTGCGCGAGAACAACTAGTCAGAACCATTTCATTTGATGTGGGCTGTGCGGTTTCTTGGGCGATGAGCCGATCATCGTACCTTGGTGGTCACACCGTAGTTCCTCGGACTTGGTTTGGCCGTGGGACTGCTTGCACAAGTGCAATCTCTGCGGATGATCAGAAAATAATTAAAGCCAAGCACGAAGCTTGGAAGGCAAAAAGAGCTGCGGCAAAAAAAACCAAAACCGGTGAGCCGACAGGTCTACCTTGCGTTATTCTATGACGCGCAGCTCGACCTCAAGGCGATGCCGTGATCCCGCGCGGCAAGTACATCGGTAGCCGCTTGGCGATCCTCCGAAGAACGAGGTCGAACACTTCATCCGCTTTCCTGCCTGCGGCGGCTGGCTCAATTGCCGTGATCTTGGCCAAGTGTTCGAGCACGAAGGTCCGCTCCCACACCCAGCGCAGGATCAACCGCAATGACGGGCGCTCAATTCGAAATTCGAATAGATGGCGCGCCGCGCAGTTACCGCGACCGAAAGGACTACGCGATGGAGGCCTCCCCAGTTTCGCAAGCTCTATGATCTTTTGGGCGACGGCGTCCCGTGTCGGATTGACGATCCCGTCAGTTTGCCGGAGGCGCCGTCTCGAAAGCGACGACCAGGAGATGAGCCGTCTCTGGATCGAACTTACGGCCTTGCAGATCAGCCTGCGCGATACGACTGGACCCGATCGCTTCCGGGTGATGGTCGGAGCCCGGAGGTGGGGCCGGTCGGACCAGCAGGCAAAACAACGGGCGCCTGATACGCATTGCGCGGCAATGGTGAACGTTCCCCAATTGCACAATGCAAAAACCCGCCGGGGTGTCGGCCGACCCAGAGGCTCTCTCCAGGGCCTCAGCGCAACTTAATTTGAAGCGTTGAACAAGGACGAGTCGAATCTACTTTTCTCCGGTCGAAAAATAGGCCCACAGCGCCTCGACATCCTCGGGATTCAGCACATCGCCCCAGGGCGGCATGTTGTTCCTGCCGTTCGTCACCGATTCTACGAAACGCCGGTGATCGTTCTTCGGCACCGTCGCCAGATCGATCGCCCACGGCGGGTTCTTCATCCGGTTGCCGTGGCAGGTCGCACAGTTCGTTGCATAGATTTCGGCGCCCGCCTCGATCTGCTTCGGGGGGAATGTCGCCTCGCCGGCCTTCTGCGCCACGGCGCTCGCGCACAGAGGCGCGAGGCCGAGCACGACAGATATGACTAAACGCATCCTTTCGGCTACTCCGGCATCAACGCAAAAGTCCAGACCGAGCCGCCGGTGGGTACCGAATTGGCGGTGAAGCGGGGGGCAACGCTGCCGCCTCGCCCGGACAGCACGGTTACGTATTGCTGACCCTTATGAGTATAAGTGATGGGCGGCGCATTGACACTCGATCCCGTCTTGAACTGCCACAGTTGCTTTCCATTATCGATATCAAGCGCGATCACTTCACCGGTCAGCTTGCCGGTAAACAACAACCCGCCGTCGGTCGCCAGCATGCCTGCTGAGCTCGCGAAATCCATCATCGGAACCTCCCATGCTACTTTGCCGGTCGCAGGGTCGATGGCCAAGTGATATCCGGCCGGCTCGCCCTTCGGCGTAGTCATGGTCGATTCAATGCCGGTTGATCCTCCGCCGAGCACGAACTTGAAATCCACATATTTCATGAGGCGCGGCAGGTTCCACGAATTCAGGTAAACCAGCCCGGTGTTTGGATTGAACGCGATCAGCGTTGCGTTGGTGCCGCGTGATGGAAACACGTTGACCGTTTCGCCTTTGACGGCGCGCTCCAGAATGTCGGTCAGCACCGGCCGCCCGGTCTCAAGGTCAATGTGCGTGGCCCAATTGACCTTAACGAAAGGGTTTGCCGCAATCAGCTTTCCATTGGTGCGGTCCAGCACATATAAGAAACCGTTTTTGTGCGCGCTAATGAGCACCTTGCGCATGTGCCCCTGGACCTGAATGTCCGCGATCAGGCTCTCGGCATTGGCATCGAAGTCAAAACTGTCGTTCGGCACCGATTGGTAATACCAAACCATTTCACCTGTCTTCGGCCGGATCGCGAGGGTACTCGCGGTATACAAACTGTCCATGCCATCGCGATAGGATGGGTTATACGGCTCAGCGTTCCCGGTGCCGATATACAGCAGGTCAAGTTGCGGGTCATACGAAGCATATTGCCAAGTTGCACCACCGCCATATTTCCAGGCCTCGGGCTTGGTCGCGTTTGGCCACGTTTCCGAACCGGGCTCGCCCGGCGCGGGTATGGTCCAGGTTCGCCATAGCCTCTCCCCGGTATTAGGATCGTATCCTTCGACGAAGCCGCGAGTAGTACTGTCGCCGCCGCCCATTCCGGATACCAGTACACCGTTGGCAATGATCGGAGCGATAACGCCCTTGTAGCCTTCCTTGAATTCGGCGAACTTCTGTCGCCAAATCTCATTGCCGGTTTTCATGTCGAGCGCGACGACATGCGCGTCCACCGTCTGCCGAAAGAGTTTTCCCTCATAGATCGTCGCCGGCCCGCGCATGATCGCGCCGGCGGTAGCGACCCGTAGCGCCGCTCGATCGTAATTCACGGGCGTGCGCCAGATCTGCCTGCCGGTCGCGACATCGATCGCGAAGGTCCAGTTGCCGTTCACCACGTACATCACACCGTCGTAAATCGTCGGCTGCGACAGCTCGCCCATATCGTTGGCGAGACTGAAGGCCCAGACCGGCACCAGCCGCTTGACGTTTGACTTGTTAATCTGCTTGAGCGGGCTGTACATCTTCAGGTCATAGCCCATGCCGAAGGTCGTCACGTTCTCCGTGTTCTTGCCGTCGGCGAGCAGTTCTTCCGCGGTTTGCGCAAATGCAGTCTCGCAGGCCGCACACAACATCAATGCCGCCAGTATCTTCTTCATGACTGCCTCCCTGGTTGAACTTCCATCTTCATGGGCAGCGCCATCTTGGGGAGCGGGCGCTTGTGTGCTGGTGCCGCCAAGGATTTGATGCCGGCGGCCCGGATCAGCTTTTCGTTGGAACTCAGTTCGGCAACGACGTACTTCTCCACATCGGCGGGCGTCATCGGCATCGGAGGATCGCGAGTGATCGGCCCCCATTGGGTGATCCAAGTGTAATGTTAGTTCAAGACCAGCCTCGGTGCTAGCATGGCCGGCGACGCCGGTTGACGTAGCGCAGCCGGCCACGCGGCGAATGCAGGTACGAACACCTCGGGGGCTGGTGGCTTGTAGCCGAACGATGCGTGCGGCCTGATCGTGTTGAAGTGACGCCGCCAACTCTCGATGACGATCTGAGCCTCTCGCAACGTTCGCCGTCGACACCGGGGTTGTCTATGCCACGCTGTGGCTTCCCTATGAAGCTCACCGCCGCGCATGAGCCGCCGGGCGATTTCGGCCGTTTGGAGTTCGGCGCGTTCCGTTGGCGAATGGGCAGCGAGATAGCGGGCGACAGCGATGAGGATATGCCGGCCCTCGTCGGTATTGCCCCACTCGCCGAACTGCCGCACGGCCGCGTCCAGCGCTTGGTAGGCATGGAAACCTGCGTCCTCGCGCAATAGTGCCCGCGCCAGCGTGACGATCAACGCCTGCACCGAGTGACCGAGCGTCAAATGACGCGCGACGAGACGCGCGGCAAGATCGACCTGTCGTTGCCGATCGAAGGCTTCGAGCAGAGCGACACTCTCCTCTTCGGGCAACACAGGCAGGAGATTGCCGAGCGCAGCAGGGATCGTCAGGCCTACACCCCAACCGTCGCGATTCTGGATCCCGAACAGCGCGACCTGCCGCACGAAATCCGGAGGCGGTACGCCGGGCCGCAAGCTGGCCGCAGACGGCTTTGGCAATGACAAGGCCCAGGACATGCCCGAGGCCGTCGTCGAGCCGCTGGCACCAATGCGCTGCAGGATCAGCGTAACCGAAAGCAGGCCTCACCCAGACCTCGCCGTCACGCAGCTCGGCGGGGCAGGTCGGCACGTCGTCTGCCCACAGATCGAAGGTACAGCCACTCGCGAGGTCGAAGCGCGTAGTGCCAGTGGGAGGTCAGGGTTCCATCCTCGACGCTACCGCGATCCAGCGGAAAGCCCATATGAGGGCAGCGATTGTCGAGCGCGAAGACGCGACCTTTGTCGTGGACGACGAGTATCGGACGATGCCGCCCGTGCGCGACCAGACGTCCCTTCGCTTTCAACTCCTCGAGGCTGCCCGCACGCACGAAATCCGTGGCGGGTGTGTCCGTGAGCAATCCTCACCGGCAATCGTTGCAGAGCTTCTGGTGCCCTAGCCCCTTTTAATATAGGCGTCCCATACTCACGTTGCTATTCTCACCAGCATCTTGCCGAAATTCTTACCCTGCAGCACACCAAGGAATGATGCGGGCGCCTTCCCCAGCCCGTCGACGATGTCCTCGCGATATTTGAGGCGACCTGTGCGCACCCATTCGCCGACATCACGCAGGAAATCGGCTTGTTTCGCGGTGAAATCCGAGACGATGAACCCACGCACGAGGAGGCGTTTGCGCAACACCGAAAACATGTCGGGCCCGGGCATCGGAGTCGTCGCATTGTACTGCGCGATGAGCCCGCATACGGGAATGCGCGCAAAATCGTTGAGCAGCGGCCACACCATTTGCTGTACGGCGCCGCCGACATTCTCGAAATAAACGTCAATTCCCTTGGGACAAGCGGCTTCGAGCTGCTTTGCAAAATCGGGCGCGCGATGATCGACACAAGCATCAAAGCCCAGCTCGCCGGTAACGAAGCGGCACTTCTCAGCGCCGCCGGCGATCCCGACTGCATTGCATCCCTTGATTTTGGCGACTTGCCCGACTACCGACCCGACGGCGCCGGAGGCCGCCGCAACAACAACAGTCTCCCCAGGCTTCGGCTGACCGATTTCGAGAAGACCGATATAGGCGGTCATCCCCGGC
>Ga0164306_10000226_pt1 | contig 21542 bp, 20 predicted proteins | sample Whisoiple_242_MG_FD_110213 | JGI IMG/M metagenome (GOLD analysis project Ga0164306, IMG submission 110213) | Soil microbial communities amended with fresh organic matter from upstate New York, USA - Whitman soil sample_242_MG | ecosystem: Environmental > Terrestrial > Soil > Unclassified >... | reverse complement strand
TCTGGCAGAATGGCTGCGACGAATTGTTACGACGCCGTCCTCCCGGTCGAGCGACATCGCAACGTCGAGCTGGTCGGCATCCTGAGGATGAAATACTTGCCGAAGACGACCCTCAACGAGGCATGGATCGCGAAGGAAGAAGAATGGAGTGGGGTCGCCGATCGGATGAGGGCGCTACAGGATCAGGCCGAATGCGGCCAAAAGCTCTCCCCAGCCCCCCTACAACCTCGCGCTGCATATGGCGGCAACAGAACCATGTTCTAGGTGAATCAATGGGTTAGAAAAAAATGCAATATCCAGTCTTGATCCAGTAGGTATCCAGTATGATCCAGTTAGAAATCCAGTGCAGCTACGCTGCATAACGATAGCACCGTTCGCTGCGCGAGCCGGTGCAAAAACATGAGTGTGTTATAAACTTCCGCAGCTCCTCAGCTCTGCTCCACATCGCGCAGTCCTGATCCTCTAACCTGTTGCACAATGCACGGCAGACCAATACGAAACCCCAACATGGTCCTTGGGGGCTGGTTCCCGTGAGCGCTGCGGAGTGTTGCCTAATCCCACCACTTAGGGTGCGTTCCTTCTAATCTGCCGCCAATGCGCACCGGTGCAATCCGCACCGGGAAGCCCTTTGCGCCGATCTCCGCCGCGAGACCGCATAGAGTTGCCGGGCCGTTCGCCGGCTCGAAGCGTGAGCCTGGTGTTTTCTGAATGAAGCGGCGGACCGGCTCTTCCTTTTCCATCCCGATCACCGAATCATAATCACCGGTCATCCCGGAATCGGTGAGATAGCCGGTGCCGCCCGGGAGGATTTGGTGATCCGCCGTCGGAATATGCGTATGCGTGCCGATGACGAGGGATGCGCGGCCATCGCAATGATGGCCCATCGCCTGTTTCTCGCTCGTCGTCTCGGCGTGATGATCCAGGACGAAGGCATCGCATCCGCGCCCGACCGGACAGGCAGCAAGTTCTCGGTCGACCGCGGTGAACGGATCGTCCATCGGATCCATGAATGAGCGGCCCATCACGTTCATAACGAGCACGCGATACCCACTGGCGCCTTCATACAGAAACGCGCCACGCCCCGGCGTGCCTGGCGGGTAATTCGCGGGCCGTAGAAGCCGCGGCTGGCGCTCGATAAAAACCAGCGCCTCGCGTTGATCAAAGGCATGATTGCCGAGCGTCACACAATCGGCGCCGGCATTTATGAGATCGTCACAGATCGTCTCGGTGATGCCGAAACCGCCGGCGGCATTCTCGCCGTTGACGATGACGAAATGCAGCGCCCAGTCGCGGCGAAGCCGCGGCAGATGTTCGAGCACGCTTGCGCGGCCGGAGCGACCGACAACATCACCAATGAAGAGAAGACGCATGCTTTCGTGAGGTCCGGCAGTCGATCGTTTCGCGCTCAGTTATCACGAATGCGAGCGGCTGGTCGTGCGGCTCGGCGGGAATAGATGCGACCTCTTGTGCCGCGAAGGCAAGTCCGATGGCGAGCTGCTTCTTCGCGGTGAGGGCGGCGAGCGTCGCGTCGTAATAGCCGGCGCCGTACCCGATGCGGTGCCCGGTGCGGTCGAAGGCGGCGAGCGGCACGATGAGGAGGTCGGGTTCTAAGAGGGGGGAGCCGGCCGAGGGCTCACGTAAGCCCAGCGGGGTATCGACGAGCGCGTCGCCGGGCCGCCAGAGGTGGAACCTGAGCGGCTTCCCGCGGCCGGCAAGGCGCGGGAGGGAGGTTTCGATGCCCGCCGCGGCAAGTTCGGCGAGGAGCGGCAGCGGATCGGCCTCTCCGCGGACCGGGAAATACGCGGCGGCGCTGCGGCTCCCGTGGTGCCGCGCCAGCGCAAGCCCGTCGCGGGCGGCTCGAATGGCAAAGGCGCGGCGGATCTCGTCCGGCACGCCCGCGCGCCCCTCGAGGGCGGCACGACGAAGCCCTGCTTTGCTATGTGCGTTCATCCAGGCGAGGAGAGTGCGGGCCACAAAGGCCGTGGGACATCGATCCCGGGAAACCTACACAGTAGGTGGGCGCCATGTGCCCAAGTCCACGGACAAGGGCAGGGACAGCTCCCAAGGAGATCGATAAGGCCCCGGGGAATAAGGTCCAACACGAACCCCGCAGCACCGCGACTCCAATGTAGGTCGAGTCCGCAATCGAGGGAAGTGGGATGATCCCGCCGGCCCAGTGGGCGGGCGCGAAGGCGGTTGCCCCCACCGGCGAAATCAGGCATAGAGCGCCAAGTTGCGGCCGGACGTCCGGCCTTTTTCATTTGGGCTGCCCCATGAAAGTCCGTAATTCCCTGAAATCACTGCGGGCGCGGCATCGCGACAACCAGCTGGTTCGCCGCAAAGGTCGCGTCTACATCATCAACAAGACCCAGAAGCGGTTTAAGGCGCGCCAGGGCTAACCGCCGCCCTCGCGGCCCGTGCCGGCCGAAGCCGCGCGTCATTGTTTTGACCTGACTTCGGTCCTATTCTTTCGAGCATGGGGTCTGCCGGCGCTAGCGTTCTTTGCTTCGCAATTTTGCTCTCCGGCTCTGCCACGCCCGGGCTAGCCGAGAGCTTTGGGCCGCCGTCTGCTGGCGTGCCGCTTCCTCCCGGCGATAGTCTCCAGATCCCCGGCCTGCCTCCCGTTCAGCTTCCTCCTGGCACTCGGATTTTCGGCCCGAACGGTCCCGTCGATCCCGAGTCGCTGGGGGCGGCGCGGCCGCGCCGCGAAGCGCCACGGGCGCCTCCGCGGGAGACCGAAGCCGAGCCTGATCGGGCCAAGCCTGCGGATTCCAAATTCAGGCCGCGCCCGGTGATTCGCGAGGCGACGCAGCGCGCCAATGTTCTCGACGAGCTATTCAAACGGCTCGCCGCCGCGGAGGACCCGGAGGAGGGCAAAGGCATTGCTGGCGCAATCGAGCGCGTATGGCTGCGCTCGGGGTCCGATACGGCCGATCTTCTCATGTCCCGTGCGGTTGCGGCGGTACAGGAAAAAGACCTGCCTCTCGCGCTTGAGTTGCTCGACAGAGTCGTGGCGATCGAGCCCGATTGGGCGGAGGGCTGGAACAAGCGCGCGACGGCACGCTTCATGGCCAACGACATCAACGGTTCGATGGCCGATATAGATCGGGTCCTGAAGCTCGAGCCGCGTCACTTCGGAGCCCTGTCCGGTATGGGCTTCATTCTTGAGCGCGAAGGACTGGATAGGCGCGCACTCGAAGTTTTCCGGCACGTTCTGACGATCTATCCGGGTCAGCCGGACATCAAGAAAATCATCGAGAAGCTTGTGCCCGAGGTGGAAGGCCGCGATATTTAAGGAGGCGTGCTGCTACCGGCGGATAAAGGTCAGGTAGATTGGACGGCCTCCGGCGCGCTTCGCTTTCGCCTCGTAGCGGGTCTCGCGCCAGCCGGCCCAGGGCGTCATCCAAGATGCCTTCTGCTCTGCGGCCCAAAGGAATTGCGGTGACGGTAGGATTCGGGCGAGGGTCCAGCCGGCATAATCATCGATATCAGTGGCAAAGCGCAGCTCGGCGCCGGGCTGCATCACCCGCGCGAGAGCGGCAAGCCTTTGGTCAGAGATGAAGCGGCGCTTGCGGTGCCGACGCTTCGGCCAGGGGTCAGGAAAGAGCAGGAAGACGCGGCCAACGGAGGCCTTCGGCAACCAGGCGAGCAGGTCGGCGGCGTCACCCTCAAACAGGCGAACGTTTGTAAGACCTTGCGCCTCGATCGCGGCAAGGGCTTTCGCCATTCCGTTCACGAACGGCTCGCAGCCGATGAAGCCGACGTTGGGATTTTCCGCGGCGGTTCGGACCAGATGTCCGCCACTGCCAAAGCCGATCTCCAGCCAGCAGCTGGAGGCATGACCGCCGAAGAGCGCGCGGAGATCGGAAACACTGCTGGTTAGATCGACACACAAGTGTGGCAGCAGCTCTTTGAGCAGCCGCATCTGGTGTGGGCGTATCGCCTTGCCCCTGCGGCGGCCATAGAGAGCGCCTCGTGCGTGATCGTGTTTTTCTGCCTCAGTCTCGATCAGAAGGCCCTTCAGTCGAAGTGCGACTTCAGCTGGTCGGCAAGATCAGTCTTTTCCCAGGAAAAGCCGCCGGTCGCATCCGGCGCGCGGCCGAAATGACCGTAGGCGGAAGTCCGCGCAAAGATGGCCCGATTGAGCTTCAGGTGCTCGCGGATGCCGCGCGGGGAGAGGCGCATCGCCTCCATGAGCACTTTTTCGAGCTTGTCCTCTGGGACTTGGCCGGTACCGTGCAGGTCGGCATAGATCGACAATGGCTCGGCGACTCCAATCGCATAGGAGAGCTGCAATGTGCAGCGCTCAGACAGGCCTGCCGCGACAACGTTCTTCGCGAGGTAACGCGCCGCATAGGCCGCCGAGCGGTCGACCTTCGTCGGATCCTTGCCGGAAAATGCGCCCCCGCCATGCGGCGCCGCGCCTCCATATGTATCGACGATGATTTTGCGGCCGGTCAGCCCGCAATCTCCGTCCGGGCCGCCGATATAGAACTTGCCGGTCGGATTAACGTGCCAGACCGTGTCCTTGGAAATCCAGCCGTCCGGAAGCGTCTCCCGGATGTAGGGCTCGACGATTTTCTGGACGTCGCCCGAACTCAGGTTCTCGTCCGTATGCTGATGCGACAGCACGACTTGGGTCGCGGCGACCGGCTTGCCCTGGTCATAACGCACGGTGACTTGGCTCTTCGCATCGGGGCCTAGCCCCTTCTCGCGCCCCGAATGCCGGGCCTTGGCCAAATCTTCCAGGATCTTGTGGGCGTAATAGATCGGCGCCGGCATCAGCTCAGGCGTCTCGCGGCATGCGTAGCCGAACATGATGCCCTGGTCGCCGGCTCCTTCGTCCTTGTTGCCGATGGCATCGACGCCCTGCGCGATGTCGGCCGATTGAGCGTGCAGCAGAATTTCAACATTGGCGTGCTTCCAATGGAAGCCGTCCTGCTCGTAGCCTATCTCGTGAATTGCTTTGCGGGCGGCTTCCTCTATCTGCTCCGGCGAGATTTTCGGCCCCCGAACCTCACCGGCGATAATCACCCGATTGGTGGTCGCCAGCGTCTCGCATGCGACGCGGATCTGGTAGGGATCGAGTTTCGATTTTTCGGCTTCGCCGAAGAAGAGATCAACCACCTCGTCGGAGATGCGATCGCAAACCTTGTCGGGATGGCCTTCCGAAACCGACTCGCTGGTGAACAAATACGAGGAACGCGCCAAGAAGTGCCTCCAGGACTAAAAACCGGAAGAGCGGATTGGAAGGGCGGTTGGCTCTGCTCCCAGCTCTTTGGCACGGGCTAAAGCGGGTATTTGCGGAGATTTCGAGGCGGTCGTTCGTTGTGTCAAGCCAAAGACCGAAAATTGTTCTGTTTATCGAACTTCGGCTTACGCGCGCGGTGCGGGACATGCGGCTCGTCAGAATCTTCGTGGGGAGCGCGTTGATCAAAGCGAATTAGCCGGCGCTTGACGCGCGCATCCGTGATACGGGCGAACGCGCGACGGACATAAGGTACATCTGCCAAAAGAATCAAACGCGGAAGCGGTTCACTGCCGAGATGGTCAACAGCAGAAGGAACATTGCAAACGCGGGAAGATTCCCGAATCTTGCAAACAATGTGGCCTCTATGCTGGCCGGTAGTTTGCTGTCGAGAACACCGTCGATGCCGATCGGGAGCTCGGCAGAAATGCGGCCATAGGAGTCGACAACCGCGGAAATGCCGGTATTCGCTGCGCGCACGAGCGGCAACCCCTCTTCGATGCTGCGTAGTCGCGCCTGTGCAAAATGCTGGTGCGGGCCGACATAGCGGCCAAACCACCCGTCATTAGTGACATTGAGGAGAAGTCCGGGCCTCTTGTCACGGCCCGCGGGCCAAATCTGCGGCGTCACCTCGCCGGGAAAGATAGCCTCGTAGCAGATGAGCGGGGAAACCAGCGGGAGGCCCGGAACATTGAGCGCCTTGCGACGTACGCCGGGCTCAAAGCCGCCGGGGATGGCAACGAATTGCCGAAAGCCGATGCGGTTCAACAGGTTCGAAAACGGCAAATATTCGCCAAAGGGGACCAAGTGGACCTTGTCCGAACTGTCCAAAATTGTGCCGCCGCTCTCGACAACTTGCACCGAATTGTAAACTGAGTTCGCTCCGTTCGAGGCGCCGGCGTTCGGCGCATCCATTCGCGCCGCCCCAGTGACGAGCGTCGTCTGCCCCGGCAAGGCTGCGCCAATTCGGGCCAGCGCCTGAGCGTCTCGCCCTAAAATGAAAGGGAACGCCGATTCGGGCCAAATCAGATGCGTTAAATCGACGAGACCAGTGCGGTGCGTCGATGTCGCTCGATCCGAGAGCGACAGATATTGGTTGAGGATCGCCCCGGAATATTCCGGACGAAATTTCGCGTTCTGATCAAGATTGGGCTGCATGATCCGCAGTCTGACGCCGGAAATATAGCCGGGCTCGGCTCCTAGCTCGAGCCGGAGCGACCCGAAAACCGCGAGCCCCGCCAGGGTGACGCCCGCTGAGAGCGTAGGCCAACGGCGGGACCGGGTTGTGCTCGCGTCAGCCAGTGTGGCCGGGGCCGCGAACAGAAGGACCGCAATCAGCGTCAGGCCATAGACGCCCACGAGAGAGGCGGCTTGCGCTAGAACGAGATTGCCGCCAAGCGCCATGCCGAAGAGGTTCCACGGGAAGCCCGTGAACAGATGTCCGCGTAACCACTCAGAGACGCCAAGTCCAACGGCCAGCGCCAAAACGCGTGACGAGCCGGGCACCCACAACAGCCGCGCCACAATGAACCCGAACCCGGTGAAGAGGGCGAGGACCGCAGGCAAGCCGAGCACGCCCAGGGGTAGCGCCCATGCAAAACGGTCCGGCTCAACTACGAATGCATCGCCGAGCCACCAGAGACTCGCCACGAAATACCCGAAGCCCAGCCACCATCCGTCCAGCGCGGCCATTCGCGCGGAGGCGATCAGCCCGCCCCGAGGGCTGTCATTAATTTGCGCCGCGCCATCGACCAGCCAGACTGAGATAGAAAAAGTGATGATCAGCGCCGGGAATATATTAAATGGCGCCATCGCCAGGGCGCCGACAGCGCCACTGCTGATGGCCATCGCGCGTCTGGTCCAGCCCTGTGAAACAATCATGGGGGCGGCGCGTTCACGAGGCACTCTTTCCGAGAGAGCCGACATCGACCGAGATCTCCGAATCAGGCGAGCTTAGGGTTTGCCCGACGATTTGCACGATGTTCTGACGTTCGGTTGAGGCATTGTGGCCCGGCGCGCCAGTTTTCCGGCAACCGCCGACATACGGCTGGGCGCCTTGTTTCGCCTCGTCTGCGCGATTCTGCCGCGCCTCGCCTAGCTGGAGCACAGAATGTTGCATGAAAGCGCCTGCAAGGGTTGTCGCCAACCGAAAAAATGCGCGCTCCAGCACTGGTCCTCGGACCCGTCCTGGGAAATTGCGGACGTCGAAAAACGCGCTCCGACATGGGCTTTCTGTCCCGCTGCCGCCCGACCCTGGCTCGAAGCGGAGGTCGAGGAGCTCGCATATTTGATCGACGAAGGGAGTGCCGATTCCATTCGTCACCAACACGCCAGAGCAATCGCCGTGGAGCTAATGGAGCTTCGGCGTATTCGGGCCGCGCGAGAAAACTTGTTCCTCGATCAAGTAAAACGGATCAAGCCGTTGAGCGCAGCAAGACAAGTGCGCGCCTGCATTGACTTCTACAAAAAAAGACCCAACCCCGACATTGTTTACATGCTTGCCGGGAAGGCTGGTCTCGACACGCAATTGCGACCGGTGAGCTTTGAGGATGGAATCGGAGTTTTGGCGCGCAACATTGCGCGCCTTGATCGTGATGAGGCACGCGCGCTGTCGCGTCGGCGGCGCGCCATTCAGCTCTTCCATCTCACCGCATAGGTTTGTAGTCCTATTCAATGCGGCATAGCCCCTTGCAATTGCGTTTGGCAGAACAAAGCCAATCCGGCCTAAGTGCTTGGGAATGGAGCAGTTTCAGCTGGAGAGCGTGCGCTCTCGCCGATGTGCGATAAGCCCCACTCACGGCTCTCGTATTGCATTTTGCGGCCGCAGTTGTGAAAGGATACATACTTTTAGAGCTGGGCTCTGAGATGTGGCATATTCTGGCGCACCTGGCCTAAGCTTCTTTCGACGAAGGTGACAATGCAAATAGCGATGATTGGGGCGGGGTATGTTGGTTTGGTTTCGGGCGCCTGCTTTGCGGATTTTGGCCATATCGTCCGCTGTGTTGACAAGGAGGAGATCAAGATTGCCGCCCTCCAAGAGGGGCGCATGCCGATCTACGAGCCGGGGCTCGAGGAGCTTGTCGGAACTAATGTGCGGGCGAACCGCCTGACCTTTACAAGCGATCTCAAAGCCGCGGTGGGCGAGGCAGAGGCGGTGTTCATCGCCGTGGGTACACCATCTCGGCGCGGTGATGGCTATGCCGATCTTTCTTATGTCTACCAAGCGGCACGCGAAATCGCAGGCGCACTGTCGGGCTATACGGTGGTCGTGACCAAATCGACCGTGCCGGTAGGCACCGGCGACGAGGTGGAGCGTATAATCCAGGAGAGCCGACCTGACGCCGAGTTCGCAGTTGTGTCCAACCCTGAATTCTTACGCGAAGGAGCGGCAATCGCCGATTTCAAGCGTCCGGATCGAATCGTCATCGGCACTGACGACCTGCAGGCGGCAGAGGTTATGCGTGAACTTTACAGGCCCCTCTATCTCAATCAGGCGCCTATCGTGCAGACCAGCCGACGAACGGCGGAACTCACGAAGTACGCCGCGAACGCGTTTCTCGCCACTAAGATCACCTTCATCAACGAGATCGCCGATTTATGCGAACAGGTGGGCGCCGACGTCCAACAAGTCGCGCGCGGGATCGGCCTGGACAATCGCATAGGGGGCAAGTTCCTGCATGCTGGGCCTGGGTACGGCGGTTCCTGTTTCCCGAAAGATACCCTGGCGCTGATTAAGACTGCACAGGATCATGCCGCGCCATTGCGACTCGTTGAAACGACGGCGGCCGTCAATGACCAGCGGAAGCGTGCCATGGCACGCAAGGTCCTGCAGGCTTGTGGTGGTGACATTCGTGGCAAGCGCATTGCGGTGCTCGGACTTACGTTTAAGCCGAACACTGACGATATGCGCGATGCTCCGTCACTCGCACTGATCACCGGCTTGCGTGACTTAGGCGGTCATGTGTGCGCCTACGATCCGGCAGGCATGGCGAATGCGCGCGAGATGCTGGACGGCATCGACTATGCGGAAGATCCGTACACATGCGCAAAGGGCGCCCACGCCTTGGTGATCGTCACCGAGTGGGACGCGTTTCGCGCGCTCGATCTGGAGCGAGTCAAGACGGCAATGGCTGGACTTGTCCTCGTCGACCTGCGTAACATCTATGAGCCCGCCGAGATGCGCCGTCACGGCTTTACTTATGTTAGTATCGGAAGATCGACGTAAGCCGAGCTTCCGCCGTTCAGTAGGCCCGCAAACCTCGGGATCATATGGGAGCATGCTAGTGTCACGTAAGCAGAGCCATGGCCAGGTCAAGAAGATTCTGGTGACCGGTGGGGCGGGGTTTCTGGGCTCTCACTTATGTGAGCGCCTGCTGGCGCAGGGTCACGATGTTCTATGCGTGGACAATTTCTTCACCGGAACGAAACGCAACATCGCGCACATGATCGGCGATCCTCGGTTCGAGTTTCTGCGGCACGACGTCACTTTTCCGCTCTATGTCGAGGTTGACGAAATTTATAATCTCGCCTGCCCAGCTTCGCCCATCCACTACCAGTTTGACCCGGTGCAGACAACGAAGACGAGCGTGCACGGTGCGATCAATGTGCTCGGCCTCGCAAAACGCGTGAAGGCGCGCGTGTTGCAGGCATCCACATCCGAAGTCTACGGCGATCCTGAAGTCCATCCGCAGCCGGAAACCTACTGGGGCCGTGTCAACCCCATCGGCTACCGCGCCTGCTATGACGAGGGGAAGCGCTGCGCCGAAACACTCTTTTTCGATTACCACCGTCAGCACCGCATGGAGATAAAAGTGGTGCGCATCTTCAACACGTACGGCCCGCGCATGCATCCGAATGACGGGCGAGTGGTCTCGAACTTCATCGTGCAGGCGCTTAAAGGCGAGGACATTACGATCTATGGGGAGGGGTCACAGACACGCGCCTTCTGCTATGTCGACGATCTTGTCGAGGCCATGCTGCGCATGATGGGGACGGCTGCGGAGTTCACGGGGCCTGTGAATATTGGCAATCCAGGCGAGTTCTCTATTCGCGAACTTGCCGAACTTGTCATCCAGCTGACAGGAACGAGGTCTAAGCTCGTGTCGAGGCCGCTGCCACAAGACGATCCGAAACAACGGCGTCCTGACATAACGCTGGCAAAGAAGGTGCTCGGCTGGGAACCAAAAATCGAACTGCGCGAGGGACTGCTAAGAACGATCGATTATTTCGAGCGATTTCTGTATGGGGAGAAAAAGGTAACGAGACAGCAGAGAGCCACCTTGAAGAAGGTTACCTAAACTGAAGAGCGACCGGGCCAAATGCAATCAAGCCGGCCGGGGAGAATGACATAGGACGCGGCATACCGCGCGCTCGAATTTCATACTGAATTAATCTGTGCCTTTTAATTTCTACTTCCTCCCCCTTCCGGGTTATGTCTGGATGCCCGCTTGGGTAAAAAAATTTCACATAGCCGGTGTTGAACCGTACCATTCACGCCTGCCGAGATCCCGTGCCTGTGTGAGCGATCCTCACCAGCCAGCCCGGCAGTTCCTCCAGGCGAAAATGGCAGAACGAACCCAATCAGCGTTAAGTAACTGAATTTGTGCTGCGTTGCAGAATGCAACCTCACTATTGAGAACGGGCCAATGGCCCGCTCTGGCAAGGCTGCTCTGACAGTTTGACCGTCAGCGCCGACAACAGCCGGACGCGACAGCACTAGGTGCATAACGAAATACCACCACAATTCGCGGCCGGTCGTGTTCTTGAGCTCCGTGGAGGAGCACAAAAGCTGAACCGCCAAAGACTCGGTCCCAAGTCCGAATGCAGGTAAGTTTACGTCGCCTACCTGCGTGCGCGGCCCGGAATCCCGAAGGGAATCCGATCTACTCCGCGGCGACTCCCATCCCGATCGGGCACGACACGCCGGTGCCGCCGAGCCCGCAGTAGCCCGACGGATTTTTGGCGAGATACTGCTGGTGGTAATCCTCGGCAAAGTAGAAGGGTGGCGCGTCCAATATTTCGGTCGTGATGGACCCCATCCGCCGCTCCCCCAGCGCCCTTTCGTAGGCTTCCTTCGAGGCCTCCGCCGCGGCGCGCTGGGCCGGCGAGGTCACGTAGATCCCGGAGCGGTATTGCGTGCCGATATCGTTGCCCTGGCGCATGCCTTGGGTCGGGTCATGACCTTCCCAGAAGGTCTTGAGCAGCCGCTCGTAGGAGAGCTTCTTCGGGTCGTAGACGACCAGCACCACCTCGGTGTGGCCCGTGAGCCCCGAGCAGACCTCCTCGTAGCTCGGATTGGGCGTATGTCCGCCCGCATAACCCACCGCGGTCACGAAGACGCCTTCGCCCAGTTTCCAGAACATCCGCTCCGCTCCCCAGAAGCAGCCGAGCCCGAAAAGCGCCGACTCCATCCCTTCCGGATACGGGCCCTTCAGCGGCCGGCCATTGACGAAATGCGTCTTCGCCGTCGCGATGGCGTCGGAGCGGCCGGGCAGCGCCTCGTCGGGCGCAGGCATCGCAGTCTTCTTGCGGAACAGGAACATGGGGCACCTCCGAATGGTCATGTAAGCCTTGGCGCAGCGCCAAGGTAGGGCGCCCGCCTCAAGCCAGGATCACAAGTGCGTCAGCGGCTGGAATAGCCGATTTTCGGCCGCGGCCGTCGGCCAAGCGCGAGGCAGATCAACCCGAAACTGGCAATAATAATCCAGATAGGCAGGCGAAGTATGTCGGTCGCCACCGGGTTCCAGACCAGCGGATGGATGTGCTCCAGGGTGGGCTGCAACAGCTTGTATTTCTCGGGAAATATCTGCTGCGCCGTCTCGGCCGCGGGCGTGTAGATAATGGTGCTTGAGGCGATCGACTTCGTCCCGTCTATGATCAGCGCGGCGAAGGCCGCTGCCAAGACCAGGATACCAAGAAACCGGAACGTGAGACGGATCATCGATCAACAAGCGGAGCGGTTCTCCTGGTCTTAAGCGAGCCGGCAAAAAGTGTCCATGGCGGCCCTTTTATGGTTGCGGGAGAACGCCTGCCGCGGGGTTCCCAGCCGGCGCCAAAGCAGGCTAGACAGCCGGCCATGCCGAAACGGACGGACCTCCAGACCATCTTGATCATCGGCGCCGGCCCAATCGTCATCGGCCAAGCCTGCGAATTCGATTATTCCGGCACCCAGGCCTGCAAGGCGCTGCGCGAGGAAGGCTACCGGATCGTCCTCGTCAACTCGAATCCGGCGACGATCATGACCGACCCGGACATGGCCGATCGCACTTATGTCGAGCCGATCACGCCCGAAATCGTCGCCAAGATTATCGAGAAGGAGCGCTATGTCCTGCCCGGCGGATTCGCGCTTTTGCCCACAATGGGCGGCCAGACCGCGCTGAACTGCGCGCTGTCCCTGAAGCGGATGGGCGTCTTGCAGAAATTCGACATCGAAATGATTGGCGCCACGGCCGAGGCGATCGACAAGGCCGAGGACCGCGAGCGGTTCCAGAAGGCGATGACGCGGATTGGCCTCGAGACGCCGCGCTCGCATCACGTGAAGACGCTCTCGGCCGCCTTGGCCGCGCTCGACGATATTGGTTTACCGGCAATCATCCGGCCCTCCTTCACCCTCGGCGGCACCGGCGGCGGCATCGCATATAATAAGACCGAGTTCATCGAAATCGTCGAGCGCGGCATCGACGCCTCGCCGACCAACGAGGTGCTGATCGAAGAGAGCGTCCTCGGTTGGAAGGAATTCGAGATGGAGGTCGTCCGCGATAAGGCGAACAATTGCATCATCATCTGCTCGATCGAGAACGTCGATCCGATGGGCGTTCATACCGGCGATTCGATCACGGTAGCCCCGGCGCTGACGCTCACCGACAAGGAATATCAGGTGATGCGCGACGCTTCGATCGCGGTATTGCGCGAGATCGGCGTTGAGACCGGCGGATCGAACGTGCAGTTCGCCATCGACCCGGCGAGCGGCCGCATGATCGTCATCGAGATGAATCCGCGCGTGTCGCGGTCCTCCGCGCTGGCCTCGAAAGCGACGGGCTTTCCGATCGCCAAGGTCGCGGCGAAACTCGCGGTCGGCTACACGCTCGACGAGATCGCCAACGATATAACCGGCGGCGCGACCCCGGCCTCTTTCGAGCCGACGATCGATTACGTCGTGACCAAAATCCCGCGCTTCGCCTTCGAGAAATTTCCCGGCGCCGAGCCGGTGCTAACGACGGCGATGAAGTCGGTCGGTGAGGCGATGGCGATCGGACGCACCTTTGTCGAAAGCCTGCAGAAGGCGCTGCGCTCCCTGGAGACGGGCCTCTCCGGCCTTGACGAGATCGAAATCGAGGGGCTGGGTCACGGGGAGGACCGTGCCGCTTTGCGCGCCGCGCTGGGCACGCCGACGCCCGACCGGCTCCGCGTCGTCGCGCAGGCGCTGCGCATGGGCGTGACGCGGAAGGACATCCACGACGCCTGCATGATCGATCCGTGGTTTATCGACCGCATGGCGGAAATCGTCGACATGGAAGAAAGGATCCGCCGGTTCGGGCTTCCGCCCGATTCCGCAAACCTGCGCATGCTGAAAGCCATGGGCTTTTCCGATACGCGGCTCTCCGTGCTCGCGGGCAAAGGCGAGCCGGAGGTCGCGGCGTTACGCGAGCGGCTCAACGTGCATCCCGTCTACAAGCGCATCGACACATGCGCCGCCGAATTCGCCTCACCGACGGCTTATATGTATTCAACCTACGAGGCACCGTTTGCGGGAAAACCGCGCTGCGAGGCGCGGCCGAGCGACGCGAAGAAGATCGTCATCCTTGGCGGCGGTCCGAACCGAATCGGCCAGGGTATCGAATTCGATTATTGCTGCTGCCATGCCTGTTTCGCGCTCGCGGAAGCGGGCTTTGAGACGATCATGATCAATTGCAATCCGGAGACCGTGTCGACGGATTACGACACCTCGGACCGCCTCTATTTTGAGCCGCTAACGACCGAAGACGTGCTGGAAATCCTGCGCAAGGAAAACGAGAATGGCACGCTTGTCGGCGTTATCGTGCAGTTCGGTGGACAAACGCCACTGAAGCTCGCGAGCGCGTTACAGAATGCGAACATCCCGATCCTCGGCACGTCGGTTGAATCGATCGACCTTGCCGAGGATCGCGATCAGTTCAAGCGGCTCCTGGAAAAACTGCATTTGAAACAGCCGAAGAACGGCATCGCCTATTCGGTTGAGCAATCGCGGCTTGTCGCCGCCGAGCTCGGTCTGCCGCTGGTCGTGCGCCCGTCCTACGTGCTCGGTGGGCGCGCTATGGCGATCATTCACGATCAAAACGCGCTCGACGATTATCTCCTCGGCACGCTGCCGGGCCTCGTGCCGTCGGACGTCAAGGCGCGTTATCCCAACGACAAAACCGGACAGATCAATACCGTACTCGGCCGCAATCCGCTACTTTTCGACCGCTATCTCGCCGATGCGATCGAGGTCGACGTCGATTGCCTCTGCGACGGCAAGGACGTGTTCATCTGCGGCATCATGGAGCATATCGAGGAAGCGGGCATTCATTCCGGCGACAGCGCCTGCTCGCTGCCGCCGCGCTCGCTCGCCCCGGCGATCATTGCGCAGCTCGAAGATCAGACGAAACGCCTGGCGCTTGCCCTCGATGTCGGCGGCCTGATGAATGTGCAATATGCGCTGAAGGACGACGAGATTTACGTGCTGGAAGTCAATCCGCGCGCGTCGCGGACCGTGCCGTTCGTCGCCAAGGTGATCGGGCAGCCGATCGCCAAGATCGCCTCGCGCCTCATGGCCGGCGAGAGCCTCGCCTCATTCAACCTGCAGCCCGCGGCCAACGATCACGTCGGCGTCAAGGAATCGGTCTTCCCTTTCGCGCGTTTCCCCGGGGTCGATACCGTGCTCGGCCCGGAAATGCGCTCGACCGGCGAGGTTATCGGCCTCGACCGCTCCTTCGACATCGCTTTCGCCAAAAGCCAGCTCGGCGGCGGCACGAAAGTGCCGCGCTCCGGCAACGTCTTCATTTCGGTGCGCGATAGCGACAAGCCCCGCGTCGTCGACGCGGCACGGCTTCTCGCGGATCTCGGCTTCACTCTCACCGCCACCGGCGGCACGGCGCGGTTTCTGCAGGAGCGGGGCCTCTCCACCGCCAAGGTCAACAAAGTCTCGGAAGGCCGTCCGAACGTCGTCGACGCAATCAAGAACGGCTCCATCCAGCTCGTCTTCAACACGACGGAAGGCGCGCAAGCGCTGACCGACTCGCGCTCGCTACGGCGGGCTGCCCTCTTGCACAAGGTGCCCTACTACACCACTCTAGCCGGCGCGATTGCTGCAGCGCACGGCATCAAGGCCTATATCGCCGGCGATCTCGAGGTGAGGGCTCTCCAGGATTATTTCGAGGCAGAGCCGCTTGGCGGCCAAGGCCGATCGGCTGAGGTGAAGGAGCACCGGGCCAGAGCCGTATGACGTATTGGGATTGGACAGAATGGACAAAGTGCCGATGACCACGGCCGGCTATGCCGCTCTTGAGGAGGAGCTGAAGCGCCGCCAGCAGATCGAACGCCCGCGCATCATCCAGGCGATCGCGGAGGCGCGCTCGCATGGCGACCTTTCCGAGAACGCCGAGTACCACGCCGCCAAGGAAGCACAGGGCCACAATGAGGGCCGCATCGCCGAGCTCGAGGACCGCCTGGCACGCGCCGAAGTGATCGACGTTTCGAAATTGTCCGGCAATTCGGTGATGTTCGGCGCGACGGTGACGGTTGTCGATGAGGATACCGATGAAGAGAAGCGCTACCAAATCGTCGGCGAGAACGAGGCCGACGTTCGGAGCGGCAAAGTGTCGATCACCTCGCCGATCGCGCGTGCGCTGATAGGCAAGAAAATCGGCGACACGGTCGAGGTGAATACTCCGGGCGGCGGCAAGAGCTACGAGGTTGTCAACGTCGCGTTTGTTTAAATGAGCTTTGCTCAGCTCGTCATGCCCGGCCTTGGGCCGGGCATCCACGCCTTTGGACGAACCGATGTCTTGGAGGTGGATGGCCGGGCCAAGCCCGGCCATGACGCTGACTTGCCATTTCTGCCCTCCGGCACGACAGCCTGGATTCTCTCCGACGGCAAGATCGGCGACGAGGTGCAATGTTTTGGCATCGCCGAAGCGCTGAGGCTTGCGCCGGAACGGCGCCTGATCGAACCGCGCGCGCCGTGGCGCTGGTTCGCGCCTTATGCGCCGGTTGCACCGCGCGATGCACCGGCGCGCCCGACAAGCCCGATTGCGCCCCCCTTTCCCGATATTGTTTTCGCGGCCGGGCGGCAGACAGTCCCGTATCTGCGCCGCCTCCGCAAAGAGTCGCGCGGCCGGACATTCACTATCTTCATCAAGGACCCTTACACGGGACCTGGTACGGCGGACGTGGTGTGGGTGCCGGAGCATGATGCGTTACGCGGGAAGAACGTGATCGTCACGACGACGCCTGCCAATCGCGTCGGCAGAGTGATCGGCGAGCTGCGTTACATACCCGCCGACCCACGCATCGCGGCACTACCGCATCCGCGCGTCGCACTGATCCTTGGCGGCAAGAGTATCAATCATCTATTCACGGCGGCGGATTGCGCCCGCCTGATCGAAATGGCGCGCAATCTCGTTGGGCACGGCTGCGGCGTGATGGTCAGTGCATCGCGGCGTACGCCGCCTAATCTACTCGCGGAATTCGTCTCGCTTTTTATAAACGAACCGCGTGTCTTCGTATGGGACGGCAGCGGCGACAATCCCTATTCGCAAATGCTCGCTCATGCCGATCACATCATCGTCACAGCCGATAGCGTCAACATGGTCGGCGAGGCGGTTACCACCGGTGTTCCGGTGTATGTCTATGAGCCGGGCGGCGGGCATCGCAAGATCACCGCCTATATCGATCGGCTGATCGGGCTCGGCGCTGTAAGGCGCTGGAACGGGCGACTGGAGTCCTGGACTTACGAACCGATCGACGCGACGCCCGGGATGGCGCGCGAAATCGCCAGCCGATATCTGCAGGCGCGATGAGCAGCGAAGATCGCCACAAACAGAAGATGGCGCATCGCAAGGCGGTGCAGGACGCCGAAGTCGCGTCCAAGACAATCCTCGAAAAGGGATTGCTGATCGTCCATACCGGGCCCGGCAAAGGCAAGTCGACCGCGGCCTTCGGCCTGGTCTTGCGTGCACTTGGTCATGGCTGGAAAGTCGGTGTGGTGCAATTCGTCAAAGGCGCTTGGGATACGGGTGAGCGGCGCATCCTCGAGCGCTTCGATGGCGTCTCCTGGCACACGATGGGCGAAGGTTTCACCTGGGAGACACAGGACCGCGCCCGCGACGTCGCCGCCGCGACGCGCGCCTGGGACAAAGCGCGAGAACTGATGGCGGACACAAGTATCCGCCTCGTCGTGCTCGACGAACTCTCAATCGCGCTGCGCTACGACTATCTGCCGCTCGCCGATGTTGTCGCCGGGTTGCGCGAGCGGCGGCTCGATCTCCATGTCGTCGTCACCGGCCGCAACGCCAAACCGGAATTGATCGAGATCGCCGACCTGGTGACCGAGATGACGCTGATAAAACATCACTTCGCGGCCGGCGTGCGCGCCCAGGCGGGGATCGAGTTTTAATGACAGGTGTGCGCTTCCTGCCCGCGGGCGACAAAGCTCTCCTGGTCGAGTTCGGCGAGACGATCGAGCGGGCCTTGAGCGAGCGCGTGCTGCGTCTTGCTGAACGGATCAAGGAGCTGCGCCTCAACGGCGTCATCGAGACGCTGCCGACCTTCCGCTCGCTTCTTGTGCGCTACGATCCGCTGCAGACGTCAGGCGCGACGCTGGAGAACGAGATCAGCGCGCATCTTGAAGACGCGGGCAGCGCGCACGACGAGGTGCGCCTCTGGCACATTCCCGCCTGTTACGACAGGCGTTGCGCGCCCGATCTCGACGAAGTTGCCGAGCGCACCGGCTTGACCAGCGACGAAGTCGTCGTGCGACATTCAGGAACGCGTTTTCTGGTTTACGTGGTTGGGTTCGCCGCCGGTTACCCTTACATGGGCGACTTGCCGAGCGAACTGGTGCTGCCCCGGCGCGCCGATCCGCGCGTGCGCGTACCCGCCGGTTCGATCGCAATGGCGACGACGCTGACCGGCATATACCCGCTCGAAAGCCCCGGCGGCTGGCATCTGATCGGCGCCGCGCCGATCCGTCTGTTCGATCCAAATTGGGAGCGCCCGGCTTTGCTCAGGCCGGGCGACTTCGCCAAGTTCGAGCCGGTCGATTTCGCCGAATATGAGCGCATTCGCGCCGCGGTCGAGCGCAACGATTACGACGTGCCGTTCACCATGGTTGCCGCGTGATCCCCATTCTGCGCGTGAAATCGCCGGGCCTGCACACGACCGTGCAGGACCTCGGCCGCGACGGCTTTGCCGATGTCGGCGTGCCGCCGTCCGGCGCGGTCGATGCGGTCGCGCTGCGGCTCGCCAATGCGCTCGTCGGCAATGCGCCGAATGCCGCGGCTTTGGAGATTCTGGTCAGCGGGCCGGCGCTGGAAGCGATTGCCGAGTCGGTGCACGTCGCGTTTGTCGGCGGCACCGCGGGCGTTAGCGTGCAGGACGCGCATCAGCGCAGCGTCGCACCGGGCCGCAGCGTGCATCTGAAGCAGGGCGATGTTCTGAAGGCGGGCATGATTGCAGGGAGTTCCTGCGGGTACATCGCGGTTGCGGGCGGGCTTAGCGTGCCACGCCTGCTCGGCAGCGCCTCGACCTACACGCGCGGCACGCTCGGCGGATTTGAGGGCCGGCCCTTACGCGCCGGCGATATTCTCTACGGCGAGGTCGGCGATTCCGCGCAAGGCGAGCTCGAACTCGCAGCGCCGCTCGATTCAGAATTCGATGCGCCGATCCGCGTCGTGCTTGGCCCGCAGGAGGATCATTTCACCGCTGCCGCGATCGAGGCGTTCCTCGCCGCAACTTACACCGTGTCCGCGCAAGCCGATCGCATGGGATTTCGCCTCGAAGGTCCCGTGCTCGCGCATACGCGCGGCTACAACATCGTCTCCGATGGCATCGTCTCGGGCTCGATCCAGGTGCCGGGCTCGGGGCAGCCGATCGTGCTCATGCGCGATTACCAGACGATCGGCGGCTATCCGAAGATCGCGACGGTGATATCGCCGGATATTTCGCGGCTCGGGCGCCGCTCGCCGGGCGCCAAGGTACATTTCGTTAGAGTGAGCCGCGACGAAGCCGAGGCAATCTACCGCGACGAAGAAGCGGCGATTGCCGCGCGCATCGCCGATCTGCGCGAGCCACGCGAACGGGCGAGCATCAACCTTGATGCGCTCTATGACGAGAATTTGATCGGTGGTATTATAAATGCACGGGAATAAACGCTACGACTTCATTGCGGTGAGCAAAGCGACGAAGCAATCCAGAGCAAAAACTGCAATCACCATGCACTTGCCCTGGATTGCTTCGCTCCGCTCGCAATGACGGCGCTACACGCCAAGCCAGCGATGCACGAGCTCCGGGTCGGAACGCAGGTCGTCGGACGTGCCGTTAAAGACGATCGCGCCTTTCGCCAGAATCACGTGGCGGTCGGACAAAGCGAGAAGATCCTTCAGATTTTTGTCTACGACGACGATCGCCACCCCGCTCGCCGCGATGATGCGCAGCGTGCGCCAGATGTCCTCGCGCACCTTCGGCGCCAGCCCCTCGGTCGCCTCGTCGACCAGGATGATGTCGGGATTGCTCATCAGCGCGCGGCCGATCGTCAGCATCTGCTGCTCGCCGCCAGAGAGTTGATTGCCCCAATTTTTGCGGCGTTCGGCAAGACGCGGAAACAGCGCGTAGATCTTCTCGCGCTGCCAATCGCGCCGGCCGCTGCGGCCTGCACGTTGCGCAAATATCAGATTTTCTTCTACCGTGAGATTGGGAAAAATTCCGCGATTTTCCGGGACGAAGCCGAGCCCTGCGCGCGCCATCGCATTCGGGCGCGAAGCGGTGACGTCCTGCCCATGCAACAGGATCGCGCCGCTGCGCGGCCGCACAAGTCCCATGAGCGTGCGCAAAAGCGTCGTCTTACCCATGCCGTTGCGGCCGAGCAGGCTCACCGTCTCGCGCGCGCCGATATAAAACGACACGTCACGCAAGATGTGGCTCGGGCCGTAAAAAGTGTTGAGGTTTGTTGCGGCGAGGACGGGCGAATGCATGCGCGGCTCGGCTCACAAATAGAATTGATTTTCGAAGAGCACGCATCCCTTCGGCCCGGCGCGGAACGGACCGTGTGGCGCGCCGGGCGGGCGGCAGGCAAAGCTCGGTGCGGGAAAACGCTCGAAGCGGGTGCGATCGCCTTGTGTTGCGACGAGCAGCTCGCCGGAGACGACGAGTACTTCCTCGTAGAACCCATGCACGATGACGGAGTTTATCGCGGCGCCCGGCGCCCAGCGCACGAGCCGATTGAGAAAGCCGCGTTTGTTTGCCTCGTCGAGACCACCGGCGAGAATTTTCTGCCGGATACCCGGCGCAATCTCGCTCCAACCGTCTTCGCCGATGCGGAAGAACTTGAGATGCGGCTTGCCGATTTTAGCATCAATGCTCATCGTTCCACATCCCCGGACGCATGGAGCGAAGCGAATGCGATCCGGGGTCCAGGCAGATGCGTTTGCTCTGGGTCCCGGATGCGGCTTCGCCGCTCCGGGAATCTGGAGAGATCGGCGCTCACATTCAAATTCCCAAATACGCGCGCCGAACATCCGCGTTTCCCGCTATCTCTCTGGCGGCGCCGCTCATCACGACACGTCCGGTCTGCAGCACGTAAGCGCGATCGGCAATCTCCAACGTTTCCGCCAAGCGCTGTTCGACGATGAGCACGGTCGTGCCGGCCTCGCGGATCGTGCGCACCGAATCGAGAATCTCGTCGACCAGTTTCGGCATGATGCCTTGTGAGGGTTCGTCGAGCATGAGCAGCCGTGGGCGCGTCATCAGCGCGCGGCCGATTGCCAGCATCTGCTGCTCGCCGCCGGACAGCGTTTCAGCGCGCTGGTCGAGCCGCTCGGCAAGCCGCGGGAACAGCTTGAACACGGTTTCGAGCGGCGCTTCGCGATCGCTTTTGCGCCGGTGCAGATAGGAGCCAAGCCGCAGGTTGTCGCGCACCGCGAGGCGCGGAAACAGCCGCCGCCCTTCCGGCACAAGCGCGATGCCGAGCATGTTGACGCGATGCGTCGGCGCGCCGGCGATGTCGGCGCCCTCGAACAGGATGCGCCCAGTCGCCGGCCGCTCCATGCCGGCGATCGTT
>Ga0164306_10000225_pt1 | contig 21573 bp, 21 predicted proteins | sample Whisoiple_242_MG_FD_110213 | JGI IMG/M metagenome (GOLD analysis project Ga0164306, IMG submission 110213) | Soil microbial communities amended with fresh organic matter from upstate New York, USA - Whitman soil sample_242_MG | ecosystem: Environmental > Terrestrial > Soil > Unclassified >... | reverse complement strand
TGACTTCGATTTTCAACCACTCTATACATTCATCAATTGCGGTTTTTTACTTAGGACCGCACATCCATGAAAAATGGAAAGGGAGAATAGAAACATGGCAACCAAGAAAAAGGCAAAAAAGAAAGCCAAGAAGAAATAACTGGCTTTCACATCAACCAAAGGGGACGCGTAAAAGCGTCCCCTTTGATTTTGGTCCTGAAACGTTCTCACACGCGACGAGTACCCGAATGACCTAAAATAGCCGGCACCGAGGGCGACAGGAGGAAAATGGCGCAATGCTAAACCGCCACGCAAAAGTTTTCTATTTGAGCTTCTTCCTTTTGCTGCTGGCCGGCCCTCTCTTTGGCCAAATGAAGTTGCGGGAAGAACTGATCAACCGGCAACGGGAGGGCGGCTATGTACTTGCCAGTTTCAGCCATGGCTCAGTTTATACCGCAAACTTTTCCAAGCGGGACGATTGGTTAGAAGATACGAAACTGCCTCCACCTGCTGATCACGTTCAGGAGGGGCTGATTTCGCCCGACGGCAAGCTCATTGCGCTGTTTTTCAGCGACTTCAGCGGCCCCATCCGATACTGGCTCGGAATCATAGGACGCGATGGCAGCGGTCTGCACGATTATCCCGAGGTGTTGAGCGCTTTCTGCTGGTCGCCGGATAACAGGCGGCTCATTGTCCGGGGGAAATCTCCGCAGGGGACTTACAAGCCCATGCTGCTCGACTTGGAATCCAGCGTATCCAGCGAGATTGATGTTCCGCCTCGCGCATCGTTCACTTCCCAGTGCTGGTCGCCCGACGGGCAACGGCTGGTCTATCACGTGCTGGACCGCGAGCCAACGCCGTGGACTCAGGAAAACTCCAAAAAGAAAGAACCGCCCAATCCGGGAACTGTCTTCATTTATGACTTCGAGCAAAAGAAGCGGCAGGAATTAGGGCGCGGACAGAACGCGACCTGGTCCCCCGACGGCAGTTGGATCGCATACTGGAATGCCGGGGCCGCCTGGCGCGTTAAGCCCACGGGCGAAGCACGCCAACGGCTCTTCAAGCGCAAAGAGCCGGAATCGCCACTCGTGTGGTCACCGGACTCGCGGCTGGTGCTGTATTTTCACTGCTGTTACTTGGCGCCGTCATTGCGATGCATGTGCGATGTCGGCCGGGATTATGTGAGGCGCCTGTCTGACCATTCTGAGGTCAGGGCGGGTGAGGGCTCGCCAGGTTCTCACACTGACGTGTGGATCAAGAGTCGAGTGCGCTAGCTAGTGCACACTCCAGCAACGGTTGTTGCTCGAAAGCCATCGCCGGCAATCAGTCTGAAGCTTTGCTCGCCGGTAGCGCTTTGCTGTTTTGAGGCACATCTTCTTCCAGCAGTGAAGGCTGCGTGCTGGTCGAAGAATCCAGCGCTTCAGGATCGTCAAACTCCAGCGTCAGATTTCTGGTTGTCGTCTCAATGGGACTCAGCTCGGCGATCTCCTCCGTCACTGGCGCCCCCAGCTCAACAAACTTCCTGGCCGATACCATCACGCGGCTCTCCAGTGATCCCACCGCCTTGTTATATGATTCCACCGCCCGATCAAGACCTTTGCCCACATTGTCAATGTGCGCGCCCAGCATCCGCAGACGGTCATGCAACTCCTTGCCCAGCGCGCTGATCTCTTTTGCGTTGCGCGCCAGCTTCTCCTGGTTCCATCCGTAGGCTACGGCCCTAAGCAGCGCTATCAACGTAGTGGGCGAGGCGAGGACCACATTTTGTGACATGCCATGCTCAATTAATCCTGGCTCCTGGTCTAGCGCCGCGCTGAAAAAAGTCTCGCCGGGCAGGAACATCACAACAAAATCCGGGGTGTAATCGAACTGTTCCTGATAAGCCTTAGAGCTGAGCTGCGTCATGTGATTTCGCACGTGCCGGGCGTGGTCCAACAGCTTTTGCCGCCTCACGTCATCATCCGTTGCTGCGATCGCGTCAAAGTAAGCATCCGAAGGCGTTTTGGCGTCCACTACCACATTCTTTCCGCCGGGCAGCTTCACGATCAGGTCGGGACGCAGGCGGCCGGTACTAGTATTTACCGTTTCCTGCTCCACAAAGTCGCAATAAGGCAGCATGCCGGCAATCTCAACCACCCGGCGCAACTGGATTTCTCCCCAGCGCCCGCGGACAATAGGAGTGCGCAGCGCCCGCACCAGGTTCGCGGTCTCGCTCTGCAGTTTTTCCTGCGTGGTGATCAGCGACCTCACCTGTGCCGTCAGGCCGCCATAGGCCTCATTACGCGCCGCTTCGATCTGATGGATCTGGGCGTCGACTTTCTTGAGAGATTCCCCAATCGGCGCTACCAGATTTTCCACCGCTTGTTGCCGCAATTCCAGGTCGCCCTTGGCCTCGCTCTGGAACTTTTCCAGCGTCGATTGCGCCAGGTGCAGGAACGCCTGGTTATTGCTCTTGAGCGCCTCGGCGGAGAGGGCCTGAAAGCTCTCGCGCAGATCCTCCTCCATTCGGTTCAGCAGCGCGGCTTTTTCTTCATTCGCTTTGCGCTCGGCCGCCACGGTGCCTTCCAGTCGGTCCATCTCGGACTTCAACTTCGCCGTTTTGGCCGCCTCCGCGCGCAGGACACCCAACTCCTGTTGCAGCAGCGACAATCTCGTGTTCAACACTGCCGTCTTCGGACGCACCAGCAGCCATGCGATCAGAAATCCAAGCCCCGCTCCCAGCAGGACCAGCAGAACATTTCCCAATCCAATCATTGGGCCACTCCGATCTTGAAACTCGCGACCAACTCAGCGGTAGAGACGTAGCATGCTACGTCTCTACGGTAAGGGTTCTTGCACATCTCCCGATTTTTCCCATCCATTTCGATCTCTCGATTTCTCCGTGTCTCCGTGTCCGGGCCCCCAACACGCGCGGTTTTCGCGTGGTGGGGTGGGTGTCTCCGTGGTAGGTTTTGCTTCACTTTACGGCCGCCAGCGGCTTTACCGGCAGAAAGACACGCTGCTCGGTCGCCGGACACAGGCTGCGATAGTCACACCAGCGGCAATGCTGGCCAGGCTTCGGGTCGAACTCGCCGCGGGCGATTCCCTGGGCCACGTCCTCAATTTTCCCGCGGGCTGTTTCCAGTTGCTTCGGCGTGCGGCCGGCAACGGCCTGGCTGTTGTCCTGCACGTTGACCAGCACCAGTTCGCGCGGCGCAAGGTTCATCTGCGCCACCGCCATGGCGTAAATCGAGAGCTGCAGGCTCTCTTCCGCGAACTTGCGGTCTTTCGGCGCTCCCGTCTTGTAATCGATCACCCGCACCGCGCCGTCCTCAAGCTGGTCGATGCGGTCGATGCGTCCCTTGATCTCCCTTTCACCCAGCCTGAAGCTGAATTTGTGCTCGGCGGCAATCACGTTTGCCGATCCCCGCGGGCTGGCCATCAGCAGCGTGCGGAGCTGGTCCTCACCCCGCTCTTCATACATCTTCCGCTGCACCGGATCGTCGATGTACCCTTTGCCGAACTCATGCTTGAAAGCCTGCACGGCGTCTTCAATACTGAGCGCCTTCGCATGTGCCGCCGGATCGTAATAGTTCTTCAGCACCGTGTGGATGGCAAAACCGTACTGCATCGCGGCAGCGGCTTCGCCGGGGATTTTCCAGTCGCGCTCCAGCTTGAACTTCATGGGGCAGGTCGAATAACTTTGCACCGCGTTCGCGCTGAGCGCCATCTCGGGACCAAACGCGGGCGGCAAAAGCATCCAGCGCCCCAGCGGTGAAGGATCGAGCGGCAGCGTGGCGGGTTTCATATCGCCGCTGTTGCGCGTAATCATCGCTCCCTTCAGCTTTCTGTCGCCGATGAGCAGACGTAGAAAGCCCGGCGGCGTAGGATCTTTTTTCCCTTTCCCCGGTCGTGACCCGATGCTCAACCTGTCTCGCGCCCGCGTGATCGCGACATAAAACAGCCGGCGTTCTTCCTGGTCATGCACCAGCTTGCCCTCGCCCACGGCAATGGAGCTGCGCAGCGCCGGAGGAAACTCAAACAGACCTTCCTTGAAATACGTGGGAAATGCTCCCGAGGTGACCCGCAGCAGCCACACATGGGAAAACTCCAGCCCCTTGGCCGCGTGTACGCTCATCAGTTGCACCGCGTCGGGGTTCTGGCGCTCCAGCTCCGCCATTTGCTCTTCAGTAAACAGCGGAATGATGCCCCTGCCCTTCTGGTAGAAGTCCAGGTATTGCAGGAACTCCGGCAATGACGGGTCCTTCACAAATGCTTTTTTGGTCCATGCCGAGGCGAAGTGCATGATTGCCAGGACCACGGGCTCGTCTTCCGCCAGGCCAAACTCGCGCACAAGATAGGTGAGGGCGCCGTCCGCGCTCAATTGCCCTTCCTGGATGAACGCGCGCGCCTCCTTGATCGCCTCCAGCACCGGCGCAGCCGACTCCAGCGTTTGCAGCACGGCCTTGAAACTTTTCTGCCCGCTCGCCGCGGCCAGCTTCTTGCGCAGCTCATGGGCGTCAACCTGAAAGCGGGGCAGCGCGCATACACGGAAGAGGCTGTCCGCGTCATTGCTATTGCCCACGGCGGCGGCCAGCGCCAGCACGTCCCGCGCCATGGCCGTTTCCAGCACGTTCAGTCCAATCACGATGAACGGAATATCGCGGGCCGCCAGCTCCGCCATCAGGTCTTCACGCTGCATGTGCTGGCGATACAGGACAGCCATGGAGCGGTCGCCCGGACGGCGCTCGCGGCGCAACTGCGTGATCTCTTCACCGATCGCCGCTGCCTCGTCTTCGTGGCAATTGCTGATCACGATCTCCACCGGCTCGTCAAAAACGAAGCGGCCCTCCTGCTGGTCGCGGCGGTCGCGGCCCGATTCCAGCTGCGTGCGCTGGAACTTCACTCTTTCGCCCAGCGACTGCACCGGCGGATTCTCATTGATGGCCGCAAAGGCCACGCGCAGGATGTTGCCTCGCGATCTCTGGTTTTCGTCCAGCACTACGCCCGCGGTCTGGGGAAAGCGCTTCTGAAATTCTTCAAAGGCCGCGCTCGACGCGCCACGGAAGCGATAGATGGCCTGGTCGGGATCGCCAACGGCAAAGATGTTCCGCTCTTCGCCCGCCAGCAACTGCGCCAGGATGATGTTGCTGGAGTTGCAGTCCTGAAACTCGTCGATCAGGATGAAGCGCGCCTTGCGCCGCTCGCGCTCCAGCAATACGGGGTTCCCCTCCAGCAGCCGCACCGCGTTGCGGATCATCATCCCGAACGTGCCCAGGTTATCGCGCTCCAGCAGCCGCATAGAGTTGGTATAAACGCGGGCAATTTCCTGCCAGCGTTCAATAATTTCTTGCGGTCCTGTTCCTTCAACATCCTTGGAACCGCAGTTGCGTGGCAGGTCGGCGCAGGGACGCAAGCTATCCACATACTGCTGGAACTGTTCCGGCCCAACCAGCTCTTCATGGCAGCGATCGAAAAAATTCTTCAGGTCTTCCAGGAACTGGCCCAGGTCGGCCGGCTTGATGAAACGCTTCAGGCCGAGCTGATCAATGCGCTGCCGCAGGAACACATAAACGTCTTCCGGCAGCAGCAGGTTGAAATCCTGCCCTGCGCGCTTGAGCACACCCAGACAATATGCGTGAAAGGTCCCGGCAAAGATTGCTGTCTTGCGGCGCAGGCGCTTTTCTACGCGCGCCTTCAGCTCATCAGCCGCGTTGTCAGTGAACGTGATGGCCAGGATTTCTTCCGGCCGGGCATGGCCTTGCTCGATCAGCCATGCTATGCGCTCCACCAGCACCGTGGTCTTGCCCGTGCCCGCGCCGGCCAGCACCAGGATGGGGCCGTGAGCGTGCTCAATAGCCTGTTTCTGCTTCGGATTAGGGATAAAAGTCGTCACCGCTGCCACTTGTATCCTTATTATGCGAATCTAAGGCGAAGCAGGCAATGGCTAAATTCACTTAGGCTGAGGAAAACTGGTCCTTAAAAGAAAATTGTGTGGACTACGGCTTCATTGCGACGCAGATCTGTCTAGCCTGCCAAAGATGGCGGCGATCATGGGCGCCAATGACCAGCAGAGCGGTTCCCACCGAGTAGCGCAGCAAGCCGATGAAGGGATTGCGGAAGCGAATGCGGTTCAGGTCCAGGTCTCGCGCTTCGTGAATCAGAGACCTGAGTTCATCATGCGCAGCGATAAATTCCCGCAGGATTTCTTCTCCGCTTTTGTGCGCTTCCGGTATGCCTTGCCTTGGCGTTTTCATTTTCCTGCGCGGCGGCGCGTCCATTTGATTGATGAACCAGCGCCCAAACCAGCCCGGCTGGATTGGTTTGCGCGGCGTTGCTGAGCTTTTGTCGGCTTGGCGCACCGCAGTACGCAAAGCTGCCGTCAAAACGGAGTTCATCTGCCCGAGATGCGCAAGACACTGGGCCACGCTCCACGCCCCTGCACCGGGCTCCCAGTTGAGTTGGGCTTCGCTGAGATCAGAGACAAGTTGACGGGCCTGCTGATCGGCCCTGTCCAGCTCGTTCAAGACTGACTGCAAATCTGCCGGGAGTGTCTGGTTCGTGATTTGCGTCTGGCTGGACATGTGCGCCCCGCATCCACATTTTAGCAACTAGCAATTAGCAATTGGCAATTAGCAATTGGCAAATTAGCGGTCAAGCAACAGCAAAACCTGTTTACCGCAAAGCTGCGAAGGAAACAAAATTTAGCTGCAATTTCCTTTGCGACCTTTGCGTCCATTGCGGTGAAGTATTTGGCTAGTCGCTAGTTGCCAGTTGCTAGTTGCTAATTGCTAGTTGCTGATCTCCGCCATCGCCACGGCCACGGCGGCGATCGCTGCGGTCTCAGCGCGAAGAATGGTGTGGCCCAGTGAAGCAGGCTTCCATCCTCCGGCGTTGAAAATGGCCAGCTCCGCTTCCGGCCAGCCTCCTTCCGGACCAAAAGCCAGCGCCAGGGGCGCCCGCAAACCGGACAACGCGGCCCTGAGTGATATCTGCTCTTCAGTCTCAGCCAGCACAATCCGGCTGCCTTCCACATCGGCAATAGCGTTCTTGAGTGCCAGCGGACCGGCAATCTCCGGCGGCGCAACCCGCCGCGCCTGCTGTGACGCTTCGCGGGAAATCTTGCGCCAGCGCTCCACCCGCTTGGCGGCCGCTTTGGCCAAATGCTCTTCCGTCCTCTGAGCGATCATCGGAACAACGCGGCCCACGCCCAGTTCCGTGAGCTTTTCCAGGGCCCACTCCATGCGATCGAATTTGAAAATGGAAAGATAAACCGTGATCTGCGGAAGGGCCGCGCTCTCAACTTCGGCGCCAAGCTCAAACTCAACTTGATCGTGCGAAGCAAAGACCACTTTGGCTGAACGCAGCACGCCATCGGCGGCAACATCAAACTCCTGGCCCACTTTTGCACGCAGCACGCGAAAGAGATGGTTGGCATTGGGTCCCAGCAGAAAAGCGCGGTCGCCTTCCACGCGGTCGGCAATCCAGCGCCGGCGCGTCATACGCGCTTGAGCATTACATAAGAGCCGGCGGCCAGCCCCAGGTAAAGGATGCCAAGCAGCCGGCTCTGAAACACCAACGCTTCCAGGGTGGGAAAAGCGGCCTGGAAGTAAGCCTCAGCCGCGCTCAGAAGAGAAAAAATCGTGCCGATAATGATCCAGGTCTGGTGGCCCCAGGGCACGAAGTAGATTCCGCCGAACACCAGCCCGACAGCCAGAAAAATTATACTGCGGATTTTCGCTTTTGCGATCGCATTCGCGGCCTTGAAGCGTTCCAGTTGCAGTTCGGCGAATCGGCGCGGCAGAAGCAGGCGGATCACGCCCGCCAGTCCGGCCACGATCACCACGAACCAGATGTAGTATTTACCCAAAGATGTCTTTCACCTTTTCGAACAGGCTGCGCGGCTCGGGCTTGTTCTCAATGTTGAATGTCTCGCCCAGTTCGCCCAGCAGTTCGCGCTGGCGCTTGGTCAGCTTGCGCGGCGTCTCCACCCGGACTTTCACGTACATATCGCCCTTGCCTGAACTCTGCAGGCCCGGCACGCCTTTGCCGCGGATACGGAACGTGGTCCCCGACTGCGTCCCTTCCTGGATCTTGAGCTTGTGTTCGCCGCCATCCAGGGTTGGGATGATAATTTCCGCTCCCATGGCGGCCTGGGTGAATGAAATTGGCACGGAGCAGTGCAGGTCCTTGCCTTCGCGCTCAAAAAAGGGATGTTGCTTCACCTGCAAAACTACGTACAGATCGCCCGGCGGGCCGCCGTTCGGGCCCACATCACCCTGTTCCTGGTAGCGAATCCGCGTGCCGTCTTCCACGCCGCCAGGCACGGAAACGTCAATCACGTGTTCTTTCATCATGCGGCTTTCGCCCTTGCACTTGCTGCACGGGTCGGAAATCACGCGTCCCATACCCTGGCAGGTCGGGCACGTTCTGGCAATGCTGAACATTGCCTGCTGATACCGCACCTGGCCCCGGCCGGCGCAAGTTTGGCAGGTTGTAGGCCCTTTGCCGCCGCCTGAACCAGTGCCTTTGCACTGCTCACAGGCTTCATAACGGCGGACCTTGACCTGGGTCTTCTTGCCGAAGGCCGCTTCTTCGAACGTCAGGGTAATATCGGCGCGCGCGTCACCGCCGCGCTGTACCCGGCTCCGGCCGCGACCGCCGCCAACGTTCACGCCGAAAAAGTCGCTGAAGATGTCGCCGAAAATGTCGCTGACGTCGGCGAAGTTGGAAGCGTCAAACCCGCCAAAACCGCCGCCATTCACGGCAGCATGGCCGAACTGGTCATAGCGTGCGCGCTTGTCGGAGTCCATCAGCACGCTGTAGGCTTCACTACATTCCTTGAACTTCTCTTCCGCCTCGGCGTTTCCCGGATTGCGGTCAGGATGGTACTGCATGGCCAGCTTGCGGTACGAGCTCTTGATCTCCTGCTCGGTGGCCGTGCGGCTCACGCTCAGTATTTCGTAGTAATCGCGTTTTGCTTGTGTTGCCAAATTTACCTCTGTTCAGATTTCTAACGGAAGCATCAATGTCTGACCCAATTCAATGTCCGAAATCCATGGACCATTCCAGCACGTCGGCAAAGGTTTCGCCGACCTCTGACCAGAACTTGTCAGGCGAAGCAGAAATCCTGCCGGCAAAAGCAATATCTTCGACGGGCGGAGGGACAAAGCCCAAGCGATCATACTGTTGCCGCTTCTTCGCATCTGACAACACGCGAAAGGCAGTGGCAATTCCTCTGAAGTATTCCACCTCGTCGATGTCCCGCGGCTTGCCCGCCGCGTGAAACTCAGCAGCTAGCTTCTGAAACGAGCTCTTGATCTCCTGCTCGGTGGCCGTGTGGGTCACGCTTAGTATTTCGTAGTAATCGCGTTTTGCTTGCGTCGCCAAAATTACCTCGATCGCCCTATTGGATGAATGCTTTATTTAAAGAGCTTCAGAAGGTCAAAAATCGCGTCAAGCCAGCTACCCGTACGCCTGTTCCGCTTAGCGCGGCGGTGCTGGCTTTGCAGGTAAGCATTCATCTCGGCGTCCTTTTTTTCGTCCTCGTCGTCCTCTGCCTTGAGCTGCGCATCGTAACTCGCGCGCTTCCGGGGATCGCGTAGAACAGCATACGCGGCTTCCACCTCTGCCAGCTCCTCCGGCGCGTCTTCTACCTTGGACACGCGCAACTCGGCTACGCGTTTGCCGTAAACCTTCTCAACTTCCTGCTGGCTCGCCTTGGGATCAACTCCCAGGTCCATGTAGTAGTCGGGCAGCTCGGCCATTGCATGCTCCTTAAGAACTGAGGGCCCGCTAACTCTCTATCTCATCGCCCCAATCAAAACCGCGGTGAGCCCGGCTAGCGCGGCGAACCGCGCTGCTTAGAGGCTGACTAATCTCCACTCGATCCAAAAGTTCTGAGCGGTTTGGAGCGGAGCGACATAAATGAAGATCACCCGATCTTTTTAGCCACTCTCACCATCGCCGGCCGCAACAGCCGCCCTTTGATGCGATAGCCCGGTTGCAGCTCTTCCAGCACATGATGGTCCGGGGCCGCGTCAGTTTCCACCATCTCAATGGCCTCATGCACCCGCGGATCAAATGGCTCGCCTTGCGCGGGAATTCGTTCGACGTTCAGTTTCTGCAGAACGTCCTGAAGCTGCTTGAAGATCAGTTCCACGCCCTTGCGCAGGTCTTCAGGCTTGGCGGCGGAATTCTTGAGCGCCAGCGTGAAGCTATCGATCACCGGCAGCAACGCGCGGGCCGCATCGGACACGGCAAAGTCGCGGAAATCGGCATTCTCTCTTGCCGCCCGCTTGCGATAGTTATCAAACTCAGCCTGCAGCCGTGCCAGCCGTTCAAACAGATCATTGCGCTCGGCCCGCAGCTTCTCCAACTCGCTTTCGGCCGTTGCTGCGGCGCCCTGGGGATCGCCGGAAGCGTTCTTTTCCTGGAAACCATCGGCCGGGTCCGCCGGCGGAAGCTCGTTCTCCAGCGCCAGATTCTGCTCGTCCTTCAACGGCTGTTCTTTTAATTGTTCTTCTTTAAGCTGCTCTTCCAGGCTGACGTCAGCCTGTCCATTGCCCTTGCTCATTACTGCACCTGGTCTCTTGATTGGAATTTTCACGTGTTCTCATTCAGCAGCTTGTCAAAAAGCTGCGCGATGTAAGAAACCGCCGTGATGGTGTGTTGATAATCCATGCGGGTCGGGCCGATTACCGCCAGCGATCCCCGCATCTCTTCGCCGACGCGGGCAGGCGCCCCAATCAGCACAAAGTTGCGCATCTCCGGCACCGCTTCTTCCAGGCCGATCACCACGCGAACGGCTTCCTGGCGCGTATCCAGATAGGCTGCAAGCAGCTCTGCCACCCGCTCTTTCTCTTCCAGGGTCTTTACCATGCCGCGCAGACGCTCACGGTCCTGGTCATTGCCCACCAGATTCGCCACACCCTCCACAAAGATGTTTTTGGCCGGCTCTTCGGCTGCCAGCGCTCCGCCTTTATATAATTCGTCCAGGCTCTTCATCAAGCGGTCATATTCAGAGCGTTCATCGTCAATACGCCGGCGCAGCTCAGTTTTTACCTGGCTGATGATCCAGCCGCGGAAATTCTCATTGATGTAATTTGCGGCCGTGTTCAGGTCGCTCTGGTCCAGGTCGCGCTCCAGCCGCATCATGCGGTCATGCACCACGCCTGACTTGGTGACCACCACCGCCAGCACGCGATTATTGGCCTGGCGCGAGAAGTAAACGTGTTCCAGCGCGTTCTTCGGCCCGGCGTTTCCGATGGCCACCCCGACTCCGCTGGAAACCAGAGAAAGCACGTGAGAAGTCCGCTCCAGGAACTCCTGCACGTCCACCGTGCCCTGCAGCGTATCTGAAATCAGCGTCTGATCGGCCGCGGAGATCGTCGCTTTGCCGGAAATCTGGTCCACGTAATACCGGTAAGCCTGCGAAGTCGGCACACGCCCGGCCGATGTGTGCGGTTGCTCCAGGAAGCCGCCGTCTGCCAGGTCCGCCATTACGTTGCGAATGGTCGCCGGACTAAGGCCATCCTTATTGTGGCGTGAAAGCGTGCGCGACCCTACCGGCTCACCCGTGGAGATATAGGTTTCCACAATGGCGGTGAGGATTTCCCGCTCACGAGGGCCGATTTGTCCTGGGTTTGGCATGCCGCAGACTTGCTAAGAGTTTTATTTACAATAGCTTGGCAGAAATTTTGTAAACTCCTGCTAGTTAGATTTTAAGGATGTTAGTGGGCTATTGTCAAGGTAGCACTTGGGTGCAAAGAGTGCTAATCAGGGATGGTAGCTACCTGGGTCATAGGGCAGGGCCTGGCATTCCTCTAGCGTGTAGGGCCGACTTAACGGGGCACCCTGTTCTGACCTCATCACAGCATCGGAAAGCGAGCAGTAATTCCTGAACTTCGAGTTCGCTTGAACCGAAGTGGCGGTAATCCAATAATCCTTGTAGGGAGGCTCGGTTGAGCTACTTTGAATATTGTAGCGATAAAGGCCGTACGCGCACCAAGCTGTCCCAATACCGGAGGGGCAAGCGAGCTTTGGGTCAACCAAGCACGCATGCATTTGCGTTGGATGGCATTGGGAGTAATCTGGTATATCAGGTCCTAAAACTGCAAGGTTTGGAGCATATCCCTGGTCTGGATATGTCGTTGAGTAATAGATCTGGCTAGTGTTGAGTGTTCGAACCGTCGAGGCGCCTGGTGTTGGAGGACCGCTCATTCGCGATCGTTGCAAATTCGGTATCACGATCGCGAGCGTAAGCAGGGCAGCCATTGTCACCGCTATGCCGATAAATATTTTCTTCCGCTCCGTCATGATCTGATCTTCGATTTTGGAACGCAGGGGAGCCGGTGCGTTGAAATAGATCCGAGGACCAAGCCAAAGGCTAAGAGCTAACAGCCAAGAGCCAGGCGGCCACAGGCCGCCCTACTGCACCTGAATCACGTCTCCCGGCGCGCTGCTGCTCTTCACCTCTGCCAGCCGCATCAACACCTGCTTGGCGAAATCGTAGAGAGACTTGGCATGGGGATCGTTCTCCCCGGCCAGCGCCGGAGGCTTGCCATCGTCGCCGCCCTTGCGGATCTCTGGATCAAGCTCAATCGATCCCAGAAAGGGCACGCCGAACTGTTGCGCGGTGCGCTCCACGCCGCCCTTGGAGAAGATATCGATTTCCTGGTGGCAGTGCGGGCAGAGAAAGTGGCTCATGTTCTCCACCAGTCCCAGCACGTCAACGCGCGCAGTGCGGAACATCTCAATGGCCTTGCGCCCGTCCTGCAGGGATACATCGGACGGCGTCGATACCACCACGGCCCCGCTGAGCGGCACAGTCTGAAACAGAGAAATCACAACGTCGCCGGTGCCGGGCGGCAAATCGACAACCAGATAGTCCAATTCGCCCCACACCACCTGCTGCAAAAATTGGCGGATGATCTGGTGCAGCATGGGGCCGCGCCACACGATCGGCTTGTCCCCGGGATTCAGAAATCCCACGGAGATGATTTTGACCCCATAATTCTGCAGGGGTTCAATCAGGTTTTCATTCAGCACGCGTGGCTGCTGGCTGGTATGCATCATCAGCGGAACGTTAGGGCCATAGACGTCGGCATCGAGCAGGCCGGTCTTGTAGCCCATATTGGCCAGTGCCACGGCCAGGTTCACGGCGATGGTGGTCTTTCCCACACCGCCCTTGCCTGAACCGACTGCGATGATGTTGCTGACACCCGGCAGCGGGAATGGTCCCTGCTGCTGGGCTCCGTGCTGGTGTCCGTGGGCCATAGGTAAGCTTTGATTATACGGGAACGGTGGTGAATCAGTTTTTTGAGCGCCAATACGTGTTTGGCAGTTTGAGTTTTGCCGTAGTCCGAGCCGGTGGAAGAGCGGCCCTTCAGGTGTAAAGTTCAGGGACATTCTTCACAGACCGTTCTCAACACATCCTTCACACTTTATTGCTGGAATGTTTTGCAGCTCCATGTCCGCGTTAAGGGCTTGAAAGACGCGGGCTTTAGCCCTGGTGCAAAGCCATCGGCGGACTATAAACCTGCTTTAGCTCTTCACCGCATTCTTTCGGCCCAGTTCCCATTTCCTTAGCTCTCTGCGCCGTCCCGCATCCTCATAGCGTCTTCTTTCTTCGTCCGTTTCCGGCGCTACCTGGGGCACGGATTTCTGTTTGCCGTGTGCATCCACGGCAACGAACGTCAGATACGCGGAAGCGACATGCTGCGTAATCCCGGCGATATAGTTTTCCACCCAGCACTTTACGCCAATCTCCATGGACGTATTGAACGCGCGGTTGACGGAAGATTTTAAAATCAGCAGGTCGCCAATTTGCACCGGCCGCCGGAAATCAATGTGGTCTATGGACGCCGTAACCACGTGGCTGTGCGAGTGCCTGTGCGCCGCCAGCGCTCCCGCAATGTCGATGAGGTGCATAAGCCTTCCGCCCAGCAGGTTGCCCAGCGGATTTGCGTCATTCGGCAGGACCACTTCCGCCATCTGTGATTGTGATTCACTTACGGCCCGCGGTGGCACGATATGGATCGGCGTGTCACGGCCATCATTCGAATTCATAATGTCATTTTCGCATGAAGGCCCAGCTATCGCGCCATGGCGGGGATTAGAGCGGTTTTAGCATCAGTGTAGTCTTTCTCAAATTCGTCATCCCGACGACCGTGAAGCGAGCGCGTGCCGCTCAGGGCCCCCATTCACGCCCGGTTTTGGCATGAATGGGCAGATCAGCGCGCGAGTAGGCCGGAGGGACCTTGTGTTTCATTTCGATGGTCTAGAGTATTCATAAAGCCGCTATAGCTCTCCATGGGATGACCGGCTCAGGGATGTTTGCGATCGATCATGGCGGGGAATTCCACGCCTGGGCAGGACAACTACCCGCACCCAACAGTTCATTTATTGGCGTTCTTCGCTTGGGTCCGCGGCCGGATCTATCGTGCTATCTGCGGTCTTTCTGGCCCGTGGCCGCCGCTCCAGATACACCGCCACGAAGCATTCGGCCTGGCGTTGCAGGCAGGGATCGCGCATAGGCGCCAGCCAGCGTTCCATTCCGCAATCGTATTCAAGCCGCCCGTATTCCACCGGTTGGTGAAAGCGCTCGCTCACATAGTGCAGGACGATCCGCGAATCTTCATCGCGCGCCACCGCAAACCGGACATTATCGGCACAACGTTCAGAAGGCAGGCGGGGACACCCGTCAGGGTAGCCGAGATTGCAGAAATCGCGCAGCTCAGTCTCTGAAGGAGTGGTCTCAACTGCTCCGGCACGGCACGTTCCGGCAAAGCCGGCGCCAAGAGGCAAACGCGCGGGAAAGGGCCAGCCAAGGGAAACTCTTTCGGTAGGATAAAAAAAGGGACAAGCCACAACGGCTGAATCGTAGCTCCAAAAATCCCGGGAGTAAAGATAAACTTCAGCTTATGTGAAACTTGCACAGTCTTATGTGCAGAGCGCCGTATGAAAATAGGCCGCACTCCGTAATTCGTCTTACATATGTTAGATTTCTGCAATGACCGAGCCCAGCCGCCTTCAGATGCTTGCCCAGTTCCTGGAACAAAATCCCGGTGACGCGTTTGCCCGCTATGGCCTGGCGATGGAATATTCCAAAGCTGGACAGACGGAACAGGCGCTGGCCGAGTTCAAGAAGCTGCTGGAACTCCATCCTGACTATACCAACGGATATTTCATGGCCGCGCAGACGCTGGAGCGCAACGGCCGCACCGCGGAAGCTAAGAAAATGCTGGAGAGCGGCGTTGAAGCCGCAAAGCGCACCGGCAACAAGCATGCAATGTCAGAGATGGCTGGGATGTTGGAGGAATTGGGCGGGTAGAGTCAGAGAACTTTCTCTCGACTGTTGAGCCATTTTTCGATTCCGATCCAGGCACAGACGATCAGATAAGGGACTCCTATCACGTCAAGCATGGTTGGCAGCCACCACGTCTTATTCAGCCAAAGCGATGGACTTATCAAGCAGCCAGCGGCACCCAGCAATCCGCCTGCAAACGAAATCGTTGCTGCCGGATTCTTGCGCCTCATCCATGAGCAAACCGTCATCTTGTTGAAGGCCATCACGCCCGCCGCCGGCGCAAACAGCAGCCACGCGAGAGTCCAGCGCAAAACGATTCCCATCTCACTGAGAGAACGCGCAACTACGGGGTTTCTTGCTGTGAAATCGGCTCGCCCTTAACCACAAAGGACACGAAGGCGCACGAAGTCAAGGCTGGGTACTTCCCTTCGTGGTACTTTGTGTCCTTTGTGGTTCTCTTTAGCTTGTCTTCTTCGCCCTGGCCTGGGATGCCCGGAACGGCTCAGCAAATGGCAATTGGCAAAACCAGATTTGGCTAATTGCTAATTGCCAATTGCTAATTGCTTTTCTTCGCTGCGTCTGCCAGCACCTGCGAAGTCGGCCTGAGCGCTTTGCGAATTCTGCGCTCCACCACTCCCGGCGCGGCCTGGTACATACGAATAACCATCTGATAAAACTTCGGCACAATCACTTCCCGCTTGCGTTTGAGCAGGCCATGCAAAGTGGCATCCGCCACAACGTCCGGCGTGACCGCATATTTCACTGACGATCCCACGCGCTCTGAATGTTTGCCCTTGACCATGTTCTTCACGAAGTCCGTGGCGATATAGCCCGGACAGACCGTGAGCACGTTGATGTTGTGCCGCATTAGCTCCATGCGCGCCGCCTTGCCGATGGCATTCATGGCGTGCTTGGTGGCGGCATAGCCTGACATGTAAGGCGTGGAAATATGCCCGGAAACCGAAGATATGTTGACGATGTCCCCGCCGCCCTGCCGCCGCATGATCGGGACCACGGCCTGGATGCACTCAACCGCGCCGAACAAATTGGTGTCAAACATCCGCCGAAGCTCCGCCATGTCCATATCGGCCACGGCATCATTCAGTCCGAAGCCGGCATTGTTCACGAAGATATCAATGCGTCCGAACTTTGCCGCCGCGGACTTCACCAGCGCATCCACCTGATCGCGCTTGCTCACGTCGCAGGCGACGCTCAACGTGTTCGCGCCGCCGCCGATGCGCTGCTCCGCCGCTTTCGTCCGCGCCAGGTCGCGCGAGCACAACACTACCTTCGCGCCCTCCCGCAAAAACAGCTTCGCAATGGCTTCCCCAATTCCCATCGAAGCGCCTGTGATTACCGCTACTTTGCCTTCTAGTTTCATGCCAGTTTTGTAGTTTGTAAGCGCGTTTAAGTCAAGCGACCTGCCAAAGGCGAACTCAGAAAAGACGCCTACTTACTCCTAACCACCTTGGCTCGCTTTTCTCCGCGCCTCCGCGTCTCCGCGGTGAATCCGTTTTCCTGATCAGTGTCATCAGTGTTAATCAGCGGTAAGATTTTGGTTTCTCCGATCACCAGATCACCCGATCACGCGCGATCACCCGATCCTCAACGCTGGTTGTAGAATAATTCCGTGCCCCTGCTTCCGCTATTTCCGCTGGAAATCGTGCTCTTTCCCGGCGCGCCGCTGCCGCTGCACATTTTTGAGCCACGTTATAAGGAAATGATTGGGGAGTGTCTGGCGCAGGACCGTCCGTTTGGGATGGTCCGGGCCAAGGAAAACGCGCTCTCTGCCATTGGCTGTTCGGCAAGCATCATTACGATCATCAAGAAATATGACGACGGCCGGCTCGACATTGCCGCCGAAGGCGGGCAGCGGTTCGAAATCAGGACGCTCAACCAGGAACGGCCTTTTCTGCAAGCTGAGGTGGAATATTTTGAAGATGAGCCCTCCACGGTCGGCAAAAGCGCCGCGGATACCGTCATCGAGCTGCATGAGAAGCTCTTTGCCGTTTTGGGACAGGCGGTCCAGATCGAGCAGGATGCGGCGTCGCTCTCATTTCACCTGGCGCACGCACTGCCCGTGGACCTGGACTTCAAGCAGGCGTTGCTGGAGATGAAGTCCGAGGCCGAGAGGATTGAGACCCTTACGGAGTACTATCGCGCCACCATTCCCAAGGTTGAGATGGGCCTGCGCGCGCGCCAGCGGGCCAGCGGCAATGGGCATGTGCATTGATCGATTGACCGGCTGACGCACGCGGTATAATGCTCTCCAGAGGCCCTTCATGAATCTTCCCCCGACTCTGGGCGAGCTCAGGAAAAGTTCTTTCTCTGAGCAGCGGCTGCGCACCCGCAAGGTAAAAGATGAACTCCGCGAAAATCTGATTGCACGTCTGCGCAGCGGCGAAACTATTTTTCCCGGCATCATTGGCTATGAGGATACGGTCGTCCCGCAACTGGTAAACGCCGTGCTTTCCCGGCATAACTTTATTCTGCTCGGCCTGCGCGGACAGGCCAAGAGCCGCATCCTGCGCGCGCTCACTGCGCTTCTCGATCCGCAACTGCCGTACGTTGCCGGCTGCGAGATCCGCGACAATCCTTACGAACCCATCTGCAAACGCTGCCGCGAGCTGATTGCCCGCGAAGGCGACAGCACGCCGATCGCCTACCTCTCACGGGAAGACCGCTACGTGGAAAAACTGGCCACGCCGGACGTGACCATCGCCGACCTGATTGGCGACGTTGATCCCATCAAGGCGGCGCGCGGCGGACACGATCTCTCCAGTGAAATGACCGTGCATTACGGCCTGTTGCCCCGTGCCAATCGAGGGCTCTTCGCCATCAACGAGCTGCCCGACCTCGCGGGGAAAATCCAGGTTGGCCTGTTCAACATCATGCAGGAGGGCGACGTCCAGATCAAAGGTTATCCCCTGCGACTGCCGCTGGACGTAGCGCTGGTCTTCACCGCGAACCCTGAGGACTACACCGCGCGCGGCAAGATCGTAACGCCGCTCAAGGACCGGATCGGCTCCGAAATCCGTACGCACTATCCCGGCACGCTGGAAGAAGGCATCAGCATCACCGAGCAGGAAGCATGGCTGCATCGCGACGGCCTGGAGTTGCATGTGCCGAAATACGTCCGCGAAGTGGTGGAGCGCGTAGCGTTCCTTGCCCGCGAGGACAAGAAGATCGATAAGCGCTCCGGCGTGAGCCAGCGCCTGCCCATCAGCGTGCTGGAAAATGTGATCTCCAATGCCGAACGGCGCGCCGTGCGCAGCGGAGAAAAGACAATTGTTCCGCGCATCGGCGATGTGTACGCCGCTCTGCCATCGATTACCGGCAAGCTCGAGCTGGAATATGAAGGCGAAATGCGCGGGGCCGATACCGTGGCGCGCGAGTTGATCCGGACCGCGGTCGCCAAAACCTATGACACGTATTTCAAAGACCTGAACATGCAGCAGGTGGTGCAGTGGTTTGAACTGGGCGGCGAGATCAAACTCTCCGATACCGCCGGCGCACAGGAAATTCTGGAGGGCCTTAGGAACATCCAGGGGCTCACGGACAAGCTGGCGCCGGTGGGCATTAAGACGAAAGAAAGGCCTGAGGTGCTGGTATCGGCGGCGGAATTTGTTTTGGAAGGGCTGCACGCGCATCGCAGGATTGGACGCACGGAAGAGCGCGTCTTCGGCGCCGAAAAACAGCCCAAACGACAAGAGCGTCCATTTGAACGCGGAGACGACGATCCGCCGCCGATGCGGAATCGAAGGCCGTATAACTGAGCTTATTGTCCCGAACGAAGTGAGGGCGAAATAGTTGCCGCAGATTTCGCAGATGAACGCAGATCAAGACGGGGTAGCCGCGAATTTCCGCGAATGCACACGAATCAAAACCTGAAATATGATTCGCGTGTTTCGTGTTGCTTCGCGGCCAATCTGGTTTGCTTGGGCTAATTGCTAATTGCCAATTGCTATTTGCTGGCTGATTGCTGAATGCTGAGTGCTGAGTGCTTGAAATGAAATACACGAAATACTCAAAATACGTTGCCGATCTGGCCGACGAGATGAGCATGGAAGACTTGCTCAGCGCGCTGTCGGATTACATGCTTGAGTCGGGCTTCCAGAGCGACTCCATGTACTTCCAGCAACTGGATGAGCACTCGCTCGACGCGCTGCGACAGGCCATCCAGCAGGCGCTGGAGATGGGAGACTTTCTCGACGAGGAAATGCGCGAGCGCCTGGAGCAGATGCAGGCCGATGGAACGATGGACGAATTGATCGAACGGCTGATCGAGCGCATGCAGCAGGAAGAGCTGATATCGGTAGACCAGCCGCATGATCCCGCGCGCCAGTCCACCACGCCGGGACAAACCGGTGAAGCCCAGACCAACGCGCGCTTTGAAATCACCGACAAGAGCCTGGATTTTCTTGGCTTCAAGACGTTGCGCGACCTGCTGGGCTCGCTGGGGCGCTCCAGCTTTGGCCGCCATGACACGCGCGACCTTGCTACAGGCATCGAATCCAGCGGCGCGTCGAAACCATACGAGTTCGGCGACACCATGAATCTGGACATCACTGAAACGCTTTCCTCGGCCATCCAGCGCGAGGGGCTGCACCTGCCCATCAACATCGAATACTCTGACCTTCAGGTACACCAGTGCGAATATCAATCGTCCTGCGCCACCGTGGTAATGCTGGATTGCTCGCACAGCATGATCCTCTATGGTGAAGACCGTTTCACTCCGGCGAAGAAAGTCGCCATGGCGCTTTCGCACCTGATCCGCACGCAGTACCCGGGCGACTCGCTGTCACTGGTTTTGTTTCATGACTCGGCGGAAGAGATGCCGATCTCGCAACTGGCGCGCGTGAAAGTCGGCCCGTATTACACCAACACGCGCGAAGGCCTGCGCCTGGCCCAGCGCATCCTGCAGCGCCAGCGCAAAGACATGAAGCAGATTGTGATGATTACTGACGGCAAGCCCTCAGCGCTCACGCTGGAAGACGGCAGAATTTACAAGAATGCTTTCGGGCTCGATCCCCTGGTGGTCAGCCAGACCCTGGAAGAAGTCTCACGCTGCAAGCGCGCCGGCATCATGATCAACACGTTTATGCTGGCTTCCGACTACGGCCTGGTCCAGTTCGTGCAGAAAGTCACGGCCATGTGCAAAGGCAAAGCTTACTTCACCACCCCGCAGAATCTGGGCCAGTACTTGCTCATGGATTACATGTCACGGAAGATGAAGACCATTCACTAAGTCTTATTCGAAGTCTTCATTATCTTTTTTCGCTCCCACCGCCTCATGCACTACGTCTTTCACCATCTGGCGGCGGAACTTATCGGCCTGGCGGGTGGCCAGCACGCGGACGCGGCGCGCGGGCAGCGTGACGGGATCAATCTTCTCAAAGCGGCCGCGCTCAATCACAACGTCAAAGCGGAACCAGTCGCTCTTATAGAGACGTCCGGCGGAATAGAAGCTGACGGAAGCGGCCAGCGTTCCCTCAAAGTCATTTCCCGTAATGGCCAGGATGCGGTCGCCGATGTGCTGCGTCCAGGTATTGCCGCCCACGAGCGGGTCGTTGAGGTACTGCCGTTCAAAGGGCATGGCATGCGTCATGGTGCGCAGTTGGACCAACTGCAGCAGCACGGCGGCGCGCGCCAGGTTGGTGAGCACGATCTTGGCGTCGGCCGTGGAAGCACGCTCAAGGCGGACGTGCAGTTCAGGCGCCCACTCGCGCTCAAATTGCTCGCGTGAAAGCTCAAGCCCGCGATCGGCGGCCTTGGCATAGCGCAGCGTGGCCCGCGCCAGCACCACGCTCAAAATGGTGGTCACGATGGTGGCTGCCACCGGAATATATTCAAGCAGGGTGGAGTACGGGACGCGAACAATGATTGCCAGCGGCATGGAGCCCCAGAGTACCCGGAATTGCCGGTTTCCCCGAGATGCGGGACGTGTAGGGGCTTTGGTAACGGCAAGAAATAAAGCGTAAGTAGCTGAACGGAAAGGGGAACCATGATAGTCCCCCTAGAGGTAAATCCTGAATCAGTTGGACTGGCTACCCTTCTTTTTTCACAGCGCCTTCAGCGGCCAGGAAGCCAATTTTGGAATGGGTCCCGTCGCAGAAAGGTTTATTCGTGGATGCGCCGCACCGGCACAGCGCGATCGCCTGCTTCCCGCTGATGTCCACTTTTTTTCCATCGGCGTCTGCGATCTCCACTTGGCTCAGGTCTCCGCTGAGCACATAAGGGCCGGTCTTTTTGATCAGGATATTGATTGCCATTCAGTTTCCTCCAGACAATTTTTACGTTGAAAC
>Ga0164306_10000224_pt1 | contig 21660 bp, 21 predicted proteins | sample Whisoiple_242_MG_FD_110213 | JGI IMG/M metagenome (GOLD analysis project Ga0164306, IMG submission 110213) | Soil microbial communities amended with fresh organic matter from upstate New York, USA - Whitman soil sample_242_MG | ecosystem: Environmental > Terrestrial > Soil > Unclassified >... | reverse complement strand
GATTTTCGGCCAGATGACCGTGGGAGCGCTGAGCGGATTCGAATACGTGGCCATTCTGGCAGGAGAGTCCCGCAACGCGGCGCGCACCATTGGGCAGTCGGTGGTGATTTCAGCTCCTATCATTGCCCTGATGTTCATTCTGGGGACCAGTTCGGTGCTGACCTTTTTGGGATCACAGCCCATCAACGTGATTGGTCCCATTCCCCAGACCATGCGGAGCGCCTTTGGCGATGTGGGTTGGGCGGCGCCGCTGGCGATCTCTCTGCTGATGATGCGCGCCGTGGCCAGCGCCAGCCTGATCTTTACCGGTCTCACACGCCTGCCCATGACCGCCGGGTGGGACAACCTGGTGCCACGCTGGTTCGCCCGCCTCCATCCGCGCCGACGGACTCCGGTGAATTCAATTCTCTTTGTAGCCGCGCTGGTCATGCTGCTCATATTCTTCAGCATGATGGGCGTGCGCGAGCAGGAAGCAAGCCAGCTTCTGGCCGGCTCATCGATTGCTCTTTACGCGATCGCCTACGTGGCATTGTTCGCGTTGCCGCTGCTGGGCCGCCGCGCACTGCGAAGCGCGTTGCCTGCATGGGTGAAGGTATTGTCCCTGGTAGGATTGATTTCCAGCCTGGTCTCGCTGGTAATCATGGTCTACCCGATCATCGATGTGGCTGATCCTGGGATGTACGCGGCGAAGATCGGCGCGGTGGTGGTGGTGAGTAATCTGCTGGGCCTGGCGGTTTACAAAGCTGGGCAAAGGCGAACCGCACTACGCTTCAGACAAGACATCTGATTGCCAGCGCTTCCCAAAGTGGAATTTCAGAGCACAAAAATTTAGTCCGGCAAGCCGCTTGAAAGATTTTTCTTGTTACCATGGCGGTCTCTCATTAGGAAGGGGGCGCATCCGCCCTCTTATCCTGAGAAAGGACTAGTGACATGACAAACGAAGTAGATAATCGAGTGCTGGGTAGAAAAGGCGCGAGAACGCTATCGAATCAGGAAGTGCTCATGGTAACTGGTGGAAGTGGAACGCTCAAGATCACACATCTTCCCAATGGCCTTGCTGATGTCCTCGCTGATGTTTAGCGACAATGGGCGCTTTGATTCAGGAGTCATCTCGTGCCGCCAAATCCATCTCGTTGGTCCTGCTGCGGAAAGAAATTTTAAAAAACGTGGCTGAATGGTCGCCAGAAACTTCAGGTTTCGCGCAGCAGGGAGAGAATGCGATGTGCCAGCAGACGTCGCCCTTCTACAAAGATCACCGCGGCGATGCAAAAAATGAGCACGCCGCTTACGCTCGCATAAATTGCGATATTGAACGGCTTTACACCGTAAATGAGCACCGAAATCTGATGTGATGCCCAGTTCGCAAGGAGAAGGCCGGCGATCAGACCGATACCGGCATAAATCAAAGAGGTTTTCAGGATAGTGCGAATGATCCGCGCCGGAGTTGCTCCCAATGCCAGCCTGATTCCTACTTCATGTTGCTGCGATTTTATGGAGTAGGCGATCACCGCCGAGATCCCCACAATTGACAGAATAAATCCAAAAGTAGCCAGCAGAACCGCGGTATAAAACGTAACCGTCTGGATATGTAGCGCGCTTGCGACTATGTCTTCGGCAAATTCCACCGATCTAACTACGCCCGAGCTGTCCACTGTCTCAACCTCCGCCTGGACTGCACGCAGAATTCCAGGCGAAGTGTAATCGAGCCGGACGATGACTGTTCCGAAGGGCAAGGCAAGATGCGTTTGCGCCAGCGGCACATAGATCAATGGGGCGCCTCCATTCTTAAAGCCCCTGAATTGCGCAGCTCCGCAAATGCCTACTATTTTTCGTTGCACTCCTTCCACATCGATCAGGCGCCCCAGGGCATCCGTTCCATTGCCGATTTGTCTTGCCAATGTTTCATCGATGACCATTACCGGCTCAGAAGTCGAGCTGTCATTTGAATAGAACGGGCGTCCACGCAAAAGAATCGTGCCTGCAGCGGAAAAATAACTGCCTGAAACGGACACCTGCTCAGCCGCAATCGAGCCCGAGGATGAGGCCCCGGGAATTTCAGGTACACGGAGCGAGACTATGTAGTGTCCGTCATTTAAAGGCAGAAATGTGGTTGCGCCCACACTCCGCACACCGCGCACAGCCTGCAATTTGTCAAAGACGTTTTGCAGATACCGCACCTGTGCATTGCTCTCGCCCAGGCGTTCGCCCACAAAATTCTCCTTGATGACGATACAGTTCTGTGGATTCCATGCGAGCGTTGCGGAAGTGATTGACCGTGCGCTGTTGAATAGGAGAAGCGCAATCACTGTAAGGGCGGCGGCAATCGAAAATTGGCAGGCTAACAGCATCCCGCGGCTATGGACCGCTCGTGCGTCCGGTGTTACAAAATTCGGATCGTCATGGAGCAAATGGGCATGGTCCCGTCGCAAAACTACTCCCATGGTCAGCAGCGTCGGACAAATCACGCAAATTGTGCTTATCAACATGGTAATAGCAAGCAATGGGATATCGATGGCAAGTCCGCGCTCAGCCAGGTCCTGCGATAGTAGTCTTAGAAGCACATGGCGCATCCCAGGCATCAGACCAAGCACCAGCAACATTACAATGGAGGCCAATCCCAGGCTTTCAGCCAGGGCCGCGCTGATCATGGAGCTACGCCTGGCGCCAAGCAGGTAGCGTAAGGCAATGTCGCGTTCGCGAGAAAGCGCCCGCAGCAGCAATATGATTCCTACATTTCCGCAACTGATGAGGAAAATGGAAATACCCGCGAGCACGATCATTTGCGCAGTCACGGAATTTCGGCTCAGCAATACCGCTGTAAGGCTACGGACCATTGGTTTCCAAGGTTCCCGTAAGCCGGCCGCTTCGTGCGGCAAGGCATCCAGTTCCGCTTCCGCCTGATATGTGGAGACGCCTTTTTTCAGGCGGCCCCAAACCGTATAGTAATGGGTGATCAGGAGCTTCGAGTCGAGTACCTTGCTGACTTCCAAAGGACAGTCCAGCCATATTTGGGCGCCAGCGGGATAACTGTCCCCCACTACCCCTGCAATGTTGTATACCTTCCGATTGATGGCAATGGACTTGCCCAGCACTCCTTTATCGGACCCAAATTTATCTTGCCATAGGGACTGGCTTATGAGCGCTTCCACCGCCCCGTTTGCCTGGTCAGGTAGAAATGTTCTGCCCCACACAGGCCGTATCCCGAGAGTGAAAAAATAGTTCGGGGTAACTAACGCAATGGTAGCCGGCTCTTCCAGACCTTGTGGTTTTAGCCTTGCCGGAAGGACAAATGTTTGGCTAACCTCTGCCGCTATCGATTCAAAACTGCTGGCATTGTTTGTCCAAAGCTCATAAGTATCCGGACCTACTGGAAACGGAGTAGGATGGGCTTTTGGAGAGACCGCAACCATAACCAGTGACGCGGGATCATGCAGTCGGCTGTCTCCTGCCAGCAGGCTCCGGGCCATTCCAACGATGAATGTAAGCAGCAGCGATGCCAAAACAAGACACAGCAAGGCAAGTAAAATCCAACGGTTGGGCGGATAAAGCCCGCGGTAAAACCGTTTCAGGCAATTCATCGATGCGGCTCTGCTTCCTGCCGCGCTGCGCGTAGCAAATAAACAATACGATTGTGAAACGATTTCTTTTCTTCGCTGGCAACGCTGGGGCCATCTTCCATGATGACGTGCAGTGTCTTGGGGTCATAGAACACTTTCCAGGGCGTCTGCGGCGGCTTCATCAGCTTTTTCATCCGCCCCTCGGTGTCGGCAATGACCCTGAAGCCAAGATGGAAATTCTTTTCGGTTTGCCTTGCTTCTTCCGGGCTTGCGTAGATGGAAACTGCACGGACTTCGATTTTCGGCTGCTCCCGGCGCAATGCTTCCAATTCCGCCAGTTCCTCGATCGCGGTCGGGCAATCGAATGGAGTGAAAAAATAAAGCACCGTAAAATGGCCGGTTGCGCCCAAATCGGACAGGGGCCTGCTCCCGTCCTTCAGCTGGAATTCTCGGAGCGCCGATAAAGAGCGTGTTTGCACCCCAGGCGGCTGTAGGGCCTCCTGATGGTAGAGTTTTCTGACCACCGTCAGGCTCCATACATTCATGCCAATCAGGGCCAGAGCACACATTGCGTAAATATGCTTGGATGACATAGTTCACTACCTCCTGCTTCAAGCGCAGCGTAAAGCCGCATTCTCATGAAGAAAATGTCTCAACTCGCAAAGCCTTTTCAGGCTGAACATCAGTAGGAATATTCGGCCAGGCGAAACTTATCGCCTTGACGTTCGCCAAACCATAACGTTCTGTACCTGGACTTGCCGATCAATCGGCCAGGAGAGTTCACGTCCAGGGCTATCGGTTTACCATTGGCGGAAAGGACCTCAAGCAGGTATTTGCCGCCGCCCTTCACTCCGGCAGAAATGATGACGAGGCGGTCGTCGGCGAAGATGTTTTCGAATAAATACTGGCCGCGGGCAATCTCGGCCGCCGGCTTTCGGGGATCCAACTCAGGTATATCTCCTCCAAGTTGCTTTCCAAGGACCGGGAAAGCCTCAATGCCGCGATTGGGCACTATTTTCCAGAATTTGCGCATAGGCGCGTCGACAGCATAGAGACCGGAAGGCGCTGCCGTGAGCTGGTAATCTTCCACGCTGAAATACTCGCGTTTGACTGCATCAGGATCATTTTCTGCAAGAGAACGAAGATACTTGTCCGTTGAACTATCATATTCATGGACCATCTTGCAGCCATCATTGAGATAAAACTTGAGCGCCACGCACCCGGTCAGGTAATAACGTCCCTGATCTTCATTGAGAGCGATTCCATAAGGATGAAAGCCGGGCTTCTGGATGAGCACCGAGTCCAGGAACTTCCCTGAGAGATTGAATCTGGAAATTCGTCCCAGCATATCCACTACCCAAACCACATTGTGCTGGTAGGAAAAGGCAATTTCCTTCAGCGCATAGTAATGTCCGGGTTCTTGTCCGTAAGACCCGATTTTTCTGATCAGATTGCCTGATGGCCCGTAAACCTCTACAACCTGGGATTGCAGTGGATTGTATGTGGAATCTCTCGTTAGGAACCCGCCATCAGGAAGCGGTATCAGTTGGTCAATATTTCCGGACGGCTTGGCCAAGTCCAAAACACGGACCAATTTCAGATGGAAGGATGGTGCGGCGTTCTTTTGGGCAACCATTGTGCCGGAAGAAAAAGTGGCTACTAACCATGCCAAATACAATATTTTTTTCATAACAGCTCCTTATCTGTCTTTACATTTACAAAACTGCTGCATACGCAAGGAAAGTCAATGCGCCAGGAAATGCCGGTCAGGTTACTGGGTTAATATGCAGATGCAATTGCCCGCAGCGACGGGGCAGTTGCAAATGGGACCGACTACGTATCCTTGAGCATAGGTGGTGACCGGCGCAACATCGTCCGCCTTTGCACTCGACGGCGAGACAAAATAGGCAGTCACTGCAAACAAGCCGGCAACCGTAAGAACAGCTCCTAGTGTGGCTTTCAACATATTTCTTTCCTCTTTTCCTAAAAACTACGTTTATAGAGATGGGCGCATGTACGCAAAAACATGCGCCAGGCCAATTATTGGGTAAATGCGCAGATGCAATTGCCCACACCGATGGGGCAGCTGCAAATTGGACCGTTTTGGACTCCTGCCGAGTAGGTGGTGACCGGCGCAACATCGTCCGCCTTTGCACTCGACGGCGAGACAAAATAGGCGGTCACTGCAAACATGCCGGCAACCGCAAGAACAGCCCCTAATGTGGTTTTTTTCAACATATTTTTCTCCTCTCCTCCTAAAAAATACATTTATCAAAGATGGGCGCATGCACCCAAAAGCACATGCGCCAGGCCAGTTATTGGGTAAATGCGCAGATGCAATTGCCCACAGTGACGGGGCAGCTGCAAATGGGACCCATTGCGTATCCTGCCGAGTAGGAGGTGATCGGCGCTGCATCGTCCGCCTTTGCTCTTGACGGCGAGACAAAATAGGCAGTTACCGCAAACATGCCGGCAACCGCAAGAACAGCTCCTAGTGTGGTTTTTTTCAACATATTTTTCTCCTCTCCTCCTAAAAAATACATTTATAAAGATCGGCGCATGCACCCAAAAGCACATGCGCCAGGCCAGCTATTGGGTAAATGCGCAGATGCAATTGCCCACCGGGACGGGACAGCTGCAAATAGGGCCACTTGCATTTCCTGCCGAGTAGGAGGTGATCGGCGTGGCATCATCCGCCTTTGCGCTCGACGGCGAGACAAAATAGGCAGTTACTGCAAACATGCCAGCAACCGCAAGAACAGCTCCTAGTGTGGTTTTCTTCAACATATTTCTTCCTTTCATTTTTTGTCGGTGAATTGAAGACACGGTTTGGATTTCTGATTTGGCGACTGCCCATGTGTCTTTACTGGGTGTCCCTTACACTAAGCAAGAGCAAGATTGCTGCCAAAGCTTGAGAGACATATCGGCGTGCATAGTTTCAGGCTCTCTCTGCAAGGATTGATTTTTGCTTTATCTTGTAACTTATGCTCTGGGCTGGTTTAAGTAGGAAAATTGGACTGAACGGTCTACTTCTGAGCAGTCAAGCAAGCTTGCTGTTTTCTATTGAGTAGTTTCATAACGGGAAATAGCTGTCCACCGCTGTAAATAGCCGTCCATATGTGAACACTATTTGATAGCTTAGAACTTTCTTATCGTTGATCGTCGGGGCTTGGGCAGCCTTTGTTCATAACGATATTTTGTGACGCTTATCTTTGTGACGCTTATCTATGAGCGCCTGACTTTGGCGCCAGACGAACCTGGACAATTCCTCATACCAGTTGCACCTTTTCACGCAGATCGATTCCCGCGCGCCGCAGGATGCCGGCAATCTCGCCATCGTTCAGCCGTGAAGCGTCATATTCCACGCGGATGGTGTGCTCTTTCTCATCGAACTTGATCTTGCGGACGCCGTAGACTTCCCAGGCATTGTTGAGCGCGCCCATCTCTTTCTCGCCGGGAGGCGTGCCATATTTAAAAACCACGTCAAGCAGGGTCATCAGTTTCCCCTCGAAATCAGGATTGGCTGGCTTTTAACTCAGCCAGATTGCTTGTGGAACACTCCAATATAGCCCAAAACGGCGAATTGCGGTTTGACCATGTATACCCCCTGGGGGTATAATTGCAATGAAAGCCAAAGAAACCGTATGGCTATGCTGAAGAAAGCCGCTCACAAGGAATCCCGCCGCGCTGTGCCGCGTCAAGAAACTGCCCGCCAGGACTTGCTCCTGCGGCTCCGTCGCGTTGAAGGCCAGGTCCGCGGCGTCCAGAAGATGGTGGAAGACGAACGCTATTGCCCCGACGTGTTGGTGCAGATGTCGGCCATCCATGAGTCCCTGCGCGCTGTGGAACGGATCCTGATGAAGGACCACCTGCAGCACTGCGCTACCCAGGCCCTGCGCTCCGGCGACGCCAAACAGTCGCAGCGCACCTATGACGAGTTGACCGAGCTTTTCTACCGGCACGCCCGCTGAGGCCCAGGGAAATGAATCCAGGAAAAACCAATCCGGGAAAAACCATCGTTAAGGACCCCGTCTGCAACATGGATGTTGATCCCGCCACGGCGCGCGGCTCGGCCGAATATAACGGCCATACCTATTATTTTTGCAGTCCTGGTTGCGTAACGCGCTTCAAAGCCGATCCGCAAAAATATCTGGCGCCCAGGCCGCCCGCCGCGCAACTTCCCAAAAGCCAGATAGTGCAGATCGGCGGGATCGCCGGTGCTCCTCCAACAACAAAACCTGCACAAGACCAATCAACCGGGAAGGGGGCCGTCACATACGTCTGCCCCATGGACCCTGAGGTGCGCGAGAGCAAGCCTGGAGCATGTCCAAAATGCGGCATGGCCCTTGAGCCTGAGGCCGTCGAATACACGTGCCCCATGCATCCGGAAATTATTCGCGACCGCGCAGGCAACTGCCCGATTTGCGGCATGGCATTGGAACCGCGCGTAGCCGCCGCCGTCAACCTTGAAGACGATTCTGAATTGCGCAGCATGCAGCGGCGGTTTTGGGTGGGCCTTGCGCTTAGCGTTCCTCTGCTTGCGATTTCCATGGGCGGCATGGCCGCAGGCAGCCCTTTGCACAACCTGCCCAGGGGATGGATGGAATGGTTGCAACTGGCGCTCGCCACACCGATCGTTCTCTGGGGAGGCTGGCCTTTTTTCCAGCGCGGCTGGGCGTCGCTCGTCAATCGGCACCTGAATATGTTCACGCTCATCGCCATGGGCACCGGCACAGCGTATCTCTTCAGCGTGATTGCCACGCTTGCGCCGGGCATTTTCCCGCGGTCCTTTCTCGGCCATAGCGGGCGGCCGGAAGTTTATTTTGAGTCCGCTGCCATCATCGTAACGCTTGTTCTTTTAGGACAAGTCCTGGAACTTCGCGCGCGCCGCCAGACCAGTTCCGCCATCAGGTCGCTGCTCGATCTCAATCCCAAGACCGCGCGACGGCTTCGTGCCGGCGGCCCAGATGAAGAGATTCTTCTGGACCACGTCCAGCGCGGCGATCGCCTGCGCGTCCGCCCCGGCGACCGTATTCCGGTCGATGGCCTGGTCGAAGAGGGAAGCAGCGCGGTGGATGAATCGATGATCACCGGCGAATCCATGCCGGTGGAGAAAGCGCCGGGCATAAGAGTCGTGGGCGGGACGGTAAACCAGACTGGTTCGTTCATTATGCGCGCTGAAAAATTAGGTTCAGAAACGCTGCTGGCACAGATTGTGCGCATGGTGGCTGAAGCCCAGCGCAGCCGCGCGCCTATTCAATCGCTGGCCGATAAAGTCTCAGGATATTTTGTGCCTGCGGTCTTGCTGGTGGCTGTCGTCACGTTCATCGCCTGGTCAATCTGGGGCCCCGAGCCGCGATTTGCTTATGCTCTGGTCAACGCCGTGGCAGTGCTCATCATTGCCTGTCCCTGCGCGTTGGGGTTGGCTACTCCCATGGCCGTAATGGTCGGCACCGGACGCGGCGCTCATGCCGGCGTGCTGGTAAAAAACGCCGAGGCGCTCGAACTCATGGAGAAAGTGGATACGCTGGTCCTCGACAAAACCGGAACGCTCACGGAAGGGAAGCCCCGGATGACTTCTATTCTTGCCACCGATGGAATCTCTCAAGTCGATCTTCTGCTGCTGGTGGCGGCAATTGAGAAATTGAGCGAGCATCCCCTCGCCGCGTCCATCGTCAGTGAAGCCGAACAACGCCGATTGAAGCTCCCCGAGGTTAAAAATTTCCGGTCCTTTCCCGGACAGGGTGTTGCGGGAGAAGTTCTTGGCCGCGAAATTGTTGCAGGGACCTCCGATTTTCTCGCGAACAGAAGAATCGATACAAGTCCGATATCGTTGCAAGCCGAGACGCTTAGACAAAAGGGACAGACCGTTATGCTGGCTGCGGTGGACGGCAAACCCGCCGGCCTCATCGCCGTGGCCGATCCCATCAAGCCTTCCGCACGCGAAGCGGTAGAGTCGCTCAAGCGCAGTGGCCTCCGCCTGGTCATGCTTACTGGCGACAATCGCGCTACTGCGGAAGCCATCGCCAAAGAACTGGGCATCGCTGAATTTGAGGCGGAGGTATTGCCGGACAAGAAGTCCGCCATCGTCAAGAGACTTCAAAGCGAAGGCCGCACCGTCGCCATGGCGGGAGATGGTGTGAATGACGCGCCGGCGCTTGCTCAGGCCAATGTCGGCATTGCCATGGGCACAGGAACCGACGTCGCCATGGAGAGCGGCGACATCACTCTCATAAAAGGCGATCTGAACGCCCTGATGCGGGCGCGCAATCTAAGCCGAGCCACGATGAGAAATATCCGGCAGAACCTGTTCTTCGCATTTATCTATAACCTGCTCGGCGTGCCGATTGCCGCAGGCGTGCTGTACCCATTTACCGGATTGCTGTTGCAACCGATCTTCGCCGCTGCCGCCATGAGTTTTAGTTCCGTCTCGGTGATCGCCAATGCCTTGCGGCTGCGCCGCGCCCGGCTTTAGAAGATTCCTGGCTAGAGCCTATGGTTCCGGCAAGATACAATCTATAGTCCTATCTAGCTCCTTTTATAGTAAAATGCCTCCGACACAAGGGCCCAGGGCGCCAGTTCTACTGAAGGAGACCACCGTGAAATTTATCACCCGGTCTTTGCTTGTTCTCCTGCTGCTGTATGGCATTGTCTTCGCCGTTGCCGACGCTTATATCCTGCATTCCGGCGCTTCTATATGGCTTGCTATCGCATTTCCCATTGTTTGGGTTGGAATTCAATATCTGGCGGGCCCCTGGCTCATCGAACTGTTTCTTGATATTGATTGGGGCGCTGAGTTGCCCGCGCGCAACCGGCAATTTATCGAAAAGCTTTGCATGGAACGCGGGTTGAAGATTCCGCGTGTCGGAATCATTCACAGCGGTACTCCCAACGCATTTTCATTCGGCCGTGTCCGCAGCGATGCGCGGGTTGTCGTGACCTCCGGCTTGCTCAGCATACTTACGCCCGAAGAAGCCAATGCTGTGCTGGCGCATGAGATCGGGCATATCGAGCACTGGGATTTTGCCGTGATGACGATTGCGGCGCTGGCGCCCATGATGCTCTATCAACTCTATGTGGTCACGGAAAAGATCAATAACTTCCGCGCCATTGCCTACTCCGCCTACCTTTGCTATCTGGTAAGCCAGTTCATCGTTCTCCTGTTGAACCGCACGCGTGAGTATTTTGCCGATCATTATGCTGCTGAAGTGACGCGCGCGCCGGATGATCTGTCTTCCGCGCTGGTCAAAATTGCCTACGGCATGGTCCGCGCCGATGGTGAGTACCGCAAAGCGATGCAAGAGAACAACAAAGAGGAAAAAGCTCGCTGGGGCAGGGAACGCCGGCTTGGCGGCATGCTTGGGCTGATGGGCATCTCCAACCTTCACTCAGGCCAATCGCTGGCCCTGGGCGCCAATCCCGCGGACGCTGCCGCAGTCATGCGCTGGGACCTGGTGAATCCGTGGGCGCGGTTCTACGAACTTAATTCCACCCATCCTTTGACGGCATTACGTGTTCGCGAATTAAACCGCGAAGGCGCGGCCATGCAGCAGAGCTCACGTTACGCGTTGCCTCAGGGACAGCGATTACATTGGGGTAGCTTCCCTCTGGATCTGCTTGTCTGGGCCACACCCGCACTGTGCATTGCAACCCTGTTTACAATTTGGTGGTTTCCAGGCGCCTTTGCTTATCTTGGCATCGCCTTGCCGGCAAAGGCCGAGCCCTTGTTGTTAATCCTCGCAGGCGCTACCTGGATCATGCGTGTTGCCTATCGTTATCGCGGCAAGTTCCAGGACGCCGCAATCGGCACATTGCTTGAGGATGTTGAGGTCTCGCAGATGCGCCCCCGTGCAGTCCTGCTCAAAGGGAAGATTCTTGGCCGCGGAGAGCCCGGCGCATTCTGGAGTCCCGACCTGGTGCTGCGGGATGCCAGCGGAATCATGTTCATTCTCTACCGGCAATCCATTCCGTTTGCCCGCTTCATGTTTGGAACGTCCGAGGCTGAAAGCTACATCGGCCAGGAAGTGGTCGTGGAAGGCTGGTTCCGTCGCGGCTTAACTCCTTATGTGGAATTGTCAAAGCTGACCGGTGAGTACAACAATGTGCATCGGACCTATTCGCGCTGGATACAGATTGCCGTCGCGCTGGTGGCGATGGCGATTGGCTGGTATTGGTTCCAGCAATGAAATAATTAGGCAGTCGAAGTTGGTCATGGCTTCTCAGCGCCCTTATACCACCTTCAGCTTCCACTTTCCCTTTTTGAAAATGTAAATGCCGATGAGCGACAGCAGGACCTCGGCCACCAGGATCGCGTAATAAGCGCCGTTCGGCCCGATCTGTAATTTCAAGCTCAAGAGGAATGCCAGCGGCAGTTGGACGATCCAGTACACAAAAAAGTTGATCCACGTTGGCGTCCATGTATCGCCCGCTCCGTTGAAGGCCTGCACAATTACCTCGCCATAGGCCCACAGTACGTAGCAACAACTGATGATCCGCAGACAGCTTGCTCCATAGCGGACCACCTGCGGGTCGCTGCTGAACACTCCGACCAATTGCGGCGCGAAGATGAGGAACCCCAGGGACACTACCGCCAGAAAGATAGCATTGAAGAAACTGGCGCGCCAGACTGACTGCTCGGCCCGGTCCGGCTGCTTCGCGCCCAGGTTCTGCCCGACCAGCGTTGCCGCCGCCGACCCAAGCCCCCACGACGGAAGAGTCGAGAAGATCACAATGCGGATGGCTACGGTATACCCCGCAGTGGCTTGACTGCCAAAAGACTGGATCATGCGGACAATGACCAGCCAGCTCGCCATAGCTATCAGAAGCTGCAAGATGCCGATTCCCGAGACCTCAAAGATGTTCCACATCAGCTTCAGCTTCAGGCGGATGTGTTTTCTCAGAATGTTCAGGTGCGCGCTGCCCTTGCTGAGCATGTAGAGCTGAAAGACGATGCCAATGCCTCGTCCTATGCTGGTGGAAACCGCGGCCCCTGTAACGCCGAGCCTGGGAAATGGTCCAAGGCCCCGGATAAGGCAGGGATCGAGGCACAAATTGATGAAGTTCGCCAGCCAGAGAACACGCATGGCAATGGCTGCATCTCCGGCGCCGCGAAAGACCGCATTGATGAGAAAAAGCAGGAGAATGATGCCGGAACTGCTCAACATGATTCGTGTGTAAAGAGAGCCGGCGCGCAGGATCCCCGGTCCGGCTCCCATCCAGCGGAGCAATCTGGGCGCGAATGGAAATCCAATGGCAAAGATCAGGACCGCGAACCCGAGACCGATCAGGATGGATTGGACAGCGGCTTCGGCAGCGCCATTCTGGTCATGTTCGCCAACGCGCCGCGCTACCACGGCGGTGGTCCCCATGCTGAGCCCGAAAGCCACCGCCATCACCAGCACCAGCATGCCTTCAGTGATGCCCACGGCCGCAGTTGAGTCCGCGCCCAGATGCGCGACAAAGAAAATGTCGACGATGCCGAACAGCGATTCCATGGCCATCTCCAGCACCATGGGAACGGCCAGCAGCACGATCGCGCGATCAATGGAAATGGCCGTGAAATCCTGCCTGGAGCCGAGAATGGCTTCTTTGATCAGCGCAAACCATCGGGCTGCCCGGGAAGGGATGGGACTGCCAGCAATTGTGCTCAAGGTATCTTCCTCAATGCCAACTAAAACAATCGGCGGAAAGCAAACACTTGTGAGATCACACGCGCGGCGGAAGGGTATCGCCGGCTAACGGAAGCGCGGATTAGTTGGAGGGGCACATAGGCGTAGATAGTTTTTTATCACAGAACTCAGGAGGAAATCAAAAAGCATAGATCCTTTACCTTCCATCTTCGCGCCCTGTGCGTCCTTTGCGGTAAAATCCAGCGCGAGGGACCCGCCGATGAAAACTGTTCTGGCTGTGCTGCTGTTTTCCGCTGCCGCGTTCGCGCAAAGTTCTGAAGAAGGCAAAGTCGTCCGCTACGAACTTAAACCCAGCGAACTCAAGTACACTTACGCTGCCTCTTATAGTCCAGTCGCACACCTCAAGTCCGGCAACATCCTTGAGACGAACACGGTGGACTGCTTCGGCAACGCCATCAAGAAGCCCGGCGACACGCTCAGCATGGCCCCCGGAGACAATCCTTTGACCGGGCCTTTCTTCATCGACGGCGCTGAGCCGGGCGACACCCTCGCGGTAAAAATCCTTGAAATCAAAGTCGACAGCAATCAGGGCATCGGCGCGCTCGCGCCCGGTTTTGGCGCCATCAACTCCACCAATTACACGCCCATGCTCAACGCGCCCATCAAAGAGAAGATCTGGTTTTATCCCATCGACCACGCCACGAACACTGCAACCTTCCAGGCGCTGGATTCCAATTACAAGGTGAAGTTTCCCTTGCACCCATTCTTTGGCTGCATCGGCGTGGCGCCCGCCGGCGGCGAAGCCCGGACTTCAGTGGTGCCTGAAGCTTTCGGCGGCAACATGGATTCCCCCGAAGCCAGCGTCGGCAACACGGTTTATTTTCCGGTGAACGTTCCCGGCGCCATGCTCTTCCTGGGCGACGGCCACGCTGCCATGGGCGATGGCGAAATCGCCGGCACGGCCTTGGAAGTTCCGTTGCGCGGACGGGTGCAGGTGCGCGTTATCAAAGGCCAGAAAATCAGCTGGCCGCGCTTTGAAAATGACGATTACATCATGACCGTTGGCGCTTACCGCCCGCTGGACGATGCTCTGCGAATCGCGTTTACTGAACTCGTCGGCTGGATCCACACCGACTACGGCCTCTCAGAGATGGACGCCTATGAGCTGCTGTCGAAGGTCGGCGAGATCCACCTGAACGAAATGGTTGACCCTAATTATGTGATTGTAGCCAAGGTGAAGAAGAGCTTCTTGCCGAAGTCTATCGCGATTCACAAATAGAGAATGCTCAACAACAGAGGGCACAGAGTAACGCTGAGAAATTGTAAGGATTCATAGCACAAAGGAGCTTTCCGGATTCCTCTGTGTACCTCTGTGTTCTCTGTGGTAAAAGCTCTTTACAACTTCTGCAGGTAGTCCACAATTTCGGGGCCAGCCCATTGCTGTGGGCCGATGAACTTGCGCAATATTTTTCCGGAGCGGTCAATCACATAAGTCTCTGGCGGTCCTGTCGGCTGGTAGAGGTCTTTAAGTTTGCGCTCGCGATCGTGAACGGTAAGAAAACCCAGCTTGTGTTCACTTACAAACCGCTTGTATGCGTTGTCCGTGTCGTCATAACTTACGGCTACAATGGTTACCTTGTCTCCCATGCGTTTTTGCAGGAGCTCCAGGTCGGGAATTTCCTCGATGCAAGGCGGACACCAAGTAGCCCAGAGATTCAAAATGACAATCTTGCCACGATAGTCATGTAGAGCAACCGTCCGTTCTGAATCCTGCACGGTGAAATCCGGGGCCTGTGAGCCGATCAGGCGCAGCTTGGGCTGATCATTACAGCCCAAGCAGCCCACAAATAGCGTGGCCAGGATGACAGAAACGAGTGGAAGGGATTTCACCCCCTTATAATAACCCGATTCTGATGAAAACTGACCACGCAGGACGAACGGTTGACGTCATCATTCCCGCCCGGAATGAAGAGGATTGCCTGGGCCGCTGCCTTCAGTCGCTGGTTACGCAGCAGGGCATCTCCTTTCAAATCACGGTAGTAGACGACGGATCGACCGACCGCACCCGGGCCATCGCGGAATCTTTTCCGGGGGTGCGGGTGCTAAGCGCGGGCGAACTCAAGCCGGACATGACGGGTAAGGTCAATGCTCTAGTTACCGGCGCCGCGGGCAGCACCGCCGAGTGGCTGCTCTTCACAGACGCTGATACCTTTCACTATCCCGGATCGCTGGCCGCGTCTGTGCGTGAAGCTGATAGCCGCAAAGTTGATTTGCTCTCTTATTCGCCAGAACAGGAAACCGCTTCATGGTGGGAACTTGCAGTGATGCCTCTGGTTTTTGCCGACCTTGTGCAAACCTATTCGTCGGAAAGAATCAATGATCCCGCCGACCCCAGTGTGGCTGCCAATGGGCAATACATTCTCGTCCGGCGCGAGGTATATGAAGCTTTGGGAGGACATAGCGTGTTGCCACTCAATGTCCTGGAAGACATTGAATTAGCAAAGATTTTTAAAGTATCAGGTCACAGAATTTGGTTTCGCCATGGCGCTGGGCTGGTGCGCACCAGGATGTACCGTACATTTGGCGCCATGTGGGAAGGCTGGTCGAAGGGCCTGGCCATACTTTTCCGCCGTCCGGTACTGCTGGCAGCAAGGCGCGCCCTTGAGTTCATTGCGATTGTGCTCCTGCTCGGAGCTGCGCTTGCGCTAATCGCCCGACACCATCTCGGCGGCGGGACTCTGTTTTTCGCGGTTGGCGGGCTTTTATACCTCATTTTCCTTTTGCGCATCCAGCGGGTGCATTTCCCCTGGAAAGCTAACCTCATGGCTTTCATAGGGTTACCGATTTATGTGTCACTTTTGTTGCGTTCTCACCTCCATTTCAATAGGCGCGGCGAGTTAACATGGAAGGGGCGGACGTACTCACAATCCGCACCCAAAGCTGCTGTGGACTCATCTACTCGAAAGGACGATCTGCGTTAACGATCTGCTTCTGATGGTTTATCTGACAAGGAAAGCGGAGTTCTCAGCATCGCATTACTACCACAATCCGGAATTCACCCCGGAGGAAAACCTGCGCATTTTTGGCAAGTGCAATAATCCTCACGGCCACGGGCACAATTACACCCTTGAGGTTACGGTCAAGGGCAATGTGGACCAGCGTTCCGGATTCGTGGTCGACCTGAAAGAGCTAAAGGAAATCATGAACCGTGAGGTGATTGAGGCCATGGACCATCGCTTCCTCAATAAGGAAGTGGCCGACTTCAAGGACCAGATTCCCACCACGGAAAACCTGGCCATCAGCATATGGCGGCGGCTACAGCCCAAGCTCAATCTGGCGGAGCTGCACCGGGTCCGGGTGTATGAAACGCCCGATCTCTTTGTGGACTATTACGGAGAAGCATGAAGGCCTACCTGACAAGGCGATACCTGTTTTCGGCTTCGCACCGGCTGCATTGTAACGAGATGTCTGCCGCGGAAAACCAGGCCGTCTACGGTAAATGCAACAATCCGCACGGTCACGGTCACAATTATTCCGTGGAAGTCACGGTGGCGGGGCGGGTCGATCCCCGGACGGGAATGGTTTGCAACCTGGTTGACCTGGATTCCTTTGTGCATGAAAAAATTCTGGAACGTTTTGGCCACCAGAACCTCAATACATTGGAAGAATTTCAGGGAACCGTCCCGACCACGGAGAATCTGTGTGTTGAGGTCTTCGACATTCTGGACCGAGAGTTTCACCATGCACAGGTCGACAAAGTCCGTATCGAGGAGACCATGCTCAATTCCTTTGAATATGCCGGGGGCAGGGAGATCCGTTATTAGGAGACAGTTGGTGAAATCGAGAGCTGTTGTGAAGAAAATTAATGAATCATCGTCACCCGCGTCAGAAGCCACTACGCAGGAGCTGCTGCGCGAACTGCTGCGGCGTCTGGGGGAGGACCCAGACCGCGATGGCCTTGCCCGCACGCCGGAGCGCATGCAGAAGTCTCTCGAATTCCTGACCAGGGGCTATCAGCAGGACGCCGACAAAGTTCTTCAGGGCGCGCTCTTTGACGTGACGTATGACGAAATGGTCATCGTCAAAGACATTGAGATGTTCAGCCTCTGCGAGCATCACATGTTGCCCTTCTTTGGCAAAGTCCATGTCGCTTATATTCCGAACGGGAAGGTCCTGGGATTGAGCAAGATTCCGCGGCTGGTCGATATCTTTGCCCGGCGCTTGCAGGTGCAGGAGCGCCTGACCGTGCAGATCGCGGAAACCATTCAGAACGCCATTCAGCCCCAGGGCGTGGGCGTGGTGGTTGAGGCGCGCCACCTGTGCGTGATGATGCGCGGCGTGGAAAAGCAGCACTCTTCCGCCGTGACTTCGCACATGCTGGGCAGCTTCCGCACCTTGCAGAATACCCGCGACGAGTTTCTTGCCTTGATTCGCAACGGTAAAAACGGAAGCTCGTCCTAATGCCTGCCAGGAAAGCCGGGGTGGAAAAAGTCGCGGTTATTACCGGCGGCGGGACCGGGATCGGCTTGGCCACGGCACGGCTTTTTGCCCAGAGCGGCTATTCGGTAATCATTACCGGCCGCGACGCGAAGCGTCTGAAGCGTGCGGCGGATAACATCGCAAAAAAGAACGGCCAGGTGGCCGCTATCGCCTGTGACGTTCGCGATCCTGCTTCGGTAAATAAACTTTTCAGCGAAATCGGCAAGCATCACTCCTCCATCGATGTGCTCATGAACAATGCGGGAGTGGCGCACGCGCTGGCGCCAGTTGATCAGTTGCCGCTCAAAACCTGGAAAGAGGTGATCGACACTAATCTGACCGGCACCTTTCTGGTTACGCAGGCCGCGTTGCCACTCATGCGTGCCGGCGGGACTATCGTCAACAATCTTTCGGTCGCTGCCCTGCAGCCGTTTGCCGGCATGTCCGCCTATAACGCTTCAAAGTTCGGCGCGTTGGGGTTCACACATGCTTTACGTGAAGACCTGCGCAAACGCGGGATTCGCGTGCTGGCCTTGCTTCCCGGCGCCACGGATACTGAAATATGGAGCCAATTCTGGCCCGGCGCGCCGAGAGAAAAGATGATTTCAGCGGAAACCGTGGCTCAGGCGGTTCTGCATGCTGTTTCAGCCCCGGCGAATGCCACGATTGAAGAAATTCGCATCGGCCCTTCGGCCGGTGTGCTTTAGGGGAGAAATCCAGAGGCTGACTGTGCGGCCATTTAGTATTCTTCAAACGCGTACACATTTTTTCGCACCGGAAGCAGTTTGATCAGCACCACTCCAGTGACAAATCCGCCCACGTGGGCCCAAATTGCCACGCCGCCGGCGCCGGTGGAAGAGGTAAATAGGGAAGCGGCGCCACTCAGAAATTCGCCCAGGAACCAGTAGCCCAGCACCAGCCAGGCAGGAAGCCAGAAGACAAAGAATATCCACCAGGTCAAAACGCGCCCCCGTGGATAGAGAATGAAGTATGCGCCCATCACGCCGGCAATCGCGCCACTGGCTCCCACCGCGGGCAAGGGCGAGGTGAAATTGAAAATAAAATGGGTCAGATTTGCACCCGCTCCACAAAGCAGGTAAAAGATCAGATAGCCGAAATGCCCGAGCCGGTCCTCCACGTTGTCGCCAAAAATGCGCAAAAACCACATGTTGACGATCACATGCGGCCATGAGGCGTGCAGAAACATGGAACTGAGAAAAGGAACGAAGGCGTAAGCGGCTGGTAACGATCCGCGCAGCCAGTCTTCAACGTGGTGGGGCACGAAGGCAAACTGAAATTCGAAGTCGCGAAGAGAACGCGGGCCCAGCGTCCACTCAAAGAAGAAAATGGCAATGTTCAGCGCGATCAAAAAGTAGTTGATGAAGGGCGTGGTCGAGCGGGGCGTGTCATCGCGGATCGGTAACATTCAATTGACTGCTTCTTAAATATCATGCTTGATAAAGCGGAGTTACTCAAGTGGATGCTGTATTGATCGTCGACAAACCGGCGGGAATGACCTCGCATGACGTGGTGGCGAGGGTGCGCCGCATTGTGGGAGAGAAGTCCGTGGGTCATCTGGGTACGCTTGATCCCATGGCCACCGGGGTGCTCCCGCTGGTGCTGGGGCGCTTTACCCGGCTGGCGCAGTTTTATAACGAGGCCGACAAGCGCTATGAAGGCGCTATCCGCTTTGGCTGGGCCACTGATACATACGACGCTGAAGGCCAGCCCTCCAGTCCCGAACTGCCGGTGAACTTGTCATTGGAGCAGATACGGGCCGCCGCCGCCGAGTTTATGGGCGAAATTTCGCAGTATCCGCCGCCGTTTTCAGCCCGGAAAATTGCCGGCATCCCGGCGCATCGTCTGGCGCGCAAAGGCCAGCCCGTAGAGCTGAAGCCCAAGCAGGTCGAGATAAAGGAGTTGGAATTCATTTCTTTTGACGGGCAGCAGGCCGCTTTTCGCGCCTGGGTCAGCTCTGGAACGTACCTGCGCTCTCTGGCGCACGATTTAGGCAAAAAGCTGGAACCGGGCGGACATCTTGCGGAGCTTAAACGCACCGCGGTGCGCGAATTCACGATTGAGGACGCTCACAGCCTGGAGCAACTGGAACAGGCACAGGCCGGTGGTACGCTGGACGAACTTTTTTTGCATCCACGGCTGGTGCTGCCGGAGTTCCCGGCGGTTGTAGCGTCACCGGAGAGCGCCGCCAGGATTCGCCATGGCGCCGCTGTCAACCTGCCGGAATTCAGCAAGGCTGCGACAGTAAGGGTGTTTGCCGGCCAAAGGGAACTGCTGGCCATCGCCCGTCGAGTGGCGGGAACATTGTTCCAGCCTAAAGTGGTGCTTCACGGGTGATGAAGTTCACGCCCGCGTGTTCCACAATTCTTTTTCTCCGGGAGGTATCAAGCACTGCCTGACACAAGGCGCTGGAAGACTTGAGCAAAGTTATTTGAAATTAGAAGGGAACTGCCGTGACCGCCGGCCGAAACCCAAATTCTTCAACCCGCCTGAACGCGAATCACCTGATGTTCTCCGTATCCGGTTCGCGCCGTCGATTTGATCTGTTCCACCACGCCGCGTCCGTACTTCAGCAGAAAGTACGCCGCGCCCACTTCGCGTTCCTGCAATTCCTTGTTGGGATACAACGCTGTGATCAGTTCGTCGGCATGGCGCAGGACCTCGGTGTTCTTCCGAGCTTCGGCTCGCGCCGCCTTGTCGCGGACGCCCTGCAACTGATAGCGCATCTTCGATCCTGCATTTTCAGCAGCGTCAACCAGCGTCCGGTCCAGCTTCTCCAGCGGACCGTGCAGCAGCGCCAGCGCCTGCTCCAGATGTTCTGCCGCGGAATCAAAGCTCTTAAGAATGCTGTCCGGCAACGCGCGCGCGGCCACCAACTCGCGTACTTTCTCCGGAGTATTAAACATATCTGTAAGAGAAAGCTGGTAGCGGTCGAGCAGCTTGGCGGCGCGGGGTTCAATCAGCGTGGCAAAAATGCGGGGAACAATCGGAGTCACCCGGCCCGCCAGCTTGCGGTAGACCACTTCAATCTGGGCAAAATACGCGATCTCGGAGGGCCCGCCGGCATAGCACAACGTGGGTAACAAATAATCCTGGACCAGGGGCCGCAACAGGACGTTGGCGCTGAACTTTTCTGGACATCGCTGCGTCTCCTGCAGCAACTCCGCCGCCGCCAGCTTCCGATCGCCAATAAGAAACTCTCCATCCTGATGCCGCACCGGAATCCTGGCGCCATCTTCAAAATAAAAACACAGCGTGTGGGATTGCGTTACCTTCACCTGCGCGTGGTATCCCTCCGCTTCCAGCTCATGGTTGCGCGTGAGCAGCGCCTGGTTGATCTCTTCTGACTTTTCCAGCGCCCCGCGAAATACCGGCTGGGCCACGCGATGCAGCTCCGCATCCAATGGATCAAGAAAAACGATGCCGAGATCGGAAAATATCCGGGCGTAAAATTTTGCGAACGCTGTCCCAAACGTCTCGCCTTTTCGATAGCTGGCCGCCAGCAGTTCGCTGGTCTCCGACTTCCCGAAGATCGCTTCCACCTGCGCTACCGCAGCCGTAATCTCATCGGTAAACGTAATGGAGCCAACCGGCGCCCCCTCCTGGTGCGGCACGTTTACAGTGAATTTCTGCAGGTGATCGCCCGCGGGCAGGTTCACCGTATTGATCTCTTCCAGATCGTGGTCTTCCGTCGCCAGCCAGAATACGGGGACCGCACCGGCTTTTTCCGCCAGGGTCACCGCGGTCAGCGCCTTCAGGATGCAAAATATCGGCCCGCCAAACAGCCCTACCTGCTGCCCCGTTACTACCGCCACCGCGCCTTCGCGCAGCCGCTGAATGTTGTCGAATGTCTTGTCGCCTGCGCCGAACCCGCGGTTCTGCCGCTCCAGAATCGCCGCCACGGCCCTGCGCCTCTCGGCCGGATACTGGATCTTCTTTATTTCATCCGTCCACCAATCCTGACGCAGGGGCGGTTG
>Ga0164306_10000223_pt1 | contig 21664 bp, 20 predicted proteins | sample Whisoiple_242_MG_FD_110213 | JGI IMG/M metagenome (GOLD analysis project Ga0164306, IMG submission 110213) | Soil microbial communities amended with fresh organic matter from upstate New York, USA - Whitman soil sample_242_MG | ecosystem: Environmental > Terrestrial > Soil > Unclassified >... | reverse complement strand
GCCCGCCCTCAAAACCCTGTGCCGGATGCACCCAATTTGGCGCTCTGGCAATGTCCGCCAACGCGGCGGGTTGCGGGCCAGCGCAAGCCCGACAATTTGCCTGCCTAGCAAAATGCTCTACCAACCCGCGCGATGCCCGACCTCCTGCTCGAACTGTTCTCCGAGGAAATCCCGGCGCGCATGCAGGCGCGCGCCGCCGCGGATTTGCAGCGTCTCGTCATCGACGCGCTGGTCGAGCGCGGGCTCCATTACGAGGGCGCGGCGGCTTTCGCCACGCCCCGACGCCTGGCGCTGCATGTCGCCGGCATTCCCGTGCGCCAGCCCGATACGCGCGAAGAAAAAAAGGGCCCGCGCGTCGGCGCGCCCGAGGCGGCGGTCCAGGGTTTTCTGAAGAGCGCGGGGCTCGCGTCGGTCGACCAGGCGACGATCGTCAAAGATGCCAAGAAGGGCGAGTTTTATACCGCCGTGATCGAGCGGCCGGGGCGCGCGACCTTGGACGTGCTCGCCGAGATTCTGCCGGCCACCATTCGCGGCTTTCCCTGGCCGAAATCGATGCGCTGGGGCCGCGAATCCGTTCGCGCGGATTCGTTGCGCTGGGTGCGGCCCTTGCATTCGATCGTCGCGACATTCGGGCCGGAAACGGAAGAGCCGGATATTGTCGCGTTCGACATCGACGGTATCGCCGCCGGCAATCTCACGCGCGGGCATCGCTTTCTCGCGCCCGGCGCCTTCAAGGTCAGGCGCTTCGACGATTACGTCCCGGCGCTCGAGCGCGCTAAGGTCGTGCTCGATGCCGAGCGGCGGAAAAACATCATCCTGCACGATGCGCGCGACCTTGCTTTCGCGCAGGGGCTGGAACTCGTCGAGGACGAGGCGCTCATCGACGAGGTCGCCGGGCTCGTCGAATGGCCGGTCGTGCTGATCGGCGAGTTCGACGCGGCGTTTCTGGAAATACCGCCGGAAGTGATCCGCGCGACGATCCGCGCCAACCAGAAATGCTTCGTGTTACGGCGCGAGGGCGGCGCACTCGCCAACAAATTCATCCTCGTCTCCAACATCGAGGCGAGCGACGGTGGCGCGGCGATTGCCGCCGGCAATGCGCGCGTCGTCCGCGCACGCCTGTCCGATGCAAAATTCTTTTGGGAGAGCGATTTAAAAATCAAGCTCGAAGACCGCCTGCCGAAGCTTGATAAGATCGTGTTTCACGAGAAGCTCGGCACGCAGGGCGAGCGCGTCAAACGCACCGAAGCATTGGCGCGCGAGCTCGCACCCATGGTAGACGCCGATCCGGAGAAGGCGGCGCGTGCGGCGCGCCTCGCCAAGACCGATCTCGTCTCCGAAATGGTCGGCGAATTTCCCGAGCTGCAGGGCTTGATGGGCCGCTATTACGCCGCGCATCAGGGCGAAGATTTTTCCGTCGCCGCGGCGATCGAGGAGCATTATAAGCCGCAAGGGCCGTCAGATCGTGTGCCGAGCGATCCCGTCAGCATCGCGGTGACGCTCGCCGACAAGATCGACACGCTCGTCGGTTTTTGGGCGATCGACGAGAAGCCGACGGGATCGAAGGACCCCTACGCGCTGCGGAGAGCGGCGCTGGGTGTGATCCGCATTGTGCTGGAGAATGGGCTGAAGGTGCGGCTATCGCGCGTCATGGCCGGACTTGGCCCGGCCATCCACGAAAAGCGAGACGCGGATGCCCGGCACAAGGGCGGGCATGACGCAGTGGAATCAGACCTGCTCGCTTTCTTCGCCGATCGCCTGAAAGTGTATCTGCGCGATAAGGGCGCGCGCCACGATCTCATCGACGCTGTCTTTGCACTGCCGGGGCAGGACGATCTTCTCATGATCGTGCGCCGCGTCGACGCGCTGGGCAAATTCCTCGACACCGACGACGGCAAGAACCTGCTCGCCGGCTATCGCCGCGCCGCCAACATCCTGCGCATCGAGGAAAAGAAGGACGGCGCCGGCGCATTCGACGCGGCGCACGATGCGGCGCTCTTAAAGCAGGACGAAGAGCGCGCGCTCGCTGCCGCGCTGCGCCGCGCGACGAAGGATGCAACGGCTGCAATCGCCCGCGAGGATTTCGAAGCCGCGATGCGCGCGCTGTCGACCTTGCGTGCACCGGTCGATGCGTTCTTCGACAAGGTGACGGTGAACGCCGACGATCCGCAGCTGCGCGTGAACAGATTACGGCTGCTGAACGAACTCCGCCGCGCCGTGCACGAGGTCGCGGATTTTGCGAAGATCGTGGCAGAGCGCGCCCCTTCTCCCATTGCGGGGGAAGGTGTCATTGCGAAGCAATGACGGATGAGGGGTATGCAAATGAGTGCCCCCTCACCCGTCGCGACTGCGTCGCGACACCCTCTCCCACGAGGGGAGAGGGTTTTCGCGCGCATCACCCCGCCACCTGATAATCCTTGATCTCGTTGAACGTGATCGCCGGCCAGCGCTCCTGCTCGTAGCGCAGGTTGAACGCCGATTGCGCCATGAACACCGGCGCGCCATCGAGATCGACCGCGATCGACGAGGGATAGGCGCGCTGGAATTTTTCCAGCTCGCCTGAATCATCCGCCTCGATCCAGCGGCACACTTCAAACCGGCTCGGCTCGAACGACACCGGCAGCCCGTACTCGACCTTCAGCCGCTCGGCCAAAACATCGAGTTGCAGCGCGCCGACGACGCCGACAATCGCGCCCGATCCGTCGCTCGGCAGGAACAGCTGCACGACGCCTTCTTCCGCCATCTGCTGCAGGGCTTCGCGCAGCTTCTTCGCCTTCATCGCGTCGCCGAGCTTTACGCGCCGTAAAATTTCCGGGGCGAAACTCGGCACGCCGCGAAACACGATATTCTCGCCTTCGGTCAGCGTATCGCCGATGCGCAGCGTGCCGTGATTGGGAATGCCGACGACATCGCCGGCATAGGCCTCGTCGGCGACGCTGCGCTCCTGCGCGAAGAAGAATTGCGGCGCGTTGAGCGCGATCGGCTTGCCGGTGCGCACGAGCTTCGCCTTCATCCCTCTTTGCAGTTTGCCCGATGAGACGCGCAGGAAAGCGATGCGGTCGCGGTGATTCGGGTCCATGTTCGCTTGGATCTTGAATACGAAGCCGGTCATCTGCGGCTCGTGCGGATCGACATGGCGCGACGCCGCCTCCAACCCGCGCGGGCTTGGCGCAAATTCGGCGAGCGCGCCGATCAGATCGCGCACGCCAAAGTTCTTGAGGGCGCTGCCGAACAGAACCGCCGTCAGGTGACCCTCGCGGAATGCGGCCAGATCGAACGGCTTCATCGCCTCGCGCGCGAGCTCGATCTCGCCCGCGGCTTCCTCCGCCACGCGCTCGCTCGATAAAGCAGCGATGTGCGCATCGCGCGGTCCCGACACTGCGATCTCGCTTGCATCGGCATCCAGCCGCCGCAAAGTGTTGCGCCGGAGATCGTACGTGCCGGCGAAATCGCGGCCGCGGCCGATCGGCCAGGTCAAGGCGGTCGTGTCGAGCGCCAGCGTCTTCTCGATCTCGTCCAGAAGGTCGAAGGGATCGCGCGATTCGCGATCCATCTTGTTGACGAAGGTGATGATCGGGATGTCGCGTAAGCGGCAGACCTCGAAAAGCTTGCGCGTCCGGGCCTCCATGCCGCGCGCGGCATCGATCACCATCACGGCGGAATCGACCGCCGTCAGCGTTCGATACGTGTCCTCGGAAAAGTCCTCATGGCCCGGCGTGTCCAGGAGATTGTAGACGTGGTCGCCGTACTCGAACGTCATCACTGAGGTGACGACCGAGATGCCGCGCTGGCGCTCGATATTCATCCAATCGGAGCGTGTCTGGCGGCGATTGGCCTTGGCGCGCACCTCGCCTGCAAGCTGGATCGCGCCGCCGAACAAGAGCAGCTTCTCGGTGAGCGTCGTCTTGCCGGCGTCCGGGTGCGAGATGATCGCGAACGTGCGGCGCCGATCTATCGGATTGCCAATCATGCGAGACTGTTATTCTATTCCGCGGCGTGCGCCGCCGGCAGCCTCGCCGGAATAACGGCCTCTTCTTCCTGCTCGCGTCCTGCGCGATGGTCGCGCGCCACGAACGTATAGATCGCCGGCGTGACGAACAGCGTGAACATCGTGCCGATGAACATGCCGAAGGCGATCACGATGCCGATGGCGGCGCGGCTCTTGGCGCCGGCGCCTTCGGCGATGACGAGCGGCACCATGCCGACGACCATCGCCGCCGTCGTCATCAGGATCGGCCTGAGCCGCACGCCGGCGGCGTGCTCGATCGCGTCGCGCCGGGACATGCCCTCTTCTTCCTGCATGCGGTTGGCAAACTCGGTCATCAGGATGCCGTGCTTGGAGATGAGCCCGATCAGCGTGACGAGGCCGATCTGCGTATAAATGTTGATGCTCGCAAGTCCCATGACGCCGAGCAGATTCAACGGCAAGAGCGCGCCGAACATCGCCGTCGGCAGCGCGATCAGGATGACGAAGGGATCACGGAAGCTCTCGAACTGCGCCGCAAGCACAAGAAAGATCAGGATCAGCGAGAAAATGAAGGTGATCGTCAGCGTATTACCTTCCTGGACGAGCTGGCGGCTCTCGCCCTGGAAGTCGTAGGTGTAACCCGCGGGGAAAATCTCCTTCGCCTTGTCCTTCAAGAAGTCGAGCGCCTCGCCGAGCGTGTGGCCGGGAAACGGCACGCCCTGCAGCGTCGCCGAACTCAGCTGCTGGAAGTTGGTGAGCGCGTTCGGCTGCGTCGTCTTCGAGATCGTCGCTACTGTCGACAGCGGCACGAGCTCGCCGCTCGACGTGCGCACGCGATATTGCGTCAGCCAATCCGCCGTGAGACGGAAGTCGCGCGGCACTTGCGGGATCACCTCATACGAGCGGCCATACAGGTTGAAGCGGTTGACGTAATTGCCGCCGAGCAGCGTCGCGAGCGAGCCGCCGATATCCGCCATGTTGATGCCGAGGCGGTTCGCCTTCGCCGCATCAACCTTGAATTCGATCTGCGGCGTGTCGAACTTCAAGTCGACGTCGGTGAAAATGAACAGGCCGCTCTTCTGCGCCTCCTTTTGCATCTTGTCGACGACGTCGGCGAGCGTCTGGTAATCGCCGGTCGTGCGGATGACGAATTGCATCGGTGGCCCGCCGGTATTGCCGGGGAGCGCCGGCGGCGAGAACGCGAACACCGCGCCGCCGGTGATTTCGGCGAGCTTCGGCGACAAATCCTGCATCACCGCTTTCTGATTGCGCGCGCGCTGATCCCACGGTTTTAACAGCACGCCGGCGAAGGCTTGGTGAATTCCGGGATAGCCGTTGATGACGAAGAGATGGCTCGTCTCGGCGAGCTGCTTGGTCTGCTCATAGAGCTTGTCCGTCGCCTGCTCGACATAGTTGAGATTGCCGTATTGCGGCGTCTTCACCATCGTGAACAGGACGCCCTGATCTTCCTCGGGCGCGAGCTCGCGCGGCGTCGTCATGTACATGATCGCGGTGAGCGCCAGCACGCCGGCGAGGACTAGCACGGTCATCGCGCGGAAATTCAACGTGCGATGCAGCCGGCGCTCGTAACGCCGGCGCAAGCGGTCGAACATGCGGTCGAGAAAGCCGACGAAACCGCGTCCGGCACTTGCCGGCGGCTTCAGGAGCTTCGAACACATCATCGGCGACAGCGTCAGCGCGATGATTCCCGACACGATGACCGAGCCGGCGAGCGTGAAAGCGAATTCGCGGAACAGCGCGCCGGTGAGGCCGCTGACGAAGCCGATCGGCGCGTAGACGGCGGCAAGCGTGATCGTCATTGCGACGACGGGGCCGGCGATCTCGCGTGCCCCCTGCAGCGCGGCGGCGAAGGGCGTCGCGCCGTCCTCGATGTGGCGGTAGATGTTCTCCACCACGACGATGGCGTCGTCGACCACCAAGCCGATGGCCAGAACCAACGCCAGCAGGGTGAGCAGGTTGATGGAGTAGCCCATCATGAGCAGCATGATCATGACGCCGATCAGCGACAGCGGAATGGTGACGAGCGGGATCAACGTCGAGCGGAAGCTGCCGAGGAACAGGAAAATCACGACAATGACGATGATCGCCGCTTCGCCGAGCGTCTTCGCCACTTCCGAGATCGAGGCGCGGATGAATTCGGTCGCGTCATAGGCAATCGCCGCATCGATGCCGACCGGCAGCTGCGCCTTGATGTCGGGAAACGCCTTACGGACGTTATCGATGACGGAGAGCGGATTGGCGGTCGGCGTCGGATAGACGCCGATGAACACCGCTTTCAGTCCGTCGAACACGGACGAGGAATCAACGCTCTCCGGCCCGAGATCGACAGTGGCGATGTCGCCGATGCGGGTCAGCGTATCGCCACGCGTCGAGATGACGAGCTGCGAGAAGGCCTTGGCGCTTTCGAGCGACGTCTGCGCGTTGATGCTGGTCTGCACCCAGTCGCCTTTGATCTGGCCGGCGGCGGAGATGAAGTTATTCGCTGCCAGTGCGGCGCGCACGTCGAGGGGCGTGATGCCGCGCGCCGCCATCCGGTTCGGGTCGAGCCAGATGCGCATCGCGAACGTCTGGCCGCCGAGTATTTGCGCGTTGGCGACGCCGTCGATCGTCTGCAGGCGGGGCTGGACGACGCGAGTCAGGTAATCGGTAATCTGCGAGGCGGTCAGCACCTTCGAATTGAAGGACATGTAGAGAAGCGCGTAGCCTTGGCCGGTCTGCTTGACGACCATCGGGTCCTGCGCCTCGCGCGGCAGCACGCTTTTGACCTGATTGATCTTGGAGAGGACGTCGGCGACGGCGCGGTCTGGGTTGGCGTTGAGGAGGAGGTTGAGGGTGATGACCGACTGGTTCTGCTGCGACGTCGACACTAGCGTGTCGATGCCCTCGGTGCTCGCCACCGCCTGTTCGAGCGGCGTCGTGATGAAGCCCTTGATCAGGTCGGCATTGGCGCCGGGATAAATGGTGGTGATGGTGATGGTGGTCGACGATAATTCCGGGAATTGTCGAATCTGCAGCTTGTAGAACGCCTGCAAGCCGCCGAGCAGGATTAGCAGACTGACGACGCTCGCCAACACCGGCCGCCGCACGAAAATGTCGGTAAAGGAGCGCATTAAGCTTCGAGCCTATTCGCGCGGGCGCGGGTTTTGCGGCTTTAAACCGGCGTTCGGATCCACGCGAACGCGCGCGTTCGGTTGCAGCTTGATCTGACCTTCGCTGACGATGAGCTCGCCGGGTTTGACGCCTTCAAGAATGGCGACCTTGTCCTCGCGCACGTCGCCGGGCCGGACAAACCGCCGCTCGATTGTGTAAAGCTGATCAGAGGCGGCGGCCTGCGCTTCGCCGGCTTTCTGCGGTGCCGGCGTCAGCACATAAACGCTGTCGCCATAAAGCGAATAGCTGATGCTCGTGCGGGGCAGCGTCACGACCTCTTTGGCCGCGCCGGCAAGTACGTTCACATTGGCGAACATGCCGGGCAGGAGTTTCTTCTGCGGGTTGGCGAGCTCGCCCCGCACCAACACGTTGCGGGTATCGGCGGCGACTCGCGCGTCGACGAATTTGATCGTGCCCTTGAACGTCGTGCCGGAATAAGCATCGACGGTGGTCTCGACGGTTTGGCCGGGCTTCAGATCGGCCAAATTCTGCTCGGGCAGCGAGAAGTCGACATAGATCGGGTCGAGCTGCTGCAATGTGACAAGCATCGTGCCTGGCGACACGTATTGGCCGACATCGATGCGGCGGATGCCCAGCCGCCCCGTGAAGGGCGCCACGACCGCCTTCTGCGCGATGATGGCACGGGTGCGCTCCGCCGCTGCAGCGGCCTGTTCGCGGGCCGCCCAGGCGGTATCGAGATTGGCTTGCGGCGTGTTGCCGCCGGTAATCAGCTGGCGCTGGCGCTGCAACGAGATTTCCGCGTTTCTGAGCGCCGCTTCGTTCGACTTGAGGTCGGCCTGTTCGGTCGAATCATCGATCTGAACAAGGGGCATGCCCTTGGTCACGTCCTGGGACGATTCGAACCTGATGTCCCGGACGACGCCGCCGACTTGCGGCGCGACTTCGACGCCCTGTACGGCACGGAACGTACCGATCGCCGGCAGAAGGGGCGTCCAATTGGCGGTCTCGGCGCGGGCGGCAGCAACGCTGTTCGTCGGCTGCGGCGCCTGGGAGATGAAGCCGCGGATCATATCCGGCTTCACAAAATACTGAAAATAGCCGAGCCCACCGGCCAAACCCACGAAGAGGAGGAGCACAAAGACAAAGAGAAAGGCGCGCTTCATGGGAGGAGGTCAGATGTGAGCGGCAAGGCGGGTGCGCAAGTGCACCGGCCTCAGGAGTCGCGGCCCCGAGGCCGAGCGACCGCAATGCAACACGCGAGCGTGGCAGAGATGAGGCCCCCGCGGCAACGAAAACACCCGCCGGGAGTACCGGCGGGTGTGAAAATCAGCTGTCAGCAACGATTACTTGCGGGTGGCGTCGCGGACCGCGTCCTTGACGTCGCCGACGGCGCTGCGGGCATTGCCCTTCGCTTTGTCGAGCTTGCCTTCGCCCTGCAGCTTCGAATCACCGGTCGCGCCTCCGACCGCATCCTTGACTGCGCCCTTGACCTTGTCGGCAGCGCCTTTGACGTGTTGTTCGTCCACTTTCGTTCTCCCTATGGGGTTGAGGCCGCGGGAGAACGCCGCTTTGATCGTGCGGTTCCGCGTTACACAGCGCTCAAGCCTCCGTCGAGAACTAGAGCGTGGCCGGTCATGAATGAATTTTCACGGCTGCAAATCCATAGCATCGCCTGCACGATTTCTTCCGGCCGCGCGAAACGTCGCATCGGCATGTTCGACACAATGCGCTGCGTGGCAGCTTCAGCGCCGCCGCGCATCTGATCGAGCATGCCAGTGAGCATATGCGTTTCGGCGAAAGCCGGGCAGATCGCGTTGATGCGAATGCCCTTGCGCGCATATTCGCCGGCAGCACTCTTTGTGAGGCCGATCACGGCATGTTTGGCGGCGGAATAGGCGGCGAGCAGCGGGGCGCCGACAACGCCTGCAACGGATGAGACGTTGAGAATTGCGCCGGCATTCTGCCGCTCCATTATGGGGAGTTGATGTTTCATTGCGAGGAATACGCCAAAGACATTCACTGCTAGCATCCGTTGCATGGTGGCGTTATCAGTCTCGGTGATTTTCGTGAATGCGTGCGCGACGCCAGCATTGTTAATCGCAACATCGAGGCGACCGTACGCGTCAAGAGCGCGCGCGAGTAGGCGGTGATGCGCTTCCTCCTGGCTCACGTCGCCGGGTTCAGTGAGCACCTCCGAGGCGCCCAGCGTCGCTTTCAACGCCTCCAGCTTTTCTGCATCGAGATCGCATAATACGAGCTTCGCGCCCGCACGTGCAAACTCCGCCGCGGCGACGCGGCCGAACCCGCCGGCTGCACCCGTGATGAGCACGACCTGACCGGAATAGTCGAACTGCATCAGACGCGCTCGCGCGCTCTAAGCGACACGCCGGCGGCGCGCGCCGCAGTCTCGACGAATTTGTTGGTCTGCTGGAACGCGCCGGTGAGCATTTTCTGCCGCGACGGGTCCGAAATCTCATCGAAGCGCGCCGCAACCTCTTCGGGCGTGCGCTCGCTCGCCGGAATGTGGATGCCTTCTGTCTCATAGATCAGCGTGCGGGCGAACCCGCCGGCCCCAGCGCAAAGGATGACGCGGGAAGGCGCGTCCTCGCTGACGAGATAAAGGAGGCCGGGCGTGATCGACTCCGGCGTCATCAGCGCCAGCGCGTCAGGCGGGATGAGGTCCTCGGTCATGCGCGTAGCCGCCGTCGGGGACAGCACATTGACGCGGATGTTGTTCCGCTCGCCTTCGAGGTGCAGCACGTTCATGAGGCCAACCAGCGCCATCTTGGCGGCGCCGTAATTCGACTGGCCAAAATTGCCGTAGATGCCGGAGGAGGAGGAGGTGAAAACGACGCGCCCGTAATTCTGCGCGCGCATGATCTCCCATACCGCCTTCGTGCAAACCACGCTGCCCCACAGATGCACGTCGAGCACGGTGCGGAAAGCGGCAAGCTCCATTTTCGCAAACGATTTGTCGCGCAGGATGCCCGCATTGTTGACGAGAATGTCGACGCGTCCCCACTTCGCTATGGTTTGATCGACCATGTCCTGTACAGCGACCAAATCGCTGACGTTCGCGCCGTTGGCGATCGCCTCGCCGCCCTGCGCTTTGATCTCCTCAACCACCTTCTCCGCCGCTTCCGAAGAGCCGCCGGTGCCGTCGCGGCGGGCGCCGAGATCGTTGACCACCACCTTGGCGCCGCAGGCGGCGAGGCCGAGCGCGTGGGCGCGGCCCAATCCGTTGCCGGCGCCGGTGACGATCGCCACCCTGCCGTCGAACCGAATTGTCATTGCCGATATCTCCGTTTTCGTGAACGGCGAGCTATCCCACACTCGCTGCGGCGTCGAGAGGTTGGCAGGCAGGCCCAACCGCCATCTGCTCGATTCTTAGGCAACGCCGCCGGGACGTCTCTCTCGGCCTGCGGTCACGGCTGCCGCCCCTTCCGGCACTTCCCTCTGGTACATTGCTTGCTAATCTATCAGGAGAGGAGAGCTTAGCCGCTAATGCCGTGTTTCGACGAGATGACGCTGCCCGATGGCTCCATTCGGGATGTCTATCAGCGCGTCGCTCGTTGGCTCTCCGATTCCCCGGCCGAGCTGCTCGAATCGCGCCGCTCGCAGGCCGAGCTTCTGTTCCGGCGCATCGGCATCACCTTCGCGGTCTATGGCGATAAGGATGCCGCCGAGCGGCTGATCCCGTTCGACATCATTCCGCGCATGATTTCGCGGGCCGAGTGGACGAAGCTCGAAGCCGGTCTCATCCAGCGCGTCAAGGCGCTGAACATGTTCCTCGCCGATATTTACGGCAATCGCGAAATTCTCGCGGCAGGCAAGATCCCCGCCGATCTCGTCTACCGCAATGCCTATTTCCGGCCGGAGATGAGCGGGCGGCGCGTGCCGCACGACATTTATGTCCACATCGCCGGGATCGACATCGTGCGCGTCGACGACAACAAGTTCTACGTCCTCGAGGACAATGCCCGCACGCCGTCCGGGGTCTCCTACATGCTGGAAAATCGCGAGGTGATGATCCGCCTCGCGCCCGATCTCTTCGCCGAGCACCGCGTCGCGCCGGTCGAGAACTATCCCGACGCGCTTCTTGCAACGCTGCGCTCGGTTGCGCCGGGCACCGCCAGTTCGGAGCCGACGATCGCGCTGCTGACGCCGGGGCAATTCAATTCCGCCTATTACGAGCATTCGTTCCTGGCCGACAAGCTCGGCATCGAGCTCGTCGAAGGGCGCGATCTCCTTGTGCGAGACGACATCGTCTACATGCGCACCACCGAAGGGCCGCGCCGCGTCGATGTGATCTATCGGCGCATCGACGACGATTTCCTCGATCCGCTCGCCTTCCGTCCGGATTCGGTTCTCGGTGTCCCCGGCCTCGTCAGCGCTTATCTTGCCGGCAATATCACGCTTGCCAATGCTATCGGCACGGGCATTGCCGATGACAAGGCGATCTACACCTACGTGCCCGACATCATCGAATTTTATCTCGGCGAGAAGCCGCTACTTCAGAACGTACCGACTTGGCGCTGCCGCGAAACCGATGCGCTCGCTTATGTGCAGGAGCATTTGAGCGAGCTCGTTGTGAAGGAGGTGAACGGATCGGGCGGTTACGGCATGCTCGTCGGTCCGCACGCGACGTCCGAGCAGATCTCGCTCTTCAGCAAGAAGCTTGCGGCGGACCCCCAAAACTTCATCGCACAGCCGACGCTCGCATTGTCGACATGCCCCGCGTCGTTCTCGCACGGCGTTGCGCCGCGTCATGTTGATCTTAGGCCTTTTATCCTCTCTGGTGCCGATAAGGTTCGCGTGGTCCCGGGCGGGCTCACGCGCGTCGCGCTGAAGGAAGGCTCGCTCGTCGTCAATTCCAGTCAGGGTGGCGGCACCAAGGATACTTGGATCGTCGAGGACGACCTGTTCGACGTGACCGGCGAAGCAAGCCAGAACCGTTATGTCGGAGGCAGCCAGTCGCAGACCCAGTCGCAGGGTTTCGGCGCCGGCCAAAGCCAGTCGCAGAGCCAGGGCTGATCGCGCGTGCTCGCCCGCACCGCGGACAATCTTTACTGGCTGTCGCGGTACGTGGAGCGCGCCGATTTCCTTGCCCGCATCATCGAGGCGACGCAGCGCCTTGCCTCCGTGCCGCGCGCTTCAGTCAAGGACGAGACCGAATGGGAAAGCGCGCTGATCGCCGCAGGCGCCGAAGAAACTTTCCATGCCCACCACGATATTGCGGATGAGCCCAATGTCGTGCGTTTTCTGGCCTTTTCCGAGGACAATCCGTCGTCGATCCGCAATTGCATCGAATATGCGCGCACCAACGCGCGCGCCGTGCGTACGGCACTCACGGCGGAAATGTGGGACGCGATCAACAGCGCCTGGCTCGATCTGCAGAACTTCAATGGCCAGGGCGATGCTGCGCATGATCGCGAGGAGACGTCGCGCTTCCTCGAATTTGCCAAGGCGACATCGCTCGTCTTCGACGGCTCGGCCTACCGCACCATGCTGCGCAACGATGCCTACTGGTTCTCGCGCGTCGGCCTTTACATCGAGCGCGCCGACAATACGGCGCGCATTCTCGACGTGAAATATCACGTGCTTTTGCCGGAAACTGAATCGGTCGGCGGCTCGTTGGATTACTATCAATGGACGGCGCTCTTGCGCTCGGTCTCGGCACTGACCGCCTATCGCTGGATTTACCGCGAGAGCGTGCAGCCCTGGCTTGTTGCCGATCTTTTGATTTTGAAACAGGAGATGCCGCGATCGCTGCTTGCCTGCTACGACAATCTTGTGCGCTTTCTCGACGAGATCGGTCAGGCCTACGGCCAGCAAGGGCCGGGGCAGCGTCATGCGCGCCAGGTGATGCGGCGGCTCGAACAGGCCTCTATCAAGGATATTTTTCAGAGCGGCCTGCACGAGTTCCTGACCGAATTTGTCGAGGACAATAGTCGCCTTGGCGACATTCTCGCCCAGCAATATCTTCTCAACTGACGATGCGTCTCGTCGTCCGGCACGAGATAGCGTGGACCTGGGACACGCCGCCGCGCTCAGTCCTCGAGCATCTGCGGATCGAACCGCGCAATCATGAAGGCCAACACGTCATCAATTGGCGCATGGATGTCGAGCCGGATGGTCACAGGCGCATGAGCGAAGATGCTTTCGGCAATGCATTCGATTCGCTGACGGTGCGGGGTCCGCTGGCCGCGCTGACGGTGCGTGCCGACGGCGAGGTCGAGACGTTCGACACGACCGGCATCGTGCGCTACTCGATCGAGCGGTTCCCGCCGGAACTCTTCCTGCGCGAGAGCCCGCTGACTGCGGCCGATCCCGGCTTGCGCGACTTTGCCGACGCGACGGGCGGCGGGGAAAGCACGCCTCTGGCCCGGGCGCATGCGCTGATGGACGCGCTGCACGAGCGGCTCGATCATGCGGCTTGCCGCGAGGATCATTTCACCGGCGCGGCGAAGACGCTGGCCAATGGGCGCGGCCATTCCCGCGACTTCGCACATGTCTTCATCGCCGGCGCGCGCCATCTCGGCATTCCCGCACGCATCGCCGTCGGCCATGTTTTCGAACAAGGTATGGAAGAGCGCGCCTGCATGCACGGCTGGGCGGAAGCCCATATCGACGGCATCGGCTGGATCGGCTTCGATCCCGTCATCGGCCGCTGTCCCGAAGGCGCGCACATTCGCGTGGCGGTCGGCACCGATGCCATCGAAGCTCTGCCCGTGCGCGGCACCCATCATGGCGGAGCGGGCGAAAAGATCGTGCATCACGTTGCCGTGCGCGAGGCCAGCGGCCGGTAGCGCCTCAAATTAATTTGCGTGCCCTTACCGCGCTGGCACTCGCCCTTGCGCGCTGGTATATGTCTGACGCAAAGCACCGGAGCGGGCGATGCAGGATGACATTCGGCAGAGCGAAAAGGGCGGCAACACCGCCTATCTAAATCTCGGCATCTGGTATGAGGAAGCGACCGGCCACATTCACATGACGCTGCCTAATTCAGGATGGTTTCATACCACGGTGAACAACGAAGTCGGCAGCAAGAGATATCATCCGAATCTGTTCTGGAAACTCGCGCGTGCTTTGAAAGTAGCTGGCGCTCCGCACCCTGACCTAGTAGACGTGGATGCCGAGATGTTAGCGGGCGACAAGACGGCCGGCTCATCCGGAGCCGTTTGACGCGCCTCACGTGAGGCGGCATTTTGCCGCCGCGATCCCAGCACCCGAGCGCCACAGCGATGCAAACCTTCTTCGTCGAAATCAAATGCGCGCTCGGCAAGACCTACGCGGTCGCCAGCGCGCTTGCCGAAGCGGAGATCGCTTCCGAAATCTATTCGATCGCCGGCGACTTCGACATATTGGCAAAATTCTATGTCGACAAGGACATCGATATCGGCCATTTCGTCGGCGAGAAGGTGCAGACGATTCCCGGCATCGTGGACACGCGCACCGTCATCACCTTCAAGGCGTTCTAGCTTCGCGGAGATAAGAAATGCGGCGGTTTGCTATGGTAGTGCTGCTCGCTTGCGCGCCCTGCTTCGGTGTGCATGCTCAAGACCAGGATCTATCTGAGGCGTTGAAGAAGCCCGCCTATAAGGCGGCCTGGAACGCGATGCTCAAGGGCCAAAAGGTGCCCGCCTGGCTCACCAAGTTCACCAAGACCGGCGACGGCGTGGTAATCCCTTCCGCCATGGTCGAAATCGACGGCCGCCTTTACGAGGCCGATCACGTCTGCCAGCCGCATAATTGCGCCGGCAATGAGTTCGAGGTTCTGTTCGCTCCCGAAGGCGCACAGGCCTGGGGCGCGCTGGTCACGAACGCCAGGCCGCCGCGGTTCTTTGGCGCGCCCAATCCTAAACAGAAGCAGGCGCTCCAAGATCAACTGAAGCAATGAATGGCGGAGGACCGCACGACATGACGCGTTGGCGCCCGACCGATCCTCGCACCCTGGCGACGGGCGCGATCATGGCGCTCTACACTATCTTCTTGAATGGCGTGCTGGCGCCTCGTCCCGCGGCGGCCGCGGAGGTGATCAAGGCCGGCGCTTTGCAGATCGAGGCGCCATGGCTGCGCGCCACGCCCGGCGGTGCCAAGGTCGGGGCTGGCTATCTGCGCATCACCAATACGGGGAACGAGCCCGACCGGCTTATTAGCGTGAGCATGCCGCTCGCGGGGCGCGGCGAGGTGCACGAGATGACGATGGAAAACGGCGTCATGAAGATGCACGGGCTCGGTGAGGGCTTGACCATCGAGCCGGGCAAGAGCGTGGGGCTCAAGCCCGGCGGCTATCACCTAATGTTCCTCGATATGAAGGGCGCGCTGAAACAGGGCGACACCGAGCCGGTGACGCTCACCTTCGCGAAGGCAGGCAGCGTGACCGTGCCGTTCCCGGTGCAGGGGGTCGGCGCCGGCGCACCACATATGTGAATCGGCGACGAACGATGTAGGCGCCTGCGGGAACGAAAGTCCGGCGGGCCTCGTTGCGCGGACGAGGCAGCGAGAGCAGCCCGAAAGATGTCTGCGCCCCTCAATTATCTCACGAGCCACGGCGCGCGCGCCGACATGATCCTGCCGCTCACCCGGGGCGTGCTGATCATTTCCATTATCGTCATTCTCATCGTCTGCGGTTTGCTCGCGGCGGCGATTTTCCGCCGGCGGCCGGTCGAGGCGCCTGGCGCCGATCCACGCGGCCTGCTGTTTCGCCCCCGTGGCGGCCTCACCTTTGTCTATGTCGGGGTCGGCATTTCGACGCTGGTGCTCGTCGCCACGACGATTCGGACGATGAAGACGCTCGCCGACGTCGTGTCGCCGCCGCGCGAGGCGAAGCTCACGATCGAAGTCACCGGCCACCAATGGTGGTGGGAGGCGCGCTACTTCTCCGAAAAGCCGGCCGAAATTTTCACGACCGCGAACGAGATTCACATTCCGGCCGGCGAGCCGGTGCGCTTCAAGCTGATCGGCGGCGACGTCATCCATTCGTTTTGGGTGCCGGCGCTCGCCGGCAAGACCGATACGATCCCGGGCCAGACCAACATCACCTGGCTGCAGGCCGAGAGACCCGGCGTCTATCGCGGCCAGTGCACGGAATATTGCGGCAAGCAGCACGCCAACATGGCCTTCTTTGTCGTCGCCGACGAGCCGGCGCGGTTCGAAGAATGGCGGCAAAAGCAGATCGCGCCGGCGGCGCCATCGGCAGATGTTGCGCAAGGGCTCTCCGCTTTCCAGACGCGCTGCGGCGCCTGCCACACCGTGCGCGGCACGCCGGCCGGGGGCAAGGTCGGTCCCGATCTCACCCACGTGATGAGCCGCGGCACCATCGCTGCCGGCACGCTACCGAACACGCCCGGACACCTTACCGGCTGGATCGCCAATCCGCAGGGGGTGAAGCCCGGCAATCACATGCCGCAGATCGACATGTCGGGCGCCGATCTCAACGCGATCCGCACGTTCCTCCAGACGCTCGGCTGACATGGCGCGACACACGCAGCTCACGCAGACAACGGCGATCGTCACCGCCAATGCGGAACTTGCCGAGCGCTTGCACAAAGTGTGGGAGACCGAGCCCGGGATCAAAGGCTTTCTCGGCACCGTCGATCATAAAGAGATCGGCATTCGCTACATCGTCACATCTTTCATCTTCCTGCTGATCGGCGGAGTCGAGGCGCTGATCCTGCGCGTGCAGCTGGCGCAACCCGACCTGCATGTGCTCTCGCCGGAGCAATACAACCAGCTGTTCACGATGCATGGCGTGTCGATGATCTTCCTCTATGCCATGCCGGTGCTGACCGGATTCAGCAATTATCTCTGGCCGCTTCTGCTCGGCGCGCGCGACACGGCGCTGCCGCGCGTGAACGCGCTTTCTTACTGGCTTTATCTGTTCTCCGGCCTGTTCATCTATGCGAGCTTCTCTATGGGTCACGCGCCGAATGACGGCTGGTTCAACTATGTGCCCTATGCAAACCGACAATACAATCCCGGTCCGAATATCGATTTCTACTCGCTGGGGATGATCTTCCTCGGCATCTCGACGACGGTGAGCTCGGCGAACTTCGTCGTCACCGCGATGCGGACGCGCGCCGCGGGCATGTCGATCAACCGGATCCCGATTCTGGTTTGGGGCACGCTGACGTCGTCGGTCGCAAACCTTCTCGTCATACCCGCGGTGAGTCTGGCGTTCTTTCTGCTCTATCTCGATCGCAATTACGGCACCAAATTTTTCCAGCCGCAATCGGGCGGCCAGCCGCTCTTATGGCAGCACCTCTTCTGGATTTTCGCGCATCCATGGGTCTACGCCATCGTGTTGCCGGCGATGGGCATGGTCTCCGACGGATTGCCGATCTTCTGCCGGCGGCCGCTCGTCGGCTACACGCTGGTTGCGCTGTCGACGATGGCGACGATGGCGATCGGTTTCGGGGTTTGGACGCACCACATGTTCGCGACCGGCATGTCCGATCTGGCGCTGTCCTTCTTCAGCGGCGTGTCGATCATCATCGCGGTACCGAGCGCGGTCGCCGTCTTCGCCTGGATCGCGACGATCTGGACGGGCCGGCCGGTCTTCACCGCGGCGTTCCACTTCTTCGCTGGAATGATCGCGCTGTTCGTGATCGGCGGCGTCTCAGGCTTCATGACCGGATCGGTGCCGGTCGATTGGCAATTGACCGACACGTACTTCGTCGTCGCGCATCTGCATTACGTTTTGATCGGAATCAACGTCTTTCCGGTCGTCGGTGCGATCTACATGTGGTTCCCCAAGGTCACCGGGAAATTCCTCGACGAGCGCCTCGGCAAGCTGAATTTTTGGCTGATGTTCGTCGGCTTCAATCTTGCGTTCTTCCCAATGCACATCAGCGGCCTGCTTGGCATGCCGCGGCGCATCTACACCTATCCGCACGATGTCGGCTGGTCGGCGTGGAACCTGATCACGTCCATTGGCGCGTTTCTGTTTGCGATCGGCGTGCTTTTGCTCTTCCACAATATTGCGGTCAGCCTGAGACGCGGCAAACATGCCGGCGCCAATCCGTGGGACGGCGGCACGCTCGAATGGGCAATTCCCTCGCCGCCGCCGCCGTATAATTTCGTCGTGCTGCCAACCGTCGCGGGCCGGCATCCACTCTGGGAGGACCGGCTCGACGATGCGCCCGGCCGCTCACGGCTCGATACCGGGCTCGCACTCGACAAGGGCCGGCAGATGCTGGGGACGAGCGTCGTCGACGCTGAGCCCGCCGTGATCCTGCAAATGCCGTTCGACTCATACGCGCCGTTCACGCTCGCTGTCGGCACGACGATCATCTTCGTCGGCATGCTCTACCGCTCCTGGCCGGGAATGGCGGCGGGCGCGATCATCACCGGCATCGCGCTTCTGTTGTGGCTCTGGCCCGGACGTTTGCGCGAGGGCTCGCCGGAAGCGGCCAACGAGCCGCCCTTCGCGGAGCCGGACCATGTCTGACGTCGCGCTCCACAGATCGGACGAGATACGCGCGCCGGCGCTGCCGGTCGGCAGCATCGGCAATCAGGCCTCCGGCTATTTCGGTGTCTGGTGGGTGATCATCACCGAGGCGTCGCTCTTCATCTACCTGATCTTCGGCTACGCCTATTGCGCGATGCAGTTTCCCGGCAAATGGCCGCCATCCGGCCCGCCGGAGCTCACCCTGGCTTTGCCCGATACCCTCATCCTCATCTTGAGCAGCGTCGCCGTCGCGCTTGGCGAGCACGCGATCAAGCAGGGAAAGCGCGCGCGTTTAACGCTCGGCCTCGTCGTCGGTTTTGTACTCGGCATCGTGTTTGTCGCAATCCAGCTGAAGGAATGGGCGAGCCGGGGCACGACCCTGGCGAGCAATCTCTATTATTCCTTCTATTTCACCACGACCGGCTTCCATATGGCGCATGTCGTGGTCGGTATTCTGATACTTGGCGCGCTCACCATCTGGTCAGCGCTCGGCAAGTTCGATTCGGTGCGCAACTCCCCTGTTTCGATCGGCGCGCTCTATTGGCATTTCGTCGACGCGGTGTGGATCGTGCTGTTCACGACCTATTACATCGTGCCGCGGTTGAAGTGAGCCATGGCTGAGAGCGTCTCACCTCTGGTGATGGTCGAGCATCCGGCGCCGCACCGGCACCGGGTAGGGATTCCCATCCTGATCTTCGGCGCGTTTGTCGGACCTATCGCGTGGGGACTGCATCTCCTCGCCAATAGCGCGATTGCCGGACAGGTCTGCTATCCCGGAGCCGCACCGCTCATGACGCGCCCGCCGAGCGAAACGCTCCTGCGCGTGCTGCTGGCGGCGAGCGGCCTTGTCGCGATTGGGCTTGCGCTGGTCGGCACATATGTCGCTTATCGCTCCTGGCGGATGACGCGCGAGGAGAGCGAGGGTTCGCATCACGATTTGATCGAAGTCGGTGAGGGACGCACGCGCTTCTTCGCCTTCGCCGGTTTGTTCTCGAGTCTGGTTTTTGCGCTCGTGATCTTCTGCGATACGGTTTCGGTTGTGATGGTGCCGCTATGCGCGAAGTAACAATCATTGCCAAAGTGGGTGGGATGCTTTGCCTCGGGCTCGCGCTTGCCGGTTGCAATGTCTTCGGCTCGAGCCAAGCCTCCGATGCGCAAAAGCGCGGCGCCGATCTCATCGTCGCGAATGGCTGCTCGACGTGTCACTCGATTCCCGGCATTGCGGGCGCACGCGGCAATGTCGGGCCACCGCTCGATCATATCGGCACACGCGTGTTCATCGCCGGGATGCTGCGCAACACGCCGGAGAATATGGTGCGCTGGCTGAAAAACCCGCAGGCCGTCATTCCCGGCAATGCAATGCCGAACATGAATCTCAACGACGCGCAGGCGCGCGATATCACGGCGTATCTTGCCGAACTCCGCTGAGATTAACCGCGCCGCGGCCTGACGCTTGCGCCGGCGGGCCGGGCGCGCCACAAACCGTCCCACCTATCGCGGACAAGCCCATGATCTACCGCAAGCTCGGTGCAAGCGGCCTTGATGTCTCCGTCATCTGCCTCGGCACGATGATGTTCGGCGGCCGCACGGATGAAGCCGTCGCAACGCAAATCGTCGCCAATGCGCGCGATTCAGGTGTGAATTTCATCGACACCGCCGACGCCTACGGCGAGGGTATTTCCGAAGAAATCACCGGCCGCGCCATTGCCGCGGACCGCGATCGCTGGGTGCTCGCGACCAAGGTCGGCAACCAGATCGGCCAGGGACTCAACCGCAAGGGGCTGTCGCGCAAATGGCTGTTCGAGGCGCTCGACTTCAGCCTCAAGCGTCTCGGGACCGATTACGTCGACATTTACTACCTGCATAAAGAGGATCACGACACGCCGCTCGACGAGACGGTCGGCGCCATCGCCGATCTCGTCCGCGCCGGAAAGATCCGGCATTTCGGCGTCTCCAACCACCGCGCCTGGCGCGTCGCCGAAATCTGCAACATCTGCGACCAGATGGGCATCGGCCGCCCGGTGGTGGGCCAGCCCTATTACAACGCGATGAACCGCATGCCGGAGGTCGAGCATCTCCCGGCCTGCGGCTTCTATGGGCTCGGCGTCGTGCCTTACAGCCCGCTGGCGCGCGGCGTGCTCACCGGCAAGTACGAGCCGGGCGCCCCGCCGCCGGAGGACACCCGTGCCGGGCGCAGCGACAAGCGCATGATGCAGACGGAGTGGCGCGATGAGTCGCTGTGGCTCGCCCGCGTGATCAAAGCGCATGCTGAATCGCGCGGCATGACCGCCGGGCAATTCGCGCTGAACTGGGTGTTGAACAACCAGTATGTCACCTCGGTGATCGCCGGCCCGCGCACGATGGAGCAGTGGACCGAGTATCTCGGTGCACTCGATCATGAGTTCACGGCCGAGGACGAAGCTTTCGTCGATGGCCTCGTCGCCGCCGGCCATCCTTCAACGCCAGGCTTCAACGACCCCGCCTACCCGATCGAGGGCCGACTGCCTCGTACGGGTTAAGCGGAGCCGACAATTTCTCGTCGGCTAACTTGTTCGTGCGCAAGCTTTTGTTCACGGGTCGCGCCTTACATAGGTGTACCCTGGAGAAGCATGGCTGCGCCAACGATGATCTCAAGCGGCTCCGATTTTGAGCGGGCCGGCGCGGCTGGTGGCGCTGCGCCGCTGAACACCCGCGCCTCCGCGCTGGTCAATCCGGCGTCCCGCCTCGCTAACGATTATCTCAATCTTTTCAACGAGATCGTGATGCTGATCGAGCAGCTTCCGTCGATGCCGGAGCTGATCGACGACGTTTTCGCCTGGCGGCCAACGACGTACCAGGACTATTTCACCCGCTCGATCCTGCCCGGCCGCGGCTCGGCCCTCGAGGCTTATGCGGCGCTCAGCCAGACCTTCCGCCGCGACTTCGAGGCGATCGGTGAGGAGCTCGATCGCATGGCGGTTGGGGCCATCGCCGCAATCCGCCGGCATCATAAGACGAAGGGCAACGCCGAGCCCAACACACTCGCCGGTCTCTGCACCCGCTCGGGCGAAAAGATGCGCGAAGTCCTCGATCGCGCGACGAAGCTCGTGAATTACGGTCCGGGTACGGGCGGT
>Ga0164306_10000222_pt1 | contig 21682 bp, 20 predicted proteins | sample Whisoiple_242_MG_FD_110213 | JGI IMG/M metagenome (GOLD analysis project Ga0164306, IMG submission 110213) | Soil microbial communities amended with fresh organic matter from upstate New York, USA - Whitman soil sample_242_MG | ecosystem: Environmental > Terrestrial > Soil > Unclassified >... | reverse complement strand
CCGGTGGCGCGCAATTCCGCTCCGACGAACAGCAACGCGACGCAGTGCGCGGTGGCGTCGACGCCGTCGGCCGTGATCTCGTGGGCGACGGTCACCAGTCTCTGATCGTTGCCGCCGTCGAACGCCTCGCGGAGATTTGTGAACGTCTGGCCGTCGCGCACGAACGTCGCACCCGCGTGACGGAAGGTCGCAATCCAGCCGCCGAAGTCGCCTGCCGTGAACAACCGGTTGTGCCGGGCGTTCAGGTTCAGGATTGCCGAGCGCCCGGCCACCCCGGCGAGCACGAACTCCTGCTGATAGGTCATCGCCATGTGTGTCTCCCGTCCTAGCGACTGAGTATGTAGCCGTGATCCTCGCGATCCCAGACGTTTTCGCCCAGACCCCTCTTCCGTAACAGGTCCTTGCGGACTCGTCCGATAACGTTCTTCGGTAACTCGTCGAGCACTTCCAGATATCGCGGTACGCAGAAGTAGGGCATCCGTGCAGAGCAGAAGTCCAAAAGTTCGGCGTGGTCGAAATCCACCTGCGGAGCAATGGTGACGACGACCAGGATGTCGTCCTCCCCCAGATCGCTGGGTACGCCGACGGCCGCCGCCTCGAGCACTGCGGGATGGCGCATCACCGTCGTCTCCACCTCGACCGAGGAGACATTCTCGCCGCGCCTCCGCAGCGAGTCCTTCACCCGGTCGATGTAGGTCAGGTTTCCGTCGTCGTCGAAGGAGCCGAGGTCGGCGGTACCGAACCAGTCGCCGTGCGGCGTGACCACCAACCGTGAGTCGACCGCGGTTGCGTCGACATAGCCCAGGCTCATCGCGTTGGCCGATTTCGCCCTGCACGTGATCTCGCCGACGGAGCCTGCCGGCACGGGCATCCCGTCACCGTCGACGATGCGAACGTCGAAGGCGGGATTCACCCGTCCCGACGTTCCCGGAACACCATCCTCGGAGAACCTCTTGAAAGCGATCGGGAAGGCTTCCGTCATGCCGTACATCGTCACGACCTTGACGTCGTAACGCTGCTCGATGTCGCGGTACATATCGGCTGGGATAGGGGCGGCCGAAATGAATCTCAACGGCAATCGCGAGTCGCGGGCATCCGGCGGCTGGTTCCACAGCATGGATACCATGGCCCCCGCGCCCGCGAAACCGGCTGCGCCGCAGGACTGTATCTCGTCCCAAACTTCACTCGGCCGGAATGCCGCCGACAACACCGTCGTCGCGCCGAACAGCATCGGCGCCAGCACTGAGGGCGCAGCGCTCAGATGGAACAACGGCATGGCGCTCCACACCACGTCCCCGGCGGCGAGATCCCAGGCCGTCGCCACCCCTGCCGCGGCGGTGAATAGATAGTGCCACGTTGTTGCGACGGCCTTCGAGGGTCCGGTGGTGCCCGAGGTGAAGAACAGTGCCGCCAACTCGTCCGGACCGGTGGGGTCGGCGTCGGGCGGGTCGCTGGACGCGCGTACCAACGTTTCGGTCAACGAGTCGCCAATGACGAGTGTGGTTCTCGCGGTCTCGACCCGGTTGACGATCTCGTTCAGGCGACCAAGCCGTTCGGCATCGGTGATGATGACCTTGGCGCGCGACAGTCGCAGGGCGTGCACCAGGAACTCATCCTTGTTGGCGACGTTGACCGCCGCCGTCACCGCCCCGATCCGTGCTGCGCCGAGCCAGAAGTACACCCACTCGGGACATGTCGTCGTGAAGAGTGCAACGGTGTCACCCCTCGCAACACCGTTGTCGGCCAGTACATTCGCGGCCGCGCACGAACGGTCTCGCATCTGTGCGAACGTCACCGGGGTGCCGGCGATCGTCATCATCGTGCGGTCGCCGATCTGCTCGGCGCGCCGGTCCAGCACATCCGGGATCGTGAAACGTTCGACACCGAACTGCGACGGGCCGATCGGCCCGCCCGACCTACCGGCTTCAGGCACCCGCCGCCGCCGGGTCCGGCTCGCCGCCTGCGGTGTACCCGAAGTCGATCGGCGACGGCTCTTCTCCCGGATAGAACCGGTGCGCCCACCGCCGCAGTGCGGCGTAGTCGCGGGCTTCCTCGGGAGCCAGGTTCGGCTTCTCCAAGTACTTCATGTTCTCCCAAGTGAAAAAGTCCTGCTTGATGACTTCCTGTTGCAACTGAAGGAACTTCGCGGCGCGGCCCGCCGGTTGGTCCCCGGTGTCGCCGGGTTCGCGAACAGACGCCTGGGTGTAGAAGTAGTCCGTGTAGTCCTCGTCGACGGGGGTCTGACCCGTCACCTCAATGGTCTCGACGAGTTCTTTGGGGAAGCGCACGATGCCCAGGCCCAGCGAGTAGTTGTCATAGATGATGTTCGCGTCGACAGGTCCGTCGGGCGTGAGCCATGTCGATGCGCGGCCGCCGCCGAAGTTCGCGGTCACCGTCGCGTGCAGGTGGTAGCCGTTCGCGTCGAACGACGTGGTGCTGGCGGCGCTGTCGGCCTTGTGGACGAACTGCACGTGATACGGGTCGGCCGCGTTCTCGATGATCATCTGCGCATGCACCTTGACCCGGTTGAGCATTCGGGAATGTGGGTGCAGCGGGTAGTAGTCGTGGGTTTCCAGTTCGGGAAGCACTGGCGGTTGCCAGTAGGGGGCCCGGCCATGGCGTTCATGCCAGACAACGATGAACCCGTACCACTCCTGGGCGGGGTAGCTCTTGATCTTCACGTTCTGCTTGCAGCCGATCTTGCTGTACGGGATCAGCGCGTTGGTGCCGTCTCCCCGCCACTGCCAGCCGTGCCACGGACAGACGATGTGCTCGCCTTCGACGGTGCCGCCGACCCCCATGTTCGCGCCCAGGTGCAGGCAATAGGCGTCGAGCACATTGACCTTGCCCGACGCGGTGCGGAAGATCACCAATTCCTCGCCGAAGTAGTGCGCTCGTTTGACCTGGCCGTTCTCCAGCTCGGAGGCGAAACCGACGATGAACCAGCCCGTCGGAAAGCGGTATTTCGAAAGACTGATACCACTGGGGCCGAACTCGCGTTCTGACGGATCGATGGTGGGATCGTCGATCGTGTCCGTCATGCCGTCTCCATCCGCGCCATATCTGGGCAGGTCAGACCCTGTCCGTCGTCTATTGTTACTATTTTAAGCATTCTAGGTCAAGGACGGCGAACCCAGGAGCCTGCATGCCCACGACCACCCCAGTCGACCTGTCAGATTCCACCTTGTGGCAGAACGGCTTTCCCGACGAGCTGTTCGCCGAGCTGCGCCGCGATCGGCCGCTGTTCCACCACGAGCTGACCGACGGCGTGGCGAAGACCGTCAAGCGGGACTTCTGGATGGCCACCAAGCACCGACATGCCCAGCGCATCCACCGCGACACCGACTCCTTCACCGCCACCGACGGGCCGCTCATCCAGGGTGTGGGCGTCATCGGCTCGGCGCCGACCATCATCAACATGGACCCACCGGATCTCCTCAAGCGGCGACGGGTGATGTCGCACGCCTTCACGCCAAAGGCCATTGGCAAGCTGGAGGAAGGCATTCGCAGGCGCGCCGCGGGAATGGTGGACCGGCTGCTCACGGCAGGCGGGGGCGACTGGATCGACGAGGTCGCCGACGTGCTGCCGATGTCGGTCATCGGTGACATCATCGGCATTCCCGAAGAGGACCGGCCCGAGATCTTCGACACGCTCGATCGCATTCTCAAAGTGGCATCGTCGGACGACGCCGTCGCTGCGCAGAACGCGATGGAACTGTTCGGCAAGATCTTCACCTACGCTTCCGAACTCACCGCGGAGAAGCGGCGCAATCCCACCGACGACATCTGGAGCACGTTGACCTCCGCGGTCGTCACCGCCGAGAACGGCGAGAAGTTGTCGATCCCGGCCAACGAACTGGAGATCTTCTTCTTCGTCATCGCATTCGCCGGCAGCGACACCACCAAGAACGCGTTGGCCTCCGGGCTTGAGGCCTTCGTCGGCAACCCCGAGCAGATCGAGCGCTATCGGGAGGACGAAGCCATCCGGTCGAACGCCGTCGAGGAGGTGCTGCGCTGGGCTTCGCCGGTGACGTTCTGGACGCGCAGCACGAAGATCGACGTCGAGATGGACGGCGTGACGATTCCGAAGGGTGAGCGGGTGGTGGCAATGCTGCGCTCGGCCAATCGCGATGAAGACGTTTTCGACAACCCGTTCGCATTCGACATCGGCCGCGCCGAGAACCCGCACGTCACCTTCGGTGGCGGCGGACCGCACCATTGCCTCGGCGCGATGCTGGCCCGTGCCGAGATACGCGCGGTGCTCGACGAATTACTCTGTCATGCGGGTGAAATCACCCTTGGCGCACCGAAGGTCACCTATCCCAACCTCACCAACAATATGACGATCTTCGACGGAATGCCTATCTCGGTGACCCGACGCTGACTGCCTCATGCACCCTTCGGCCTGGTGCCGATGACACCCTCGTCGGCCAGCCGGCGCAGATCATCCCCGGTGAGCCCACACAACTCCGTGAGCACCTCCTCGTTGTGCTGACCCAACGTCGGCGGTGTTCGAAGCAGCCACTTGCGTCCATCGTCGAGCCGGGCGAACGGAGGACACGGGTACAGGCCTGCGCCGGTCCTCGGATGCTCGAGGCGCTCGAAGAATCCGCGCTGCACCAACTGTGGGTTCTCGGTCACCAATGACGGCGAGATCACCGCGGCCGCCGGAATCCCTGCCGCCGTGATCTTTTCCACGGCATCATCGACATCCTGGGTGATCAGCCACTCCTCGACGTCGACACCCTTGCCGCCGATGAGTTCGGCCAACGCAGAGAGCTCGTCGTCGGTACGCACGCTCACCGCGATCCAGTTGTCCTCGCCGGCGCACCGGTAGACATCCTGCAGCATCGCACCATGCCCGCGGTTGCCACGGCGCTTCATGACCTTGCCGAAAACCTCGAATTCCATTGTCTGCACGGCGGTCACGTTGAGCACGGTCTCGATCATCGGGACCTCAACGAGTTGGCCTTGGCCGGTGCGATCGCCGAACTCCAGCGCCGTGAGCGTCGCGAACGCCGCATGGGCGCCCGCGAGTGGATCGCAGGCGCCGCGCGGTGCGACGGGCAGGCCGTCCGGTAGGCCGGTCACCCAGGCCAGGCCGGCGATCTGCTCCATCGTCGGCGCGAAGCCGACCCGGTCCCGCCATGGGCCGGTCAACCCGAACGCAGGCATTCGTACGACGACGACACGCGGATTCAGTTCGAGCAGCGTGTCGGCGCCGAGGCCGAATTGATCCATCACCCGCGGGGAGAAATTCTCGATCACCACGTCGGCCTGGCGCACGAGCTCCTTGACGAGCCGCAGCCCGTCGTCGGACTGCAGGTCCAGCGTGACCGACCGCTTGTTGGTGTTCATCGCATGGAACACCCAGCCGTACTCCCACCAGTCGTCGACGTCGGTGCGCATTCCCCCGGAATAGCGGATTCCGTCGGGCCGCTGGATCGACTCGATCTTGACGACGTCGGCTCCGAGGGCCGCCAGTGCATGTGCGGCGGCCGGACCTGCCCAGAATGCCGTGAAATCGATGACGCGCACTCCGGCCAGCGGCGCTTCCGCGGACCGTGTGCGGGGCACAGATTGCCTTGGCGCCCATAGCGATACGTCGTCGGCTTCCCCGACTGCCGGCGCAGGGCGAACCGGTGCCTGGCGAGCGATCGACATGAGCCACGGTGCCCGCGGTTGCCGGAATCCCGCAGGATTGTGGATATAGACGCCACGCGTCTGCAGATGGTCCATGTCCGGGATCGTGGAACCGTTGCCCAGGGGCGCCAGCGGCAGCCGGAAGAGCTGTCCGAGCTCGACGATCTCCGAGACTGTCCGCTCGCGCATCCACGGGTCGATCCGTTCGCGGATCCAGTCGCGGTAGTCCCATCGCCCGATCTGGAACCGCAACTGCGGAATCTCGGTGAAGTCCGGACAGTCGACCATTGCGGCGAAGTCCAGCCACTGCTGGCCGGTGACCATGCTGATGCCCACGTAGCCGTCCTTGGCGGGCTCGATCGACGGCACCTCCACCGAGCGTTTGACGGGTGGCCTCTTCAGAAGCTGCGAGTGCAGCCATTCGCTGCTCTGCATCAACGTGATCGCCTCCAGCATGGACAAGTCCAGGTGCCCGCCCGGGCCGCCGCGCGCGACGCGGCGGCGCAGTGCCATTGCGCCGTACGCTGCCCAGGTTGCGCCCATGTACTCGCCGAGGTCGCCGCCGATCGAGATCGGCGGGCCCTCGGGGTCGCCGCGAAAGCCGGTGAGCCCCGAGTCGGCCTGGAGGGTGAACTCGGTCGCGGGCCGCTCCGACCAGGGCCCTGTCCAGCCGAAGTCGGAGATGGTCACGATGACGCAGTCGGGCCGCGCCCCCAGCAGCCGCGCCGGATCGATGCCATGCGCAGTCGCAGCCGACCGGGTGCCGGTCACGATCACAATGTCGGCGGCGGCCAAGAGATCCTCGGAAAGCGTTGTGACGCTCCTCTTTCCGGCTGAGAGATAGCTGAACAACGGCGAATCGCTACCCTCGGCAGCCTTGGCACCGGTTGCGGTGAAGCGACGCAGCGGATCGCCCGCGGCGGGCTCGACCTTCACGACATCGGCGCCCGCATCGACGAACAGCTTCCCGCAGTAAGCGCCTGCGATGCGGTCGCTGATCTCCACGACGCGCAGGTCACGGAGCGGAGTAGGTGCTCCGTCACTCACGCGCACAACCTCCTAGGCGTTTCTTGCCATCTTAGTAACTTTTGCCGGATAGCGATCCCGTAGACCCCAGGTAGCACGGCTATCGCTGTTAACATTGCCACGCAATGACAACATTGGGAATCGGCCCCGAGGCCCGCCGCCGGCTCGGGGCCCGCAGAACGGCTGAGATCGTCGCCGATGAGCTCCGTCGTCAGATCATCGACGGCGAATTGTCCGACGGCGACTTGTTGCCGCGGCAGGAGATCCTCGTCGAGCAGTTCAACGTCAGCCTGGTGTCGTTGCGGGAAGCCTTGCGAATCCTCGAGACCGAGGGCTTGGTGTCGGTCCGCCGCGGCAACCGCGGCGGCGCCGTGGTGCACGCGCCTGCCAAGGCGAGTGCGGCGTACATGATCGGCCTGTTGCTGCAGAGCGACACAGTGCCACTCGCCGACCTCGCAACCGCGCTGCAGGAACTCGACCCGATGTGCACAGCGCTCGCGGCAAAACGCGAGGACCGCGGCGAGACGCTCATCCCGAAGCTCAGGGAAATCAACGACTCGATGGCCGAGCACATCGAAGACGGCGCCAAATTCACCGAGATCGGCGGCCAGTTCCACGACGAGATCATCCGTGGCTGCGGCAACCACACGATGATCGCTGTGGTTGGCAGCCTCGAGACGCTGTGGTCCGGCCACCTGAACCTGTGGGCGAAGGAAACCGCCGCACGCGGCGAATATCCGTCGATGAGCAAACGGCGCATCGCGTTGACCATTCACAACAAGCTGACCGACGCGATCGAGGCCGGCGATGCGGACCGCGCGCGCAAGATTGCCGCCCGTCATATCGCCGACACCCAGACATATTTCAGCGCAGCCGATCCCGAGCAGCGGATCGTCGCGCTCTCGCCGCAGGCGTTGGCCCGGCGCCAGCGCTGAAAGGTGCTGTGTGCGTACGGTATTGATCACCGGCGGCAGTGGCGGCATCGGCAAGGAGTGCGGCCGCAAGCTCGCTGAGCTGGGCTATGACGTCGTGCTCACTGCTCGCCGCGAGGAGCCGCTGCGCGCCGCCGCCGAGGAGATGGGGGCTCGCTACGTGGTGGCCGACGCCAGCGATCCGGAGAAGTTCGCACCTGCGGTGGAGGCTGCCGGTGCGATCGACCTGATCGTCCACGCATCGGGAATTCTCGGTGGAACATACGCCCGCAAGCAGACTTTCGACCAATGGCGAGCGACCATCTCGGCCAACCTCGACTCGTGCTTCGTCGTCACGTCCGCGGCGCTGCCCCGGATGAAGCCGGGTTCGCGGTTCGTGTTCATCTCGTCGTCTGCCGCCCATGAACCGATGATGGCAAGGACGGCGTACTCGGCATCGAAGGCGGGTATGAACGCTTTCGCAGGCGCGTTGGCCCGCGAGGTCGACCGCGACGGCATCAACGTTCACATCGTCACGCCGGGGCCGGTCGAGACCGAGATGCTGCAGGACGTGCCGTTCGAGATGTACGCAATACGCGCGGCCGATGTCGCCGACGCCGTTGCGTGGCTGGACACACTCGACCCGTCGGTCGACCTACCCGAGATCAGGCTGCACGCGATCACCCGCGGCCCCTCGGCACGGTCTCCCATCGTGCCCCTGGAAGTCGAGCGCCGAACCACCAAGTGATTTCGGCGTGATTTCCTGCGCTGAGCGATGGTTTTCACGCCGAAATCGCTAGCTTTCGCCGGGTAGCGCCTTGACGGTCGACGGCAGGCCGTAGAGCGCGGTCGCGTTGCCCCGCATGATCCGCTCCCGCTGGCCTGCAGGGAACCGCCGGATCGCCCAGTCCGGAGCGTCATAGCTCCAGTGCGGGTAATCCGTGGAGAACATGATGCAGTCGCCGAGATCCATCATCTCGATGTACTCCCGGTACTCCACCACGTTCACCTCCTCGAGCGGCTGCGTGGTGAACCGCACATGCTCGCGGACATAGTCGGACGGCCTGCGCCGCACGTGGGGCAGATCGGCTTTGCGGTGTTCCCAGATTCGGTCCATGCGCGACATCACCGGCATGGCCCAGGTGAAGCCGCCCTCGACGAAGACGACTTTCAAATCGGGATGCCGGTCGAATGCGCCGTCGAACACCAGGCTCATCAGATGTGACACGTACAGCAGCGGCCATGATGCGAAGAAGTCGTGCCAGTGAGCCGGGTTACCGACGGGGTAGATCGGGATCAGCTCGTAGGGCGTCTGTCCCATCAGGTGGGTCGCGACCGGAAGGCCGTTGCGGGCGGCGGCCTCATACATCGGGTCGAAATGCGGACTGCCGAAAGGTATTCCACGCGTCTGGGGCGTCATCAGCACCTCGGCCATGTACGGGTGACCGGCCCACCGCTCGATCTCCCGGGCGGCCTGACCGGGATCCTGCGCGGTGACGCTGATCGCCCCACGCCAACGGCCGTGCCAGTTGTTGTCGCCCAGCCACACATCGGCCAGCCAGTCGTTGTAGGTGGCCTTGAGCACGTGTTCGGCCTGCGGCAGCTGGGCGTCGCACATCGGCTCCAGCACCGCGATGCTGACGCCGGCGTCGACCAACAGCTGCTTGGCGGCGAAGTCGGGATCGCTGCCCGCCGCTCCCCCGCGCGGCGGTGATGCGTCGACACGCAGCGAACTCGTCTTGTAGGCATCAGGTGTGTCATAGAAGTACGACATCGGCGACACAGCGTTGCCGGTCGGCCAGAGCTTGTCCCTCCACTCCGGCGGCGCATAGGACTTGAGCACCGCACCCGACACCGGCAGCGGATGCACGTCGGTGTCGACGATCGTCACCGCGATGTCTCGCGCGACAGCGTCTTCCGTGCGTTCGACCGTCGTCACTTGCGACTTCCTTCCACTTTCGCAATCACACCGTAGGTGTCACTTGCGTTGCGCCACAGAACCTTTTCCCGCTGCTCGCCCGACAGACCCGCAACAGCGGTGTGGGGGTCAGACGTCGACCAGTGTGGATAGCCCGAACCGAACATCAGCAGATCCGCCTTGTCGGTGAAATCCAGCCACCGCTCCGCCTGGCTTTCGTCGGTCGGCCCGTCCAACGCGGACGTGCAGTAACGGACATGGTCGGCAAGGTATTCGCTCGGATAACGGTCCACCCACGGCGTCTGGTCACGCATCGACATCCAGAACGTGTCGAGCCGCCACATCAACGGGGTGAGCAGGTCGTAACCGCCGTCGGCGAAGACGAATTTCAGGTCCGGATGCCTGCCGAAAACGCCCTCGATGATCAGCGTCGCGAGGTGGACGAACGAGTTGAGCGGCATGAACGCGGCATAGCCGGGATAGGTCGAGGTGTGTCCGGCGAACGTCGGCGCGTAGTCCACACCGTTGCCGCCGTTGATGTGCACAGCGACGGGTAACCCGTGGCCGGCGGCCGCCGCCCAGATCGGCTCGAACACCGGCTTTCCGTACGGCTCCCGCGATTGCAGCGGGACGCCGACCTGCACCATCTTCGGGTGGTCGGCCAGGCGTTCGATCTCGCCGACCGCACCCCTGACGTCTTCTGGATTGACGCGAATCGTCCCAAGGAAGCGTCCGGTTGCGTCGGGCTCGAGCCAACGGTCGATCAGCCAGTCGTTGACCCCGGCGCAGATCCGGCTGTTGAGCAGATAGTCGGCGATGTTGCCCCGCGTCAGCGGATTGAGGATTGCGTAGTCGGCGCCGCCGACGTCGAACAGGTGGGTGGCCACCGTCTCGGGGTCGGACGCCGGATAGCCGTCGCCGTACAGATCTTCGCGGTAGTCGCCGCCCGGTGCCTGATACCACTGCTGCTCGACGTCGGGGATCGCGCGCAGCTTGTGCGCCGGCGGCAGATAGCGGCGGATCTCGGAGTTGTGCCGGAAATGCGGCTGAACGTTGGTGTCGATGACTGTCATGCGGTCAGGTACACCTGTCCATCGTCGACATCCACTTGATACGTGCGGACCCGCTTCTGCGGGTCGGCCAGATTGAGCCCGGTGGTGATGTCGAACTCCCAGTTGTGCCACGGGCACCGAGCGATCTGGCCTTCACGCACGTAGCGGATCTGCCCCGGCACGTCTGGCGCGAACTCGGTGGTGCCGACGACGTAGCCCGCGCACAGCGGTGCACCCTCGTGCGAGCAGTAGTTGGCGATTGCATAAAGCGACCCGTCGATGTTGTAGACGCCCACGCCGAACTGGCCTGCCTCGACCAGCTTCATGGTCCCCGGTGGCAGGTCCTCGATCGCACACACAGGACGGCGTTGCATCCACGACCCCTTTTCCTTGACCTAGAATACTAAAATAGTAAAGATAGAGCGACCGACCCGCTAGACGCTGCGCCGGGAGGCACGTGTGACCATCAGCACCGATTCGCAGGATCCGTCCAGCGCCCCCGACTTGGTGAACGATCCCTATCCCTACTTCGAGCACATGCGCAGAACAGCGCCGGTATGGCGCGGCACGCTCATGGAGAGCGATCTGATGCCCGACGAGCTCAAGGTCGAGGAAAACTGGACCTTGTTCGACTTCGAGAGCGTCTTCGCCGCTTTCCGCGAGGACACAGTGTTCGCATCCGAGATGTACAACCAGACGATCGGCCTCGTTTTCGGGCCGACGATCCTCGGCATGCACGGCAAGGAGCATCACGACCATCGCAGCCTGGTGAGCAAGGCTTTCAAGCAGAGTGCGCTCAACAAGTGGGAACCCGAGGTGATCGACCCCATCTGCGATCAGCTGGTCGACGAGTTCAAGAACGACGGCGGCGTCGATCTGGTCAAGGCGTTGACATTCGAGTTCCCGACCCGTGTGACCGCTGCGCTGCTGGGCCTGCCCCAGGAGGATCTGGAGATGTTCCGACGGCTGTCGTTGCAACTCATTTCGATCACCGAGGACATCGAGGCGGGCCTGACGGCGTCGGTCGAATTGGGCACCTACTTCCAGGAGCAGGTCGATCAGCGGCGCAGCACGATGACCGACGACGTGATCGGCGACCTGGTCGCCGCGGAGATCGACGGCGAGAAACTCACCGACGACGCGATCATCTCGTTCCTGCGGTTGCTTCTGCCCGCCGGGCTGGAGACGACATACCGTTCCTCGGGAAATCTCTTGCAGCTGCTGCTCACCCACCCCGACCAGATGCAGGCGTTGCAGCAGGATCGCAGCCTCATTTCCGCCGCGATCGAGGAGGGGATCCGCTTCGAGACGCCGCTGGTCCTGGTGATGCGAAACACCACCCGCGCCGTTGAGATGCACGGCATCACTGTTCCGAAAGGCGCACAGGTCAATCTGTGCATGGGATCGGCCAATCGCGACGAAAACCGTTGGGAGAACCCGGACGCGTTCGACATCCACCGTCCGCGACGGGCGCACATCTCATTCGCGGGCGGCATCCACAGCTGCCTCGGCATGCATCTGGCCCGGGTGGAAACCAAGGCCATGCTCAACAGCCTCTTCGATCGGGTGACGGACTTGCAGTTGCTCGCGGACGTGGATACCAAGATCGTCGGCATGCCGTTCCGGTCTCCCAAGCACCTGCCCGTGACCTTCCGCCCCGTCGCATGAAGAGCCGTGCGGCGATCCTGCACGACATGGGTCAACAGTGGTCGGTGGAGGATTTTGAACTCGACCCACCCAAGGCCGGCGAGGTCCTGATCGAGATGGCCGCCGCCGGGCTGTGTCATTCCGATGAGCACATCCGCAACGGCGACATGTCCGTGCCCAACGACGTGATGGAGTCGTTCGGCCTCCCCGGCATGTTCCCGATGATCGGCGGCCACGAAGGGTCGGCAGTGGTGGCCGAGGTCGGCGATGGCGTCACCGAGTTCGCGCCTGGCGACCACGTGGTCACGTCGTTCGTAGCGGTCTGCGGCCAATGCCGATGGTGTAGCTCAGGCATGGAGTACATCTGCGACATGGGCGCGCAGGTGATGATCCCCGGTATGCCTACCGACGGCACCTTCCGGCATCACACCGCGGACGGTCGCAATCTCGGCCACCTGTCGAAGGTCGGCGCTTTCTCCCAACATACGGTCGTTTCCACGGATTCCATCGTCAAGATCGACCCGCACCTGCCACTGCTGCCAATGGCGCTGCTGTCGTGCGGGATACCGACCGGATACGGCTCCGCGGAGAACCGCGCGAAGGTGACGACCGGAGACACCGTCGTGGTCATTGGAGTCGGCGGAATCGGTACCGGCGCCGTGCAGGGCGCACGCATCAACGGGGCCGCGCAGATCATCGCGGTGGATCCGGTGGAGTTCAAGCAGAAGTCCGCGCTGAGCTTCGGTGCCACGCATAGTGTCTCGAACACAGACGAGGCCGCCGACCTGGTCCGCGGTCTGACCCAGGGAGTGATGGCGGACAGCGTCATCGTCTCCCCCTCGCTGATTTCCGAGCACGACGTTCAGGCGGCACTGAGCCTGACGCGCAAGGGAGGCACCTGTGTGTTGACGGGCATGACCGCCACCACGACGAATTCCATTTCCATCAACCTGCAGGAGTTCATCCTCTGGAACAAGAGCCTGGTCGGCACCGTGCTGGGATCGTGCAATCCGCGGGTTGACGTCGCTCGGTTCGCCACGCTCTATGAGGCCGGCCTATTGCAGCTCGACGAAATGATCACCCGGCGTTACCGGCTCGACGACATCAATGAGGGCTATCAGGATCAACTCAAGGGCGAGATCGTCCGAGGCATCATCGATTTCTCGCTCTGATCACACGATGCGCGATGTGCGGCCCTGCCAGTAGCGCTCGCGGATCCGTCTCTTGTACAGCTTGCCGTTCGGATCGCGTGGCAGCTCGGCGTCGAACTCAATGGTGCGCGGACACTTGTAGGACGCGAGGTGCGCCCGGCAATAGTCGATGAGCTCCGCCTCGAGTTCCGGATCGGCCTGCACTCCTTCGACGGGTTGCACGACGGCCTTCACCTCTTCGCCGTACTCGTCGTTCGGCACGCCGAATACCGCTGCGTCCACCAGCTTCGGGTGCATGACCAGAAGGTTCTCGGCCTCCTGCGGATAGATGTTCACCCCGCCCGACACGATCATGAACGTCGAACGGTCGGTGAGATACAGGTAGCCGTCTTCGTCGACATATCCCATATCACCCAGCGAACGCCAGCCACGATCGTTGGACACCGATGCCGTCTTCTGAGGGTCCTTGAAGTACTCGAACTTCGGCCCGCCCTCGAAGTAGAGCTCGCCGGATTCGCCGACGGGTAGTTCGGCACCGTCCTCGCCGACGACGTGCACGGGATGCAGCGGCTTACCGACCGAACCAGGGTGGGCGAGCCACTCCTCGGGGCCGACGATCGTGCCGGCGAATCCCTCTGTGCCACCGTAGTACTCGTGGATGATCGGCCCGAACCAGTCCATCATCCGGTGTTTGACGTCGACCGGGCACGGCGCGGCGGCATGGATGACGCACTGCAGGCTGGAGACGTCGTAGCGCTCGCGAATCGCGTCCGGCAGCTTGAGCATCCGCACGAACATGGTCGGCACGAACTGCGCGTGTGTGACGCGATGCTCCTCGATCAGGCGCAGGACGGTTTCGGCATCGAACCTGGGCATCAGGATCGAGGCGGCGCCCACCCGGTGTACCGCCATCGTGTAGTTGACGCCTGCGGCGTGGTACAGCGGCGCAGGAGACAGATACACGCTCGACGGAGTCATGTCGTACCGCTGCGCCAGCGAGTACTCGAGCACTTTCTGCGCCCACGACCCTTGGCCGTCCTCGGGCAGCGGCCGCCGCACGGCCTTTGGTCGGCCGGTGGTGCCCGACGAGTACAGCATCTCGGACCCGTCCGAAATCGGCGGAGCCGCATCGCTTTCATTCAGGGCATCGTCGTACGGCCGCCACCCCGGCAGCACGGCGCCGACACTGATGTGCACGTCGACACCGCCGTTGACAGAAAGGATCCGCTCCCCGAGCTCGGCCATCGACGCGTCGATGAAGACCGCCCTCGCGTCGGAGTCGCCGATGACGTAGGCCACCTCATCGGGCGTGAAATGGGTGTTCACTGCGCTGTAGTACAGCCCGGAAAGCTGGCAGCCCCAGGTGATTTCGAAGAACTCGGGGCGGTTCGGCAGCACAAGTGCCACCCCGTCGCCGCGTCGCAGCCCCGCCCTGTGCAGCAGGGCCGCGACGTGTTGGCTCCGTTCGAACAACTCGCCGTAGGTGACCGTGGCGCCGTCGACGACGATCAGGGCCGGTGAGTCGGGGTCACCGTCCGCGTGGTCGGCGATGTTCGCCACTGAACGGCCCTACGTGGCGGCGCCGTCAGAAGCGGCAGCAGCCTGTCGGCGCGCATGTTCGGACGGCAGCACCTTGTCCTTGAACACCTGCTGGATCAGCTGCTGCACGTCCTTGCTGATCGACGCGAGCGCGACAAGGTCATTGGAGCTCTGCCAGTGCACCCGCATGCCCATCAATTCCCAGGCCCGCTTGAGGTTGGCCTTGGTGAGCATCAGCGTCGTCAACGGGGCCTGAGCGATGAGGCGGGCGATCGCATCGACGCGCGCGTCGAGGTCCTCCCGCTTGACAACCTCGTTGACGAGGCCGACCTCCAGTGCCTTCTTGGCGTCGATCACCTCGGCTGTGAAGAGGTAGTAGGCGGCTCGACGCCAGTTCATGAAAACCCATGGCTCGATGGAACATTCGCCCGATGGCATTCCGAAGCCCTGCAGCGGCGGATAGGAGAAGTATGCATCCTCGGAAGCGATCACGATGTCGGTGGTCAGGCCCATGTGGGTGCCACCACCCACGCAGTAACCGTGCACTTGCGCAATGGTCGGCTTGGAGAACTCCCACAAGTTCAGTGTCGGCTTGACGAAGAGGTCGGACTGCGCCTTCCAGGGATGGCCGGTGACCATGGCGTTCTCCACGAACGCCGGATAGTCGGTGGCATTGTCACCGATGGCATGTCCGGAGCAGAATCCCTTCCCGTTGGCCTTCAGCACCAGCACCTTGATGTCGTAGTCGCGATCGGCGTCGAGCAAGGCGGCGTCCACCTCTTCGGCGAGCTTCTGGTCCTGCGCGTTGGCCTTCTCGGGCCAGTTCAAGGTGATCTTCGCGATCGGCCCATCCTTCTGGTAGATGATTCTTTCGCGAGTCTCGTTCATATCCATATGTCCTCCTGGCGATTTCGTTATGACGTGATGACGCCGATTTCGGCGCCGATGTCGTAGGTTGTGCCAACGGTTCCCGTCCACTGCACGGTGCCCGATGCACCCGCTTCGATTTCCTGTTCCACCTTCTCGGTGGCGATGGCATAGATCGGTGTTCCCTCCGCTACGTGTTCGCCGTCGCTGACGAGAAACTCGGTGAGCTCGGCTTCCGAGACGGCCACCGAGACACGTGGGATGCGGATGACGAACTCAGCCACCGGCATCCGCCTTCTCCAACGTCCGGGCAACAGCCTCGACGACGCGCGCCGCCGACGGGTAGATCTGCGCTTCGAGCGTCGGTGCCGCAGGTGTCGGAACAAATCTGGCGGCCACCCGCTCGATGGGCGCGGCGAGGTCACCGAAGCATTCGGCCTGAAGGACGGCGACGATTTCTGCCCCCGGGCCCGCGAACTGAACCGCGTCGTGCACGACCACCGCACGCCCGGTCCGTCGCACCGACTCGACCATGGTGTCGACGTCGAGCGGCACGAGCGTGCGCAGGTCTATGACTTCGGCGCTGACACCTTGTTCATCCAGTGTCTTGGCGGCGGCGAGAGATTCGAGAACGCTGCGGCCGTAGCTGATCAGCGTGACATCCGAGCCGGGTCGCTTGACGTCGGCCTGCCCGAGAGGGATTCGGAAGCCCGGATCGATTGGCACCAAACCCTTCTGGGCTTGGAGTCGAATCGTCTCGATGAACAGACACGGATCCTCGTCGAAGATCGCCGACGCCAGCAGACCTTTAGCATCGCGCGGCGTGGAAGGCACGATGACCTTCATCCCGGGGATGTGCATGAACCAGGCTTCCAGCGTCTGCGAATGCGTCGCCCCGGTCGCGAGACCGCCGTAGACCTGGGTGCGCACGGTGATCGGCGCGGTCGTCCGGCCCGCGGTCATGAATCGCAGTTTGGCGGCGTTGTTGATCAGTTGGTCCGCCGCGATGCCGATGAAGTCCATGATCATGATCTCCGCGACCGGCAACAGCCCGTCGATCGCGGCGCCGATGGCCGCTCCGACAATCGCGGCTTCGGAGATGGGTGTGTCGAGCACCCGGTCATGGCCGTATTTCGTCGACAAACCCGCCGTCGGGCCGGACGCACCAGGATCGGCGATGTCCTCGCCGAGCAGGAAGACCCGGTCGTCGGCAGCCATCGCCTGGTCGAGCGCGAGGTTCAGCGCCTCGCGCATCGACATCTCTTTTTCGTCCATGGCCTTCCTCAGACGGGATACTTGATCGGGGTGGCGTACACGTCTTTGTCGAGTTCGTCGGCCGACGGTGCCTCCGCGGCCAGCACCGTCTTCAGCGCTTCCTCGACCGCGGTCAGCGCGCCCTCGTCGATGCCGCTCAGCTCGTCGTCTGACGAAAGACCCTCGTCGATGAGCCTGCGGCGGAACGCGGGTACCGGGTCGGCAGCCATCGCCGCCTCCAGCTGATCCTTGGGGATGTAGGGCATCCGGTCGCCGAAGTAGTGCCCTCGGAACCGGAACGTCTCGCACTCGATGAAGGTGGGTCCCTGGCCGTCGCGGGCCTTGCCGATCGCCTCGGCAAGCGCATCCGCGACCGCAAGCGGGTCGTTGCCGTCGACTCGGACGCCGGGCATGCCGTAACCGGCCGCGCGGTCGGCGACATGCTTGATCTTCATCGTGTCGGTGGTCGGCGTCATCTCGGCGTACATGTTGTTCTGGCAGACGAACACCATCGGCAGATCCCACAGCGCGGCCATGTTCGCCGCCTCGTGAAACGAGCCGGTGTTGGTTGCGCCGTCACCGAAACTGACGACCGTCACCCGGTCGAGCCCCTTGCGTTTGGCGGCCATCGCCAACCCGACACCGACCGGCGGCCCCGCGCCGACGATCCCCGTCGACAGCATCACGCCCTTCTCGGGTTTGGCGATGTGCATGGTGCCGCCCTTGCCGCGGCTTGCACCGACGGTGCGGCCCATCATCTCGCCGTAAATCTCTTCCAGCGGAACGCCTTTGCCGATCAGGTCGTGCAGACCGCGGTAGGTGGTCACCAGCTGGTCGTCTTCGCGCAGCGTGACGCCCATCGCCGCAGCGATGGCCTCCTGGCCGCGCGACGGCCAGTACACACACATGAATTCGCCGGTGCCGATGCCCTTGGACAGCCGGTCGTCGGCGGCCTTCATCAACACCATCAATGCGTAGATGCGCCGTTGCACCTCGGGAGATGGGGTCACGGTCCGAGCGACCCGATCTCGCGGAACACGTGTGGGATGGGCTTGGGGTCCATCGCGATGTTGTCCAGGCCGGTCAGCGCCAGTCCGCCCATCTGCCGCGCGGCCGCGTCGAGGTCATCGCAGTCGAGCTCGTAGATCGCGACGAACGGGCCGTTGCCGCTTGTCGGCGCAAACCGGCGCGCCGAGATGATGCCGTCCACCGACAGGATCTGCTCCAGATGCGTGTCGTTGTACCACTTGTGGTACTCCGCTTCCCTGTCCGGCGACGCCGGCATCGTCTCCACGTAGATGATCCCTCTGGCCATCCTCGCTACTCCTTTACACCGACCACGGTTTCACTTTGAGGAAGCCACCGGCGTCCACTCGCAGCTGTTGGCCGGTGATGTATCGCGCTGCGTCGCTCGCGAAGAACACCACGGCCTCGCTGATGTCCTCGGGTTCGACGTAGGGCACCGGCATCGCCTGCACCACAGGGAAAACCAGTTCGGCCTCCTCGCGTGTCGGCTCCTTGAGGTCCGGCCGAAATGCCCGGTACATCGGCGCGCTGTGCAGCATGTCGGTGTTGACGTTGGTCGGGTGGATCGCGTTCATTCGAATAGAAAACGGTGCGAGCGCGAGCGCGAAGTCGTTGACATAGTGCGCGCCTGCCAACTTCGCGAATGCGTACCCCGCCCCGCCGGGGCCGCCGTCGATACCGGTGGTGTTCATCGATGACATGAACGCCGCGTTCGATCCGGTCACGACGATCGACGCGCCCGCCTGCAGATGTTTCAGGCTCGCGTGCACGAGGTTGAGCACGCCGAGAAGATCCACGTCGACGGCGTCGGCGAACGCCTGAGGCGGCAGACCCGCCGTCAGCGGACAGATGCCTGCGTTCGCGACGACGACATCGAGCCTGCCGAACTCGGCGACCCCGCGATCGATCGCGGCCGACAGCGCGGCGCGGTCACGCACGTCAGCGATCTCGGCGTGCGCCCGCTTACCTTCCTTCTCCACCAGCCGGGCCGTCTCCTCGAGGTCCTCGGGCCGCGCGAGCGGGTACTCGTTGGTCTCGATGTCTTCGCAGATGTCGACAGCAATGATGTCGGCGCCCTCGGCGGCCAGCAGCTGCGCGTGCGATCGACCCTGACCTCGCCCCGCCCCGCTGATCAGCGCAACCTTGCCCTCGACCCTGCCCATCGTCGCCCTCCTTGACTGTCCACACGAGCCGGATTGGGAACCTTCGAGTCACCCCGCAGAGATCGCTATACTACCTAAAATTATAAAGATGCCAATCGGCCCGACCTCGAACAGGACACCGTGGACTTCTCGTATCCAGCGGAGGTGGAGCAGTTCCGCAAGGAGTTGCGCACCTGGCTCGCGGCGAACCTGACCGACGACGTCAGGACTGCCGACCGGGTCCGCGGGCGCGACCCTGATGCCTTCGACAGGCTTCGCAGGTGGGATGCGGCAGTGGCCGACGCGACCTGGGGTGCGGTGTCCTGGCCGCAGGAATACGGCGGTCGCGGTGCGACGGTCCTCGAACAGCTCGTCTACGCCGAGGAGATGACGCGAGCGCGAGCTCCGGTGCCCCTCAACGTGATCGGGATGAACAATATCGCCCCGGCGATCATGCAGTACGGATCCGACAGACAGAAGTCGACGCTGCTCCCCCGGATGGTGCGCGCCGACGATATCTGGTGTCAGGGCATGTCGGAGCCGGAAGCGGGCTCCGATCTGGCGTCGCTGCGCACCCGGGCCGTGCGCGATGGCGATGACTTCGTGGTCAACGGCCAGAAGATCTGGACGTCGCTGGGTCACCGCGCCGACTGGTGCCAGCTGTATGTGCGCTCCGACCCCGAGGCTGCCAAGCACAAAGGCATCTCCTGTCTCATCGTCGACATGACGCTGCCCGGCATCGAAGCCCGACCGCTCGTCACCCTCAACGGCGCGGCCGACTTCGCCGAGTTGTTCTTCAACGATGTCCGCGTGCCCGCCGACGCGCTGCTCGGCCCGTTGAACGCGGGATGGCAGGTCGCCACCACGACACTCAGCCACGAGCGCGCAGGTGCGGCGCGCCTGTACGCGCAGGTGGAAGTGCTGTTAGCCGACCTCGTCGCGGACCTGGCCGGGCACACCGTCGACGGCAAGCCGGTGCTCGAGGACGGCGTGATACTACGCAGGCTCGGCGACCTCGCTGTGCGAATCAACTACCTCGAATTGCTCTGCAAACGGTCGATATCGGCCACCTTGCACGGCGGTGACGCGCTCGGATCGGCCAGCCTGGCCAAAAGTGTGTGGGCCGAGTTGGGACAGGAACTCGCCGCGCTGGCGTTCGACGTGCTCGGCGCGGACAACGCAGGCCAACGCTGGGTGGACCGCCGCCTGTCGTCGCGGTCGCTGACCATTGCGGGCGGAACCACCCAGATCAACAAGGGCATCACCGCTACTCGGGTGCTGGGGCTGCCACGCCGATGAACCTGGAGTTGACAGACGAGCAGATCGCGCTTCGCGACACCGTGCGGCAGTTCCTCGCCGAAAAGGCAAGCGTGGCGGGCCATGTGCGGCCGCTGCTGGACGACCCGACGGGCAGCACCGACGCCGTGTGGCGTGGGCTTGCGAACCTCGGCGCGACGGGCGTGGTCGTTCCCGCAGAGCACGACGGCGCGGGTATGACGATGGTCGAGGCGGGCGTCGTCGCCGAGGAATTGGGCGCCGCGCTCAATCCCGGCCCGTGGCTGTCGAGTGCGGTCGCCTCGGCCAGAGCGCTGACCCGAACCGGTGCCGACAACGGGCTGCTCGCTGAAATCGCCTGTGGCACAACGATAGCCACGGTCGCACCGTTCACCGGTGCGCAGCCTGTCGCCGACGGCACGACGCTGCGCGGTCAACTGACCGCGGTGCCCGATGCTGCAGCCGCGAACGTGCTGTTGGTACTCGTCGACGAATCGGCCGGTGCCGGGCTGTACGCCGTCGACCCCACATCCGACGGTGTGACGGTGACGGCACGGTCGCACGTGGATCCGACGCAGAAGCTGTTCGACGTCGGACTCGACAGCGTGACGGGAAGGCGGTTGGCCGACGCGTCCGCGGATGCGATCGAGGGGCTCGTCGACGATGTGACGATCGCCCGCGCCGCGGATGCACTCGGGGCCGCCACTGCGGTGATGAACATGGCCATCGAATACGCGAAGGTGCGCAAACAGTTCGACCAGCCGATCGGCAGCTTCCAGGCCGTCCAGCACCTGTGCGTCGACATGTACGAGGCTGTCGAACTGGCCCGAAGCGGCGTCGTTCACGCGTTGTGGGCAGCCGATGCGGCCGAACCCGCGGAGCGGCATCGTGCCGCGTTGCGGACCAAGGCATTCGCGGGCCGGCTCACCGCCGTCGGTGACACCGCGATCCAGGTGTTCGGCGGCATCGGCTTCACGTGGGAGCACGACGCTCACCTCTACCTCAAGCGCCTCCTTGGTTGGAGTGCATACCTCGGCGCACCCGACCGTTACCTCGAGAAGGTCGGCGCGCAACTCGTCAGCGATCTGAACCGAAAGGCGTTGCAATGAGCCAAGTCCTGAGCGGCGTACGGGTCATCGAGCTTGCGTCCTGGACTTACGTGCCCTCAGCGGGTGCGGCGCTGGCGGACTGGGGCGCCGACGTGATCAAGGTTGAGGACGTGAAAGCGGGT